>Ga0194039_1001912_pt1 | contig 10868 bp, 10 predicted proteins | sample JunL228m_MetaG_FD_148679 | JGI IMG/M metagenome (GOLD analysis project Ga0194039, IMG submission 148679) | Anoxic zone freshwater microbial communities from boreal shield lake in IISD Experimental Lakes Area, Ontario, Canada - Jun2016-L227-8m | ecosystem: Environmental > Aquatic > Freshwater >...
GCGATGTTCCCGGCGTGGTTTCGTTCCCGTTCGAAACCGAGCATCAGCCCGATTGCCACGGCCACCAGGAACGGCTGGAGCTGCATCCACGTCAACGCAACTCAGCGCTCCTTCGTCGACCGTATGGTCAGGACTCCTTCACCCGTGAGTACCAGATGCGATCCGCCACTGACACGATGTCGTCGGAAATGGTCGACACCCGCCGGTAGAGCTCACGGCTTGCGATGGCCACCCGGACGTCCTCGTGCCGCACGAGTTCGCCGGTGGCGGCTCGATAAATCCTCTCCAGCCTGCGCTGTGACTTCACCGCCTCGTCGGCCGCCTGAGTCGCCGACTCGACGACTTTGAGCCCGCGGCCGTCCAGCGAGTCGAAGGCCCGCCGCAGATGCCCGACGCCCTCGGCCAGGAGCGCAGCCATCTCCGCGACCGGCGCATCGGGCGGGAAGGCCATGGCCTCTGATTCCCGCACGGTGTCCTTGGCGCCGTTGATCACCCGATCGAGGTCCCGCGAGAGTTGGAAGAGATCCTCTGGTTCCAGGGGCGTGGTGAAGGCCTGACTCACCGCATCGACGAGGCGCCGGCGGACATCGTCACATTCGTGCTCCGCCTCCCGCACCGCGTCGGCCTGCGCGCCGTCACCTCGGGCCCACGCGGCGAAGGCGTTCATACCGCGCTGGGTGACCTCGGCCTGGTTTCGCAACATTCCGATCAAGTCCGGTGATTCGGGGAGGAACCAACGGCGGGTCTTGCGCGACGACGAACTCATTGCACCGTTCTCCAGATGACTAGTACGACGACCGCCAGTCCGGCGGCCGCTGGAATCGTGATCAGCCAGGCCACGCCCATCTCGCGCACAATCTGCCACCGCACGTGTCGCCACCGCCGGCGTCCGGCGCCCACGCCGACCACCGATGACGCCACCACCTGGGTGGTGCTCACGGGACCGCCGATCAGCGATGCCCCGAGGATGACCGCGGTCGAGGACAGTTGGCTCGACAGCGAGTCGATCGGAGTGAGACTGAAGATCCGCCGGCCGACCGTCCGGACGATGCGCCAGCCCCCGAGTGCGGTGCCCACGGTGAGCGCGATACCGGTGACGACCTTCGCCCACAGCGGGACCGTCAACGACGTGGTGTGCCCGGATGCGAGCAGGAGTGCTGCGATGACGCCCATCGCCTTCTGCGCGTCATTGCCGCCGTGGCTGAACGATAAACCGGCGGCCGCGATCCAGCCGCCACCCCGGATCGGTCCGACCCAGCGTGTCGTCCACCGTCGCGACAGCGCCCGCAGGGTGCGCAGCAGAACGAAGGCGAACAGGAACCCCAGCGGAGGCGAAATGAGAAGTGCCACCAGGACTCCGATGACACCGGTGGGATGCCAGCCCTCCACACCGCCCCAGTTGACCGATTCCGGACCGCCGTATCCCGACATCAGCCCGTCGGCGATCGCCGAACCCGCCAGACCGCCGACCAAGGCATGGCCCGACGAGGACGGCAGGCCCAGCCACCAGGTGATCAGGTTCCAGGCCGTCGCACCGGCCAGTCCGGCTCCCATCACGGTGACCATCTGCGGCTGTGGAACGGTGACGATCTTTCCGATGGTGTCGGCGACGGCGGTGCCGAGCAGGACCGCGCCGGCCATGTTGAACACCGCCGAGAGCACCACTGCCTGACCCGGGGTCGCGCTGCGGGTGGCCACGAGTGTGGCGATCGCATTCGACGCATCGTGGAAACCGTTGGTGAGCGCATAGGAGAGGGCGAAGCCGATGGCGATGGCCAGCCCGACGTCCATCGACCCCTCCGATGTTGGTGAATGCCGGGTGAACATAGCAAAAACGGGAGGTTGCGGGGTGCTCGGCGAGCCGGGTCAGGGTTTGGCGAAGCCGGCGGCGGCGAGGATTGCCTGGCCGGGCGCGCTGAGGACGAACTCCCGAAAAGCCCGGGCGGTCGCCGAGGTGGCCGCTGCCTTCACCAGGGCGATCGAGTAGGTGTTGACCGCACCGGCTGACTCCGGGAAGTCGACAGCCGTCACTTTCGGGCCCGCCGCGATCGCGTCGGTGGCGTAGACGAGACCCGCGTCGGCCTGGCCGCTGGTGACCTTGGTGAGTACATCGCTCACCTGTGACTCCTCACTGGCCGCGGTGAGTCGCACTCCTGCGGCCGCCTCCACCTTCTTCGTCGCCGCTCCGCAGGGCACCTGCGGTGCGCACACCACCACCGCGAGACCGGGACGGGTCAGGGACTGCAACGAGGTGACGCCCGCGGGATTGCCGGGAGCCACGACGATAGTGAGCCTGTTGGAGGCGAAGGGTGTGGGCTCACCCTCGATGAGGCCGTCGACCACAGCCCTGTCCATCGTCGCGGCGTCTGCCGGGGCGAAGACGTCGGCAGGTGCGCCGTTGGCGAGTTGGCTGTACAGATCAGCCGAACCGGCGAAGCTGAATTCGATCTCCCGGCCGGGGTTTTCGGCTGTGAACTGCCGGCCGATCTCGGTGAAGGCCCGCTTCAGCGAGGACGCCGCGAAGACGACGGCGTGGCTGTCGGACGCTCCCGGCGATCCGCACCCGCTCAGCGCAATGATGAGACCGGCGGCGGCGAGCCTCAGGGCGTGGTGGACCATGCCCAGGTATTCGATCCGGTGACTCCGGTGAAGTAGGCGTAGTCACCGTCCTCGTAGGAGGGCGTGACCGGTGACCCGTTCTGATAGACGGTGCGTGGCGCGCCCATCTTCGGTACCGCCACTGTTCCCGCGACACCGTTCGGCGCCTCCACGGTCATCCGGAACGCGGTGTCACTGAGATCCCACCGCACGCCGATGGTTCCCTGCGCGGTCGGCACCCGGCCCTGTGCAAAGGTCAGGCCCTGCGGGAAGGGCTTCACCTGCCAGCTGCGATAGGCGACGTCGGTCGGTGTGACGCCCAGGACGTAATCCGACAGCGCCGACGTCGCACCGGTGGACCAGGCGTGCGATGCCGACTCCCCGAACAGATGCGGGATCGAGGCGGACAGGTCACCGTTGGGAAGGTTGATCCGCTCCCAGGTGGTGCTGCCCGCCTCGCTGTTCACCATGTAGCCCCATGTCGCCATCATCTGCTGCATGGCCAGATCCGGCCGGCCGACGAGGTAGTTGACGGCGAGGTTGAAGCCGCCGATGAACGGCGACACGATCTGCGGGTATCCGCCGATTCCGGCCTCGGCCGCCCGAGGTCCGTACTCGGTCTTGAGTACCCGCGCCATCGTGTCGACGATCTGCCCGGACTGCGCCGCATCGGCCACCCCGTAGAGCACCGCCCAGGTGTTGGCGTCCTGGACGACGAAGTCGCGGGCATCGGTGGATGCGTCATAGGCACCCAGCGCCGGGTTCCACAGATTGGCGTTGATCGCCTGCTTCAATGCGGCGGCCTGGGCGCTGTACTGCGCGGCCGAGGCGCTGTCGCCGATCGCCGCCGCCAGGGTGGCCGCACTCGTGAGGCTGCCGTACTGCAACACATTGGCTGCGGTGTTCTGGCCTACCGCCCTGTTGACGACGCTCCAGTCCAGGCTCGCGATCGGCGGGACGTCGACCAGACCGGTGGCGGGGTTGATCAACGAGTTGCCGTACTCGACGGAGCGTTTCACCGCCGTCCAGTTCTCCTCGATGAACGCGGTGTCGCCGGTCAGCTTGTAGTAGTTGACCATGTTCTGCGCGAAGTTCATCGAGTAGGTGGCACCCCAGAACTCGCAGCCGCCCTTGGCGATACCGCTGCAGACCCCGGGTGCCGGACCGGGCTCGGAAAGGCTGGACGGCACGGCGACCGGCAGGCTGAGGAACCACAGGACGAAGGCCTTGACCGGGTTGTCGGCCATGATCGTCAGGTTGTTGCGCGCGAGCGAGTCGCCGAGGGCGCCGAAGACGTCGTGCAAGGTCTGGCCGGCGGTGAGCAGATCGCCAGCCCAGATCGCGCGGTCGCGTTTGGCTGCCTCAGCGAGGATCGACAGTGGATACGGACCGGCGAATCCCGGTGTGCCGGCTTTGATCTCGTCGAGGTTGATCGTGTACGCCCCGGCGTACCAGACGCGGTTGAGCGTGTCGGAACTGGACAGGAAGTTCCCGGCGTAGCCGTCCGCGGAGCGCAACGGCGCGGTCATCTCGGTGGCGACCTTGCTCAACGTGACGCTGCCCGGAAGCTTGAGGGTGATCAGCTGATACTGATAGCCGCCCTGCAGTTGGGTCCCGTCCCACTGGCCCTCGCCGAACCACACCGGGGTGTAGTCGACAGTCAGCGGCGCCCCGGAGTTCGCCAAAAGCACGGTGCTGCCCGCGCCGTCACCGACGGGCGACATGTTGGTGATGGTCTCGCTGTATGCGGTCTGGATGACGTTCGGGCTCGACACAGAATAGGTGTAGCGGGTGTAACCCCCCACGTCCTGGCCGTAGTCGACGATCACCACCGGCGCCTGCCCGCCGAGGGTGTAGTTCAACGTGATGTCGCCGTTCGGCGCAATGGTCACGTCGTCGCTCTTGTAGTAGAGGCTCACGGGCGTCACGGTGCATACCGCGCCTGTGGTGCACCCCTGGGGAGTGAGAACGTAACGCTGCCAACCGTTCTGGTCGATGGGGGTGTTGACCGACAGCGCGGCCGCGGTGCCGGTCAGCGGTGCGGCCGGTTGGGTCGGTTCGACGATGATCGGGACCCGCGCCGGCACTGCGTTGGTGTACGGAGATGCCAGACCGAGTAATTGCGCGGTGTTGTCGATGATCGGGCCCAGCACCGGGATCCGTGAGACCAGATCGAAGATTCCGTGGAACGTGGGGATCCCGCCGGGTGTCTGGTCGCTGACGACGACATTGAACTGATCGAATCCGCCGAGTGCGTTCATGACCGCCGGTGCGGTGTAGGTGAAGTCCCCGGTGATCTGATCAACGCTTAGGGTGCCGCCGTTCTGGGGCGTGCTGATGTAGGTGTAGGACAGCGTGTCACCGTCGGCGTCGGCCGCGCCGAGGTTGCCGGTGATGACTGCCTGACCGGATGCGCTGGTGCTCTGGCCGTAGATGACCGGGGTGATGGTCGGCGAGGCGTTGAAGAACTCGCGGCGGATGGCGGCCAGGATTCCCCAGCCCGCCACCTCAGTCACCGGCGTGGGCGTGGCGTTGGGGTTCGCCGCCGGTGTGCTCCGCGCGACCGGGAGCGCGGCAGTCGCGTCCACCGCGGGTTCCGGGACGGTGGCACGCCGCGGCGATGCCGACACTGGCGACGTCGCGGCCAGGGCCGGCGGTCGCTTGTTCGTCTGCGCCCGCGGGCTTTGCGCCCGCACTGAGGACGCACTGCGGGTGGGTGCGGACCTGCTCACCGATGCACGGTCGGCGGATGCTGCGGTGGCTTCTCCCCGCTCGTCGGCTGACGCCGCGCCGGCCGCAACGACCGACAACGCGGCACCGATGCCGAGGGCCACTGCCAGCCCACCGATCCGGCCGACGTAACGGGAAGCAGCCATGAAAGATCCTCTCAGCGCACGTTTGCCCCGACGTTAGGTCACCGGCCGGTCACCTGGCAGGCTGATGGGCGATGTTCACTCACATCGTGACGTTCAAATGGCGCGACAGCAGCGTCGACGGCTCAGCCGTCGCGGCGGCGCTCAACGAACTGGCATCCCGCCTCGACGGTGTCAGCGGTTACCTGTGCGGGCCGGACGCCGGCTTCACCGCCAACGCCTACGACTTCGCTGTGGTGGGCTCGTTCGCGGACCGCGAGTCGTTCACCGCCTACCGCGACCACCCCGACCATCAGCGGATTCTCGCCGAGATGATCCTGCCGAATGTCGAGTCCCGCACCGTCGTTCAGATCGAGGGCTGACCGGTCGGGCCCGGCAGCGGTACGGTGGTGCCATGTTGCGCACGCTTCTGATCGCGTCGATGACGGTGATGTCGGGTGTGGCGATGGCGGTGCCTGCCGGTGCGGAACCAGGGCCCGCGCCGATGCCGATACCGAATGTGTTCTCCTACATGCCGGTGAACCCGGCCGACTACACCGTCAACGGCGGCAAATGGCTGGGATTCGCCGGACCACCCGGGGTCGTGTGCATCCTCGACATCCTCAAGGGCGAGTACGGCTGCGGTGGAGCACTGGCGGGCGCGCCCGACGGCGTCAACGTGGTCAGCGCCGGTCCTGCCGGCGCGCCGGCCTTCGCCACCGTCGACGGTCTGAAGTACGCGGCGGCCGGCGCGGTCAGACCGCTCCCGCCGAACACGCGTTTGACCTTCCGCAACACCGCCTGCGGCGTCGACGACGACGGCGTGGTCGCGTGCCTCAACAGCCGCGAGCAGGTGGGCTTCGTCGTCGGCCCGACGGCGACCTACATCGGCAGCAACGTGCCGCCCGCACCGGCGCCGGTGACTCCGCCGCCGACAGGTTGAGTCGCTCAGCGACCGGCGTTGCGAACCAGTTCGATCGCGTACTGGTTGACGAATGAGCCCGCCGCGGGTTCCCCCCGGTTGCATGAACCGTCGGATTCGCCGGGCCGCTTGACCCAGAGATACGCGTCGGCGTGCGCGCCGGCCGTCGCGGTCGTGGGGGCGACTCCCATCGCGCGTCCCGCGGGGTTGCACCAGTTGAGTTCACTCTCCGGAGCGGGGCCCGCTCCGTTCCGGGAGGTGTCGATCACGTAGTGCGCACCGCCGGTCAGTCCCGAAATCGTTTCGCCGTAACCGATTTCTTCCTCGGTGGTGTAGTAGTTCGTGGTGTTGAGACTGAACCCGCGGGCGCGGCTGACTCCCACCTGATTCAACCGGGCCGCCATGTCCTCGGCGCTCAGCCACCGCGAGTGACCGGCGTCGACGTAGACCGCGGCGGCGGGATCCCGGGTCAACGCCTCGACGGCATACCGAATCAGGGCGAAGCGTTCCTCGCGCTGATCGGCCGACAGACAGTCGGCCATGGCCAAAGCGTCGGGTTCGAGAATGATCGCCGCAGGCGCCGAGCTGAGTCCGGATGCAACGCCGTCGATCCACGCGCGGTAAGCCGCGCCGCTGCCGAATCCGCCTGCCGCGAAGCTGCCGCAATCCCGGTGCGGGATCGCGTACAAGGCCAGCACCGGCGTCGACCCGGCGGCTTGTGCCGCACCCACGTAGCGCGACACGGTTGCGGCCGGCGACGGGAACGCCTGGTCGAGCCAGTAGGCGGTCGGGGTGTTGGCGATCGCGGTCAACTCCGGACTCGGGGGGTTGGCGTTGCGCGCGGCGCGCATCGCCACCGAGATCGGGTCGACGTAGAACGGGCGCCCGGCCAGCGGGTTGGAGTCACCGGCGAGCCGCACCTGCGGTGCGGCCGACGGCGTCATGCCTGCGACGGCGGCGACTGCGGCAAGTGGCGCAACCCAACGACTGATCACACCGACTGCGGAAAACACACCCAGAAGATAGTGGGCGCAGCGGCGACGCTGTGACGGTTCCGTCGTTTACGCGGAAATACGCCCGGTCGACCTGTCGAAACCGATCACCACGGTTCGCGGGACGCTCGGCGGCTCCGACATCGGCTCGCCGGGCCGACGCTCGAGGAACCGGTAGACGAAGTGGCCGTCGGCGAAATCGATGCCCTGCGGCTCGATGCGATCCCCCAGAGGCAGGGCGTTCGTCGCACGCCAGGAGTCGGTCCCGCTCAGCGCCAGCACCGCGTAGTAGAAGGTTCCGCTCCCGCCGGGGTCGTCGGTCAGCAGCAGGGCCGCCTCCGGCTTTCCGTCGCCGGTGACGTCACCGCCGATGACCGGGTCGCCGACCGCCCGAACGGTCTCGGTTGCGGCTGAGCCGGCGGCGGCCGGCTTCTCGGCAATGCCGTCGACCAGCGTGAAGCTCTGGTCCCCGAGGGTGACCGGCAGATTCCGGGTCACCGGCGGCAGATCGAGTCCACCGCCGTCGCTGCATGCCGTGAGCGCGACGGCGAGCACCGCGACTCCCAGCACCGCCGTCCTCACGGCACCGGGACGGGGGTCGTCGTCATCGGTGCGGCAGGCGGCAGCGGAGAGGGCGCGTACTGGTAACCGGGTGGCGGGGGCCCGTCGACGGAGTAGTACCCGGGCGGCAGCGCGGGCCGGCCACCAGCGGCACCTCCGGTGCTGCCGGTGGCCGGCGTCTCGGATCCGGGCGAATTGGTCGAGACGTATCCGGGCGGGAGCGCGGGAGCCGGTCCCGCACCCGGGGGCGGTGTGGCGACCGCCCCGCCGGGCCCCAACTGATCGGGAAGGAAATAGGGATTGCGGGCCTGATCCATCAGGTCCCGAAGCGTCCCGAAGACTCCCCCGCCGTACTTGCCCGAACCGTACGTTGGATTGGGAACCTCCGGCGGATGCTGCGGGGTGATCGGCGCGGGAGGCGCGGCGGCCGGATCGGTGATGGCCGGCGGCGGCGGTGCGACGGTGGTGGTCACCGGGGGCGGCACCGCCGGATCAGCCGGATCCGCCGGCGCCTGCGCCGCAGCCGCCAGTGCCACCCCGACGCCCACCATCGCCAAAGCTGCCGTAGCCCGCCGCCGTCGCGTCATGGACAGCATCGTTGCACAGATTGATCTCGGAGCACTGATCCCGCAGTATTGATCCCGGAGCCACTCCAACGTTTGCCATCGTCCCATCAATACCACTTTTACAAGCACGGACGGTCGTGCAACAATTAGCCACCATGGCACCCGGGGGCTCCCTGCTGATGCGCGCAAGTCTCGTCGCGGTGACGTGCGTAGGACTGGCCGCCGCGGCAGTGGCACCGCCCGCAGACGCGGCCACCCGGATCACCGTCGGCGGCGCCGGCCCGCTCTACATGCCGAACCTGATCACCAACCTGCCGGTCGGACGTTTCTATCTGAACGGAACACGCGCGGCCCAGGGGCCGCCGGTGTCCGTTCTCGAGGGCTACGACCTGCTCAACCACCTGGTCGGCGAGAACTGGTTTCCCGGCACCTCTGCCCAAGTGGTGAACTATCCAGCCAGCGTCGGTGTGGTGAGCGGCAGTCTGGCCGCGCCCGGCGCCAACCAGGCCGTCGCGATGGGCCGGGTCTCGCTCCACGACCAGATCAGGAACGCGGCCAGCGGAGGCGAACCCGTTGTGATCGCCGCGCTGTCGATGGGGACGCTCGTCATCAACAGCGAGTTGGCATATCTGTCCTCGGACCCCGCGGCGCCCCCACCCGACCGGTTGTCGTTCGCATTGTTCGGCGGCCCCGAGCTCGGAGTCGCCGCCACCTACCTGCCACTCGGGGTGACCGTGCCCATCATCGACTACACCGTCCGAGACCTGTCCGACAGCCAATACGACGTCGCGGTGGTCTACCACCAGTACGACGGCTGGGCCGATCCGCCCGACCGGCCGTGGAATCTGGTGGCGGTGGTCAACGCACTCTTCGGAACGCTGTACTTTCACAACAACTCGTCGGTGGCCGCCGTCTCCGATGCGGTCGAGTTGTCTTCGTCGAAGAGCGCGTTGGGCGGGACCACCACCACGTACATGATCCCCTCACCCACGGTGCCGATGCTGCTGCCGCTCGCGCAAGCCGGGGTCCCAGAGCAAGTCATCGCCGGTTTGAACGCGAAGCTCAAGCCGATCGTCGACGCCGGCTACTCCGATCTCACTCCCGACGCGGGGCCATATTTCTCACGCGGGCGGCTGCAGTTCAGCCCACCGGTCAGGGCCGCGACCACGTCCGCCGCGACCACGTCCGCCGCGGCGAGTTCCGCTGCGAAGCCGCGGGCGGCCGCTTCCGCGCAGCGCAACTCGATCAGGCATGCCGAGCAAGCCGGGGTCGGCAGGCCTGCGCCGGCACTGCGGGGGACGCCGCGCTGATCGCCTAGGGTGCATCTGTCGGCTCACCCGACCACGTCGACGGAAGTTGGGCGCACTCATGACCGCAGCATCAGAGGCACTCCCGCTCGAATCCCGGGTCGGCCACTACTACCAGATGGACGGCACCTATCTGGTCGGCCGCGAGAAGGTGCGCGAGTACGCCCGGGCGGTTCAGGACTACCACCCCGCTCACTGGGAACTCGAGGCCGCCGCCAAGCTGGGCTACCCGGAACTGGTGGCCCCCCTGACGTTCACCTCGACACCGGGCATGTCCTGCAACCGGGAGATGTTCGAGTCGGTGGTCGTCGGCTACGACACCTACATGCAGACCGAGGAGGTCTTCGAGCAGCACCGCCCCATCGTTGCCGGGGACGAACTGCACATCGACGTCGAGTTGACGTCGGTGCGCCGGATCGCCGGCAGGGATCTCATCACCGTGACCAACACCTTCACCGACGCCGCCGGGGAGCGGGTGCACACCCTGCACACGACCGTCGTCGGCGTCACCGCCGAGGACATCAACCCCGAGGTCAAGGTGGCGGTGCAGAAGGCGATGATGCACGACGTCGACATCATGGGCGTCGGCGAGCGTCCGTACGAGAAGACCGTCCGCCCCTCCGGCGAGGTGCGCATCGCCGAGGACACCGGCAGAACCCTCGGGACCGCATCCTTCGACGACGTCAAGGTCGGCGACGAGTTGGGCGTGCACCACACCCGCCTGTCCCGCGGCGATCTGGTGAACTACGCCGGAGTGGCCGGTGACGCCAACCCCATCCACTGGGACGAGGGCATCGCCAAGCTGGCCGGGCTTCCCGACGTGATCGCACACGGCATGTTGACCATGGGTCTGGGTGCCGGGTTCGTCTCCGCATGGTCGGGAGATCCGGGTGCGGTCACCCGTTACGCGGTGCGGCTGTCTGCACCGGCGATCGTGTCCGCTGCCGAGGGAGCCGACATCGAATTCAGTGGGAAGGTCAAATCGCTGGACCCTCAAACCCGGACCGGCGTGGTGCTGGTATCGGCGAAATCGGACGGACGCAAGATCTTCGGGCTGGCAACCATGGACA
>Ga0194039_1001913_pt1 | contig 10863 bp, 9 predicted proteins | sample JunL228m_MetaG_FD_148679 | JGI IMG/M metagenome (GOLD analysis project Ga0194039, IMG submission 148679) | Anoxic zone freshwater microbial communities from boreal shield lake in IISD Experimental Lakes Area, Ontario, Canada - Jun2016-L227-8m | ecosystem: Environmental > Aquatic > Freshwater >...
GCAAAGTTCCACCCCGCATGGTACCGGAGCAGTTCGAGCGATTGCCGGTCGGGCACCCCGTCCAGATATTGAAGGAGGCTGATCCCCAGCAACAGAACCCTGGATGCAAGCCGAATATGTGATGAAGGTGCAGGTCATCAAATCGCGAAAACAGCCCCCACGCTTCTACATGAATATCCCCCTGCCGCTAGCGGCGGCCTTGGACCTTCGAGGCCGGGGGCCGTCCTGCGAGTTAACAGGTTCTCCGCTCGGACTGTCCGTACGCATCCTTTTTTGACTCGTTATACCGTAACCCCACAACAGGTGTACAAAAACGAGTCCACCGAAAGGTTGGGCCACACCATTAGCGTTCATGGGTTCAGTGACAGGGACGGGGTGCCAGCGGGCGAATGCACGATTTATATTGCCAAGTATGACGTGCCGAACGGGCGATTCGACCAGACGAATGGGACGATTTGGATGCTGGTCGGTGGAGACGCTACGAATGGTGTGAGCCATGTCGGCAGCAAAGCCAATTTTCGATAATGTGCTCCAATCGTGCCGCCGTGACGATTCGATATGGGCTTGTTTGCGAAAGCACTCTTAACTGTGGTAGAATTGTCAGGTGGCTGGGTCGATTTCGCCCACAGATGGCTGGTTTTGATTCGCCCGGTGACAAGACCGCTGGCGGCGTGACCGTGGGTGTGGCGAAGAAACTCATTGCGTGCGGCAAGATTCCGAAGGATTCTTCCGCCGTCATCTGCGTCACCGGCAACGGATTGAAGACGCTCGACGCCGTGCAAGGTCATTGCGGCAAACCGCGCGAAATCAAGCCGAGCCTGCGCGAGTTCGAAGCCCTGCTGGCGCATCAAGAAAAAGTAAATGCGTAAATAGTTTTGGAAAACTGTGGCCATTCAACGCTACCGAATTGAATTTGCAGCGTCCGCGCTGGAAGATTTGCGTTCAATTCCGAAACGCGAGGTGGATCAAATTCTCCGCAAAGTCCAGCGCCTTGAAAATGGTTTGCACGGCAACATCAAGCGGCTGCAAAACGCCGATGTTGGTTTTCGGTTGCGCATGGGCGATTATCGGGTTTTATTTGATGTGATTGGCGACAGAATTTTGGTTCAAAAAGTCGGCAATCGAAAAGATGTTTATGAGTAACGCCATTGCAGAAAGACCAACCGCGAAAGTTCAGCGGAAAAATGTCATCAACCAAATCTCCTCGTTGCGCGAGCAGATGGACGATTTGAATGACTACCTTGACCTCTTGGAAGCCCGCGCACGTAACAAAGGCAAACGGACATTCACGACGGATGAAGTCCGCAAACAGCTTGGCTTGGCGTGAGCAAACCGCGCGAAATCAAGCCGAGACTGCGCCAGTTCGAGGCGCTGCTGGCGCATGAAGAAAAAGTGAATGCGTAATTATTTAAATGACTACCTTTACAATCCAATCTCCCCGGTAGCTATTTCGCCGGGAACCACGAACTACGTCTTGGCGTTCCTATCGTATGACTTTACCAACTCTGGCCAGTATCAATGGGTAGGCCCTACTGGATGGGACAACATCCAAGTTTATGTCGCCCCCGAGCTTACGTATTTGGGCGTTGCCGTAGGCTTCGGAAAGCTTGCACACGACTTCGTTCCACTTAGTAATGGTCCAAACTTTCAATTCGCAGTGGCATCAGCGCCTTTGCACCCACAAATTCAATTACCGTTCCTGGCCGGCACTAATTTCATTTTCGCCTTTTCCACAGTCAGCCATCAAAGCTACACTGTTCAACAAAACACGAACCTGGCCACGACCAACTGGACTCTTTACACGAATTTCCTTGGGAACGGCTCGCTTTACCAATTCGTAACTCCGGCCAGCGGCAACCGGCAATCATTCTTCCGAGTCCGTACTCCGTAAGTTGCAGCGCAAGCCTTAACCCGGCCTGCTTTCCACTGCGCAACGCCCGCAACTGCCATTGCTCCTCTTGCAACCGGAACACCGACCAGGTCTTAAGCGGCCAGGTCCAGGTCTTTTCCCCACCAACTGCGCCGTTACCTTTCGCCAGAGCTTTTCGATGCATCAGGGAAAGCCTAATCCACCCATCTAAAATCCGGTCGTAGGCCTTGCCGTTGGTATGCGTCGAAACCTTTCCGCTCAAGGTGCTCAATGCATCGACCAACGGTGGCTTGAACTTGGCTTTTTCGATGTCCAGATGCGTGACGGTTAAACACGCAGCCACCTCACTCAAGATTGCTTCGATATCCAAAAGTTCTTCTTTCATCATCCTGAAATTCGGTTTCGGCTCCTGCTCTGACCCCTGGCTTTTTCTTAGCCATACCTGCTTCCACTCTAGCGCTAGTTTACAAGTTATCAGTTTTCTGCCGACAACTCGAAGCGTGCAAAGCATTGTAAATATGCGTGTTACGTTCTTCTGTCAATCAACACAGCTGGCTGAGCTAGGTCATACGGTTTACAGTCACAACCCATGTATTATCAGCCTCTTACAAAAACACCGCGACTAACTTGTAAACTACCGCTAGATTCCTGGCAACCCACGTCCACCACAATCTCAACTCCGCCGACCAGAATCCTCCCCCACCACCGCTTCATGCAAAAACAAAGAAATCCACTCCTTCACCTCCGCCAGGTCATTCTCAGATCCCCCACGCAGCTCCCATTTTCCGTTCAGGAACTTGATCAAACGAGCATCCCCCCACGAAGCAATCAACTCGCCCTCGTCTTTGAATGGCGGAAAGTACTCCGATTTTCCTTTCATGGTCTTTCAATTTAAGCTTGGACCGTCATTTCGTCTCGTTCCCTCAAAATCCCCATTGCAGCAATCCGGGTCTTGAGTGCCCAGCGATGATTCCAAAACCTTGACGGCAGAGCTTCCAATTCTCGCATTTACGGAGATCCGCGCCGACTGCCATCGGCGGCTACGGTTTCTTGAATCCACCCTGTGGAATCTGAGCCAGGCGAGGTTTTGAGCTTGTCAATGTGGGGGGATGAGTGTAGGAAATACGACAGCGACAAACACTAACGCGATCACAGGAATCCCGGCCCGATTCGATCGCGTCGGCCGTTAATTTGCCACTGCATTAGCGTATATGAGCCGAGAATTGAAAGCGTTCCTATTGGCCGCCCTGTTGCTGCTGGGCGCGGCTCTGGCTCGGGCCGATTATCGCGCGCTGGGCTACCTGTACCTGTCCCCGTTGCCCGGGGCGGAGTATTCATCACCCCAGACGAGGTTTGTCCTGGTGCGGCTTGCGGATACTACCCCATCCGCCGTGACCAACCTGGCCACGTCTTTCATTACCGTGACTGGAGCAACCAGTGGAAACCACCCCGGCCAGACCCATGTTGCCAGCGATGGCAGGACGATCAGCTTCTCGATGACGAATGATTTCTCGAACAACGAATGGGTCACGGTGGCGATGAACCCGCAAGTGCGTCCCGGCGCCGGAGGGGCCATCGCGCCCTACCAGTATCAGTTTATGATCGCCGCGCACATCTCGGACTCGCGCACCTTTACCGCTCGCGGGGACAATCCACCCGATGAAACAAAAGACAAGGCATTTGACCATAATTCGTTCACCAAATGGTTGGATTTTGCCGTGCCAGACGGCAGCACCAACTTCAGTTGGATTCAACTCGTTTACCCCGGCAGTGATACCCACGTTGCAGGCCAGTACGCCATCACCTCAGCCAATGACATGCCAGATCGCGATCCCATGGACTGGCATGTTTACGGTGTGGATGAGGCTGACAACCTGTTCTTGTTGGACACGCGCACGGGCGAGGCTTTCGCCAACCGGTTCCAAAGGAACCTTTACTCGATCACCAACACCACTGCCTACCGGGGCTATCGTTTGGAAATCACCCGGGTCAAAGATCCCGCCAGCGCCAAATGTGTGCAACTGGCCGAACTTGAGTTCATTGAACCCGGCGGCGGTCTCTTGCGGGAATACTGGACCGGGATCTCCGGCACGGCGATCAGCGACTTGACGGGCAATACCAATTATCCGGGCAATCCCAGCGGCAGCGATCAACTTGCAAGTTTCGAGGCCATAACCGATTGGGCAGATAACTATGGCACTCGGGTGCGGGGATACATCACCGCCCCGAACACGGGGGATTTCTTGTTCTGGCTTGCCAGCGCTGGCTGCGGCGAGTTGTGGCTCAGCACCGATGATCTGCCGGCCAACAGACGTCTGATTGCCTCTGTGCCCGGCTGGACTAATTCGCGGGAGTGGAACAAATACAGCGCCCAAAAATCGGTGGCGATCCATTTGACCGCCGGCCAGAAGTATTACATTGAAGCGCTGCAGAAGGCGGCCGAGGGCAAAGACGACCTCGCGGTGGGGTGGTCAATGCCGGGTCAAAGCATGGCGGGTCCCTCCGAAGTCATACCGGGGGCGGTGCTCTCGCCTTGGACCGAAGGGAGTTCGGCGATGGCTCCGGCGAACGATCCGAAGCCGCAACCCAAGGCGTTGGTCACGTCTGGCCAGCCTGGCATCATGCCCAACGGCGTGTCGGTTCCGAGCGACTTCCCACAGATCAATGTCACGGTCAATGATAACCCGGACCCGAACTATATCTTTATCGATACCGGACCCGGAGCCGGCAAACCCTACAATGTCATTTTCGATAACACCGGCTCGCCGATTTGGTATCAGCTCATGCCCGACGAACGGCGGGACATGAAGGTCCAGCCCAACGGCGCGCTGACCATGATGGCCCACGCGGGCGGCGATCGGTTCATCGGCCTGGACACCCATTACCGCGAGAGCACCAACTATTGGGCGGTCAACGGCTACCGCACCGACGAACACGAACTGCAAGTGCTGGCCGATGGAAACTATCTGCTGATTGGAGTTTGTTCCCAGACGATCAATATGAGCCAGCACCTTTTCGGCGGCTATTCTCCCGCTTGGGTCGCCGAGACCGTCCTCCAGGAATTCACATCGGCGGGCGAGCTGATCTTCCAATGGCGGGCCTGGGACCAGTACGATGTTCGCGAACTGCGCGCGGATGATCCCCTGGCCAGCAGTTTTCGTTTTCCTCACATGAACGCGATCGAGATTGATATCGATGGCCATATCCTGCTCTCCTGCCGGCACCTGAGTGAAGTGACCAAGATCAATCGGGACAGCGGTCAGATCATCTGGCGGCTGGGCGGGGCGCACAGCGATTTCACCTTCGTCGATGACTCGCTCAATGGCTTTGAATGCCAGCACTCGATCCGGGTGGCCGGCACCAATCGCTACATTCTCTTTGACAACGGCAACTTCCACAATCCCCCGGTCTCTCGGGCTGTCGAGTACGAACTCAATCTCACGAATATGACCGCCCGGGTCGCCTGGCAATATCCCGCGACCCCGACGACGAACCTCTACTCCTATTACATGGGCAATGTCCAACGCCTGACCAACGGCAACACGCTCATCAACTGGGCGCTGGGAAAACTGCCCAGACTCACCGAGGTTCGCCCCGACGGAACCAAGGCATTTGAGATGAACTGGGCCGGTCATTACGAGGCATACCGGGTGTGGCGTTGCCCCTGGAATGGTATCGCGCTGAAGCCAAATCTGGTCATCGAATCCTATCCCGAAAACCTGGTTCTGCTGTTCAATAAGTTCGGCGATACCAACGTCGCCTATTATCGCATCTACGGCGACACCAACCCTGCTCCCACAACGGTGCTCGGCACGTGTCCGGTCACGATGGCCACCCTCAACAACCTCCAAAACCAACGCCAGTATTACTTCCGTGTCATCGCGGTCGGCAAGAACGGCCTGGAAAGTGATTATTCCGACGAGCAAAGCGTCTATGTCAACATCATCCGTCCAGGCCAGAACATGATTGCCAATGGCGATTTCTCCCAGGGCAGCAACTCCTGGATCTGGACTAATGCCGGAACCGCCTCCGCCACCTGGAATATTACCAATGGCGCAAGCTATATCCATGTTGCCAGCCCGGGAACTGCGCTAACGGACCTCCAGCTTAAGCAGGCCGGGCTGAGGTTGGTCCAGGGCAGCCAATACGTGTTGGAATTTGACGCGTGGTCTTCTGCGCCGCGCCTGATGGAAGCGAAGGTGGGGCAGAACCAATCTCCCTGGACGGTTTACAAGCTTGCCTCGCCCTCGCTGAACCCGGTCAGGCGGCACTTCAGCTACCCTTTCGTGATGACCAACTCCTCGGATTTCAATGCTCGCCTGATGTTCAACGTGGGCGCATCCCTGGGTAATGTTTGCCTCGCCAATGTTTCCCTCGCGATGGTGGCACCCGGCAACCTCGAAACAAATCTAAGCGCCCCCGTGCGAGTGACGGCGTCCACAGAGTTGGCAGATGGTGTTCATGTAGGCTGGATGGCCGTTGCGGAAGCATCGCATTATTTGGTTTTCCGATCGGACACCGCGGATGGACCGAAAGTTGCCCTTTCCAGCAACTGGCTGCCGGGGCTGGTTTTTGTGGACACAACGGCAATTCCTGTGAGGACCTTTTACTACTGGGTGAAGGCCGGAACGACGACCGATGGCGCACGCGGGAGTGAATTCAGTTCGCCAGCGACCGGTTCAAGGGCGCTGCCGCCGGTGTCCGCACCGCAAGGGGTGATCGCCAGCGATGGGTTGGCGTATGAGGTTATGGTGAGATGGAATGCCGTGCCCGATGGCGGCTACTACCAAGTCAATCGATCGGATGCGGCGGATGGAGCCAAAACGCCACTAGGAACATGGCAAACGAACACGACATTCTCGGACACATCAGGCGTGGCGGAGGAGGTTTACTACTATTGGGTGAAGGCGGCGGCCAGTAGAGCCGGGGATCGGGCGAGCGATTATTCGACCCGAGATGCGGGTTCGTTCATTGTTCCGGACCTCGATAATCCGCTGGTGTCCGTGGGCTGCACCCCGCCGCTGCCCATAGAGACGCAGTTGGTGACGCTGCTCGTCAATGCGAGTGACAACCGTATTCTGAAGCGCGTCACGGCATTCTGGGACGATGGAATCCGCCGCAGCAACGTTTGGGACATCGCGGGCACGAATCAAGCAGTCCAGAGTGTCGGGATTGGCTCCTTTGTGGCCGGGCAACAAATCTCATTTTGGGCTATAGCTGAAGATCCCACCGGGAATCGCAGTGAGACGGCGCATCAAACAGTCGCCGTGCAGGCCGAAACGGTGAGCACCCCACTACCACCTTCCGGGAGCAGCAATGGACTTCCCAACGAAGTGCTGCAGCTTGCGGCAGGTGGAAGCTCGACGAGCTTGGGTGCGCCGCTCGAATACCAATTCGACTGGCAAGATGGGCCTTTATCTGCCTGGGGCGGGACAAACCAGGGCCATGCATGGCCCAATGAGGGTGTCTATTTCGTCCGGACGCGGGCGCGAAGCCAGACGCGAACAAACAGGGAATCCGCATGGTCTGCGGCGCTTGTCATCGGTGTGGCCGTCCCTCCGGTGATCACGAATCAACCGCAGAGCACAGTGACAAATCAAGGGGCGACCGTCACGTTTGTGGTCGGGGCAAGCGGATCCGCCCCCATGAGTTATCAGTGGCTAAAGGACGGGACCAATCTGGTGAACGGTGGGCGCGTCAGCGGCGCCACGAGCAACGTCCTGACACTGGCTGGAGTCCAAGTCAGCGATGAAGGAATCTTCGCGGTGTTCGTGTCGAATGCACGAGGAAGCGACAGAAGCTTGCCGGCCACGCTTAGACTTTTGGTGCCGCCCGTCATTTCAAGTCTTCCCAGGAGCGCAACCAACATCATGACGAGCTCCATCACTTTCTCCGTAACAGCGACGGGGAGCGCGCCGTTGCGATGCGCTTGGCGCAAGGATGGTGCGGGCCTGTCGGATGGCGGACGCATCAATGGTGCCAGTGGGTCCATGCTCACCATCACAAATTTAGCGATGGGTGATGCCGGCAATTATGACGTCGTAATCGCCAATGGGGCGGGCAGTGCCACCAGCACGCCCCCAGCGATCTTGATTGTTCGCGACACGCTGGCTCCAAGCCTCTCCATCGCCAGCCATACCAATTTGCAATGGGTGCCCACCACCGCGGTGACGCTGACCGGTTCGGCGACGGACGCAGGGCGGGGTGATGGCGGGGTGGCGGCGGTCAGGGTAAATGCCGTCCGGGCAACGAGCGACACAGCAACGGGCGCGGGGACGGCGAATTGGAGCCGGGCGCTTACCCTGAGCGCCGGAACGAATACCATAAGGGTGGTGGCCTCGGATGCGCGCGGAAACTCTGTAACGAATAAGCTTCTCCTGATTTCAGACACCACGAAACCGACCGTCACGATCACTGCACCAAGGGAAAGTCAGCGCTGGAGCAATGCGGTATTCGCCGTCAGCGGCACGGCCAAAGACACCAGGCAGGTGGCCGCGGTGCGGTGTCAGACCAATGGAGTTTGGGGATCTGTTTCCACCACCAATGGCTGGACGAACTGGACGGTGGGGGTTGCCCTCGTGCCGGGGGCGAACACCGTGCGGGCTTACGCTGTTGACGCGGCGGGAAACAAATCTCCAACCAACAGCCTCAGCTTCGTTTATGTCCCATGCGACTGGTTGAAGGTTCTGATTTCCGGCCGGGGCTCGATTTCTCCAAACTACAGCAATGCCTGGCTCGCCGTTGGCAGAACCCTCTCGATGACCGCTATGGCTGGCGCGGGGTATCTGTTCTCGAACTGGACGGGCGGAATATTCCCCAGCGCCGAGGTGCTAACCAACCAAGCCACGCTGAAGTTCATGATGCAGTCGAACTTGATCTTGCAAGCGAACTTCATCTCCAATCCGTTCATTCCTCTCGCCGGAACGTATCAAGGTTTGTTCTTCGACACCAATGAAGTGGAACAGTCGAGTTCAGGCTTTTTCAATGGAACCGTCAGCAGCAACGGGTTATTCACTGCCAAATTGCAGCAGGGAGCAACCAGTTATCCGTTGTCGGGCCAATTCTCGTTAACCGGCGCCTGGTTCACTAATTCCATCACAGGAGCCAGCAACCTCAGTGCCCGGCTGCAATTGGATGTGAGCGGTCAGGATGGGTTGACTGGGGTGCTGAGCAATGCCCAATGGACCGCCCAATTGACCGCAGACCGTGCGGTTTATTCCAATGGCAATCCTGCGCCACAGGCGGGCAAATACACCTTGGTGATGCCCGGACGCGCCAACTCCGCCGAGGAACCAGGCGGCGTTGGGTTCGGGTCAGTGAATGTAGCCACCAATGGCAGCGTGACCTTTGTCGGCACGCTGGGGGACGGGACAAAGGTGACACAATCGTCAATCGTGTCCAAACAGGGGCAATGGCCTCTTTACACAGCGTTGTATTCAGGGAAAGGTTCCCTGTTGGGCTGGCTAACTTTCACCAATGACGCTGACCGGGACATCGACGGTGGGTTAAATTGGATCAAGCCGGCGGGGACAACTGCGGGCCTTTATCGTGCAGGGTTTACCAATGAACTGGAGGCTGTGGGTTCAGGTTATGTGTCCACAAATGGATGGCGAACGCTTAACCTGACCAATGGAGTATTGATCCTCGAGGGCGGCAATTTGGCCCAGGCGCTGACCAACAGTTTTGTGCTGGCGACCAACAATGCGCTCTCCGGAACAAATCTATCCCGCCTGGCCATCACAAACACAACTGGCCTGTTCAGCGGCACTTTGACGAACCCGGCGACGGGCAAAGCCATCTCGATTAGCGGCGCGGTTATGCAAAAGCTGAATGCCGGATACGGTTGCTTCCTGGGCACCAACCAAAGCGGCTGGGTTTATCTGGGGCCGGTCATCCAGGTGCGGGAACCACCGTCGCCGCCGCGGAAGTCCCCACTCCCATTCCCATAACTGTCCTCCCCAGCCATTCCCGGCTTGACGGGATGGGGCTGGAAGCTATACGTACTGGCTATGAGCTTGGCCAACAGTCGATTTTCAGCACTCTGCACAGGGTCGAATAGAATGGTTCAGGTCATGCAAACCGCAGTTGGAAACTAGATGCAAACAGAGAACACAGCAGCATCGGTGGATGAAGTCCAAACGGGCTGGCATGAATTGAAGTTGCGGGTAGAGCAACTGGAGGCGCAGCTAGGGGCCCTGGAACAGGAGAACAAGGCGCTGCGGTTCCTGTTGGAGAGGTCGATCGAGCACCGCCAAAAGTCCCATGGCGAGCTGGTGCTTATCCTGAGCACGCTGGTGGGCAAACTTCCGATCAATGAAGTCGGGGTGATTGTTTCAAAACTGGTCGAGCATAACGCCAACGTGAGCCAGGTTCTGTCGGGCCTGATCAAGGGCACCGCCGACGCGGACTTGCCGCAGCCGGCAGTGTTGAGAACCTTGGACCACACGAAACGGGATCTGGCAGCCGCGCTCAAACAAGCCCTGGAAGAATTGATCAAGTTGGATACCCCCCTGGAGCATGAACTCCTGGAATCACTGGGCGCCAATCCAGACCTGTTTTTCTCTCCGCGAATGGTGCGGGCTAATCGCTGCTTCATCAAAGGGCATCTGCCTCGGGAACGGGTTCTGAGGGAATTCGGCGAGGAAGCGCTGGTGTTCTTCAAGGATATGACCACCGATCCGAAGCTGAATCCGCGCCCGAAACCCGAAGAGATCGTGCTGGCGTTTAGAAGCGATTTTGAAACGCTTTTCCAACAACAAGAGTCCCTGATACCAAACACGCGACAGAACCTCCAGACCCTGTACCAGCGGATTCAGCGGCACAAGGCCCCGACGGACCAGGCGCGTTCGCAGAAGAACGCTTTCCAGCAACTGTCATTTGTCATCGAGCTGCTCCACTATTACGAGAATCAGAATACCGAAGCGCCGGATGTTATTTTTGCGCAGCGATTGCCCGTGCTGATCGAGCAACTGGTGGTCACGGGCCCTCAGGAT
>Ga0194039_1001914_pt1 | contig 10861 bp, 16 predicted proteins | sample JunL228m_MetaG_FD_148679 | JGI IMG/M metagenome (GOLD analysis project Ga0194039, IMG submission 148679) | Anoxic zone freshwater microbial communities from boreal shield lake in IISD Experimental Lakes Area, Ontario, Canada - Jun2016-L227-8m | ecosystem: Environmental > Aquatic > Freshwater >...
GGACTGTAAAAAAGAGAATAGTGACAAGACTTGCCAGGGCCATATGCCCGATCATGAGTGTGCAACAAAAAGGGATCCTCGTTTGTTACAGGACCCGGGGTGGCAGTTTATGAGTTTCGCAAAACGGGCCAGAGGTCGTTTTCACGAATGGTAATGCGGCTGATACCTGGGTTCTCCCGCACACGAAGATGAGACTTCACATCTTCCACCCGTTCTGCATCCACCATTCCGTTCAATGATACACTCAATATCTCCCTTGACTTTTCAACCACATTTATACTTTTCAACAGCATTTCGGCACCCACTTCATTGTCTACGGTAGCCACTTTTTTTCGTCAGCGTAGATGCCCCACACGGCGTTCTTTTTGATCGTCCAGACCGTCATCTCCACTTACCATTCGGCACCGGGATCTCAAACCGTGCCCCTTGCCCTGGCTCCCCGGCCTCTTTAATCGCGATGCCGGTAATGTCAAGGATCTCCCGGGACAGGGATAAACCAAGCCCTGTATTCTTACCAAAACCCCGCTCGAAGACCTTCTCCTTCTCAATTGTTGGGATACCGTCGCCATCGTCCCCGCAGACCAGGACATGAGATCCATCGCATTTCTCAATAGAGAAACGGATAGTTGTAATCTTCCCTCCGTACCGGACGGCGTTATCCATCAGGTTGTAACAGACCTTGACAACCAGTGGATCGGCGAATACTTCTGCTCCGGCAGGGAGGTCGTTCTTCACCATGACCGATCCGAGCGGGACCTGCTTTGATGCCGTGTCTACAAGTTTGCGGCAGTCCTGCCAGCAGGGGGCCCGGACGCCAATGTCCTCGTATTCCTTGGTGAACCGGATCATGCCGGAAATCCGTTTGGCCGCCGTTGAAACTTTCTGGAAATACTCATCCTGGGATTGATCGAGCGGCGTATCTTCGAGTATGTCGAGGTATCCCATCTCCCGATCGAACTAACCTACCGGGACATCGATGAGGATAACCTTGTCAAAAATTCCTCTGCTGTCAGCTCTTGAAATAATTAAAATCCTTGCCAGTTTTAGCTTCAGACCAGTGCGTCAGACAGGCAGCCATATTCATCTCCTGCATCCAGTTACTCAACGACTCGTCACCATTCCGAACCATCATTGAGATCGCGAATGGGAGATGATGTATGTACCTGCCTATCTATTCGCCAAGGTACAACACACCCGGTACATTTTTGAAATCCATATCACCCGTGCAAATCGTAAGCCCGTGCGCCTCGGCCGTTGCATAGATGATACGATCCGCTATGCCGCCGGGAAACTCTTTTTTATTATACTGTCCGGCCTGGATCGCTATATTCGATGTAATGGGTAAGATATGACTTACACCCATAAGTTTGGTAGCTGCCAAACGCCCTTCGGTAACCGATTTGTTACGGGTAATTGAGGTTACGACTTCCGTCAGGGATATAATCGAGGTGTAATTCATTTCCTTACCATTGATGATATCAACGACTTCTTTTAATGGACGACTGAAATATTCCACCCAAACCCATGAGTCAATAAGGTACACGATTCAAATCCTCTTCTTCCCGTTCAAATGGACCTACCCCCGGGAACATCCCAGCTGCGGACGGGATAGTACTTTTCCACACTCCGTATAAGTGATCGATAACGGCGTTATACGAATCGAGGTTTTCCGCTATCTTCACATGGTCCAATTTATCTTTCGCAAGTTTCGAGAACTGGACCGGGGCCCGGGCTTCCCCGGTGCGGGCGGGTTTGTGTAGATCGATTGATCTTCCCTTATGTTTCTTTTTGGTCTTTGCATCCTGCATAAATATCTGTATACAGTATACATCAATAAATATTTTGCCTATTCATGCATTCAGGTTAGAGAATTAGTGGTTTGAGAGATTTTTGGGATTGATTTTATTTTTTAAGGAAATAAGCGGCTGGATTTTTCTTTATGATAAACATTCCGGGAAATTTTTACAAGCAGTAATTTTTTTCACTTGTCGATGACTGATGCATTATGCTCTTAAACTACGCCTTCGTGCAAAGAGTGTCTTTCGGCCCCCGACAGATTCCCGTGTCCTGCGGTTGCCCGGGATTCATAGCCAATGACTGATGTAAACCCAATCATCCTTCAATCCAGATCACCTCACTCTCCACGCGGGACCGGATATATCGATCGATCCCTTTGTCCGTCAGCAGGTCAATTTTTCTGGAAAACCCAGGTCTTCGAGGTAAAACGCAAGGTTCATGAAATTATCAAAGGTTGCCCGGCCCTGGTGCGAATTCGACGAGTACGTCAATGTCACTTGTCCGTTTTTCTTCACCGTGGGCAAACGAACCAAAGATACCGATCCGTTTCACCCCAAAGTCTGCACATAGACCTGGCTGCGCCTTTTCAAGCTGGGAAAAAATAGGGCTTCGCTTTCGTTGCAGTTGACGACAGGTGATGACAAAGGTATTCTCACATATCATGTGTCAGGTACTGGCATACTAAATGTTTGCGATTGTCTGCTATGTCATCATCAGTAGAGGGTCAGTAATTCTGCACATCAACGCTCTCCGTCCTTCATGGATTCGCCTTGTAATGGGCCCTTCGCGATCTTCCCGGACAAGGCCGGCAATCGAGTGTCAATTATCGTCCGCCTGCGTGGGTGCTCCCATCATTACCTTTCGTTGAATACAGCCGTTCGGCACTAACCCCTGGCCCGCCTTCTCTATCCGGCATCTCGTCTTCCTCACTCCCGTTCATTGCTGACGGAAAGGGCAGACACTCGGTATTTACAGGTCCGGGTACTTCCGTGGAGCGTTATCAGATCATTATTGTTTTTGTGTCGGATATATGTTCAAATAGACAGGAATGCCATTTTATTCGTATTGAGGGATTGCATTCAGACAATTTGTCCATCAACCTTGGATATTAGAGACGTGTTCTAATCAGGAAGTTCGATAATCTGCTGCCACCCGGAGGGAATATTTCCCCTGGTTCAACATTTCGGTTTAACGGATGAATCGCTATCACTATGATAGAACCTACCGCAACAAGATCCGGCAAATCGGAAGAAGAATCGAGCTTCATTTACCACAAATACAGGGACTTTAAAGAAGAACCCGTATGGATGTCCCGACCGCTTTCTCCAGTGCTTAAGTAGCCCTATAAATCGGTCTGATCTAAGCCTGATTCATGTAATACCGTTAATTAGCCTTAATATTGAAAGTAACAGGATATTCGTGCAAACAGGAGAAAAATAGCCTTAATCAGGGTTATTTACCTGTAATTCAGTGTGATAAAAGGTGAAATCTGGAAAACCGCATAAAACGGTAAAAATACCCGATTCCAGCAAACGCCGATGCGTAGCTAACCGGAAGTCCTTCCATTGTACAGCTCCGTCCAAAAAAAAACACCCCAGACAAATAACCATTCACCAGTACTTACGTTGTAATTTGCAGGAAGATATTAATCAGGTAAATACAAAGTTCATGGCAATGAAGATTAAGGTCCAACTTATCAAGGAGGAGGTTGGCGGATTCACCGTAGTTGTTCCGGGACTACCCGGATGTATGTCTATGGGTGAAACCGAGGAAGAGGCACTGGCAAACATCAGCGAACTGATCCCGGCATACCTTGAGGCATACAGCGAGGAAAATGCCAAAACCTTGCCAAATATTAAGGAAATACTGGTAACCGCATGACAAAAATGCCGGTAATCTCCGGACTGGAGATGGTCACTGGTGTTCTAACGCGTAGGTTGGAAACCTATCCGACAGGTAGGCACCAGCCACCTGATTATGAAGAAGGAAGGGGTGCCGGATCTTCTCTCAATTCCAATGAAAGATGAGTTGAAGCCCGGGATAGTCCATTTCTGTATCAGAATTGCCGGACTGACGGAATGATGATTTTTAGCACCACGACATTTGTTGTTCTTTTCGATTGATCATTATCCATGAATGATAATTCTGGACTCAATATTTATCAGGGTAGATAGCACACCCATCACTATAATAGTTGGGAATGCCAAAAATCGGACAATTATCAATAGAGAGGATAAAAGGTTCACATGATTTTGTATCAACTCTCACTTCATGCAGCAGATATGCAAAGAGAGCGTGGTATCCAGGAATCATGGGTCCTGATGACAATTGAATGTCCTGGTATGACAGAACAAAAATTTGATGGTACGGTCCATTATATCCGTGTGATTAAAGAAAATGGGGGTCGGTATTTACGCGTGATTATTAATCCCGCTTTTCACCCGGTACTGGTAGTCACAATGTACTTCGACCGTAAATTGGGAAGATTGGTATGAGATTAAAAGTTGACGAAAAAAATGATGTTCTCTATCTGCGCCTCGACGATTCGAAGATAGTAGAATCTGAAGAAGTCCAGCCTGGTGTAATTCTTGATTTCGATGCCAATAATAATGTAATCGGCATCGAATTTCTCGGGTTAAGCAGGAGAGTACCAATTGAGGCTCTTAAAAATTTTCAGTATGAAACTGCATAAATTCAACAATTTCATCCTGGTCCGCGTCAATATGGTAGCCCTCCTGACCGTGGACAATTTCTGCGGCTAGAAAAGCGGTCCCGTTTATTTCCATCCTTGAAAGGGTGCCTGGAGGCGATGCAATAGAGAATAAGTGCGCTTCGTAAAAACTCGTTATGAGCGCGGTTCACACTGTATATCATATATTCCAGGGTTGCAACATTGAGGATCCCTTTAAGATCTCCCTTGTTTTAGAATAATTTCCTGATGAATCACAATAATTTTCTCGAGGGTTAGATCTTCCACACAGGTTAATTTCTTTGCAGTAGTATTTAGAAGACTACGGATTGCCTTTTTCTATCACGTGCAGAATTATCGGGAGGTGGCACAATCTCCCGGCCCCTACATAGTTCCAGAAGAGCAACTACCTTCCCTGTCGCAAATCAGTTTTAACCCCGGTATAATCTTCGGCACCATGGACAGAGGTAAACCCAATCATCCTTCAATCCATATCACCTCACACTCCACACGTGATTTGATATATCGATCAATCCCTTTCACGGTCAGCAGATCAATTTTTCGGGAAAACAGGTCTTCGAGGTAAAAAGCGAGCCGCATGAAATTATCAAAGGTTGCCTGCCCTGGTGCGAATTCAACGAGCACGTCAACGTCACTTGTCCGTTTCTCTTCACCGCGGGCAAACGAACCAAAGATACCGATCCGTTTCACGCCAAAATTTGCACGTAGACCTGGCTGCGCCTGTTCAAGCTGGGAAAAAATCGGGCTTCGTTTTCGTTGCAGTTGAATGACCGGCGAGGACAAAGATATTCTCACATATCATGTGTGAGGTAATCCCATACTAAATTTTTGTGGATTATCTGCCATGCCATCACCGTGAAATGGTCAATAATTCTGCAAACCGTAACTTCCAGTCTTCCTGGGTTCGCCTTGTAATGGGGCCTCCTGGCGATTGAGCCCGCCGTGCCTCCCGGCATCATGGAGATTACAGGCAACCGGGAATTTCTTCTGTACGGACAATATATTAGTTAACTATATGTGTACATAGGTGTACAAAATTCCCATGCATACCCCATGTCTCCGTGTCAATCTAAAAATAAAAGAACGCCTTGATAAATTGAAAATTCACCCAAGAGAGAGTTATAATGATGTGATTGAACGTCTTCTATCGATGACCGTGGATAATGAACCATTAACAAAGGAAGAACTCGCGGGGGTTTATGAATCTTTACAGGAGTTTAAATCGGGACGTTCGATTAGTCATGAGCAAATTAAAAAAGATCTGGGATTGCTCTGAAAGATGTATCATATCTACTATTCGCCTCATGCAGAGCGGGACTTGAAAAAATTACCCACTGATACTCAGATTCGAATTGTTACTGCACTAGATTCCCTGGTAAATAATCCCGAAAAGCATCTTAAGCGCCTGGAAGATTTACCATTATTCTCATTCAGGGTTGGAGAATTCAGGGTAATACTCAATATTGAAGAAGATACTTCCTCAATGAAAATTCTTAAAATTGGTAAACGGAACAAGATTTATGATAATTTGTAAGGTTTCCAGGCTTTCTCATTTTCCCTTTCTGCATGAACATTCAACCACACCATGGTGCCAGATTAGGTATGTAGTGCCGGAGCAGCAAACGAATGTGATCGTAAACGCAAGTGATTCGGTGATAACCGCGATCACCCCGGGGGGTAGGGCAGAATCAAAGGCCTTACCCCGTTTTTCTCCACAAATCCCTTGGCGACGCAATTACCCCCTCGCCCTTTGCCACCCTCATCTGCACCTCGGTAACCGTCCCATCATCAACGACGACCTGCCCGGTTAGCCCCGACAGGATCGATAATACGGCTACAAAGGAGCAAGATCCCACGAATAGGTGGGTGAAACCACCACAATCACAGCATACCAGGGGCTTCGTTACAAATCCGCACTCAATTCCGTTTGTCATCCCGGGGCACCCATCGCACCCCGACCTTCAGGGGTTCACCCTGCAATGCTACCTTCGCGATCTACCCGGACAAGGCCGGTCACCGGGAGCCAATTATCGTCCGACTGCGTGGGTGCTCCCCATCATTGCCATTCGTTGAATACTGCCGTTCGGCACTCACCTCTGGTCCGCCGTCTATATCCGGTGCCTCGTCTTTCGCACTCCGTTTCATTGCTGACGGAAGGGGCAGACGCTCGGCATTTACAGGTCCGGGTACTCCCGTGAAACGTTATCAGATCATTATTGTTTTCGTGTCGGATATATGCATAAAGAGCCAGGAATGCCTTTTTTATTTGTATTGAGGGATGCCATTCAGACAATTGTTCCACTAACCCTTGAAATTATGGACGGGTTCTAATCGAGAAGTCCGATAATCTGCTGCCGTCCGGATGACACATTTCCCATGGCACAACATTTCGGTTTCACGGGTAAATCGCTATCACTTTTTTAGATCCAACCATAATAGTTTTAGTAAATCGGACGAATAATTGGGCTTATTTTACCCAAAATGCAGGGACTTTAAAGAAGAAGCTGTATGGATGTATTGACCGTTTTTTCCAGGGCTTGATCATCCATATAAATCGGTCGGATATCAGCCAGATTCACGTAATGCCGTTAAATTAACCTTAATATTAAAGTCACAGGATATTCATGTTAACTGGAGAAACGTGTCCTGAATCGGAGTTATTTACCCGTAATTCAGTGTGGTATGAGTTGAAGTCGGGGAAACCACGTGTAATCGCTAAAAATACCTATATCCGCAAAAACCGATGCACACCCTTACCGGAAAGTCCTGGCATTGTACTACCCCGTCAAAAAAAATATCAACATTCTCCGGCAGGAAATCTCAACACGGGGTAGAGGATACAAGTTTGTATGGACCTTCATGTGAGGACGGGTTATACTCACCGGTGCCATAGTTATTGATCATTCCTGCGCCCGGGTAGACACCGATGCAAGGGGCCGGACCTCCGAGCAGCACGAGATGTGATTTTTTCCGGTCAATCGGACTTAATAGTTACCGAATTTTTTCTGTACGACTCTGGCATCAACCGTGTCAACGTGCAGGGCGAAGGTGGATATCTCAATCGATCTTTTTTTGTCACAAGTTGACAAGTGCGCGAGTGTTATTGATGCTGATTCCAATGGTGTTACGCATGGAAAACAACGCACACTGGTACTTGCCTGCGGTTACCGATCCAACGGTAGAGGAGGGGGGACCTCCACCCATTAATATAAGCCCTGAAAAACGTATTTTTTGTAGCATATTTTATACAATTTATCTTACCTGCCAGGATAATCAGGACACCCTTAGGGGTTAGACAACGTTCAATCATCCGGTATTCTTCTTTAGGTAAGAGATACCACATAGAAATTTAAAAAAAATGCTCCTGTCTCATTATCTCTCCCGAATGATTTTCCCTTCGATGAATCTAATGATAACCAAATCGGTTTTCATATTCATGGTGATTCATCCATTCTACAATGACACTCATAACCTCATCCTCATTGCTTGATATGAAATAGATAAGGCGCCATGAACCAGAAAGATTGTATTTCCATAAATTTGGTAACGGACCAAATAATTTTGTGTAATAATCAGGGATCTGTTTTTTGGGGATCTGAATTCCGCAGAAGGAATTAGATTTTAGTCTCTCTAATACATGGGTCAATTTTTTGAAAAGTCTTAAATCATCTTTTTTTTCTGATTTAGATAAGGAGAGAAAGGACTGTTTTGTTTCTTCATTGATGAAACGAAGTTCAGCCTTCATCAGATTTTAAGATCTTGTCTGCAAATATATTTTGCAAATAATTCAGGATCAAATATCCAACAGATGTGACCTTCGGAGTCGATAGCGACCTTTTTTTTCTCAATGAGGAGGTCCAGAATCTTATTGTATTGATTGTATCCTATCGTATCCGGTAGATTTTCCCAAAGAGTTCGTTTTTTATAATGACCGCTCCATTCTCTAATTGTCTCTTCCATTACTCTGATAAAGTGTGTTTCAGCAGATAATTGGGAGATAACAGGTGAACTATCTGATGATTTAACAACTGGCATACAAATTCCTTGGCCGTATGATCATATAAAACACTATGATGTTCGTAACAGGCGAAACTAAATGAGAATTGTGAATTTTTCATGCCACATTGACGAGATATGCTTACAGGGCAATCATTTCTATCAATGCCCATTCACGAGAATTTGTGTTTTGATATGCTTTTTTTAGTTATGATCCAACATCTGTTGATCTGAAAAATTCAGAGAGAGATTATAGATATCGTCTTTTCAATCAATAAACATGAGAAATATATCTCTTCGCTAATTTTGGTGGACAAGTCAAGGTTAAGTTAGATGCACTTGTCTTCTGTAGATAATCAGGATGAAGTTGTCCGTATCCTGGTACCTCCGGTTCACCACACCCATTACATCCAGCCACCAACCACGAAAAGCGTAGGGAACCCAGACAGGATAGATAAGAAGGTGGCAAACGAGAGTGAGGTCGCACTAACAGACAGGTGAAACCACCACAATCACAGCATACCAGGGGGCTGCGTTACAAATCCGTACTCAATTCAGTTTGTCATCCCGGGGCACCCATCGCACCCCGACCTTCTGGGGTTCGCTCACCAATGCTGCCTTCGCGATCTTCCCGGACAAGGCCGGCAACCGGGTGACAATTATCGTCCGCCTGCGTGGGTGCTTCCCATCATTAACACTCGGTGAATACCGCCCTCCGGCACTCACCCCTGGCCGGCCGTATCTATCCGGCGCCTCGTCTTCCGCACTCCCGTTCATTGCTGGCGGAAAGGGCCTGGCATCCCTGCATCTATCAGTGCGGGAATATCCGTGAACCGTTATCCGATCATTATTGTTTTTGTGTCGGAAATATGTACAAATCGCCAGCAATGCTATTTTTATTCGTATTGAAGGATGCCATTCAGACAATTGGTTCACTAACCCTTGATGATAGGGACACTTTCTAATCGAGAAGTCCGATCGTCTGCTGCCGTCCGTTAGCGCATTTCCCAGGACACAACACTTCGTTTTCATGGATAAGTCGTTATCACTATGTTAGAAGTTACAGCAACAGGATTCGGCAAATTTAAAGAAGGATTGAGTTTATTTTACCCCAAATGCAGGGGCTATATAGAAGAATCCGTATGAATGTCTCTACCGTTTTCCCCTGGGCTGGAATAAGACTATAAATCGGTCGGATTTGAGTCAGATTCTCGTAATACCGTTAAATTAACCCCAATATTAAAAGTGACAGGATATTCGTCCAAACTTGAGAAACGTAGCCTGAATTGGGGTTGTTTATCGGTAACTCAGTGAGATATGGATTGAAGTTGGGGAAACCGTTAAAAATACCTATAACCCGCAAATACCGATGCGTACCCTTAATGGGAAGTCCTGGCATTGTACTACCCCGTCCTCAAAAATATCTGCATTCTCCGACAGGCAATCTCAATGCCGGGATGATAATACAAGCGTGCAGACTATATAAGAAGAGATAATCTGTACCATATTCATCGTTAAAAAATAGCCGTTGGAGGTATATCATGAACACATGATAGATTCTTTTTACCCGTGGAGGGCTCATCCTTTTAAATGGGTGTACCCGTTATCTTTACATCATCAACATATAGATGATCATTGTTATCATGGCCGTTGATTCTGAATCTCAGTTGGAAATTGGCGTTGTTATTGGCACTGGTGGGAAGTGTCGAGGATGTGACAGTGGTAAGTGTTGTTTGATCGACATCACCGTCGATCTGTGATATGGTTGTCCAGCTTGTTCCGCCATTCGTTGAATATTCTGCGTAAGCATGATGAGAGCTACGAAGTTTTGCGGCCCAGGCAAATTGCAAAATAATGGTTGTGTAACCTGTGGTTGAGATAGTCCGATGCATTTCTTGTATATGGTTGAGTTGCATGCTGTAAGTGCCGTGCCTGGGTACACTTCCGGTAACACGGGAGCCATCAGGACCCCACCCCCCTACACTGGACTCAAAATCCTGGAAGTATATTTGTGTTGGCGAGGGAGCTGGCATGGTATTGGTTACAGGCTGGTTCACGAAACTTTCAAGTATTCCGGTATCCGCTGCTGTTACAGTGCCTTTTGTATAACTGACGGTAACCGTGTTACCGTATGCAATGGCCATACCAGACGTCGTTAGGACTATATTGCCTCCTGATAGAGCTGCGGAACTGAACGGCTGAGGAGATCCGCCATTGATACGATAAGTAAACTGGGTCTGTTTTCCTGTTGGGTCAGCCATTGCCTTATTAAAGACGATAGTGATCGTGGTACCAGCAACATTGGTTGCTGCTGAGGTGAAAGTCGGTGCAGTCCCTACCATGGTATTGGTTACAGGC
>Ga0194039_1001916_pt1 | contig 10845 bp, 4 predicted proteins | sample JunL228m_MetaG_FD_148679 | JGI IMG/M metagenome (GOLD analysis project Ga0194039, IMG submission 148679) | Anoxic zone freshwater microbial communities from boreal shield lake in IISD Experimental Lakes Area, Ontario, Canada - Jun2016-L227-8m | ecosystem: Environmental > Aquatic > Freshwater >...
TGGTGCATCGAAAGCCAGACCTGGCCAAACCTGGGATGCTCAAACGTCAGAACATTGGCATGGGACCAGAACGTGGAACCATCTTTTCTGATACTGAGTACTTCGCCGCTCCACATGCCGGTCTTTCCCAGGTCGCGAATAATCCTGTCTGCAACTACTTTTGGGTCATTATCGATTGGGGCATTGACAACGCTTACATGCCTGCCGACCAGTTCGCCTGGACCGTACCCAAACAAGTGCTCGAAAATTGGGTTGGTGTGGACAATAATACCGTCATTCACGCGAATCAGGTACACCGCTTCAGACATATTCCGCTCAATCTCTGCGTGGACCCGAAGCGCGTCTTCTGCCATTTTCCGGTCTGTTACATCCACCCCGATAGCAATATAACTGGATTCATTCCCGGTTGCATCGGGGATACCCCTGGTATTCCAGGAAATTACCTTCTTTACACCCTGCTTTGAGAGAATCGTTGTCTCGAAATTTTCGAGATAGTTCTTATCACGGATAATCCGGGCGATGGTGTCGGTAACCTGTTTCCGGTACTCCTTATCAGGGTAGATTTTTTTCCATATCCCCTTCTGCCCGATGACCTCTTCAGCACCGTACCCGCTTATCTCCTCTGCGGCGGTATTCCACATGAGAATTTTTCCACTCTGCAGAAGAACGCTCAGCCAGACCCGTGCATTGGAAATGACGCTCTTCTGGAATTCGGTCAGGCGCGAAAGTGCCACCTCCTCCACTTTGCGTTCGGTGATATCTTTTACCACCCCGTCGTACGCGATGAGTCTGCCGTCAGGGTCAAACTGAAGGATCGGGGTATCCCGCACCCAGCGGACCTGCCCGTCTTTTCGTACAATCCGGTGTTCAACCGGGGGGACCTGCTTCCCTGACAGGACCCCGCCAAAGTGACGTATGACACGGTCACGGTCATCATCGTGTACCATGCGTATCCAGAGATAGGGGTCCGATGCAAACTCCTCTGCGGTGTAGCCCGTCACCACGAGACAGGCTGCACCATGTGTTGTGGCAGTCGCCCGGCCATCCTCGACGCGGACCGTGTACAGGTAATCGGTCAACCCCTCGCAAATCCTGCGGTACCGCTCCTCGCTCTTCCCGAGTTCTTCCTCTGCCCGGTGCTGCCTGACTACTTTCCGGATGATATGGGAAAGCCCGGCGAACTGCGCCTTCGGATCAGCACCTTTCTGGAGATAGAAGTCTGCACCTGCATTGAGGGCCTCAATGGCAATCTCTTCCCGTCCCCTGCTGGTGAAGATGATGAAGGGGATGGCATTGTTATTTTTACGAAGTTTTTTTAAGAACTCGATGCCGTTCATGCCAGGCATCTGGTACCCGGAAACGATCACGTCGAATGCTGTTTCCTGTAACATGCCGAGCGCCTCTTTTGCGGAGGACGCACACTCGATACGAAAACCATGCTGCCCTTCAGCGTAGATACGTGCACTGCCCGGCAGGTCGGGGTCATCATCAACGAGAAGGACTAAGATCATGCCAGGTCACCCGGGGATTGGTACCGCCACACCCCTTTCGATACCGCTATCTCAAACCGTGCTCCCTTCCCCGGCTCACCAGTCTCTTTGATTGTAATCCCGGTGATAGAGAGAATCTCCCTGGATAGGAACAATCCCATACCGGTGTTCTTCCCGAAACCCTGGTCAAAGATCTTTACCCTCTCCGCTGCAACGATACCATCACCATCGTCCTCGCACACGATGAGATAATCATCACCGGATTCCAGAGAGAAGAACCGTATCGTAGTGATCTTCCCGCCGTACCGCACCGCGTTATCCATCAGGTTGTAAAACACCTTGACAACCAGCGGATCGGCAAATATTTCTGCACCGGCAGGGAGATCGTTCTTCACCATAACCTTTCCGAGCGGTGCCAGTTTTGCCGCAGTGTCCACAAGTGTACGGCAGACCTGCCAGGCAGGGGCATGAACACCAATCTGTTCGTACTCCTTGGTGAACTGGATCATCGCAGAGATCCGGGAGCTTGCCTTTGCGACCCGGGTGAAATAGTCCTCAAGACCTGGGTCCGGGACTTTTCGGTGTAATAACACCAGTAACCCATTCAGTGCGAGAAGCTGGTTGTTAATATCATGCCGCGTGATGGAAGAGAGGAGGGTGAGCTTTTTGTTTGCCTGGAGCAACGCATCTTCTGCAAGCACTCGTGAATTGACCTCTGACTGAAGAGCAGTAATTGCTGTATGCAGTTCAACCGTGCGTTCGTCAACTCTCTTTTCCAGGCTATTGTATAACCTTCGGATCTCATCTTCAGTAGCGGTCAGCTGTTCATATGCCGCATTGAGTTCTTCATTTCTCTGGAGCAGCGTCTGCTCTGCAAGGACACGGTCAGTGATATCCACAAGCGATGCCACGCTGTTCCTGGAGCCCGGGATCATGTCTACATGCACAAAGCAGGGATGGACAGTTTTTTTATCATCAATAAGTTTGCATTCATAGACTCTCGGGGCAAGGGTAGGATCGTTCCGTCGCGCGAAATGGTACTGTTTCATCCGATCGACATCATCTTTGTCGATAAACTCCGTCCAGCTGAGCTTGTTCTCCTGTTCGTTCCGGGGGACCCCGGTCAGTTTCTCCCAGCCAGCATTGGCGAGCAGTATGGTAGTATCCGGTGCAATAATGATCGTTGCAGTTCCGGTATTTTCAAAAATTGTCCGGTACAGGTTCTCGGATTCCCGAAGCGTCTGTTCCATCGCCACACGTTCAGTAATATCCGCAACGGATGCTACGCTCCGTGTTGTTCCGGGAATCACCCCGACATGAACGATACAGTGCCGGATTTCACCATACCTGGTGATAAACCTGAATTCATAGACATCCGGCGCATGAAAAGTATCATCACGGCGGTCATTATGGTACTTTTTCATCCGTTCGAGGTCTTCTTTGACCACAAACCCTGTCCAGCTTTTCCTGCCCTCCAATTCCTCAATGGAAAAGCCTGAGATCTTTGCAAACCCTGTGTTTGACAGCGAAATTGTTGTGTCCTCTTCAATAATAATCGTGGCAGCACCGGTTATCTCAAAGATCGTCCGGTACAGGTCCTCTGACTGTTTCAAGGCATCCTCTGCCCTTTTTCGTTCCGTGATATCCCGGAATATACCCTCAACCCCAAGGTAGTTTCCGTCAGAATCAAAATACTCATGACTGCTGGTAGAGATGATAACCGGTGTCCCGTCCCATTTGTTAAATGTCACTTCGTAATTGGTGACTGAGCCGTTCTTCTGAATATCCGCGAGGACTTTTTCCCGTTCTTCTGGTTTATAATACAGGGTCTCTGCGATACTTTTCCCGTACAGTTCCGATACTGATGCATAACCCAGCAGTGTTGCAAGAGATGGACTTGCGAGAATAAGATTGCCTTGTGCATCGCTTCGGTAGTAGACATCCTGGATATTTTCCAAGATGCTCCGGTAGTCCTGTTCATTTTTTTGAATCTGCAGCTGATCCTCTTTTAATGCATTCAACTGCGCCTGCAACTCCTCTTCATCTGCAGCAATCTGCTCAAAGGAAGTGATGAGCTCCTCGTTTTTCTTAAGGAGCTCATTCTCCACCCGTTTCTGTTCCGTGATATCCCGAATGGATTCAATGGCACCAATACCCTCTCCTTCGTCATTATAGAGGAGGGATGCCTTGCCCATCAGGACAGAATATCTACCCAGGGGACGGGGAAGCGAGGTCTCCGCGATGAGGATACCCCCCTCCTTTTTGATGACGGCATACTTACCCCGGGTAAGGTCTTCATCGGGAACAAATACAAGATCGATAAGGATCGGGCGACGCTCCCCATAAAAGGGAATGGCATATTCATAATTTCCCTTACCAAGCATGTCACGGGCCAGTACCCCGGTCATATCTTCGATTGCCCGATTCCACGCAATCACGTCCCCTTTCGTATCTATCGCGAATGTCGCATCAGGAAGGAAATTAATAATATCATAAAGCCTTTTCTCGGTATCCCTTGCCAGTTTTTCTGTCCTCTGGCGGTGGACTGCAGAATGGATCTTATGAGCAAGTTCCGTGAACTGGGCCTTGGGATCTCCACCTTTCTGGAGATAAAAGTCAGCACCTTCGTTAAGTGCGGCAATCACTACCTCTTCACGTCCTCTTCCCGTGAAAATGATGAACGGTGTGGTATTTCCCGATGCTTTGAGCTTCCTGAGGAACGCAATCCCATCCATCTCCGGCATCTGGTAGTCTGAGATGATGACATCATACATTTCCGTGTTCAGATGAGTGAGGGCCTCGCTGGCAGAAGTAAGCGTATCGACAGCAAAAGCTCCATCTCTCTCAAGGAATAGCTTACCAATGCCGAGAAGACCGGGTTCATCATCAATGTAGAGGACACGGATAACTTCTGCCATATCAGTCCCCCTTCCCAACCACCCGCCACGCCCCGTTCGGCACCACCATCTCGAACCGTGCCCCTTGCCCGGGCTCACCCGTCTCTTTAATGGTAATGCCGGTGATATCGAGGATCTCCCGGGATATGGCCAGGCCAAGCCCGGTATTCTTCCCAAAACCCCGGTCGAAGATGATTTTTTTTTCGAAAACCGGGATCCCTACACCGTCGTCCTCGCAGACGATGGTCCGATCGTCTCCGGATCCCTGGAACGAAAAACGGATGGTCGTGATCTTCCCGCCGTACCGCACCGCGTTGTCAATCAGGTTAAAAAAGACCCTGGCCGTCAACGGGTCGGCGAACACTTCTATATCGGCAGCCAGATCGTTTTTCACCAGGATCGTTCCGAGTGGGGCTTCATTAGCCGCATTTTCGACGAGTATGCGGCAGTCCAACCATGTGGGAGTCTTAACACCAATCTGTTCGTACTCTTTGGTGAAACGGATCGTAGCAGCGATCCCGGAACTCACCTTTGTGATCTGGTTGAAATAATCCTTAAGCGTTGGGTCCGGGGCTTTTGCATGTAATATCTCAATAAACCCATCCAATGCCAGGAGCTGGTTGTAGATGTCGTGGCGGGTAATACTGGAGAGGTGAGTGAGTTTGTTATTGGACGAAAACAGCTCCTCTTCCACCTGCTTTCGTGAAGTCTCATCACTGTAGCTTGCAACAATCTCCCCTGAGGGCAGTTTGAAGATAAAATTATCGCGCCACCCTGATATCCTGTTATCCTTGTAGAAAGAAACGGGTAATGATTCGGGTACACCCGTATGCCAGACACGCCGGAGAATGTTGAGGATCCCAAATTCCTGCACCCCGGGGAATACCTCCGTCAGACGGTGCCCGATAACCTCTTCCCGTGTTATCTTCTCTGTTTTCTCTGCAGCATGGTTAAATTCAAGGATTTCAAAGTCTTCACCATCAGCTACGGCCGAGTACACTGCAACGCAATCATGCATGTTTTCAACAAGGGAGCGATAGCGGTTCTCACTTACTTTTAATGCTTTTTCAGCGATTCTCTGCGCTACTATCATCAGGATGTGATGTGAAAGCTCAGCAAACTGCGCATCAGGGTTACCCCCTTTCTGGAGGTAAAAGTCTGCCCCGTTGTTGATTGCCTGGATGACCACCTCTTCCCTCCCCCTGCCGGTAAACAGGATGAATGGGACCTTCCCAAACTGTGCCCGCACCTCAATAAGGAACTGGATGCCATCCATTTCAGGCATCTGGTAATCAGAAATGATGGCATCGAATGGTTCTTTGGCAAGGAGTTCTAAGGCAGCATCCGCTGATTCGCAGGTAAATATGGAAAAAATACATGATTTCTCAAGGAACCGTTTGCCGATGTCCAGGAGGAAGGGCTCATCATCAACGTAGAGTACCCGGATTGCATCAGTCATTCGTTTCCCACCCCCATGATACGCCATGCATCCTTTGGCAACGTCAATTCGAACCGTGCCCCTTGCCCGGGCTCACCCGTCTCTTTGATGGTAATGCCGGTGATATCGAGGATCTCCCGGGAAAGGGCTAAACCGAGCCCGGTATTTTTCCCAAAACCGCGGTCGAAGATTTTCACCTTCTCATCTACGACCACGCCATCACCATCGTCTTCACATACCACAGCATGACTCCCAACGTGCTCCATACCCGAGAACCGGATGAACGTGATCTTTCCCCCGTACCGCACCGCATTGTCCATCAGGTTGTAAAAGACTTTTACAACAAGGGGATCGGCGAACATTTCCATGCCGGCAGGGACGTCGTTCTTCACGATGACCTTTCCGAGCGGGGCTTCCTTTGCAGCAGTGTCCACGAGTGAACGGCAGTCCTGCCATGCCGGGGTACTGACGCCGATTTGCTCATATTCCCTGGTGAACCGGATCATTGCAGATATCCGCTCTGCAGCGGTTAAAACCTTCTGGAAATACTCATCCCGAGATGGGCCGGGCGGCATATCTTCGAGTATTTCGAGGTATCCCATCTGCACCGTCAGCTGGTTGTTGATGTCGTGACGGGTGATGGATGAGAGGAGGTTTAACTTCCTGTTCGCCGTTGTAAGCGCTGTTGAGAATCGCATGAGTTCCTGCTCATGGTATTCCCTCTCATTTTCCAGTTCTTTGCGCTCGGTGATGTCCATGAATGTCACCACGGCACCTACCACCACGTCGTGATGGCGCTGTGGATATGACCAGTACTCGGCAGGAAACGATGTGCCGTCAGCACGCCAGAGCACTTCATCGTCTACGTGCGTACCTTCTCCTTTATTGAACGCCCGAAAAATAGGGCATTCTTCAACAGGGTAGGGCGTCCCGTCCGGGTGCTTTGCGTGGATCTGCCAGTGCATGTTCCTGCCGAGCAGTTCGTCCTGGTGCTTATATCCAAGTTGGCGGAGACAGGAGGCATTGCAGAACGTGCAGTTTCCGTTCATATCAAGACCATATATTGCTTCGGCTGCGGAGTTCAACAGGAGACGGATTTTTTCTTCGCTCCCGGCAAGCGCCCCCTCAGCCCGCTTACGCTCAATGATATGACCAAGTCGTTCTGTTATGGCGTCGAGCAATTTTTGCTCATCTTGTAAGAACGGCCCTTCACCACTCCCCTGCCGCTCTTCCAGGTAGCATACCACCACCTGTCCTGAAGGAATACCGTTAACGATTATTTCGCAGGCCTGCATCCAGGACGTTTCACGGAAGTTTACCGTTTGGAAGGCCCGCCCTTCCAATACAATGCTGGCTTCGGTAATTTCGGGAAACTGCCAGGCCAGGGGGAGGAGAAGAACGGTTTTTTCCAATATTTCATCCAATGAAATGCCTGGCAGCTCCAGCAGGGCAGAGATACCGTACAGACAGTTCAGTTCCTTCAGTCGCTCTTTCAGCGCCTCCTCCACCCGCCGGATATCAGAGATGTCGCTGATTGCCACCCGGACCACGATCGCCCCGTCGCTGCCTGCTATCCGGATGCTCTCCAGCCGGGCCGGGAAGGTCGAACCGTCCCCACGCCGAATCATGGCGGTACAGGCCTGTTTTTCCCCCTGGTCCAGCACATCCATAAAATACTGGTACCACGGACCTGAATCTTTTTTCGCGATAAATTCACTGAACCTGGCATTTACCAGGTTATTCCGCTCAACTCCGAGGAGTACCGCACCAGTAAGATTTGCATCGGTGATCAGCGCATTGCCGGTAAGCGTGAAGTAACCAATCGGTGCAAATTCATAGAGGTCAAAGTAACGGTCCCGTAACTCCCCGAGTGCGAGATGCGCACGACTGAGTTCTTCTGCCTGGGTCTCCAGCTCGACCTGGTGTTCCCGGAGTTCCTGGATAAGTCCTTCCAGGTTCTGGCCTGCAAGGTTTGGAGAACTCTCCGGGTAGCGGGCAGGCTGAGCCCCTGAGTCTTCCCGGATCGAACGGGTGCTGCCCTCATCCTTCTCTTCCGGCCCTTTCTTTTCCTCAGCCATTTTTTTAGTCCTCCTTTCCTGCATTCCGCCATGCTCCTTCCCGCACCGTCAATTCGAACCTTGCTCCTCTCCCCGGATCGCCCGTTTCACGGATGGAAATACCGGTAATGTCAAGAATTTCCCGGGCAAGAAACAACCCCATACCAGTATTTTTCCCAAATCCACGGTCAAAGATCATCTCCTTCTCCTCTGCCAGAATTCCAATGCCGTCATCCTCGCAGACGAGGACCTTATTGCCTTCGTGTTCTTCTGCAGAGAACCGGAGAGTCGTGATCTTCCCGCCGTACCGCATTGCATTGTCCATCAGGTTATAGAAGACCCTGACAACCAGCGGATCGGCGAACACTTCCGCACCGGCAGGGAGATCATTCTTCACCATGACCTTTCCGAGCGGGGCTTCCTTTGCAGCAGTGTCCACAAGTGAACGGCAATCCTGCCATGCTGGTGCATTGACCCCAATATCCTCATACTCCTTGGTGAACCGGATCATGGCGGAGATCCGATCTGCAGCGGTTGAAACCTTCTGGAAATACTCAGCCTGTGTAGGATCGAACTGCTTTTTTTCCAGCATTGAAAGATATCCCATCTGCACCGTGAGCTGGTTGTTTATATCGTGCCGGGTGAGGGAAGAGAGAAGGGTGAGCTTTTTATTTGCCTGGTGGAGTGCCTCCTCTGCCCGCTTGCGCCCGGTGATGTCCCTCCAGAATGCCTGCACCGTGCCTTCCGTGACCCGGCTTGCCCTGATCTCCAGGTCCAGCAGCGTTCCGTCCTTCCGCCGCAGCTTCCGTTCGTAGCACACCGGCTGGCCCGCCAGGACCTCGGTCAGCCGTGGCGGCTTTCGTTGGAGCTCCTCCAGTGGGATCAAATCGGACACCCGCATAGCAAGCAGTTCGTCGTGACTGTACCCCAGCATCTCGCAGGCTTGTGCGTTGACATCGATGTTTCTGCCCTGGGCATCGTGAACGACGATGCCGTCCGCACCCGTCATAAACAGGTTGCGGTACTTTTCCTCGCTCTCCCGCAGTGCTTCTTCCGCCCGTTTGCGCTCGGTGATGTCGCGGGCTGCAGCAAAGACGCCCCCGACATTCCCGATCTCGTCGCGGTACACCGTAGCATTATACAACACGGGGGTGATATGACCGTCGCGGTGCCGGATGGAGAGCGGGTAATCGCGGACAGTTCCATCAGTGAACACACGTTGATATCCTTCCTTCGCCTGCTCAGGCTCGGTGAAATAGTCCGAAAAATCAGTGCCGATCAGTTCATCTCTTGAGTAACCGGTTATTTTTTCTGTTGAGGAATTTACATCAGCGATCCTGCCATCAGGATTAATTGTGACAAGCGAGTCCAGGCTTGCTTCGATCAGGCTGCGGTTGTAAGCGTTGCGAGTCTGAAGGACCTGTTCGCTCCTGGCGAGGCCCTCAACATTCTGCTGCAGTTCCTCTTCTGAAGCAGTTAGTTCCTCATAGGCTGAATGAAGATCTTCGGTATTTCTGATAAGCGTTTCTTCTGCTTTTTTGGGCCCGGTGATGTCGCGGATGGTGTTCTGCATGCCCAGAACTCTTCCATCAACCGTGGTCAGTTTTGCGGAATGAGATATCCACCGTACCGCCCCCTGACTATCAAGAATACGATATTCAAATTCACGCAGTTCCTGCCCATGCTGCGTAACCTGTTCCCAAGCATGCAGGCACCGGGGTACATCATCAGGATAAATGATATCAGGCATTGTTTTCCCGACAAATTTGTCGCCATGGTGCCCGATGACGTGTTCACACTGAGGGCTGACATACGTCACAATGCCTTTTGCATCTGTCAGAATTGTCAGGTCAGAGCTATTATGCACCAAAGACTTGAACAATTCCTCTCTCTCCCGCAGCGCATCCTCTGCCCTTTTCCGGGATGCTGCCTGCTTGACCTGGTGGACCAGTTCGGCAAACTGCGCCTGTGGTTCACCACCTTTCTGGAGATAAAAGTCAACTCCGTTGTTGATCGCCTGGATGACTACCTCTTCCCTGCCTTTGCCGGTGAACAGGATGAATGGGACCAGTCCAAAGCGTGACCGTACCTCAACAAGGAACTGGATGCCGTCCATTCCCGGCATCTGGTAATCTGAAACAATCGCATCGAATTGTTCCCCTTCAAGCAACCTGATCGCATCGGGTGCACTCAGTGCGGTCTTTACAGAAAAATCCCCGGATCCCTCGAGAAACATCCTGCCGATATCAAGAAGATCAGGTTCGTCATCAACGTAGAGCACCCGGAGTGGACGGATCATTGCACTCCATCCCCCACGATATACCGGATCTCTTTTCGCATCATTATCCAGAACCATACTCCTTTGCCCGGCTATCCGCAGCACCTCTCCCACCAGCTTCCGTTTCAGTGATATCATGGATGATGGAAAAGAGGAGCGTCTTTCCGCCAATGGCTACGGGAGAGGAGTGCACCTCAACCGTCCTTGCCTCTCCGCTCGAATGCCGGTGTTGTGAAGTGAACGTGGTGATCTGCCCCCGTGCTACTTTTGCCCGCAACGCCTTCACCTCTTTTGGAGGCAGGGTGTTAATCTCATCAATGGATAACGTACAGAGAGTTTCCCTTGACCTGCCGTAGAACCGTTCAGCGGCCAGGTTTGCGTCCCTGATTATACCGGATCCGGGATCGATCAGGAGCATGACGGAATCATGGCTCTCGAACATCACGCCGAAGATCTTCTCCCTCTTTTGCTGCGCCTCATCAATTTGTTTACGCCCGGTGATATCGATCAGCATCAGGCTGAGGGCTGCTTCAGCTCCTTCACTTGCCGGGGCCGGCACCGCAATTACCTGTACCCGGAATGGTGGACCATCCGGATACATCAGGTACAGCTCGCAGGATTGCCGATTCCCCGTCTTGATAAGCTCATTCCGGCACCCATAGAAGACATCCTGATGATCCGGTAC
>Ga0194039_1001917_pt1 | contig 10844 bp, 10 predicted proteins | sample JunL228m_MetaG_FD_148679 | JGI IMG/M metagenome (GOLD analysis project Ga0194039, IMG submission 148679) | Anoxic zone freshwater microbial communities from boreal shield lake in IISD Experimental Lakes Area, Ontario, Canada - Jun2016-L227-8m | ecosystem: Environmental > Aquatic > Freshwater >...
GATATATAATAATGCCAACAGTTTCAGTAATTTTGCCAACTCACAACCGCGCACACCTGCTGGAGCGGTCAATCGGCAGCGTACTGTCACAAACCTTTGGCGATTTGGAGTGCCTGGTAATAGATGATGCCTCCCGTGATGAGACAGAACAGCTTGTAAAACATCTCATGGAGAGCGACAGTCGTCTTCGCTATTATCGCCACGAAACCGGAAAACATGCGGCAGGAGCCCGTAATACAGGAATCTCTCATGCAAAAGGGAAATATATTGCCTTTCACGATGATGATGACGAATGGCTTCCAGCCAAGCTCGAAAAACAGGTGGCCTTACTGGACAAAATACCTGTAGAGTATGGCTGCGTCTACTGCTGGGCTGATTTTATTGATAAAGCCGGACAGGTGGTCAGAAGACATAGACCTTCATTGCGCGGGAATATCTATGCCGAAACACTGGTTGATAATGCTATCGGTTGTACGCCGTCATTGATAATCAGGAGGGAGGCTGTCGAGCAAACAGGGGCATGGAATGAGCGGCTTCGTACCGAAGAAGATAACGAATATATCATTCGCTTGTGTAAAATCTGCAAGGTGGATTTCGTGCCTGAGGTACTGGTAAAAGTACATAATGCTCATGTCGGAGAACGGGTGTCCACACCGCTTGGAGAGGAAGGCATCCAGCATGCGATTGATGCAATTGCAGCACGATATGCTTTGTATTGCGACCATAAGTGGGCATATCGTAAACAGTCTGCTGCTCTTGAATCTCGCATGGGGAATCTTAGCGGCCGTCTAGGTAATATAAAAGACTCTATGAAACACTTTACTGAATCCTTGAAGCTTGCTCCATTCAGCACTGAACCATATCGAATGGTTTTGAGTTTAATAAAATGGTATATTTATCAAGGTCGTAGCCGATGAAAAATGAAAAAACATATATTCTTTATCTTGGAGGGATTTTCTCAGAAGAGATAATGTTGACAAATCCGGCAGTCAGCCCAGCCGCTAACCGATGGCAAAAAGGGTTAGTTTCTTCAATAATGAATGCCGGCGAATCCGTGGTTGTACTGGGACACCAGCCGGAGCGTCTCTGGCCGAAAGGGGCATTGCGCATTGGCGACCTATCATCATTACCTGCAAATATGACAGGAATATCAGTACCTTATTATAATGTGCCATTGTTACGAAAATGTAGTCTGAAACATAGTTATCTCAATGGATTCGATGCGCTTTGTCAAAAATACGGTCTCCCAAAATGCATAGTATCATACAACCTTTATTTTCATAATATTGCTACAGGCCTTTATGCGCAGCGTAATTTTAATATACCATGGATACCAATCGTTGCCGATATACCAGAAAATCAAAGTGAATTAACCAAACACGATCAGGCGCTCCACGAAGCTGAAGGACGGATTTTTCTTTCTTGGGGTGTCTGCGAAAGTTGTGCAGATGTGCCAAAACTTCATCTAGATGGAGGAGTAGAAAAAATTCTAAAGCTTCCGATTGTTGCGGAAGGCTCTCCATTCATAATTTTTTTCTCTGGTGCTATGAATAAATGGGCCGGAGTCGAACTTTTAATTCAAGCATTTGCCCGCATATTCCGCAAAGATGTAAAGCTTTGGTTGTGTGGTAAAGCTATTGATGAAGACACTATAACCAATGCAATTTGTGCTGATAAGCGCATAACATATTTTGGCTGCGTTTCGGATAAAAGGCTCGAAGAGCTTGCTGGACAGTCCACCATTATGGTGAATCCGCGAGACTCGAGCTTGCTGGGAAATAAAATGAATTTTCCATCGAAAGTCCTAGAATACTTAACTTACTGCAAGCCGGTAATCAGTACTTGGACTGATGGACTTAGTCCTGAATATAGCGATGTTCTCTTAATCGCAGAAAAAGCTACCCCTGATGGAATTGCAGTAAAAATAGAAGAAATTTTGGAGTGGGATCAGAACAAATTAGCTGAATACGGACAAAAAGCTGCTACATTTCTCTCATCAAAAAAAACATGGGACATCCAGGCGCAGCGATTCGTTAAATTTATAAATAAAATTTCCAATACTTCAAGGAATTAATATATGGCAACATTTGCGATAATTCATAATATTCCAAGTCCTTATCGACTTCATTTATTTACTGCCATTGGGCAAGAGCTAAATAAAAAAGGACATAAGCTTGTAGTGCATTTTTTCGCCCATGGACATTCAGATAGACCGGATAGCTGGCAGAACCCTGACATTCCTTTTCCTCATAAGTTTTGGCGAGATTATGGATTTTTAGTAAGGAATATTGAGTTGCATTTCAATCCGGGACTAATCGTCCATCTATTAAAAAATCCACCAGATTACCTACTTGTCGGTGGTCCTTGGGACTCTCCTACTGGCTTTCTTGCCAGTTTGATCAACCGGGCTAAAGTAAAAATTGCCTGGATGGAAGGAAACACCATTACCCCCGGTCGTATCACGGGTCTGATTGGTTTCTATAAAAAATGTGTTCTTGCACTTTATAATTATATTGCAGTTCCAGGTTTGGAAGGTTCCAACTATATAAAGTTGCTGTATGGCAATAAATATACAAAGTTCCAAAATATTGTGATATTACCTAATTTGGTTGATGAATCTTTATTTAAACCTAAGACTTTATGTTTTTCTGAGAAAAAGGAAGTACTTATAAAGTCTTTGGGCTGCAGATCTGAAGAAAAACTTGCTGTTTGGCCGGCAAGATTGACTCAGGTCAAAGGGATTGTGGAGTTTTTGCGTAATATATCTGTCGAATTACTCCTTAACTGGAAAATTATTATAATCGGAGAGGGGTCATTGGAAAATGAAATATCTGATGTTATCAAGCAGAGAAATTTGTCTGAGAAAGTGATCCTTAAAAATTATATTGAATATCAAAAAATGCCAGATCTTTATTCGTCAGCAGATTTGTTTATACTTGCTTCACTATATGACTCGAACCCCTTATCTGTGATAGAAGCAATGCATTCCGGACTGCCTTTGCTGTTGTCCAATAAAGCAGGGAACTTTCCTGAGGCGTTGGTTGAAGGCGTTAACGGATGGGGTTTCGATCCTTGTAATGTTGCTTCTGTAGTGAAAGCAACAACAAGCGCCTTTACCACAACCGATGACCAACTAGCGTTGATGGGGCAAAAATCTATCGAACGAGCGAAAATTTACTGGGATACTGGGAAGTCCATAAACGCGTTTCTTGATGCAATTATTGCACGATGAGTACTGAAAAAACAAAGCTTCGGTTCAAATAACATGAAATTTATCGAGGTGGTACCATATCTAGGTAATGAATCCTGTGGCGTTATATTCAAAATTTCTGAACCCGACGGGTTACGGAATGCAATAATAAAAATGCAAGGGACTGAATATTACAATTCTTTCAGATTTAATGTTTTTATAATGGATTTTAAAAAAAATACATAAAAAGAGGTAAATTGCTATTTGTAAATATGATATGAAAACACTTCTTCAAATAAATATAGTTGTAAATTATTCTTCCACAGGCTGTATTGCTGAAAATATAGGTAAAACAGTAATGGCTAAAGGATGGAAAAGCTATATCGCTTATGGAAGAAATGACCATCCCAGTCAATCGGAATTAATAAAAATTGGAAACGACTTAGATGTTAAGTTTCATGTATTACAAACCCGGCTGTTTGATAGACAAGGACTTGGATCCAAGCATTCAACTTTAGAACTTGTTAAGCTAATCATAGAAATTAAACCAGATGTAATTCATCTACATAACCTACATGGCTACTACACTAATATAGAGATTTTATTCAAATACTTAGCAATTGCAAATATACCTGTGGTATTAACCTTGCATGATTGTTGGGCTTTTACTGGGCATTGCTGTCATTTTTCATATATAGGATGCGACAAATGGAAAACTCAATGTAGAGATTGTCCTCAAAAAAAAGAATACCCTGCAAGTTATGGGCTTGATCGATCAAAAAAGAATTATCTTTTAAAAAAAGAACTTTTTACCGCTATTAAGCGAATGACAATTGTACCTGTTTCTCAATGGATAAGCGATATTGTAAGCCAGTCATTTTTAAATAGATATCCAGTTCACATAATTAAAAATGGTATTGATACTAATGTATTTAAACCAGGCGGTAATATAAAAATCAAAGAAAGATATAAAGTTAAAGGGAGGTTTATAATACTGGGAGTTGCAAATGCATGGAGCCCTCGCAAAGGTCTTCCTGACTTTATAGAGCTGAGCAGAATAATTGATAAAAACAGTGTGATTATCCTGATTGGTTTGAGTCTAAAACAAACAAAAGATGTACCGCAAAACATAATCGGAATATGTCATACCGATAGCAAAGAAGAATTAGCTAAATTGTATTCAATAGCGGATGTCTATATTAATACATCGGGCGAAGAAACTTTTGGACTTACTACTGTAGAAGCTTTATCGTGTGGTACTCCGGCAGTAGTTTATAATGCAACAGCCTGCCCTGAAGTTATTACATCTGAAACTGGATTTATTGTTGAAAAAGGTGATTTTGAAGGATTATTAAATGCAATTAAAACTGTTCGGGAAAAAGGCAAAGAACAATATTCTAATGCCTGTAGAGAACGCGCAACAAAATTGTATGACAGTAATGATCGTTATTTAGATTATCTTAATTTATATGAATCAATGTTGGCTTTGTAAATGTAAGGCAGTGTGTAAATACCTCAGCTTCCTTGTTAAAACTTAAAGAATGATGCAGTGATTAAAAAATCGGAGTAAGAAAAGAAGGTAAGAGGAAAGGCTAAGAATTAAAGATAAAAGAATAAAGTTCTTGAGGTCAAAGATAAAAGAATAAAGGGATGAAGTGCGAGAGTGCAAAGATAAAAGGGTTAAGTATTGAAGTTCTAAGGGTTAAAAAGCTTCGTGGAAATCGGCGGAATCAGGGGACAAGAATCTTTTGTCCACGGATTGTACGGATTTACACGGATTTTAAGTGGCGATCAGTTAAGATCAGTGGTTTAAAGATTAAATAATAAGATAAGTAGGAATTAAATGTTTAAGGGAAAAACACTATTGATAACTGGGGGGACTGGTTCTTTCGGGAATGCTGTGCTTGACAGATTTATAAAATCTGATCTAAAGGAAGTCCGCATATTCAGCAGGGATGAAAAAAAACAGGATGATATGCGCAAAAAGTATAATAATCCTAAGCTTAAATTTTATCTTGGAAATGTAAGAGATTATAAATCAATTGATAATACAATGTATGGTGTGGATTATATTTTTCATGCAGCAGCTCTCAAACAGGTGCCATCTTGTGAATTCTTTCCAATAGAAGCAGTAAACACAAACATCATAGGAACTGAGAATGTCCTTGATGCCGCAGTCAGGCACAAGGTTAAAAAAGTTATTGTTTTGAGTACGGATAAAGCTGTTTACCCCATCAATGCTATGGGAATGACCAAGGCTATTATGGAGAAGGTTATGATAGCGCGTTCAAGGAATGCTCAGGAAGGCGGAACAGTCCTCTGCGGGACAAGATACGGCAATGTGATGGCTTCACGCGGTTCAGTAATACCTTTATTTGTTCAACTTATAAAAGAAGGAAAGCCTCTTACGATAACTAACCCTGCGATGACCAGATTCATGCTGACTTTGGATCATGCAGTGGAACTTGTTCTTTTTGCATTTAAACACGGTAATCAGGGAGACATATTTGTTCAGAAGGCTCCATCAACGACAGTTGAAATTGTAGCCAAGTCTCTATTATCCTTATACAAAGCCAATAATGAGATCAAAATTATCGGTCCCCGCCACGGTGAAAAGCTATATGAAGACCTTGTCAGCAAAGAAGACATGGCAATAGCCGAGGACATGGGGAATTATTTCAGGGTTCCAGCTGATACGAGAGATTTGAATTATGATCTTTTCTTCTCAAAAGGAGATAAGCATATCATGGAAGTAGAGTCCTATAATTCACATAATGTCGAACTTCTGGATATCGAACGAACAAAGAAGCTTCTGCTTCAGCTCGACTTTATCAGAGAAGATTTAAAGATAAAAGTAGAAAGAGATAAGTAATATGAAGAAAGAAGAAAGACTAAAGTGTGACTAAAAGAATAAAGTAAAAAGTGCAAAGATAAAGTTGTGCTTAATGGAAATAAAAGAAAAACAAGATAATCTTTTTCTTTATACTTTGATCTTTTATCTTTACTATTGCGGAAATCATGAGAATTGTAATAACGGGGCAGGCGGGATTTATAGGGACGCATCTCTATAATTTCCTGGGATTAGATAAAGAGTTTCAAAGAATTCCTTTTAAAGATTCTTTTTTTGAAGACGAATCAGAGTTAAGGAACTTTGTCAGAAACTGCGATGTAATAGTTCATATGGCAGCGATCAATCGCCATCCTGATATGCAAATACTTCATGACGAAAATATTAATCTAACCAGAAAACTTATTTCTGCCTTAAAGGCCGAAAATGTCAGTCCTCACTTATTAGTATCATCTTCTACCCAGGAAGAAAAAGATAATTTGTACGGCAAGGCAAAAAGAGAGTGCAGAGAAATGCTTGCTCTCTGGGCTAAAGAAAACGGCGCTATTTTTACCGGTCTGGTTATTCCTAATGTCTTCGGTCCATTTGGCCGCCCAAATTATAATTCTGCCATTGCTACCTTCTGCTATAAGCTCACCCATAATGAAACCCCGGAAATCATTGTAGATGGTTCAATCAAACTCGTATATGTAAATGATTTGTGCAAAGAAATAATAAAGGTCATCAAGAGCCGAATAAATAAAGATTTATATCTTGTTAGCCATAACGCTGAACTTAAAGTTTCGGAAGTTCTAACTCTATTAAACTATTATAAAAGTTCATATTTTGACAAACAGATAATTCCTAAGATCAATAACTACTTTGAACAGTGCCTCTTTAATACTTTTGTCTGTTATATAGATCATCAAATCTTTTATCCTAAGCTTCTCTTTCCACAAGAAGATAATAGAGGTTTTTTCTGTGAAACTCTGAAACTCGATAAAACAGGCGGGCAGGTATCTTTCTCTACTACTAAACCTGGCATAACAAGAGGGAATCATTATCATGTAAGGAAGTTTGAAAGGTTTGCTGTAATCAGAGGCAAGGCAAAATTGCAGTTAAGGCAAATCGGTACGGATAAGGTTATCAATTTTGAAATAGATGCTGATAAATGCCCTGGTTTTGTAGATATGCCTATATGGTTTTCGCACAATATTACCAATACCGGGGAAGATACTGTTTATACCATCTTCTGGATAAATGAGTTCTATAACGCCCAAGACGGGGATACATTCTTTGAGACTGTTTAGATGAAGATAAAAGTAGTAAAAGATAAAAGTTTCTTGCTGAGGATGAAGTAGAAAGATAAAAGACTTGGGAAAAGAGTAAAGACTAAAGTAAAAAGAAAAAAGTGATGAATATGAGTAATGATTTAAACGAACGGTTATTTAATTTTGCAATAAGATGCTTGAAGTTCATTAAAAATTTTCCTAATACTACCGAATTCAAAGTTATCAGATACCAACTTGCAAAAAGTTCAACATCATCAGGAGCTAATTACGAGGAGGCACAAGCAGGTTCATCTAAAGCTGATTTTAGTAATAAAGTTAGAATATCGCTCAGAGAAATGCGTGAATCAAATTACTGGTTAAGAATTATAAATGGAATTAAGGATGGCGAGATAAATTGTGAAGAATTAGACCTTTTAATTAAAGAGTCCACTGAATTAAAAAATATTTTAGGTTCAATAGTTTATAAAACAAGAAATTGAATTATTTTCATCTTTAAACTTTATTCTTTTATCTTGTTATATTTAAGGAATTTATGGAAAAATCAAAATTAAAAGTTATTTCTGTGGTAGGCACGAGGCCTGAAATTATACGGCTCTCATCTGTTATTAAGCTTCTGGAGAAGCATGTCGAGCACAAACTCGTCCATACAGGACAAAATTATGATTATGAGCTCAATCAGATATTCTTTGAGGAACTTAAGTTACGCAAACCGGATTTCTATTTGGGCGTTGACACTTCTTCTCTGGGGCATGTTCTTGGTGAGACTTTGATAAAAGTTGAAGAAGTATTCAAAACTGAAAAACCAGAGGCCGTACTTATTCTTGGTGATACCAATGCAAGCATCGCCGGCATTATAGCAAAACGGATGAAAATACCGATTTATCACATGGAAGCTGGAAACCGTTCTTATGACCTTAATGTGCCTGAAGAGATTAACCGCCGCATAATAGACCACATCGCTGACTTTAATCTGGTATATACAGAAAATTCAAGAAGACACCTTCTTTCTGAAGGTCTCCATCACAGACATATTTATGTGACTGGTTCACCGATGTTTGAAGTGCTTGAAGAAAACAGAAAGGAAATTGAGAGTTCTAAAATTCTAAAGTTGTTGAATCTCGAAAAAGGTAAATACTTTATTGTAAGTGTACACAGAGAGGAAAATGTAGATTTTCCTGAAAACTTGCGAAAGATTCTTACTGTATTGAACAGGCTTGCATCTGAATACGATTTGCCTGTAATTGTTTCTACTCATCCAAGAACCCGTAAACGCATGGAAGAGATCAAAGACTTAAAGATGAATAAGCTTGTGCAATTTCTTAAGCCCTTCGGATTTTTTGATTATAATTCTCTTCAGATGAATGCTAAATGCGCTGTTTCTGATAGCGGAACGATTAGTGAAGAATCCAGTATATTGAATTTTCCTGCTGTTACAATACGCCTTTCCCTTGAAAGACCTGAAGCTATTGATGCAGGTACAATTATTCTTACAGGGCTTAATCCAGATATAGTTATGGATTCGATAAATCTTGTTATTTCTGAATTTGAAGCAACTGGCGGCTACAGCACCCAGATTTGCCCTGAATATATGGTAAATAATACTTCATGGCGTGTCTTGAAGCTTATCCTTGGAACTACAAAACTCAGTAACCGCTGGCGCGGTATAGAAGAAAAAGAGATTTAACGCAATGGGATGCAAGTGACGCAATGAAATAAAAAGGTCTACGGATTGCACGGATTTAAAGAAAAGTAAATATGTCTCAACTTAGAAAAATATCATTTTATAATTCTACAGAAACTGCTCCTTTCTTGAAAAAGTTGATTGAAGAAATTGAATCGCAATCAGTTTATAAATGTAATGAGAATTATTCTCTCCCTACTAATGAGTACAAAAATGCCAGAACCTTTTTAGGGAAAGTTAAAAAAAGATACAAAATGTATTTGGGGCATTCATTGCATTTGATAAAAAGAAATAATTCTTCAATCAAAGTCTGCACTACAAATCCTTTCTTTGCTCCATTATTATCTGCAAAATTTAAAAACAAAAATGTTAAGACAATTAATCTTGTTTATGATTTATATCCTGATGCATTAGAAGTAGCTGGTATGATTAAAAAAGATTCAATAGTCTCAAGATTAGTTTCTAAAATTACTTCGAATGCTATTAAATCTTCCGATGTCAATGTATTTCTAGGAGTTAGATTAAGAAAGCATGCTGAGTCCAGATATGGGCAATCGAAAAGCTCAAAAATAATCCATGTAGGCGGAGATGGCTCGCCATTTAAAGACAGAGAAAAAATATTTAATCATAAAGCAGATTCCATAGCGATACTTTACTGCGGACAAATTGGAAGAATGCAGGACGGGGAAGGAATAATAAAATTTTTAGAACATATAACATCCGTACAATTTAATAAAATAAAAGCAACTTTTTATGCCTATGGACCGGGATATGAAGAATTAAAGAAGTCTATTGATGCTTCGCAAGCTATTAGTATCAACGGAGCAATATCAAATGAAGTTTCCTATAAAGAAATGATGAAGTCACAAGTGTCATTAATTACATTAATCCCTGGTGCGGAGAATGTAGGTATGCCAAGTAGAACTTATACTTCTATGCTTGCAGGGCAGGCAATTTTGGCGATATGTTCAAAAGAGTCAGATTTAGCGGACTTGGTAAATAAGCACGATTGCGGTTGGGTTATTGATCCAAACAACATTGAAGAAGTTAAAAAGGCTCTAAATGAAATTCAGAAACCTGAAATTTTATTAGCTAAAAGGTTGAATTCCTATTCGGCAGGACATGAATTTTATGATGTCTCAGTTCTTGCTAAACAATGGATTGAGCTTTTTGATGAACTACTTTTAAAGTAATAAATGGAAATGATGTCTGAAAATTTGATAATTGCATACATAGAAGCTGGAGCTCAAATCGTTTCTGTCCTTTTAGGGGCAATTGCTGCGGCATTCATAGGGAAAAGATTTATCGATTAAACTAAGTTACGAAATCAAAGAGATGAGGCTATTAAAGATATTGAATTCCTATTAGCTGTAGAAAGAGAGCATGTTAAAAAACATAAGCTTCAAACTGGGAAATCAGGAATGAGAGATATACGCCAAACAGTAACTAACAATGGCTTTAGATGGAGTGGTAAATATACCAATAGCCGTGCAAAAAATTATCTTAACCAAAATAGAGAGTGAAGCGATTATTTGATATTACAATTATTATTTTGACAATACCTATTATTCTTCCGATTTTTATTGTTGCTGCAGTATTAGTTAGATTAAAACTGGGATCGCCAATTCTATTCAGGCAAATAAGACCCGGATTGAATGCTATCCCTTTTGAAATGGTAAAGTTTAGATCAATGACTGATGAAAGAAACTCTGAAGGAAAATTATTGCTTGATTCAGCGCGTTTAACTCCTTTTGGCAAATTTCTGCGTTCTACAAGCCTTGATGAATTGCCAGAAGATGTTCTGTTAATGAACGAAATCATCTTATAAACTAATGATAATATGTATAATAGATC
>Ga0194039_1001918_pt1 | contig 10842 bp, 9 predicted proteins | sample JunL228m_MetaG_FD_148679 | JGI IMG/M metagenome (GOLD analysis project Ga0194039, IMG submission 148679) | Anoxic zone freshwater microbial communities from boreal shield lake in IISD Experimental Lakes Area, Ontario, Canada - Jun2016-L227-8m | ecosystem: Environmental > Aquatic > Freshwater >...
GCCGCCGCCAACTCCCGAATAGCAGCCAGTAAAACGCTTCGACCAGCAAGGCGGCCAAATAGCCGACCTCTCGCACCGATTGCAGGCTGCGTTGACCAACCTGGGACACAAAGGAAAGCACCGGTTCAAACACCCGGGAAACGCCCCTCAAGCGAGACATGAATCGGGAACACTTTATCGAGCCGCGCCAGCTTCAGCACGTTCATCGCAGGTCGTGCCACCGCGACCAGGCCAAACTCCAGCCCCTGTTTTTTAGCTGTTTGATAGCCTTCGACCAAACTTGCCACACCGGAACTATCCATGTAACTTACCGCTGAAAGCTCGACCAGAAGGGGCGCTTTCAGTTTGAGGCAATCAAGAATGGCCTCGCGCGCCTTGGGCGAGGAATGAAAATCTACATCGCCAGACAGACGAACGACTTTGTAAGGCGGATGATCTTCGATCTGTATTTTCAATTTATACCCTTCAATAAATCCGCTTGGTCAGTTGCAAACAATTGGTAAAACCTTCTGGCGCAGGCACATAGGCCACACCCTCCATCAATTCTCGTATGAATCGCACCCCCAGCCCACCGGGGCGTAGATCGTCCAGATCTCGTGGACACCAATCGTCCTCTGCAACCGGCCGCCCATTATCCATTAAATTGGCAACCAGCACTCCGTCATCAACGCTGATTTGCAAGGCAAAATCCTGTCGGCTAGCAAACGCATAACCGTGCTGGATGATGTTCATGCACGCTTCATTGATCGCCAGGACGATTTGCTCACACACCTCTTCCTGACAACCCGCGCGCAGACTGGCGTCCCGTACGGACTGGCGTAGCGTCGAAAGCACCTCGGTCGTTGTGGAAAATGTCTGATTGAGCAGCAAGGCCATCAGCCGATCACCAGCAGAGTCAGGTCATCGCGCAGGCGCACACCGGGGCGCACCAGCACTTCAGCCACACGCGCCAGTTGTTCAGCAGGCGACATCAGGGCATGTTGATCAAGCAAGGCTTTAAGGCCACTGACCTCAAGCATGCTGCCATCCTCCGCCCAGCCTTCGGTTACTCCATCCGTGAACAGGTAGAGTCGCCCCCCATCGAGCTGCAAACGCTGTTCGACAAAGGTCGCGCTGGACACGATACCGAGCGGCAGGGAAGATTCTTCAAGCTCAAGACAAACACCTGTGCACGACCGATAGAGCGGCGGTTGATGCCCCGCGTTGGCAAAAATCAGTTCTCCTGTGGCCGGATTAAACACACCGGCCGCCATGGTCACGAACATCCCGCGACTGGCGGTTTCGGCAATCTCGTCGTTGAGTATGGCCAGTAGTTGCGCCGGATCGAATATGGTTTTACCCAGGCAGCGGAACAGGCTGATCGTCTTGGCCATCAACATCGCCGCGTTCATGCCCTTGCCCGAAACATCCCCCAGCCCCCAGGCGATGCGACCATCGGCCAGCGTAAAAAAGTCATAAAAATCGCCTGAGACTTCAAAGGCCGACAGATTGAGACCATGCACGGGAAACCCGGCATCCGGCGCAGCAGGCAGCAAGTGGCGCTGAATTTCGCGTGCAAGATCAAGTTCGTGCCTCATCCGCTCCTGTTCGACCAGCGCCTCGGTCATCTGGGCATTATGCACAGCCAATGAAACAAGCCCCGCCAGCACCTGCAGAAATTGCTTGTCGGACAAATCAAACAGCCCGTCGCCCTTGCGCTTATTTATCACCTCCAGTGCCCCCAGGAAGCTCCCCTTGACCTTCAATGGCGCGCATAGGATGGAACGCGTCGTAAAGCCGGTGCTTTCATCAACTGCGGTATTGAAGTCAGCATCGACCGACACGTCGCGCACCATCTGGACAGCATCTTCGCTCAAGGTGCGACCGATAATGCCCTGATCCCTGGCCACAGTCAGTCCTTCGATAAACACCGGGCCGGCACAGGCCTGACAGGTTAATTTCTCGTTAGTCGCATCGAGCAAAAATATGGACCCCGCTTCGGCATCCATGTAAGCCATGATCTGGCGAATCGCGTTGGCCAAGGTTTCGCTCATCGCTGGAGAGCCGGTAAAGTCCTGGCTGATGGCCGCGAGCACTTCCAGATCGCTCACCAGTTGGGCGTGAGGCCGATTTTCCGGGCTTTCGCGCCCCAATTTTGCATGTTCGATGGTCACCACTTTAACTCCAGTAAGTAATGCCAACAAATCGTTTGGAGATTGAATTGAGTCAAGTAGACCGGTTTCTCCCGATATTTAGGTTGAGGTTTGTTTTCTCCTTTTACCACCTGGTTTCCCGGCGGTGTCATAATATTTCAACCATGTATTTATATGCTCAGGGCCATCATAGAACCAATCAAGTATGTGATGCATATCATAATTATGGACAAATCAATATCATTTATTTCTGTTTGAAATCATTTATTTTCAGTGAGGTCGACATTTACAATAACCAGTCCGAACCTATTGCCCCATTGGGGAAGTGGTATGGATAATTCACTGGCTAGATTTCTTAATTCTCTTGTGCTCATACATCAATTTATCAGCGTGTACCATGAGTTCATTAAGAGGACAGGGATTTTCGGGATCATAGCAAGCGCAGCCGATGCTGATGGAAAGGCTGTATTTCCGGTTTTCCTGATGATTGTGTGTGTCAATATTTTCCTGTAACCGAGTTAAAAAGATTGCAGAATTTACCTCAGTTGAATCGATGGCAAGGATAGCGAACTCATCTCCGCCCATGCGCGCTATAATGTCCACCGATCTGAAGGTCTCCTTGAGGATAGCTGCCACTTCCATGAGTGCCTTGTCTCCCTCCTCGTGACCGAGTGTATCGTTAATCAACTTCATTCCATCGATATCTGCAAAAAAGAGCAGCATACCCCTCTTCGTCCGGTCGGACAATTTCAACTGCTGATCTGCAAACGTTATAAATCCTCTTCTGTTGTGCAATCCCGTAAGTTGATCGGTGATGGATAATTTAAGAATCTCTTCATCCGCCCGTCGTTGTGCCATAATCCGCTGTAGGTCATTGGCCACTACTTGTATCCGGCTGGCGTCAAGCTCGGTATATTCTTCTGATTTATTGCCTATCCCTAATATAATCCGGACTTTGTCCCCATCCAAAACAGGGACGCTTATGAACCGTCCTACGGCGGTATGCCCTTCCGGAAGTCCTTTCTGGTTGGGAGAGATGGAAAATTCATTATAAACGACAGGACGTCTTAAGCGAACACAATCAACCCAGTTGCCTGCCTGGTCGAGTGGATAATGAGTTGCGTAAGATGCCTTACAGTTCTTTAGCGCTTCCTTGTTCCAGGCCGTCAGAATGAGGTTCTTCTGGTCATCGGATATGAGGTGAAAGAAGCCGATAGTGCTGTCGGTCAAACGGACCACGTAATCCAGAACGTAGTCGTAGAGGTCTTTATCTGTCAGTGCAGGCGCTTCTTTGAACAAATCGAGAAGGAAATTCTTCAAAGCGATTTCTTCGCTTAACTCTTGCTCCGCCCGCTTACGTGCGGTGATGTCGAGGAACATCCCAACCACTCCGGCGATATTCTTACTGGTGTCAGCATACGTAGACTTATTGATGATCACGTCCCTAACTGTACCATCTGCGGCCTTAAACTTCCCATCATAGATTTGTGTTCCTTGGTGTTCATAAAGTTCCCGATCTTTCTTCGCATATAAATCGGCTATTTCAGAAGGATATAAATCATAAATGTCTTTACCTACAACCTCTTCTCTGGACTGGCCGGTGATCTCCTCGTAAGCGCGATTACAACCTAAATATTTCCCCTCAATATCCTTATAGAATATGGGACTGGGAATGGTATCAAGAAGCGTTGAGATAAAAGTCATCTGGTTATTCAGTTTCTCTTCAGCTAATTTTCTGTTGGTGATGTCTGTGTGGATGCCGATTAAGCCAATAATGTTGCCTTTGTCATCCTTTACTGCATCTGCCCGTAAAAAAACCGTGAATCGCCGCCCAGTCTTGGCTACCATGGTGGTCTCACCCACCCAGGTGTCGCCGTTCATAATAGTCTTGAAGACATCGCGACCCGCCTCATAATCTGCAAACGTGATTATGGGCGCTAATGGTTTATTAAGCTCTTCTATCGAATATTCAAACATGTCAATATAGGCTTTGTTATGGTAGAAATGGCACCCTTGGGGATCTGCCATGCCAATAGCATCACTGGAGCTTTCTACGGCTTTTTTGATTAGAAGCTCCGCCCACTCCGCCCGCTTATGGTCTGATTCAGATTTTTCCAGTTCCTGGATTCGCTTCTTTAATATGGCAGTTTCTTCGAGCAGTTCTTGATTTGTCTTTGATGGTTCTTGCATTTGATACCCCTATGTCGCAATACTCTGTGCAGGTTGGAAACAATATTTATTGATCGAATAAAACTTTCTGAAACCTACTGGTTATTATTTAATCTGTCAAAAGGAAAGTTCAGCGGGAACGGGACCAGTGGGCCAGCAGATGCTGAATGCGGATTAAATTAAATGCTGCTTAATAAGAACACAACCGTAAACACAACCAAAACAATCAGGATAAATAGCGATGATATCCACCAGGCGGCGGGACGGGCGTAGTTGAGGGTCATGCCGACTCCGCAACGCTTCTCCACCCACAGTCGCCGGTCATCCGGGTTAACATAGAACACGCCCCAGCGATAGTTGACCGCATCAGGTTGATGGGCCAGTAGTTTATTTGTCTCTAACAGCGTTAAAATAATGGCGAGGGCAAGACAAACAAACATGACAATAATGCCGCCATGAAGCACCTTTAAACCGAATAAGGGGATAACCAGACAGGTCCCCATGAGGATAGACATGCCCAGGACCAATAGACCCCGCATAGGGTGCATGGCGGCTATCTTGGCCTTCGCAGTGTCCGATGGGATCATAGAACTGATGATCCCGATCACGAAGAGTAGAAGCCAAGTAACTATAGGAACTCCAAAAATTATCCAACGCAGTTGCGTCTTAGGGGTCCAACCGTCGGCAACGCCATAAACGTTAAAGTGCGAAGGCAGGGGATCTGGAAGCATTGGAAGTACCTGAGTGTAAAAAGCTGCCAGGGCAGCTAAACCTGCTGCTGAAAGTAAATCCCATGTGGAGAAAAAAAAAGGGCGTCGATCAGTGCTCACTGGATTTCCCCTCTATCAATGCATATCGGTAGGTCTCCGATGAAAACTATCCTCTTGTAGCAACAAGTATAGGTAGCCATGTTTTTCGTGTCAATGAAAATTTGGTCGGTTTTTACCGCTTTAAGGTTTCGTATGATTATAAAATATCGTCCGGTGCATATGGGGAGTGTGGGGGGAGAGAATCAGAAGTGAGCAAGATAATTAAAGGGCTTACTGGTCAGTAAGCACCATGTAAGCCCTTGTTTTTATTGGTGCCTGGGGAGGAAATCGAATCCTCACAACGTCAAGCGTCGAGGGATTTTAAGTCCCTTGCGTCTACCAGTTCCGCCACCCAGGCTTTATTTGTTCTTGTTTCAATATTATTTCCCGCAATTCATGTCAAGAATTTCATCTACTCCTTCTGGACATTTTATCAGAGATATGCAAACTTCGCCAAACACTGAAGGAGTGAAGGAGGGAAGCGGATGCGTGACGTTGATATCTTGATCACCGAAGGGCTGATCGTCACCATGGATAACTCGGAAACCATATACGATAACGGCGCCCTTGCCATTGAAAATGATAAGATAATTGACTTGGGTCATACGGAAGATATAAAAAAGTCGTACCGGGGGAAAAAGGAAATATCCGCTCATAACTGTATTGTTATGCCGGGTTTGGTCAATGGTCATACCCACGCCGCCATGACCTGCTTCCGCGGCGTTGCCGATGACATGGATCTCATGACTTGGTTAAACGACTATATCTTTCCCGCCGAAGCCAGAAATGTATCTCCGGAGCTTGCCTATTGGGGGAGTATGCTGGCCTGCGCCGAAATGATCAAATCCGGCACCACCACGTTCTGTGATATGTATATCTTCGAAGATGAAACTGCTTCCGCGGCAAAATACGCCGGCATGAGATGCCTCGTCGGGGAAGTTCTTTTTGACTTCCCTTCCCCCTGTTTCAAAACCCCCGCGGAGGGCATAAACTATACGAGGAAACTCCTTGAAAAATGGTCCGGCGACCCGCTCGTGCAGATTGTGGTCGAACCTCATTCTCTTTATACCTGCTCACAACCCCTTCTCAAGGACGCTAAAGACCTGGCGCGGGAATATAACGTTCCCATCGGCGTACATTATCTTGAAAACAGCGCCGAGGTTCAACAGTTGATGGATAAATATGGGAAGAAAGCAACGCACTTTCTTAAGGATATCGGATATCTTGACGAACAATTGATTGTCTTTCATGGCGTCTGTATGGATGAAGAGGACATGAGGATATTCGCAGATCACGGATGTAAGGTCGTCCACAATCCGGAAAGCAATATGAAACTGGCCTCCGGCATCGCGCCCGTCGCTCAGATGCTGGATCTTGGCCTTGATGTCGCCCTCGGCACGGATGGCTGCGCCAGCAACAACAACCTGGATATGTTCCAGGAGATGGATACGGCAGCAAAACTGGCTAAAGTCGCCACCCTGGATCCCACCGTCCTGCCCGCCCCCACCGTAGTTAAAATGGCTACCCGCAACGGGGCGCAGGCTTTGGGAATAGGCCACCTGACCGGCGTTCTGGAAGCAGGAAAAAAGGCCGACGTTATTTTGATCAATACCCGAAAACCTCATCTAACCCCTATGTATAATGCATACTCCCACCTTGTTTACGCTGTCACGGGAGCGGATGTGGACACCTCCATTATCAACGGCAAGTTGGTCATGGAAAACCGCCGTCTCTTGACGGTGAATGAACAGGAAGCCATGGAACGGGTCAACCAGATAGCGTTGAAAGTCAGGGAAAGCCTGAGAAAGCCATAATCGATTATCATGAACCATTGCACCGCACCTCTTGATATCCTGATTCAGGGCGGCAGACTCCTCTCTCTCGCCAAAGATAATACGATTATTGAAGATCCGCTCATCGGCATTCGCGACGGTGAGATTCTGTTCATCGAGGAAGCCCATGCCCCCCTGGTAAGTCTCTACGCGCCGAAAGAAATCATCCATGCTGAGGGTTGCGTCATTCTCCCGGGCCTTGTCAATACTCACACCCATGTTCCCATGGTCTTTTTTCGCGGCCTCGCCGACGATCTTCCCTTAATGGACTGGCTCAACAACCATATCTTTCCTGCGGAGAGAAAGTATGTCAACCGGGAAATGGTCTATGCGGGCGCCCTGCTAGGGATTGCGGAGATGCTGTTGTCGGGGACAACAACCTTTTGCGATGGATACTTTTACGAGAGTAGCGTGGCCCGGGCCGCCCACGAGAGCGGAATTCGGTGCGTGGCTGGAATGGGTTTCCTGGACGCAGATGTGAACCACGTCGCTGAAGCCGAGATTGAAAGACATGTGCAGGGGGCGGATAAATTCCTCAGCAAATGGCTGTCGGAAAGACCCATGATCACCCCTGCCCTCTTCTGTCATTCCCCTTACACCTGTTCTCCCCAAACGATCCGCGCCATCAAAGAGGTCGCCCGTCACCATACCATCCCCTTCCTGATCCATCTGGCGGAAACAAGCAATGAAAAAGAAATCATCATGAATCGCTACGGCAACACTCCCGTAAACCACCTCGCTGCTCTGGGGGTCCTGGACGACATGACCGTCGCGGTCCATTGTAACTGGCTCGATGAAGGGGAAATCGCCTGTCTCGCTGCAAACCAAGTGAAGGTTTCACATAATCCCCAGAGCAACATGAAGCTTGCTACCGGCGTGGGTCCAATTCCAGAGATGCTTGCCGCCGGTATCGATGTGGGATTGGGCACGGACGGTTGTGCCAGCAATAATGATCACGACATGTTCGGGGAAATGGATTCCGCCGCAAAACTACATAAGGTTATAAAAAAAGATCCTTCTATCATGGACGCCCGCACGGTACTGACGATGGCAACGATGGGTGGGGCCAGGGTACTGGGGCTGGATCGCCTGATCGGATCTATCGAAGTGGGCAAGAAGGCGGATCTGATCATCGTCGATCTAAAGAAACCGCATTTGACGCCTGTTTATAACGTCTGCTCCCAGCTTGTCTACGCCGCCTCGGGCGCCGATGTACAGACGAGTATCATCAATGGCAAGATCGTTATGAAGGACCGCCGACTTTTGACGGTTGATGTGGAAGAAGTCATGGATAACGTCACCAGGATTGCCCAGGACATAAAACACTGACGGCTTCGTAAAAAGTCAGGATGCTGCGTTGCACTGCATCCTTTAATTATTATTTCAATAATCGGTTGACATACAACCCCATGCTCCCTATGATGTCCTCCATGATTGTCTTAGGAGGATTGATAATGAATAGAAGCGCCCTGCAAATAATATTCTCCATTTTACTATCCATTTTACTGTCCCCTTTACATCTTTTTGCCGCCCCGGTTGAGGTGACATTTTATCCGCAGTCGGCGCAAGTCAAAGAGGTACAGAAGGTTCGTCTCAAACCGATAGACAACGGCTTGAGACAGGCCACCATTACGATTCCCGGCCAGGCGGATCCCGATACCCTGGCGACTCAGCTCACAAGTCCCGCCTCTTTGACCATCATGGACCAGACATGGCGTCAGATAATCCCTCAGGATGACCAAGGCATCGTTGCCATGAGGAAAAAACTTGAGGAACTCAAAAGAGAACAGAACAGGCTTCAGGCCGGTATCCGCGCCCTGGATACTCAAATCCAGTTCTGGCAGTTGCAGACCAAGGCCAGGGTAAAGACCATCGCCGACGCCGGCAATATGTCCAATGCCATCGGTAAGAATATCACGAAGATGGTTCAGGACAAACTGGCCCTTGAACCTTTACTTGAGGAAACAACTAAAAAGGTGAAGGACTTACAAGACAATTTAGCTCTTACGGCCGGCAAAAAAGAAACGGTATGGGAGTTAACGGTTCTATTGTCAGGACCTGCCGCTGCCGAAGCCACGCTGACATATACCTATACCATGTCGGGTTGCGGATGGACCTCTCTTTACCGTCTGGAAGCGCAACCCCTGAGAAAACGCATCCTCTTTTCCTGGGAAGCGGAAATCTGGCAGAGTTCCGGTCAGAATTGGCATCAGGTAGATGTCCGATTGGCGACTCTCCAACCAAATACAACTATTGCACCGCAAGATTTACCCGCCTGGATAATCAAACCGCATCAAGAGGTGGTCTTTAAAACCAAGCGCCGCGCAAAGAAGGAAATAATGAGCGAGGAGGCGCCGGCACCGTTAGCCCTTGCCGCCAATGCCATTGAGGCGCCTCGCCTGAGCAGGGAAAGTTCCTTTCAAGTGTGGAACCTGGGAAAGCGCTCGCTGAATGCCGGCATTAAGCAACGCATCCAGGTCCAGGAAGAAACCTGGCCGGTTGAATTCACCCACTTGGCAAGACCTTCCCAGAGTGATCAGACATTTGTCCGCGGGTCCGTTCGGTTTCAGGAAGACAAAGAAATTTCCCGGGGAACAGCATCATTCATGATCGACGGCGCCCTGGTCGGGAAAAGACCCTTTTCCCTGACGGGACGGGAAGATACCATATATTTCGGCGCCGATCCTTTAATCAAAGCATCATCCGTTCTTCTCAGCCAGGCGTCGGGAGAAAAGTCCTTTTTTGCCGACAAACAGATTTTCCGTTGGGAATGGCGGATCGAAGTCGCTAACGGCCGTAATTATCCGGTACGGGTCCGGATGGAGGAGCCATTGCCCCAATCCCGGGATGAACAGATTAAAATCACGATCAAGAACACCCCTGAGGCCTCGGAAAATAGCCCGACCAGCCAGATCTGGCTGCTTGATATTCCGGCGGGTGAAAAAAAGATTGTATCTACCGGCGTCGCTATCGAAGCCCCGAAAAACCTGACCCTGGATCTGGGTTGGAGACGCTGAATAATTCCGATTCTAAATCAAAGCGCTATCTTCGTATGAATAATACACCTACGTCGCCTCTTCCTTGCCGCCTTGATTTCATCTCTGATTTAGAGCCGGAATAACCCTTATTAGATCAGCGGCTGATCGCCATTCAGCCGCTCGTAAATCCGGATGTATTCGGCGATCATATTTCCCAGATCATATCTTTCCCTTGCTTCCCGCATAATCCGCTTTAGCTGCGCTTCCCTTATTTCCCTTCCCTTCCGATGGAAATAGAGGCTCTTTTCCAGGGCGTACCATAGCCCTCCGGCATCATAGTCGTTGAAAAGAAAACCATTACCCACATCCTGGGGAGAACCGTCTTCCTTCAATCTCAACTCCCGGATTTTGTCGTGATACCCCCCGGTGTTCCGATTCGTCGCTGTGGCGCCGAAGAGATTTCCCACCTGATCAATCTGCCCGCACGGTTCGTAGAGGGAAGCGCCAAAAACATCGCAGGCCGCTGCATAGCCAAGCATCGACAGACCTTCCGCAAAGGGATGATAGGCGATTCGCCCCTGGGATGCATAAGCGATCCTCCCGAGAATATCGACATGGGTGCGATCATTTCCCACCCCGTCGCCGACGATGGCGATCTGGACGTCAGGATAGGAATTGACGAAAGCCTGGGCAAACAGCTCCAGAAGTTCAACGCCTTTCTGAAAGGGATCCAGACGGGAAGGCCAGTAAAAAAGGATAGCTTCCCGATCGAGATTTAATCCCATAAGCTTCTGGAATACAAGCTTATTTTCCTGTTTTGCGGCAATAACGTCTTCATTGGCGCCATATATTCTCGTCAGATGGGGGCAACGCTCCGGATACATATTCGATGCCGGGGCATTGATGATCGCCCGTGCTGCGT
>Ga0194039_1001919_pt1 | contig 10836 bp, 8 predicted proteins | sample JunL228m_MetaG_FD_148679 | JGI IMG/M metagenome (GOLD analysis project Ga0194039, IMG submission 148679) | Anoxic zone freshwater microbial communities from boreal shield lake in IISD Experimental Lakes Area, Ontario, Canada - Jun2016-L227-8m | ecosystem: Environmental > Aquatic > Freshwater >...
GTCATGGGCCGTTATGCCGGTTGGATTGCCGCCCACTCTGGTATCTCCGGCGGCGGGGACGTGATTTTGATTCCAGAGATTCCGTTTAGCTATGAAGCCGTCTGCGCGAAGGTTATGGAACGTGAGCGCGAGGGCAAACACTTCACCCTCGTCGTCGTCGCCGAAGGCGCGAGGGAGCAGGGGAAGGACTACGTCACCGCCGGCAACGCCGAGAGAAATCGCGAGGCGCGGCTGGGTGGCGTTGGCGCCGTCGTTGCGGCCGAAATCGAGCAGCGCACGGGCAAAGAAACCCGGGTCTGCGTCCTGGGCCATTTGCAGCGCGGCGGAGCGCCGACTTCCTTCGATCGGCTCCTCTGCACGCGCTTCGGCACGCGCGCTGTGCAGCTCGTTGCCGAGGAGAAATACGGCCAGATGGTTGCCCTGCAGCCCCCTGACATTGTTGCCGTCAAACTCTCCGCCGCGATAGGCCGCCTCCGCACCGTCCCGCCCAACGGTGACATCGTCCAAACCGCGCGCGCCCTGGGCATTAGCTTCGGCGATTGACAATCCCCCCAACCTGGCTGATGGTCCTTTTTATGAAACCAATTTGGATCATCAGTGCGTTGATTATTATGCAGACCCTCGCTCTCTCGGCCGCCCCCATCCAGGACATTCCCCTCAAAGATATTGATGGCAAGGACACTTCGCTGAAGGCATATCAGGGCAAGGTGCTCCTCGTGGTGAACGTCGCGTCGAAATGCGGTCTTACCCCGCAATACAAAGCTCTCGAAGCCGTTTACCAAAAATACAACAATAAGGGCTTCACCGTCCTCGCTTTCCCATGCAACCAGTTCAACGGACAGGAACCCGGCTCCAACGAGAACATCAAACAATTCTGCTCCACCAAATATAGCGTTACCTTCCCCCTGTTCGACAAAATCGACGTTAACGGCCCCAAACGGCATCCGCTCTACGTTGCGCTCGCCGGCCCCGAGTCGCCGTTTCCCGGTGACATCAAATGGAACTTCGGAAAGTTCCTGATCAGCGGCGACGGCAAGATACTCAAACGCTTCGAGCCGCGCACCGTCCCGGACGCGCCGGAGGTGACCGCAGCCATCGAAGCCGCGCTCGCCGCAAAGTAAGCCACGGCCATTTTGATCGAGTGATCGGGGAATAGTCAGAAGACATCATTCCGATTGTCCCCGGCGGCGCACGATTTGCCAGGTGGGCTTTCGCGATGACCGGCCCCCGCCGTGCCGATGATGCCTGCGCTTAAATCAATCCACAAAAGACGAATGACTGAGTTTGACATTCGGCCCCGGCCTCATAACAATGGAATCTACGATTTGATAAACGTGTCATGAAATCTTACTTCGTTCTGATGGCCGCAGCAGCTTCGTTACTCGCTTCTGCGCCTGCCGCAGCTCTGGCTGAAAGCCATCCTGCCTCTTTGATTTACGAAACTCCGCGCGAGTTCTTCGGCAGCGCTGACTTTAATGGGGACGGCCTGCCGGACCTGGTGATTGTTGACAAAAACAGCGGCAAATACCGGCTCGGTTACCAATCGGCGGCCGGCGTGTTCTCCTGGGTCGATTGCCGGCCCAGCGGGCTGAAGGGCATCGCTGGGTTCAGCATCGGCAAGTTGGTCGTCACGAACTTCGCTGCGCTTGCCTTCTCCTCTCCGGATGCCAACGACATCACCTTCGTGGATGTGTCCAGCGCTACCGCCTCAGGCAAGCCGGCGAGCGTCCCGTTCACGGCGGCCCTGGGGCCGAACACGGTGGTCGCCGTCGGTATCGGCGGCGCCGGGAAAACTCCCCTCGACGACCTATACGTCGGCAGTATCTATAACTCGCCCGACCCGAGCCAGGCGACCCTGATGCGCAACGATGGCGCCGAGTATCCCAAGCTGGCCGACATCCCGTTGCCAGGGGCCGTCGTGCGAGGCAATCGGCTTTCGCTCAAGACGGGCCAACCCGAGTTCCTCTGTGTGCTGGTCAATGAAGAAAAAGGGGATACGTTGCGCATCGAAGATTTCGCCAGCGGCAAACCGGTGTCGGTCGCCACCGCAATCGACCTGCCCAAGGGTTCGGATTACGCCGTCGGCAATTTTCGCGGCTCGCCGTTGCGCGAATTTCTCTTGTACAAACCGGGCGAAAACAACCTGGTGGTCCGGCCGGTCGAGGAACCGACGCCCGGGCAGTTCCAACTCGGCAAAGGCGACAGCTTTGATTTGGGCCGGCCCGTGCGCCGGGTCGTTACCCTCAATGAAACAGCGGGTCAGAAATTATTCATCATTTTCGGCGAAGGCGAGAAGGCCGGCGTGTTCAATTTCGATGGCGTCAAGGCGCCCGTTTTGGTGCAGGCTTTCGCGTCCACGAACGATCTATTCACCTGCGCCGCGGGTGTGCCCGGCGGTTTCGTTGCCTTCACCCAGCCCGCCACCGGCAAGTACTCGACCCGTTACCAAATCTACAAAGCCTCGGGTGCAAACTACACGCCCGGCGTCTTCGGCAGCCTCGCCTCGTTGGCGGATAACGACAATATCACCATTCCTGACATTCATTCGCGCATCGTCGCCAATCTCAAGCTTAAGGATGAGAGCGAGATGAAGCCTTACACCAATGCGATTCCCGGCACGGGCGTGAGGTACGTCATGGTGCCGATTCCCGGCGGCGAATTCGTCATGGGCAGCCCCGACCCTGAGAAGGCCCGCAAGCCGGATGAAGGTCCGCAGCACAAAGTAAAGATTGCTCCCTTCTGGATGGGGCAGTGCGAAGTTACCTGGAATGAATATGAACTGTTCATGTATCCCGACGAGGAACGGCGGACTCGCGCCACCATGCCGACGGATGCCGCCGGCGACAAGCTGGCCGACATCGTGACCCACCCCTCCAAGCCATACGTCGAAATGAGTTTCGGCATGGGCAAAGACGGCTACCCCGCCATCAGCATGACCCAGCACGCCGCCAATAAATACTGCCAGTGGCTCAGCGCCAAGACGGGCCAGTTCTATCGGCTGCCGACCGAAGCCGAATGGGAATATGCCTGCCGCGCCGGCACCACGACGGCTTATTTCTTCGGTGATGAGCCGGGCAAACTCGCCGAATACGGATGGTTCGAGCAAAACAGCGATTTCAAATACCAGAAGGTCGGCAAGAAAAAACCCAATCCCTGGGGTCTTTATGACATCTGCGGCAACGTCGTCGAATGGGTTCTGGACCAATACAACCCGGATTTCTATAAAGAATGCGGTGCCAACCCCGAGATCGCCGAGCCGTGGAGCAAGGCAACCAAGCCCTATCCGCACTCGGTGCGCGGCGGTTCGTGGGATGACGAAGTCACGATGTGCCGCAGCGCCGCCCGCCGCGGCTCGGATCGCTCCTGGAAAATGCAGGACCCGCAATTGCCCAAGAGCATCTGGTATTTCTCAGACGCCCAATTCGTCGGCTTCCGCATCGTCCGCCCGCTGAAAGTTCCGCCGCCGGAAGTGATGCAAAAGTACTGGACGAGCGGGGTGGAAAGAGATTGAATGCCCAATCGTTGCGTATCGTCAATATCAATGCAGACTCTCTACTGCTACCGAAACCAAAAATAAATACCTGAAAGGCCCAATGCAAGATTATCCAAGTAATCCATCGTCGGCGGTTTCTCGCCGTCAGTTCCTCAAAGCATCCTCGCTGGTCGCGGCTTCAGCCGCCGTGGCGGTGAACTTCCCATCCCTCGTCCATGCGCAGGCTAAACAGCCGATCAATGCCGTCATCATCGGCGTTGGCGGACGTGGCGGTGGCGCCGGCAAGAACTTCCTGGATGCCGCCAAGGAGACGGGCGTCGAAGCAAAAATCCTGGCCGTCGCCGATATTTTCCCGGAAAAGGCCAAGGGCGGCACAGAGAACTTTGAACTCCCCGAGGACAAGTGCTTCAGCGGCTTCGATGCCTACCAAAAAGCCCTGGCGATTCCCGGCGTGAACTATGCCATCCTCGCCACTCCGCCGGGCTTCCGCGCCGCGCATTTCAAAGCGTGTGTGGAAGCGGGCAAGAATGTGTTCATGGAAAAGCCGGTGGCGGTGGACGGCGCCGGTTGTCGTGTGATGTATGAGGCAGCCGAGATGGCCAAACAGAAGAATCTGAAGGTCGCCGCCGGCACCCAGCGCCGGCACCAGGCTGGCTATATCGAGACCATCAAACGTATCAAGGATGGCGCAATTGGCGATGTGATCACCCTGCGCGCTTACTGGGTCAACGGCGGTCCGATCTGGCATCGGGGAGAGCAGGGGAACACCGAACTCGAGAAGCAGATTCGCAATTGGTATCACTATATATGGCTCTGCGGCGATCATATCTGCGAACAGCACGTGCATAATCTCGATGTCTGCAATTGGATCATGAACGATCATCCGGTGAAATGCTGGGGCATGGGCGGTCGCCAGCAATTAACCGATAAATCGGGTGAAATCTGGGATAATTTTGCCGTCGAATACGAATACGCCAATGGCGTGCGGCTGTATAGCTACTGCGGTCAGGTCAAACGCGATTGGTCCTCGGTCAGCGAGGGAGTCGCGGGCACGAAGGGCACCGCCAATCCGGGCGGGAGTATTCAGCCCAAGGGCGGCGCGCTGTGGCGTTTCAAGGACAAAGCCACTGATCCCTACGTGCAGGAACACATTGACCTCATCAATGCTATCGTCAAGGGCACTGACTTGAACGAGGCCAAGCAGGTTACGGACAGCACGCTCACCGCCATCATGGGGCGCGAGGCGGCCTACAGTGGAGCCGGTGTCGAATGGGATGCAATCCTGAATTCAACTTACGCCTACGGCCCCGAGATGCTCTACACCGATTGCGCCAAAATGGAATGGGGTCCGTTCCGCACCTTGCAGCCGCCCATGCCTGGCGACCACAACATCTTCAAGAACCCGCCCGTGGTTCCCGTCACCAAGGCCTGATCCGTAGCGGGTGTGCTTCAGAACTTCATGGCCGGCCTCAGTGGCCGGCCTTTTTCTTTCCGATTGCCCATGAACTTGCGCCCTGCAATAGTCGAAGCTCTTCCCAAGCTGCGGCTTTGCCGCGCTGCGCTTCTTGTCGGCCTGCTTTTCCTCGCCGGCTGCCAATCGCTGGCGCTCAGTGAATCGCTTCATCGGTTCGATTTTACTCACCCGGCGATGGGCACCCTGTTCACCATAAACCTATACGCCCCGGACCAGAACTCCGCTGAAGCCGCCGCCGATGCCGCCTTTCGGCGCGTGGACGCCCTCGAAGACATCATGAGCGACTATCAGGCGGACAGCGAGTTGATGCTGCTTTGCGATCAGCCGTTTGGCAAGCCGGTGCCCGTCAGCGCGGACCTCTTCGATGTCCTTCAGCGCGCGCAGAACATCTCGAAACTCTCGGACGGCGCGTTCGATGTGACGGTTGGCCCTTATATCCGATTGTGGCGCTTCGCGCGGAAACGGAAAGTGCTCCCAACACCCGCGGAAATTGCCGCCGCGCGGGCGGCGGTAGGCTGGCAAAAACTTCGGCTGGACCGTCGCAACCGAACGGTGACTTTGCTCGCGCCGAACATGCGACTGGACCTGGGGGGCATCGGCAAAGGCTACGCCGCCGACCAGGCAATGCGGGACTTGAACGCCCGGGGCATCGATCGGGCGCTCATCGCCGCCAGCGGCGACATTGCGATTGGCAAACCACCACCCGGACAGCCGGGCTGGAAGGTCGGCATCGCGGCGCCTGGCACCCGCACCAATCAGCTCGCCCGAACCGTCGTCCTGCACAACGCCGGCATCTCCACTTCCGGCGACAGCGAGCAATTCATCGAGATCAATGGTATCCGCTATTCGCACATCGTGAATCCTCTCACTGGCCTTGGACTCACCAATCGCATTCAGGCAACCGTCATCGGGCCGGATGTCACCACCACCGATAGCCTCGATACCACCGTCAGCATCCTCGGCGTGAAACGCGGCCTGGCGCTCGTCAATTCGTTGCCGCACACCTCGGCGCTGATCGTGACCAAAGATGATTCCCAAGAACACGTTTTCCCAAGCCGTCGGTTTCCAAAACTCTCGACGCAACGTTGACAACAGTTTATTGGACAAACCGCGGCGGCTGTGTTGAATTGGGAGTGAGATGAAACAATTTGATTTCCTCGTCCTAGGCAGTGGCATCGCCGGGCTCTCATACGGATTGAAAATCGCGCCATTCGGGCGCGTGGCGATCATCACGAAGAAGGACCGTGCAGAGTCGAATACCAACTACGCCCAGGGCGGCATCGCCGCGGTGACGAGCAAGGAGGACTCGGTCCAGTTGCACCTGCGCGACACGCTCGAAGCCGGCGCGGGTTTGTGCAAGGAAACGACCGTCCGCACCATCGTCGAGGAAGGCCCGGCCCGAATCGCGGAGCTGATCGAGCTGGGCATGCACTTTACCGAGCGCGAAATTCCCCGCTCGCACGGCGCGCGCGAGCTGGACCTCGGCAAGGAGGGCGGCCATTCCAAACGCCGCATCCTCCACGCCAAGGACATCACCGGCCGGGAAATCGAGCGGGCATTGCTCGTGGCGGTGGCCGAGCGTCCGAACATCGAGATCTTCGAGAACCATTTGGCCATCGACCTCATCACCAGCCAGAAGCTGGGCTACGTTGGCGACAACCAGTGTCTCGGGGTCTATGCCCTTGATAAACAGTCCGGGAAAGTCGAGACCTTCGCGGCCCCGGTCACCATGCTGGCCACCGGCGGCTGCGGCAAAGTCTATCTCTACACCACCAACCCGGACATCGCCACCGGCGACGGCGTCGCCATGGCCTGGCGCGCCGGCGCCGCCATCGCCAACATGGAGTTCATCCAGTTCCACCCAACCTGCCTTTATCATCCCAGGGCCAAATCGTTTCTCATCAGCGAAGCGGTGCGCGGGGAAGGCGGCGTGCTCAAGACCATCGATGGCGTCGAGTTCATGGACCACGCCCACCCCCTCAAATCGCTCGCGCCGCGCGACATCGTCGCCCGCGCCATCGACAGCGAAATGAAAAAAAGCGGGGCCGATTACGTCCTGCTCGACATCACCCACAAGCCGGCGAGATTCATCATCGACCGCTTTCCAAATATTTATCAAACCTGCCTGCGCTACGGCATCGACATCACCAAAGAACCCATTCCCGTCGTGCCCGCCGCGCATTACCAGTGCGGCGGCGTGCTGACCAACGTGGACGGCGAAACGGAAATCACCGGCCTCTACGCGGTCGGCGAGGTGGCCTGCACCGGGCTGCACGGCGCCAACCGCCTCGCCAGCAATTCCCTGCTCGAAGCTCTGGTCTGCGCCCACCGCGCCGCCCAGCGAGTCATGGCCCACAAACCCAAGCCCGCCGATTTCAAAATCCCTGCCTGGCAGTCGGGCAATGCCCACAACCCGGACGAAATGGTCGTGGTGTCGCACAACTGGGATGAAATCCGCCGTGTGATGTGGGACTACGTCGGCATCGTCCGCACCAACAAGCGCCTGCAACGCGCGCAAACGCGCATCGCCAACCTGCAGGAAGAAATCCAGCAGTATTACTGGGACTTCATCGTCACGAACGACCTCCTGGAGTTGCGCAATATCGCCACCGTGGCCGAGTTGATCGTGGCCAGCGCGCTGCGCCGTCCCGAAAGCCGTGGCCTGAATTACAATCTCGATTATCCCACACCCAATCCGGAGTGGGCTCAGCGCGACACGGTTTTGCGAAGATCACCTTAAAGTGATAGTGAAACCGGTGATGCGGGATGCGTGATGCGGGATGCGTGATGCGTGATGCGGGATGCGTGATGCGTGATGCGTGATCCCTTTCTGGCTGCCATCACCCAACATATCCCGGACCCGGCGCGCAGATGGTCCGCTACTACGGCTGGTACAGCAACAAGATGCGCGGTGTCCGCCACCGGTGCCTGCCGTCGGAAGTGGTTCCGCACCGCCCGGGCGTTTCGCCACCACCACCGCAGAGCCGTCGGCGGGGATTGGTCAGCCGAAGCCCCGAAAGGTTTCGGAAGGGCGCAGGAGGACAAGGCTGACTTCCAGCCGTATAGTTGTCCTCGATCACACAAGCCAAGCCGAGCGTCAGTTGCCGTGCCTGCTGCCAGCTTTCCAGATCCTCGAATGTCATAGCTTCCCCTCTCCCCTCCACAGTGGATATCGCCTCAAAGCAGAAATTGGAGGTCAGAGGACGGAAATCAGGTCCAGGCACTCAGGAACTCGATGTGGTTGCGCATGGCTTCCGGTGAACGGGCAGCAGCGAGTTTGATCAGCCCGCGCAATCTTCCGCCAACCGAAAGGGTCTGCTGTTGGACGACGATCAGGCCAGCGTGAGTTTCTCCACACGTTAAGAATTCGCGATGGTGGCGGCAAAAGTCGGAGGCATTGTGGCTGATCAAAACGTATTCACGTTCGGCACACCACCGTAGTTGCTCGAGATCGTCAGCGCCAAGTAAACCGACTTCGTGCGGGACCAACACCTCAACACCTCGGGAGCGAAGAGCTTGCACTAACGCTTGTTCAGCACTGTCCTCATCGAGATAAAACCTGAGGCTCACAGCCTGCCTGCCCGCGCCTCCGCTTCGAAATGTTCGGCTTCCGTGTTATTCCGCGCCAAGTCTGCGTCGATCTCGGCGCGGTTGGCGTAATAATATGCCAAAGCCGCATGAACCTGATGAAGCTGAAGAAAGCCGTAATTTGCGGCAATCTCCTCGGGCAGCAATCCTGCCTGACTCCAGCGCGCAATCGTGCGCACCAGAACGCCTGTGCCGGCGATATGCGGACTGCCGTGCTTGATGCCCGGTGTGCGGGAGATCATGCCTCCGATTTCAACTTGATTTGCCACAATGCTCATACTCACAAGATGGTTGATTCCATTCGCCCCGTCAATTCGGGATGAGATCCCATGCCGACGGCCAGGAAGCAGGGCGCAGCCCCCAGAAGTCTTCGCTCGCGGGGCGCGAAGAGAGCAGAGCGAAGAGAGGAGAGAGGAAACCCAATACCCCGTCTTGCGGGATTCGGTGGAGCGGATACCCTACCCCCCTCCTCTCTCCACGCTCCTCACCACATGGGCTCTTGTTTTGCAGCCATTGGCCTGCCTACTCGGACATGGTTACGTCCGCGACAGGATATCCAGTGCCGCAGGCGGTGACAGAATAGTGACGGTCTTTATCGCCGAAGGAGGAAAGTGCTTGGGATTGCCGGTGACGATCGTCCTATCCGCCGTGGCGAGGGCAACAGCCACGAAGGGAATATCGTCGGGATCGGGCAGCCTCGCCCTCGCGGTGACGCCTCGACAAAATCCTGACTGCGGAAATGCCGCCAGCAGGTTCCTGATCGCGGATCTCGACAATCCAAACTTCGGGCGGGATAAAACATCCCGGTATTCAGCCAGCAGAGAGTTGTCCCACGCGGGAACAAAATGCCCCGCGATGGCATGCAGGAGCAACTGATCGCAGACCCCCCCGGGAGTGAGCGCGGCCGAGACCAAAACGTTTGTGTCAATCACCCAGATCGGGATCTGCGGCGAACACGGCGGCGACACCTTCGATCATGAACTGGATTATGGCTTGGTCCCTGGCTGACAATTCGGCCATGAACGATTCCCAGTCCATCTTGCTGGCGGCTTTCGTTCCGGGGTCTTCTTGGTCGCTTGCAAGGACATCGTGCAGTTCGAATATCTCACCACCGCTTTCATCATTGGTGGCGACAACTTCTTCCAGCGAGTTTAACCGGGTTCTGGCTTTCAACTGTGTTCTTGCGCCCATCACATCGGCGTAGCTGCTTCCGGTCGGGCTCATCGGCGTCAACATCAGCCGCATTTTATATTGGAACTTCCCCTGTTTCGGCTCATCATTGGCCTACTGTTCGTCATGGGAGTCACAATTGCACAGTCACCAGTCGATTCTCAGGTGTCCCTTCCCGGCCACCACGCCTATGCACGCACGGTTGCCGCATGAGCCTCACGGACTAGCATGCCAAATACTTCGCGCATGAGCTGACCAAGCGTTGTTCGTCGGACAGCTTGGAGAAGCTCGCCGGTCAGAAGCAGATCAAGGTTCTCGAATCCCAACGCAACGAGACTGGGCTACAGCAGCTTTTCACGATTCGCTGGAAGCTGGCTTGATTGGTGATTTATTGTCATTATTCTTAGCGAAAGAGAAACCATGAAACTGGAATCGATCCGACTGAAAAACTTCCGCGCCTTTCGGGACGCCGAGATGCGTGACATCCCTCGCTTTTGTGTTCTCGTGGGAGCCAACGGCACCGGAAAATCCACGCTCTTCAGCGTGTTTGGCTTCCTCAAGGATGCCCTTACCGAAAACGTCCATGTCGCACTTACCCGCATGGGAGGCAGTCGGGGGCTTGCAGAGGTCCGCAGCCGCAACACGACCGGCCCCATCGAAATCGAAATCAAATTCCGCGAAAGCGATTCTTCTCCTTTGGTCACCTACACGCTCGCCGTCAATGAAGAGGATGGCGTGCCCTTTGTAGAGCATGAGGTTCTCAAGTATCGTCGCGGCAGCAGCGGCAAGCCCTGGCTCTTTCTTGATTTTTCTCGTGGCGAAGGCGATGCGGTCACCAACGAGCCGGACAAGGTTGCCGACGAAGCCCAGCTCAACCGCGAACGCCAAACCCTCAAGTCGCCCGACACGCTCGCCGTCAAGGGTCTCGCCCAGTTCAAGAAATTCCCGGCGGCCATGACCCTCGGCGAACTCATCTCCAACTGGCACATCTCCGATTTCCACATTCAACGAGCCAGACCCGAACAGGAGACCGGTTACGCGGAGCACCTTTCACGCGAAGGCGAGAATCTGGCGCTCGTCACCGAGTTCCTCTACAAACGCCATCGTCCAG
>Ga0194039_1001926_pt1 | contig 10810 bp, 8 predicted proteins | sample JunL228m_MetaG_FD_148679 | JGI IMG/M metagenome (GOLD analysis project Ga0194039, IMG submission 148679) | Anoxic zone freshwater microbial communities from boreal shield lake in IISD Experimental Lakes Area, Ontario, Canada - Jun2016-L227-8m | ecosystem: Environmental > Aquatic > Freshwater >...
TTATCAGTTAGTTACCCGCCTGATTCCGACAAAGGTCATCACGGATCTCTCTTATGACACAGAAAAGACTATACCGGAGATTGGTCCTGGCGCAGAACAAGAAATCATCTTCCCCCTTAAGGCCGGTCTGGATTTGCCCGAAATGCAAGCCCAGTATAAAATCGAGTTCGAAGAAAAGAATGGTCTGCCACCAAGTCCTTTAAAAATTCAGTTTCAGACCCGCGCAATTCTGAAGCCTAATTTGCAAGTTATTGATTACGTCATCGATGATGCTAACAAAGACGGCATGATTCAACAGGAAGAAGTTATTAAGGTTACGTTTAGGGCGCAGAATAAGGGGCAAGGTATAGCGAGAAATGTAAAATACAACATTACGCTTGGAAATAATGTTTTTCAGGCACTTAATATGCCTTTAGAAAACAATTTGGGCGATCTGAAGCCTAATGAAGTGAAACAGTTTGTAGTCGCATTCTATACAAATCAGAAAATCAAAGATAAAGTGCCTCTTACAGTTAATCTCGCTGAGGAACGTCGACGCTTCAATACAGAAAAGCAGTATGCTTTTAGCATTAATGTGAAAGAACAGACTGTATTTGAGACGGTTGTGGCTGCTAAAACACAAGAGGTTGTGAAAATAACAGATTTGGAATCTCCGTCTGACCTAGACCAAGATATTCCCCGGACAGGAATTGTCAACAAGGATGCTGTAGCCGTGGTGATTGGGAACTACGACTATAAGAACGTTCAGAAAGTGGCATTTGCTCGTCGGGATGCTGCGGCCATGAAGGAATATCTGGTAAATGTCTTTGGCTATGATACAGGAAATGTTATTTTGCTAATAGATGCTACATATGCTGATATGATAGACACTTTGGGCAGCCCAGGTGAAATAGCTAAGTCAAAGCTCAGGCACTATATGCGCAAAGATTCGGAAGTCTTTATTTATTACACTGGCCACGGTGCACCTGGGTTGCGCGATAAAAAGGGCTACCTAGTGCCTGTGGATGCTAATCCCAACAATATAGAGACGACAGGCTATTCTCTGGAATCTTTGTACAGAAATCTTGAATCACTGAATGCCCCAAAGCTAACCGTTGTCATCGATGCCTGCTTCAGCGGCGATTCTCAGTCAGGTATGCTTTTCAAAGATGCAAGCCCAATCATGGTTCAAGCAAAGACCGATAAGCTCCAAAAGGGTACATTGATCACATCCTCATCCGGCGATCAGATTTCTTCATGGTATCCGGAAAAAAAGCATTCCCTGTTTACGTATTACTTCCTAAAAGGCATCAGGGAAAAAGTATCTAACAAAGAACCTGTAAATTTAGACAATCTCAAGAACTATGTTTCCGGTGAAGTAGATCGGATGTCGAAACGCCTATACAGCCGAATACAAACACCGGGATTCGATGGAAACCTTAAGGGAGATTTAATTGAGTTTAAAACAATTTCACCAGCGGCAGTAATACAAGCAAAGCCGTAAATAGCGGTACGCGCAGACCACCTTTATAGTAAAAATAATGCGCTCAAATTATTAACGAGGAGGATTCATGACAAAAAATTTATGGAGCTTGCCGGTTGTCTTGTTGATGATGTTCGTTATTAATTGCAGTAAAGGTCCGGATTCCTATTACCCTTTAAAAGAAGGACGCTCATGGGAATATCAGGTGACGACAGGTGCGATGTTCGGATCCACTGGAACCCAAAAACTTGTTATCACAAATTTTGCCTTACGGGATTTAGGTGGCAAAAAAGTGACGCCACGGAAAATAGATATTGGGGGGCAAACTAGTTTTTACTTTATTGCAGAAGATGCAAGTGGCATTCTTGAATATGCATCTCAGCCTTCGGGCACTGTCGAACCCGAGATCAAAGCTTCCCCTACATACATTTTGAAAAATCCTATTCAGGCAGGTACGACATGGGAGGATAAAACTAAGACTATCTTTGGGAAAGTTCCCTATACTCAAAAAAATAAGATTGAAAGTATAGATGAGACTGTTACGGTGCCAGCTGGAACATTTAAGGGCTGTATCAAACTCAGAGCCACTGGATCTGTTCAGAAGAATACGGGGATTTTTGGTATAGCTAAGATTACCATCGAGCAATATGAATGGTTTGCTCCAGATATTGGTATGATTAAGTCAAGTGTGAAAGAATCAAGTAATCATATGATGGTAGGCTCTGGCGAAATAAACATACAATTAGAATCTTTTAAAAAATGAAGAATAAATAGGAGGGTAACTATGAAAAAAAAGTTTTACATCGCGTGGTTAGTTGTCTTCATCATATTTGCTATTTTCGGCAGCTTGTCAGGCATTGCCGCCGAATCAACTGTAAAGAAGCAAAAAGCAACGAATAAGTTGATGCAGATTGAAGGTGTAATAGTTGAAGATGAATCTGGTAATCGCAACGGGGTTGTTACGATAGAATCCAAGGGTAAGAAGGCGGACCTCCTTTACACCTTCGGTAAGTTCAAAATAAAAGGCGCTAAAGATTTTAAAAAAGGCGATACAGTGTCTGCATCATATAAAGCTGTGAAGGGTGACTATACCGGAGAGTTGGTGTCGATACATGTAAAGAATGCGAAATAATTAATAAACCTGATTGGTGATGGCGGTGAAAAGGTGATGCTCCTTGAATAAATTTTGCAGACCCAACTTTTCAAGTAGTGTCCATCGAGAAAAGATCATTAATATTATGTTAATGAAATAATCATATTATAGTAGGGGGAATATATGAGATCTTCTAAAAATAAGTTATTTTTAACAATATTTTTGTCGATATTATTTTTGTTTAGCGTGATGTCATTTGCCGCGCAAAAGAAAACTTCTACCTCCATCGAAGGGGTTTATAGCAACTTTGTCTCCTCATCCGAAACTGGAGATATTGAGGGTTTTCGCATTATTATAATAAACTCTGGAGATGCTTACTTTGTCGTTGCACAGTATGCAGAAGGAGGCCTTCCAGAGCCTGTGTTGGTAAAAGCAACGGTAAAAGATAGACTAATTAAATTCAAATTACCTGATGGTAATTTTGAAGGAGAAATTACTAATAAAGGTCTAAATCTAACAGTAAGCTTTTCGAACGCACATAAAAACAAGCCTATTCTTGTGAAAAGATTGCTGGGATTATAATACAATATTTATCCACGAAAAAAAGGAGGTGTCCAGTGTAAAGAAGACCGATATTAACGAATACGGGTTGCTCTGGTTAAAATACGCTCTATTTTATCTTCGATAGAGGTATATCCCCTGGTAATGTCCCATTGATCTTTGGCTTCTGCTGTCCATTTGTAAGCACCGTAATTGTTTTGATGAGGTAATTCTCTAATGCGCTCAGCGTTACCCACTCTGCATTCGGATTCTCTTTTGCCTCTCCTTCTAGGCCTTTTATCAGGCTATATGTAAATACTCCACCACCCCATTGTGGGTCTTCAAGTGATGCACCTGTAGCGCTTGATGCAGATAGTGTGGCAACACCATTAACTGCCTTCTCGCTAAGTGCTCCAGCTAAACTGTTTAATCTTTCATTGACTTCATGAATGGCAATACCTCTTTTAGCATAGCGTCCTGATAGACCGCTCATCCCTGCATGGCAGGCATCAAGATAGAGGATTTTTTTTCCTGCACCAATATCATTTAGAATGTCTGTAAATTCCTTATCGGAAAAAGCAGTGGCGCGCAGGTTTTCAAGATCACTATCATGGCAAAGAAAGTAGAGATTATTTTGGGCATCCATTATGCCATGCGTAGCAAAGTAGATTTCTACGGTATCATCTTTTGTTGATTTCCCCAGAAAATTTGTAAGGCTTGAAATAATGTTGGCTCTCTTGGCCTGGGCATTTGTCAGGAGCTTTATCCTATCGTCAGGGAGAGCACCGCCTTTATCTGATTTCAAAAATTTGTAGAATTTCTCCGCATCACTTGCCCCAAATTTCAGATTGTAATCTTTGTTCCAGAAGTCGCTGATGCCAATTATTACAGCGTAAATATTGCCAAGCCTTGCCTGTCTGCTTACTTTTAAAGTCTGGTTCGTTATCTGGTTGTTGAAGTCAACGGATTGAATCCCTATTTCATTATCCCCATGTTTGAGAATTATAGCACCGTCGAATACAAACTTATCTTCCCCGATCTGCCTTTTTGTTATCTGGTTTGGATCCAAACGCATCTCTTCGTGCGTCGGGATAATTGTCAACGGCTTTCCGTTCAATGAAATAGTAAGTTTTGAAAGGCCATTCCCCTTGCCGAAAGTGATGATATTTCCATGCAGATCAACTGTGTCTTTGATCGTCTTTGAGTTCTGATTAGGAGTGTTTATGTAGAGCTCAGGAGGTCCTGCATAAGCAACACCGACCACTGTCGAATCTCCACTTTTTAGCGATTTTACTTTCTGGACAATCGCGGTTTGTTCCTTGACCTGATAGGCCAACGTCTTGCTCACACTCTCAAAATCAGATTGTTTTATATCGACGATAACAGGCATATCTCCAGTGGATACATCTCCTCGGACAAAGAAATTGAAATCTTTGAATTGGCTCTCTCCAGCGCCGATGCGTCCCGTCTGTTCTTCTTTATCGAATGTGATGTCCCGGCTTTTTACGCTAAACTTGATAGAAACGTCATTGGCATCGAGGTTGCCGTTATTGCTGACGCTAACTCTGAACCTGGGCCAGGAGTTTTGAGATACAGCCTTATCCGATACACCATTCAGAAGGTTTACCTGATAAATTAGATCAGGACGTTTTACCCTAACAGGCAAAGAGATTTTTCTGGAAATGCCATCGAAGGCATCCTGGGTCATGGCAATTTCGATATCGAGCTTTGGTGACACAAAGGAGCGCTTTAACGAAAGAGGAATGGACACAATAGAGCCAACACTGTTTGCCTGAATGCTGCCGATATCTGAATTGAAACTACCAAGAATGGCCTTGTCGGATTCCGGTAACACACGAAGCTTTACACCTTCGGCGGCATTGCTACCCGTGTTCCTTGATGCTACCCTAAGGCTATATGTCGCACCGTTTTCCAGAGCAGATATTTCTCGGTTGTTTCTATCGACAATTTGATAGGTGTAATACAGAACAGGAGCTGATGACTGGAAAGGCACCGAATAGGTCTTTTCCGTTTTAATCCCTCTGACATCAGATGCAGCAATTGTATATTGAATCTCTGACTTGTTAAAAGTCCTAGGAATCCTAAAGGCAAGCGTTGCCTTACTTGTAGCCCCGACGCCTACTGATGTTAGTTCATCAGAACCCTTGACAACCTCAAGACCTTCAGTGATTTTGGAAAGCTTTACAGAAACCTTTATAGCCTCACCAACACCATCATTTTTTATAATGGGGTCGAGTTGAATGGTTTCGTTGTTTTTTGGAATGCCGTCACCGCTTCCTTTGCCTAATCCGGATGAATTGTTGAGGTTGCATGATAAGAAAGCAAGCTTGGGACCCTGAATGCTTGCGGCTGCGATCTGAAGCTCTAGGGGTTGAGCATCATAACCTCTTTTTTCTTTAGTCTTGATAAGAATCGACGCAGTACCGGCAGTAAGGGATGTATTTGCCTTGATAGGTATATCAATAGTTTTTAATTCCCCTGGAAGAATATCACCGATCAGTGTTTCTTTTGTGAATTCTATGTTCTTATAATTACTATCAATTAACACCACGACATTATAAGCTGTTCCTTTGCCTTTGTTAGTTAAGCTCAAAGTGATAAAACCTTCTTCTCCAGCATCAATAGTTTTGTTAGGAAGAAAGCTACCTTCATCGGAATAATTAGCTGTAACAGAGAGTTCAGACGGAAGTGCATGCTCTTGAGCTTTATTTGCAGCAAAAGATGCCATTCTTGATTCTGTTGTTTTTAGTAGTTCTATGAAGCCGTCATTCAGTGCCGTACCAATAAGATCAGCATAAGAAGAATTGAAACCAGTATGATATATTCCCCATATATTCGCATTCGAATTTCCCAAACATCTGCCTTCTGTGGTCGATTTGCCCATTGATGATGCACTGCTATTGAGCTCGAGTATTTTTGTCTGCAAATCTGCACTTAATATCACTAGGGTGTAAGATGCAGAAGCAGATAATGTAATAGGAGTGCCATAAAAATGTCTGTATTTTGAGCCTGGAGATTGGATTTCTGTTAACTTGCGGCTTCTTGCCTCTTGTTCGTCATACGATGTAGAAACTTCAACAGATGGTATTAAAAAAAAGTCATAGTCGTGCTTATAAGGAATCTCTGATTTGTTCTTGAATACATCAACTTTATCAAACAATTGCATGAACCCTTTGGAGAACATAGGTGACAAGACCGGTCCTATTTCAATACGTGCATTAATAAGTCCATTATCTGTTTCAGAACCAATTTTATCAAAACAGCGCGCTTGGATACGTGTTGTATAGTCAAGCTTTTTATAATCTTCGCTTATTATGGTGGCGACTTTAACCGGTAGCTTTTTACCTGTTGCAGGTTCGAATTTTTGTAAATTGACATCAGGAGTTGAAGCACAAGACAATAATGAGATAATTGCAAACAGCGTAATGAAAAATTTTAAAATTTCCATAAACAACATTATCCTTAAGCTGTATAGAGATGAGGTTTTAATGTGTTGCTGACCTACCCCTGAATCTTGTAGCACATGTTAAGTTAGAATTCTGCCATTTTGTGGGTTCCCCCAAAATTGTACCATTTACATGCTTAGTTTTCCAGCCTCAAGAATAAACGCATAAACCTTTAATCAGCACAGTATTGAATACCTTCTGAAATATTGGATGCGAACAGATATTGCGTTACGTGTGCAGGTTATCGCCGCCACCTACTTAAAGCGTGACATGGAATGCTCATTCATTGCGTCGTAAAGCATATTTATAGTATATCTGACAACTTTTTATGTTGATCATCGATAATTTTTTATATTTACACTAAACTCTGGCTTCCAGACAATTGCTGACATCTCATCTCCTCGGGTTAGTGTATCACTTTTGCAGTAGGAAGTTTTTCATATCTGCATTTAAAATCGAATCTGACACTTACGAGGAAGGCAGCCAGATTCTATGAGAAGCTTAAAATTGACTGACAACTGCCTTTATATTTCTACTAGCACTGATCAACCCCTACATCAACGGTTTACCCTTACATCGCTCGCATCTTATCTCTCCGATGCTCACTGCCGCCCCGCATAAGATACATTTAGATTGTGAAAGAGTCGTTGGTGATGTTGCTTTTGCGGTGAGATGGCCATCATCCTGCGTTTTGGTAGGGCATTTTTGATGACAATAGAGCCCCTTTGAATTTAATTGCAAATTTGCAATATTATCTACCTGCTTGCATATCGAACAATGCGCTTCTTCATTACTATTTGGAATAATTTTTTGTGATGTGTCGACGGGAGTAGTATTATGTGAAACGGTGCCACCACTTAAAGGCTTCTGAATATTTCCCGGTGCAGACACAGATGGGCTATAAGCGGGACGGGAAGAGAGAAGTTCAATGATTTTGTCTAACCTTCTAACCATGTCTTTGTAGAGATCGACAGCTTGAATGACAAATTGTAATGCTTTGAAAATGAAGTAGATCATAAACCCAACAAATGCAAGGAACAACAACCCTAGAATCATAAAAAAACCCCCACCACTGTCACCCATGATGTACCTCCTTTAAGTTAATTTACTTTCTATGAAAGTATTAAAGTTCAAAGTTATAAAGATCGCCCTTTCCCTTTGCCCCACAATAAATGAGAACAAAGGGCAAAGCGAGAAACAAACTGACTACGCACAAAATCGAAAGCCATACACCCTTTGAAGTCATTCCCCTTGATATATACCAGATAGGGCCAAGAAAAAATGCGGGCCAATGCCAGCCACCGGTTTTGCGCATACACTTAACTCCTTATCTCTCATAACAAATAGATGGCTCAGACGCTTCGCGCCGAGCCATCGGCGCTGCCGATTGCCATTCGCTGATCCTCAGCGCCGTTATATGGATTCGCATAACACGCCTTCAGATATTTACTTGGGAATAAAATAATGTGAGTATTCTCAGTGACATGAAATAAGTCCAGTTAGTTCTCGTGGAGTGTTATGAGGATCAGAATAAGAACCCCTTCTTCTCTTTCTTCTGGCCAGCGGGTCTTTTAAGCAATAAGCGATTCAGACTGAGTGGACTAGTTATCTTCAATGTTATTATTTTGTCAAGGTTATTGTCAGAATGAATTGCAGGAACCATGATTGAAAAACCACTGCACCTGATCAATGACGTGGTCTCAAATTATCCGGTGAGACTGGCCCAGTTCCTGACCGGTGATTACGTCTGGCGGCAAAGCCAGCGGATGGAGGATGGGCATTTCCGGACCGCTACGTAGCATCACAAATCCTTCGCGTACAATTTTTCCCGAATTCTGCGTTCTCCCCTTATTTACTTTTTTACCAACGTTCCGCTTTCCAATAAGACTATCCCCACTTTCCTAATCATATATGCCCCTCATGTAGTAATTGCCCCAGCAGAAAATGTAAAATCAGCGCGCAGAAACTATCGCGCGGGAGCAGCGACGCGGAAACCGGTTGCATGCCCCGCAAGATATGGAAGTTTTGCGTCCCTGACCGAAGTGCGCACCCACCACCGCACTGCCCAAGGACCGCCACGTAGCACGCGAGCTTGGCCCGCTGATGGTCCCCGTGGGTTATTACGGGGACTTTCGCTATAATAACTCTTCCCATACCAGTCTTCACACCACTCGAGAACATTGCCACTCATGTCATAAAAGCCCAAGCCATTGGCTCGCTTCTTACCAACCGGATGAGCCCTTCCTTCAGAATTGTCGTCATACCAAGCATAATTCCCTAAAGATGATTCATTACTTGTTCCTGCCCATTTTTCCCTCTTCCCGCCGCTTCTGGCGGCATACTCCCACTCGGCTTCCATGGGAAGACGATAATTTTTGCCACTTTTGGTATTGAGCTTACTGATAAATGCTTGGGCATCGTCCCAGGATACTTGCTTCACAGGGCAGTCATCATCGGCACAATCATTCAAATCGGATGGGTTATTCCCCATTAACTTCTTCCACTGACCCTGGGTAACTTCATACTTCCCCATGTAGAAATCACTTACGCAAACTTCGTGAACAGGTTTTTCGCTGGCTGCACCATCTCCAAACGTATCACCCATCTGGAAACAGCCGCCTTTAACTAAGACAAACGCCATGCCTGTTATATGATCAATAATAGCATTATCAGATTTTACTGACATCTGCAATCTACTACGTGCGTCACTTAATAGTGGCTCTTGTAAACCATTATTGATCGCTTCATTAAATAATTTATTTGCTTTTTCGTAATTATTCTTATTATAAGCTTTAATACCATTTTTATATAGTTTATCAGGGTTGATTCGCACTTCAGTAAAACCTATAGAAGGAACAATAAGTGATGCTATTATTAATAAGACTATGCACACTTTCCTAATCATGTATTCTCCCTCATGTAGTAATTGCCCCAGCAGTTATTATCACCGCATAAGAATTAACAGTCTGGATATTCCCGACCGTTAGCTACTTTCTTGTGTTCTTTTCTATAGCAAATGGAACACCAATTATTTCTGCAATCGCCATTGTAAAAAGACCTAAAATAGTAAAGATGACGCCGGCACCAATTCTAGCAAAAATCGCTACTGGACCACGTCCATTCTGCTCCTGGTTTGATCATCTTGATAAGCTCAAGTAACTCTGAAGCGAAAGCTAATATCCCCATAATGACCATCACAATTCCAATGATTCATAATATTTTTGCAATTGTTGAAAGAACTGGGAAGCTTTCGTTGATGACCATATTATTCCTCCTTATTATAATTATTGCGGGTAATAAAAAACGTGATTACGACTTGAAATCAAGCGTTTTCTACAATACTGACGTTTTATTGATTACAGGAAGTTCTAAATACCACCTCCCGCTGAAAAAATCACACTCAAAATTCTGCATGTTTCAACCCGTTATAATTGATCCGGACCGAACATCACACCGCTCAATAATCGCTATCAAGACATCATCAGTCAACATGGTAAATTAAGTAAATCTATTAAACTCAGTAAACTTTGTTTACTACTTGCCTGGTCTCGGTTGTACGTCTCGCCCTTTGAAGAAAGAACTAAAAACCTCTTCGACTACATCCTTGATGTCCCGACGCTCCCAGTAGGCATAGTCGCGTATGGTCTCAAGGGTTTTTTCTCGCATGATGAAGGCGCCCCTAGTCCAACCCTCCTGAAGCCCCGCCTTTGATGATGGTTTACTCGGTTTATCGGGCTTACTCGGTAAACCCTGTTTACTCTGTAAATCTGGTTTACTGTCTACTTTTGAACTTTCTTCCACAACCACAACCGGAGCCGTAGCAGGCGCCGGCGACAAAGCATCCCGGAACAGAGGATTTTTGCCTAAACGATCTTTGTTCGACATCTCATCCCCTCCCTTCCATAATCTCCGCACACAGGGCGGCGTAATCTTCTGCCCCCCTACTCTCGGGTGCGTATTCAAAAATGCTCTTACCATGACCTGGAGCCTCCGCCAGGCTAACATTATTTCGGATCACGGTTTTGAAAGCTTTTTCTTTGAAGAATGTCCGGATCTGCTCTTCAACCTCTCGTGTGAGGTTTTTACGCGAATCGTACAGAGTAATAATCACCCCTGTCACATCGAGCTCTTTATTGAAGATTTGCTTCACCAGGTCGATTGTGTCGATCAGCCTTCGCGTCCCCTGGAGCGCGAAATATTCCGGCTGGATACAACAGAAAACTTCATTTACATATGAAAGGGCATTGA
>Ga0194039_1001930_pt1 | contig 10797 bp, 11 predicted proteins | sample JunL228m_MetaG_FD_148679 | JGI IMG/M metagenome (GOLD analysis project Ga0194039, IMG submission 148679) | Anoxic zone freshwater microbial communities from boreal shield lake in IISD Experimental Lakes Area, Ontario, Canada - Jun2016-L227-8m | ecosystem: Environmental > Aquatic > Freshwater >...
ATCGGGAGATGCAACAGCCATATGAAACGCACGAATAAGAATCCCTGTAAAACAGATCACGGTTTCCAGCAGCACAGCCAGGGAACCCGTGTGAAATCGTTGTCGTTGGTGGCTATTGAGGAAATCTTAAATTTCTTCGCATACGCGAGTATCGCCGCATCTTTGGCAAGCAGGGAATAGGTTTTAGATAGATCGAATGTGGATTGAGTGATACCGGGAAACTCTTCGATAATTTTAAAATTCATTGAAGAGAGATACCCGTAGACTTCCCACGGTTTTTTTAGTTGCTGAATGATATCAGGATCGTGTTTCATCAATTTTACGGCATCAAGTGGATGTGCTGCCCAATGATTACCAATGATCTCCGCAATCATAAGGCGGTGCAGCAGTTCGTTAAGTACCACTGATGGAATAAATCCTTCGATCTCCTGATCATTGACTCTCTCAACCAGTTTTTCACATCCCTCACCGAACCGCGGGTGATCAAGTGCCCAGTATACGAAAATATTGGTATCAAATAAGAGAGATATTCCTGCAGGGATAGCAGAGAATTTATCCAAGCAGATCACTTTCGGCGATCTCTTCGATAATCGCAGGATCGGTAATAGTTATAATTCCACGTATTTTTCGAGAGGTCAAGGGAAATTTGGTATCAACGGAAATTGATTTTGCTTTTTTTGATCCCGCATTTTCCTGAAACATTCCCTTTATACTCGTAAGACTCATTGCACAGGTAATTGATCATTGTGAATGAAATATTTTTTGTAAACCCCGCACACAAACGGATTCAGGGTGCCCTCATCCCGGTAAGCAGCAGCACAAATGGGGCATCTCACCAGACGGTCCGGGGGGTTATGGAAAAAGGAGGGCTGAAACCCCTAAAACCCCGTAAAACGCCCCGTTTGTCAAACGGGGCATTTCTGAAAACCCCCGCAAAATGCCCGGATTCCATCGGGACTGTTATGTGGGAGGAAACCGCAAAAGGAGTTCATTTTAACCTTTTCAGGAGCAGGGTGAGTTTTCGCTTAAAATCTTAAAATCAACGGTAGGTAGCGGATCGAAAATAAAGTGCCACCAAACCGCTATAAGGTGCCTTAGAACGCATTATATGCGCCTCAATTTGGGGGTATTTTGGCGATTGGGGTGTCATACGCCGAGATAAATGGTGATTAGATGGGGGTTGCCGGGGTCCCCATGGGAAAGGGTATGTGGATGGGGTGGGATGGCTGGTGAAGAACTGTTTATCCCTCTCTTTACTTCCTAAAGCCCGAGCAGTTTACGGATCTTCCCCCACAAGGATAATGCCGGCAGCTTACAAAATGGGAGCATACCTCTTGCTGCTTGGAACGTCTCGCACTCATCGCACAGCGTATGGCGTTTGCATGTGGTCTTTGGGCATGGGCAGTCTTTGCGTATGATGGAAGACATCAGTGATCAATTTAGAACCGGGCCGTGGTTTAATCCTTTGGAGGGAGAGAGAATCCCATCTTCACCGGCAGATCCCGTGCCCATGCGGCAATCGCGTCCCAGTCACGGAAGTCACCGGCAGGGATCCTAGCCATCTCCAAAAACTTCCACATCACAAAGTTTACCTTTGCCGGATCCAGTTTACCGGCAAACAGGACCGATGATACGGGTGTGACAGGCCCAAGGGATTTTCTCAGGGCCGCCATTGCCGCCTCCACTGCACCTGGATCCGGGTTCTTTGGTGCAAGCCCGACTACAAACGCGGCAACCGGCAGTTTCAGGAGTTGCTCACGATTCTTCTCCATAAATTTTCCGACAGCACCATCGACACTTCCCATGTAGAGCGGCCCACCGATTACGATCGCAGCGTAACCTGTAAGCGTTGAAACTGTTTTGATCTCAGTGACATCAACGGCATGTCCAGTGTTTGTCAGTTCTCTGCCAATAGCCTGTGCAATTTCGGCAGTTGACCCGTTCCGCGTTGCATAGGCAACAAGAATTCGTGCACTCATGGGAATTTCCTGTAAGAAATATTCGCCCGGTGCCCTATTAAATTCAGGGTGACCCATTGACTCAGGGTTGTCGCAACCAATGCCGTCATTAAAATAAACTTGAGACGGATCAGGACCGGGCGCTCTTTTTAACCGGTATCCATCGTTCAAAAGCGAGAGCATTTTATGAAATCCGCACAAATGGTGTGTTGAAGTGTTTTTACCATGGCCACCGATCCCGTCTGCCTGATGATAGTTGATGAAGAAGATGCGAAACTGACCAGCACCCACAAAGGTGAGAAATATTACTTCTGCTGCAACTGGTGCAAGAATAAGTTCGACGAGAACCCAAAGCGATATTCGCGTATCTCTACAGATATCTGCGTTAACTTAAAAGAAACAAGATAACCGGTATTGACGGGGCTTTTTTTTCCCTAACCGAGGGGATGCTCTCCCGATCCCAAAGGAAAATACCGTTCGGGAAACGGGTAGCGGATATCATTTTTTAAGCCACGCGGGCAGATACAGGTACAATAATCCATAGACCAAAGCAATTGAGAATTTTTTATGAAACCACAAGATGATCCCTGGCTCAAAAACGCACATAAAAATGCAGAACTGCTTGACCGTGAGATCAAAAACCTGTCCACATTAACCGGTCCGATAAAGGAAAACTTACCGATCATTACCAAATACCAGGATTTCTGGAATAAGGCAAAAAAGATCACTGCGTTATTCAAAGAGCTAAAACCGTTAGCCCAGAGTGACCGGGACCTGCTCTGGAAACAGTTCAATGCACTCTGCGGGGAAGTCAAGGAGAAACAAAAGTCCGAGTATGGGACGCTGGAATCCTTGTCGCAGGGGCATTTCGATGAAATAATAAAACTCGCAGAACAGGCCAGGCTCCCAGTTGATGCCCTTGCGATGGAGATCCATGAACTGGTGGAACGCGGGCAGGCGCTCAAAAATGCCGGTGACCAGCTCGGGAAATTCAAGCACGAGATGATCGCAAAACACAAAAAAACCTGTTTTGTGCAGATCCAGAAGATCCGAAAGACCCACGACGCGGCATGGGAGTTATTAAAAGCGGGAAAGCCCCGGCAGCAGTCAGAAACTGAGTCCCGTGTCCGGAAGAATCTTGAGGCCAATTATGAGCGTTACCGGAAAGCGGCAAATGCCCTGGAAAATTTCCAGATCGGCAGGGGCCACATACGCACATTTCTTGCAACCTTTGAAGATCCTGAGAAAGTTGCACAGGCAAAAGTCCAACTCGCGGAAACCGAACGGCGGATTAAGGATATAGAGGAAGGTATCAGGAAACTGGAGAAGTGGATTGAAGAAGACGAGCGAACGCTGAAAGGGTAAGTAACGGCGTGTTTTTTTAAAAAGACCGTTTGTTGTCGCACGGTCCATTGACTATTTTATCACCGTCCACTTCCAATACGGTCTTCCACATCCAGAGGATCACGAGAGCCCGGGGGTGCTTGAGACACTCCGTTTTTTCATACGGGCCGAATACACGAATAATGCCAGCTCACCATCCGGAGTGATGCGGTAGAGTTTTTCCTGTTCATTGCCCGGATCGATCTCTTCCCGGATAAGGTTCCACCGGATCAGGGTTGATAACAAACGGGAAAAGGCTGCCGGAGTGATCTCCTGCCCGGCGGTTGCCGTATCCGCGTCCCGGACCGGGATCTTCCAGACTTTTGTCTCGTTGAACAGCGTCTCTTTTGGTACCAGTGTACTCGCCCCCTTCCCGTGTTCCCGCCCACGGAAGAGAATGGTTAAGATTACAAGATAGTGCGGATTGGCCGGCAGGTTCTTTGTCTGAAGTGTTGGAACCGGCACTCTGCGTGTGGGGGAATTTCCAAATGCGTAATAGGAGTCGCCCTCCACCCAGAGCGACATTGAAAACAGTCCGAGGGAGAGACGTTTTGAGCCAGCGGAGACATCAAACGAGTAACGGGCATCCGGATGATCGCTAAATATCCCAAGCACCGGATCACGAATGGCATCAAACGTAGCTGCATCAATGCAGACCAGTGCACAGGAAATCTTCCGGGAGAGGGAGATGGTATTTACCGCATCAATTGCGTCCCGGATGGCAACCTTCCACAGTCTTTTCTGGTTATCATCCCGGGCCGAGTTGGTATAGACCTCTTTCTCCGCAAAGATGAACGTGTGCGTGACGGTCCCGAGATCATTAAGAACCGCAGGATAGGTCTTATGGATACGGTCTCCCGCGCTGATGATGTGGATGTGTTCCTGCGGATCCATGAATATTATCCGGATTTGGATGATAAATGGTTGTCCCGCATCCCGGCACCAGTTTTCTAAAAGATCCGGGCGCAGAAAAAAAAGATTTTTTTAAATGAATAGCGGCGCGAGCACGAGTGAGAGCGTGGCTAGCAGCTTGATGAGCACGTGGAGTGACGGGCCGGCAGTGTCTTTGCACGGGTCTCCGAGCGTGTCACCGATGACGGCTGCCTTGTGGGCAACGCTGCCTTTGCCGCCGTGGGCACCGGCTTCAATAAACTTCTTGGCATTGTCCCACGCACCGCCCCCGTTGTTGAGGATCAGTGCCATCAGGATACCGGTGATCGTACCAACCATCAGGAAACCCGCGAGGGCTTCGTATTTCATGGTCACACCGATGAAGATGGGAAACGCGATTGCAATTGCGCCGGGCAGCACCATGTTCTTGAGTGCGCCGAGGGTGGTGATATCGATCACACGGGCATAGTCAGGTTTCTTGGTCCCTGCCATAATGCCCGGGTCTTTGAACTGGATGCGGACCTCTTCGATCACGCACTGTGCGGTCTTTGAGACGGCGCGGATTGCAAGGCCTGCAAAGACAAAGATGAGCATCGCGCCGAGCAGTGCACCGACAAATACCGGGACCGATGCAATGTTGACGATCTCAAAGGGTTTGCCGATCAGGCGGCTGATATCAACCATGTAGGCATTGAAGAGCAGGAAGACTGCAAGTGCAGCGCTACCGATCGCATATCCTTTGGTGAGCGCCTTTGTGGTGTTGCCTGCCGAGTCGAGCCGGTCCATCCGCTTACGGACCACTTCAGGAGCCTGGCTCATCTCGACAATACCACCGGCATTGTCGGCGATAGGACCAAAGGAATCCATGGCGAGAACATACGCACAGACCATGAGCATACCGATGGTTGCAGCAGCAGTACCAAAGAGGCCGCCGAACTGGATGCCGCTCTGGGAACCGAGCCAGTAGGAGAGGAGTAAGGATGCACCGATCATGATTGCCGGCACAGCGGTGGTCTCAAGGGCGACCGAGAAACCTGTAATGATGTTGGTTGCCGGTCCTGTCTCTGATGCATCGGCAATTTCCTGCACAGGCCGGTAGTGGTGGTCGGTGTAATACATGGTCACTCTGAGGAAGAGGACGGATAACACAATGCCCACAAGGCCTGCATAGAAGAACCAGATGCTCCCGAGAAGCCACATGGTACCGATATAGAAGAACACCGCCGACACGATTGCCGTGATATAATAACCAAGGTTCATCGCATCCATCGGGTCTGCATCATCCTTTCCGCGTACGCAGAGGATACCGATCATGCTGGCGAGCAGACCAAAAGCGCACATAACGAGCGGGAAGAGAATACCGTTGACACCAAAGACCGGAAAGAGGGCGACACCGAGGATCATCGCACCGATATTCTCGGCAGCGGTTGACTCGAACAGGTCAGCACCACGGCCGGCACAGTCGCCAACATTGTCGCCAACAAGGTCAGCAATGGTCGCAGGGTTCCGGACGTCATCCTCAGGGATACCGGCTTCAACTTTGCCGACAAGATCTGCACCGACATCAGCGGCTTTTGTGTAGATACCGCCACCGAGCTGGGCAAAGAGTGCGACAAACGAGGCACCGAACGCGAACCCGATGATGATGAAGGGGGTGGTTAACGGGTTTGCACCAAGTGCAACATAGGTGAGCGAGACACCGAGGAGTGACATCGCAGTTATGATAAGACCGGAGACTGCTCCGCCACGGAACGAGATGTCAAGTGCCTTACCCGAGCCGACCTGGGCTGCTGCTGCTGTGCGAATGTTGGTCCTGACGGCAACAGACATGCCGATGACACCGGCAAGCGCACTGCAGAACGCACCGACGATGAACGCAAGTGCCGTAAAGGTGGCGATATCTTTTTGTCCCGTGAGGAAATACACCGCAAAGATAACTACGGCAAGCACGATCGCCAAGATGGCGATAGTCGAGTACTGTCGTTTGATGAATGCTTCCGCACCCACCTTGATCGCATCGGATACCTCACGCATCTTGGGTGTGCCTACATCATTTGAGAGGACACTCCGCGCAAGTACTGCCGCGAGGATCAGTGCGAGAATACTTATTCCAATAATAAAGACGAGTTCGTACATTCCTTGACCTCCCTGCCATTGTATGAATCATCTCACATGCAACCGGAACTGCAGCAGTACCGCGAACAGCGCCTGTAGCCGGATTTCTGGATGCTCCACACAATATCAGGTATGATAAACTGGTATCAGCAGTAACCTGCTCTTTTGGAACCAAAGGATGGCGCAACGGTTCCCGGGATATCCCCGATTTTTTCCACAACCCATCCTAAGAGATCATTAGTGCTTTTCCGGGACATTAAACTTTTATCATTAATCCGGCACCGCACCACCCGGTACTACAACTCAAAGAAAAAGACGCTCATGTTTTTCCGGTTTTTTTATTATTTTTGCCAGGTTCTCGGGTTATTCTCAGATTTCACGGCGTTTTTTTTGGAATTATCAGATATTGTGTACTGGTATTTTGGTATGATGCCAGCCATGAGCAATTCACTATGATTAATAATGATAGATTCTCATATTCATGGAGGGAGGGTATCTGGTGCAAACTACGCAACTGTTAATATTTCTCATACTGTTTCCGCTCATTGCCGCGTTCTTCTTATTCCTGGCAAAAAAAGACATTGAACGCGCCTGGATCGTGAAACTGTCCGCACTGGCCATTGGTATTGCCAGTGTCTACCTGTTGATTTCGACCTATAATAGAGGGGCCCTGCTGATGTCTGCCATTCCGGCGGAGCCAACCGGCATTGTCATGTTCATCCTCGAGATGCTGATTGCAGTATTTATCCTGTATCTCGGTATCGTGTACAAGAAGTGGCTTGTCGTGGCGCTCATCCTTGTCCAGTCCGCAGTAATGCTCTACTTCGAACTGGTTTATGCTCACGCGATCCATGTGCAGTCGAACCTGTTCGTGGATGAATTCTCAATTATCATGGCACTTATCATCGGAATCATCGGCAGTCTCATCTGCGTGTATTCGCTGGGTTACATGAAGTTCTTCCATGAACACCATCCTGAGATGCCGGACCGGAGACCATGGTTCTTTGCCATCCTGTTCCTCTTCCTTGCCGCTATGTTCGGGCTGGTCTTTTCCAATAATATCATGTGGGTCTACTTCTTCTGGGAAGTTACCACCCTCTGTTCATTCCTGCTGATTGGATACACAAAAACAGAGGAAGCCACCAACAACGCATTTTCAGCCCTGTGGATGAACCTGCTCGGCGGGGTTGCATTTGCCGGTGCAATCATCTACCTTGCCATGTTTGGCAATGGTATCATGGGAATGACCGATCTGTTAGCTTCCGGAAAAATCATCGCCCTCATCCCTGCAGCTCTCATCGGGTTTGCCGGTCTCACCAAGGCGGCCCAGCTGCCGTTTTCCTCATGGCTTGTGGGAGCGATGGTAGCACCAACCCCGGTCTCGGCACTCCTGCACTCCAGCACGATGGTCAAAGCCGGTGTCTATATCCTCGTCAGGCTTGCCCCCATCTTCCAGTCCACCTTTACCGGTTATATGCTTGCCATGGTAGGAGCGCTCACCTTCCTGATCGCATCCGGCATTGCCATATCGCAGAGCAATGCAAAACGGGTGCTTGCCTATTCCACGATCGCAAACCTCGGTCTCATTGTTGCCTGTGCCGGTATCGGAACCTACGAGGCGATCTGGGCTGCAATACTCCTGATTGTGTTCCACGCAGTCTCGAAGTCCCTGCTCTTCCTCTCGGTTGGAACCGTTGAGCACCGGATCAAGAGCCGCGAGGTCGATGATATGAACGGGCTCATCGTGCGCATGCCAAAGATCGCTGCCATGATGGTGATCGGTATTGCCGGTATGTTCCTTGCACCGTTTGGTATGCTGATCTCAAAATGGGCAGCCATCCGGGCGTTCATCGACGTACCCTACGGTTTCCTGTTCGTCATCATTCTCGCCTTTGGCAGCGCCATGACGGTCTACTTCTGGGCCAAATGGATGGGCAAGATCATTTCCGTTACTTCAGACAGCAAGAACATCGAAGGTGAAGTTGATCACAGCGAGTGGGCAGCGCTTGTATCGCTGGCCGGACTCTCGTTCATCACCACGCTTGTCTTCCCGCTGCTCTCAACAAAACTACTCGAACCTTTCCTCATGCTGAACTATGGCCATGTGGCCCAGTTGTCGCAGGACAATATCACTATCATGATCCTGATGCTCCTCCTCCTCGTTATCCTTCCATTGAGCATCCTGATACCGCAGAGAAAGCACAAGCATGTCGCCCCTTACATGGGTGGAAGGACCACTACGCACGACATGCGGTTCTCCGGATCGCTGGGCGTCCAGAAAAAGACGGTGCTCTCCAACTACTATCTCCACGAGTACTTCGGTGAAACGAAACTCCGGACCGCAGGGATCTGGATCTGTTCAGCCATCATCGGCATCATGTTTATTGCAACCGCGTTGCGGGGGGTGTTCCTATGATCAATATTGTCTGGGCAATTGTCTTTGTCCTTGTAGCCCCCGTTATCGGTGGGTTGGTTGCGGGGATTGACCGGAAGATCACTGCACATATGCAGGGCAGGGTCGGCCCCTCCATCCTGCAGCCATTCTACGATGTGGGCAAGCTCTTTGAAAAAGAGCAGACTGTAGTAAACGAGACACAGACCTTCTATGCGATCTGTTACATCATCTTCATGATCTTTACCGGAGCCCTGTTTTTTTCCGGTGGCGATCTGTTGCTCGTCATTTTTGCGCTCACGCTGGCCCAGATCTTCCTTGTAATGGGCGCATTTGCTGCAAATTCCCCCTACAGTTATGTAGGTGCGGAGCGGGAACTGCTCCAGATTATGGCCTATGAACCGATGGTGATCCTGACTGCGGTGGGCATGTTTGTTGCAACGAAGAGCTTCAATGTCAGCGATATTGCAGCAAGCACAACGCCCGTTGTCCTCCTCATCCCCGGTATATTCCTTGGTTTCCTCTACGTGCTGACCATCAAGCTGCGCAAATCACCATTCGATATCTCAACATCGCACCACGCACATCAGGAGATTGTAAAGGGCGTGACCACAGAATTTTCCGGCCCGTCACTCGGCCTTATCGAGATCACCCACTGGTACGAGACGGTCTTTTTACTGGGATTTGTCTACCTCTTCTTCGGGTTCAACCCGTTGATAGGTGTTGCCGCTGTCATCATCGTCTACCTGTTAGAGATCCTGATTGACAACACGAATGCCCGTGTGAAGTGGCAGCTTGTGGTGAAGAGTTCGTGGCTGATCGCTGTCGTAGTGAGTGTGACGAATCTGGCTGCACTCTACTACCTGTCGGGAGGTTTACGATGACTTACCTTGCAAAATCCCCGTGGATCATCCACTACGATGCTTCGAGCTGCAATGGCTGTGATATTGAAATCCTCGCATGTCTCACTCCCATGTATGATGTTGAGCGGTTCGGCATCATCAACACTGGCAACCCGAAACATGCGGATATTTTTGTTGTAACCGGCTCGATCAATGAAGCGAACCGCGAGGTGATCCAGAATATTTACAATCAGATGTCAGATCCAAAAGTGGTTGTGGCAGTCGGAATCTGCGCTTGCTCAGGAGGAGTGTTCCGGGAATGCTACAATGTCGCTGGCGGGATCGACAAACTCATACCGGTTGATGTCTATGTGCCCGGGTGTGCGGCACGCCCCGAGTCCATCATCGACGGAATTGTCACTGCCCTCGGCGTACTTGAGGAGAAACGGAGCAAACATATGAGTTCTCCCATTGTAACTGACCACGATCATAAAGCACATCACAAACACGCGGAAGGAGGTGCACAATGATGGAACCACAGCAAATCACCCCAATAAGTGTCAGGGACGTTTTACCAAAGGCCGAACAGGCAAAGAAAGACGGCAACCGGCTTGTCCAGATCGGGTGCACGAAGATCGAAGACAACTTCGAGATCCTCTATGTCTTTGACAAGGACTACAAGCTGACAAACTACCGCATCACGGTGAAACAGACAGACGAAGTTCCCAGCATCAGCGGAGTATACTTTGGTGCGTTTGTGTACGAGAACGAGATTCATGACCTGTACGGTATCCACGTGACGGGTATCAATATCGATTTCAAGGGCACATTCTACAAGACGGCAATCAAACATCCTTTCAGCGTGACCATTGTCAAGGAGGATGACACATGTCAAAACAAATAACTGTCCCGTTCGGCCCCCAGCATCCGGTGCTGCCCGAACCCCTCCACCTTGACCTTGTGCTGGAGGATGAAAAAGTTGTAGATGTCATCCCGACCATCGGGTACGTCCACCGGGGTCTTGAAAAACTGGTAGAAAAACGGGAATACACCGAGTACGTCTTTATCGCAGAGCGGATCTGCGGGATCTGCAGTCACATCCACGGCCAGACCTATGTGCAGGGTATCGAGCAGATCATGGGACTCGAGATCCCTGAACGGGCCCAGTATCTCCGGACCATCTGGTCGGAATATTCAAGAATGCACTCGCACCTTC
>Ga0194039_1001931_pt1 | contig 10788 bp, 6 predicted proteins | sample JunL228m_MetaG_FD_148679 | JGI IMG/M metagenome (GOLD analysis project Ga0194039, IMG submission 148679) | Anoxic zone freshwater microbial communities from boreal shield lake in IISD Experimental Lakes Area, Ontario, Canada - Jun2016-L227-8m | ecosystem: Environmental > Aquatic > Freshwater >...
AGCCGGTGCCTGCCGATTTGGATTGGGAGATGTGGCTCGGCCCGGCGCCCTTTGCGCCCTATACCAAGGACCGCATGCATTTTAACTTCCGCTGGATATGGGATTATTCCGGGGGAATTATCTGTGATTGGGGAGCGCACCTGTTCGACACGGCGCAGTGGGCCAACGATACCGAACGGAGCGGCCCGGTTGAAGTCGAAGGCACTGGCACCCACTGGGAAGGGGGACTTTACAACACGGTAAAGGACTATGATGTCACATACCGGTACGCGAATGGTGTCACCATGACCTGCACTCCAGGCAATCCGAGCATCAAGTTTATTGGCACTGAAGGATGGGTGGGCAACCGCGGTTGGCGGGGTGAACTGGAAGCCAGCTCCAAGGAGATACTAAAATCAGAAATCGGGCCCAACGAAATCCACCTCTACACCAACCCCGAAGGCGAACATGATGACTTCCTTAAGTCGGTAAAGAGCCGTAAAGACCCCTATTTCCCGGTGGATATCGGTCACCGTGTTGCGACGGTCTGCCATCTGGCGAACATTTCCATCCGCCTGGGTCGCAAGCTCAAATGGAACCCCAAAGCCGAGCGCTTCGAGAATGACGCCCAGGCGAACGCGATGCTGTCGCGCCCAACGCGAAGCCCGTGGAGCTTAATGCCAGATTGAAGTCTAAGGCAAGTCGGTCGTCCCCATCAGGTAGCGGTCGCATTCGCGCGCCGCGCCCCGGCCTTCGTTAAAGGCCCAAACAACCAGGCTCTGGCCGCGACGGCAATCGCCCGCGGCGAAGACTCCTTTATGGTTGGTGGAGTATTTTTCAAATGCCGCTTTCACATTGGTTCGCGGGTCGCGTTCGAGACCGAGCGCCTCGATCAACGGTTGTTCGGGCCCGAGAAAACCCATCGCCAGCAGCACGAGTTGGGTCGGGCGGACCTGTTCGGTGCCCGGCACTTCTTTGGGCACGAACTGTCCTTTGTCGTTGCGCTCCCATTGGACTTGAACTGTGAGGACTTCCTTGACGTGGCCGTGGGCGTCACCGATGAATCTCTTCGCCGTGGTCAGATAGATGCGAGGGTCAGCGCCAAACTTTGCGGCGGCCTCTTCCTGGCCATAGTCCAGGCGATAGACCTTCGGCCATTCGGGCCACGGGTTGTCCTGAGCCCGATCCAGGGGCGGGCGCGGCAGAATTTCCACTTGCACCAGGCTCCGGCAAGCGTGCCGCAGCGAGGTGCCGACGCAGTCCGTGCCGGTGTCCCCACCTCCAATGACCATGACGTCCTTGCCTTCGGCGGAGATGAAATTGCCGTTCTTGTGGCCGTCCAGCAGGCTGCGGGTATTGTGGGTCAGAAAATCCATCGCGAAATGGATGCCCTCGAGGCCGCGGCCCTCGACCGGCAAATCGCGCGGCTGGGTTGCGCCGGTGCAGAGCACCACAGCATCGAATTCCTTGAGCAGTCTTTTCGCCGGGTAATTTGCGCCAACCTCGGTGTCGGTGACGAACTTGACCCCCTCAGCTTCCATTTGTGAGACTCGGGGCAGGACGACCTTGCGCTTGTCGAGCTTCATGTTCGGGATGCCATACATGAGCAAGCCGCCGACACGGTCAGCGCGTTCGAAGACAGTGACCGAGTGGCCGGCGCGGTTCAGTTGCGCCGCCGCGCATAGGCCAGCGGGCCCCGAACCCACCACGGCGACCTTTTTGTCGGTGCGCACCCGGGGCGGTTCAGGAGTGACCCAGCCATTTTCCCATCCCCGGTCGATGATGGCGCATTCGAGGCTCTTGATGGTCACTGGCGTGGCATTGATGCCGAGGACGCAGGAGCCCTCACAGGGGGCGGGGCAGACGCGACCGGTGAAGTCAGGAAAATTATTCGTCTTGTGGAGGCGGTCCAGCGCTTCCTTCCAAAGGCCGCGATACACCAGGTCGTTCCACTCCGGAATGAGGTTGTGAATCGGGCAGCCGGAAGCCATGCCGCTGAGCAGGGCACCCGTGTGGCAAAAGGGAATGCCACAATCCATGCAGCGCGCCCCTTGCTCACGGAGCTTGCCCTCCTCCAGATGATGATGGAACTCGTTCCAGTCGCGGATGCGTTCGATGGCTGAACGATCCAGAGGCAACTCGCGCAAGTATTCGATGAATCCGGTGGGTTTGCCCATAGTCTCCTGTTATCCTCCCCCGATGCGCGCCGCGCTGCGGGCGTTTTCTTCAAAGGCAGCCATGATCGCCTGTTCGCCGCTCAAGCCGGATTGCTGCAGGTGTTTCAAGGACTGCAAAACGCGTTTGTAGTCCTTTGGCATGACCCTCACAAACTTTCTCACCATTTGCTGCCAGTCCGCAAGAATCCTGGCCGCGCGCGCGCTGCTCGTATAGGTTTGATGACGCTGAATCATCTTCCACACCTGTTCGATTTCATCCGGATCCTCGAGCGCTTCCAGCGCAACCATCTGAAGGTTGCAGCGGCGCGGGAAATCCCCGACCTCATCCAGCACATAGGCCACCCCGCCTGACATGCCGGCGGCGAAATTGCGTCCGGTCGGGCCGAGCACCACCACGCGACCGCCAGTCATGTATTCGCAGCCGTGGTCGCCGACCGATTCGACGACTGCATTCACACCGCTATTGCGCACACAGAAGCGTTCGCCCGCCATGCCCCGGATGTAGGCTTCGCCGGCTGTGGCGCCGTAGAGGGCGACATTGCCAATGATGATATTCTCCTCCGGAACAAAGGTCGATTTTGCCGGCGGATAGACAATGATTTTGCCACCGGACAACCCTTTGCCGACGTAATCATTGGAGTCACCTTCCAGGAAGAAGGTCATTCCTTTGGGCATAAACGCGCCGAAGCTTTGACCCGCGCTGCCGGTGAAGTGAATCTCGATGGTGTCCTCGGGCAATCCTTCAGCGCCCCAACGCCGCGTAATCTCGCTGCCGACAATGGTGCCGACGACGCGATGCACGTTGCGGATGGGCAGCATGGCCAGAACCTTTTCCTGCCGCTCGATCGCCGGCGCACAGAGCTTGCGCAACACCGTGTTGTCCAGCGCCCGCTCGAGACCGTGGTTCTGGGGAATCTGGCAAAAACGACCGACATCGGTGGGCACCTCGGGCTGGTAAAGAATCTTGCTGAAGTCCAGACCCTTGGCTTTCCAGTGGTCCACGGCCTTCTTCACTTCCAGGCGGTCGGAGTGACCGATCATCTTATTCATCTGGCGAAACCCGAGCTGGGCCATGAGCTCGCGAACTTCTTCGGCAATCATGCGCATGAAATTAACCACGTGCTCGGGCTCTCCCGCAAAACGTTTGCGCAACTCCGGATCCTGGGTCGCCACCCCCACCGGACAGGTGTTCAAATGGCAGACGCGCATCATGATGCAGCCCATCGCGACCAGTGGTCCAGTGGCAAAACCGAATTCCTCCGCGCCAAGCAAGGCGGCGATGACCACATCGCGTCCGGTTTTCAACTGGCCGTCGGTCTCGACAATGATGCGCGAGCGAAGGTTGTTCAACACCAACGTCTGATGGGTCTCGGCCAAACCAAGCTCCCACGGAATGCCGGCGTGCTTGATGCCGGTTTGCGGCGACGCTCCGGTGCCGCCGTCGTAACCGCTGATGAGCACCACGTCGGCGTGGGCTTTCGCGACCCCTGCGGCAACCGTGCCGACCCCGATCTCCGATACCAGCTTCACGCTGATGCGCGCATGATGATTCGCGTTCTTCAAATCGTGAATCAACTCGGCCAGATCTTCGATCGAATAAATGTCATGATGCGGGGGCGGAGAAATCAGCCCGACGCCCGGGGTCGAGTAGCGCACTTTGGCAATCCACGGATAAACTTTCTGCCCGGGCAACTGCCCGCCCTCGCCCGGTTTGGCGCCCTGGGCCATTTTGATTTGGAGCTCTTTGGCATTCACCAGGTAGAGACTGGTGACACCGAACCGCCCGGAGGCGACTTGTTTGATCGCGCTGTTCTTGGAATCACCGTTCGGCATTGGAACGTAGCGTTCCGGGGCTTCGCCCCCCTCGCCGGTGTTGCTTTTGCCCCCGATCCGATTCATGGCAATCGCCAGCGTCTCGTGCGCTTCCTGGCTGATGGACCCGTAGCTCATCGCGCCGGATTTGAACCGTTTCATGATCGTTTCCACCGACTCCACCGACTCGATGGGGACGGGCTTGACCTTCTTGAAGTCGAAGAGGCCCCGCAGGGTACACCAGTTCCGCTCCTGCGCATTGACCAGCCCGGAGTATTCCTTGAACAGCTTGTAACTGCTCGTGCGCACCGCCGTCTGAAGCTTGTGGATGGTCTGAGGATTAAACAGATGATACTCGCCGCCGTCACGCCATTGATACTGGCCGCCGGTGTCAAGCACATGGCCGTTGACATCCCGATCCGGGAACGCCCGCTGGTGGCGCAGCAACACCTCCTGCGCGATGATCTCAATTCCTATGCCTTCCACGCGCGAGGGTGTGCCGGTGAAATACTTTTCGATGAAGCATTGCTTCAGTCCGACGGCTTCAAAGATCTGCGCGCCCCAATAGCTTTGGATGGTGGAAATGCCCATCTTGGAAATCACCTTCACCACCCCTTTCATGGCGGCCTTAAGATAATTCTTGCAGGCCGTCTTGTGGTCCATGCCCGTCAATATCCCCTGGCGCAAAAGATCGTCCAGAGTCTCGAACGCGAGATACGGATTAATGGCGCCGCAGCCGTAACCGATAAGCAACGAGTAATGGTGGACTTCGCGCGGTTCACCGGACTCGATCACAAGACCCACGCGGGTGCGCGTGCCGGCGCGAATCATGTGGTGGTGGACACCGGCCACCGCCAGCAGCGACGGAATTGGGGCCCATTCCTTGTTCACGCCGCGGTCAGACAAAACGATGACATTGATGCCATCCTGGATCGCCTGGTCCACCTTGCGGCACACGTCGTTCATGGCCTTTTCCAGGCCCGGAGCGCCTTCGGCGGCCGGGAACAGGATCGGCAGCGTAACCGACTTGAAGCCCGGAAGGTCAACATGCTTGAGCTTGATGAATTCCTCGTTGGTGATGATGGGCGACTTCAACTCGATGAGCCGGGCGTGTTCCGGCGTGGGCTTGAGCAAATTGCGCTCCGAGCCGATCGCTGTCTCGGTGGACGTGATGATTTCTTCGCGGATACAATCAATCGGCGGATTGGTGACCTGGGCGAAGAGCTGTTTGAAGTAGTTAAAGAGCGGGTGCGATTTGTTGGATAGAACTGCCAGAGGAGTGTCGGTGCCCATGGAACCCACCGCCTCGGTGCCCTCGCGCGCCATCGGCGCCATCAGCATCCGCAACTCCTCGAAAGTGTAACCGAAAGCAAGCTGGCGCTGCAGCACAGTCTCGTGGCCGAACTCAGGCATTACGCCAGGGTCGGGAACGTCCGCCAGCCGAATCAGGTTCCGGTCCAGCCACTCGCGATACGGATGCTCGCCGGCAATCTGCTGTTTGATTTCCTCGTCCGCAACGATCCGGCCCTCTTCGGTGTCGATCAGGAACATTCGGCCGGGCTGCAAGCGCCCTTTTTGCCGCACGCGATCGGCAGGCAGATCCAGGACGCCAACTTCGCTGGCCATGATGACCAGGTCATCTTTGGTTACGTAGTAACGGGAGGGCCGCAGGCCATTGCGGTCGAGCACTGCCCCAATCTTCTTCCCGTCGGTGAACGCGATCGAGGCCGGGCCATCCCAGGGCTCCATCAGGCAGGAATGGTACTCGTAGAATGCCTTCTTTTCCGCACTCATGCTCTCATGTTTGGTCCACGGCTCGGGGATCATCATCATCATGGCGTGCGGCAGCGAGCGCCCCGCCAGGACCAACAGCTCCAGGCAGTTATCAAACATCGCCGAGTCGCTGCCATCGGAGCAAATCACCGGCAGCAGCTTCTTGAGATCATCCCCGAACAGGTCGGACTCGAACATCGCCTGACGCGCATGCATCCAGTTGACGTTGCCGCGCAGCGTGTTGATTTCGCCATTGTGAGCCACATAACGATACGGATGGGCGCGGTTCCAACTTGGAAAGGTGTTGGTGCTGAACCGGGAATGGACTAGCGCCAGGGCGGACTCCATCGCCGGATGCGAAAGGTCCGGGTAATACTGCATGAGCTGCTCCGTGAGGAGCATGCCTTTATAGACCACCGTCTTGTACGACAGGCTTGAAATGTAAAAGAATTCTCCACCCGCAACTTTGCCGGAGTACCGGATGGCGTTTTCCGCGCGCTTGCGGATGATATAGAGCTTCCGCTCGAAGGCCAGGTCGTCAGCCACCTTCGGGCCTCGGGCCAGGAAGACCTGCGACATGAACGGCTCGGAGGCCCGGGCGGTCTCGCCAAGAGTGACGTTACTCGTCGGGATGGTGCGCCAGCCGAGCACCCGCTGTCCTTCTTCGCCGGCAATGGCAGCGAAAATCTTCTCGCATTCGGCCCGCTGGGCCGGGTTCTGTGGCAAAAATACCATGCCCACCCCGTATTCGCCGGCCGATGGCAAAGCCACGCGCGCCTCCCGCGCCACGAGCTTAAGGAACTCGTGCGGAGGTTGGATGAGAATGCCCGCTCCGTCGCCGGTGTTGGCCTCGCAGCCGCACGCGCCCCGGTGATTCAGATTGAGCAGTACCTGCAGAGCCTGCTGAATAATGGCATGGGACTTCTTGCCTTTGATGTCGGCCACGAATCCGACACCGCAGGCCTCGTGCTCGAACTGCGGGTCGTACAGGCCCTGTTTGGCCGGCGGTCCCGTTTGTTGCCGCCGGCCGGCATGGCTTAATCTGTCTGCTTTACTCGTCATTTTCAGGAGGTTCCAGCCTCGGCAACACTACCAATAAATTTAGTTAGCTTGTACTCAAATTACCGTGAGATGCAAACTTTCATTTGAGTGAATTGAAAGCCGGTGCGCATCTTAGATTTTTCGGAGCGAGGACAGGCGCGCAAGACAGAATTCGTCGAAGCCTGTGATTTCATGGGAATCAAACCTGAAAACAGCAGTTGGAACCACGGATTTTGGGATCACACGGATAAAGAAAGGATTGCGGTGCAAGGGGTGTTCACCCAGCGGGTGGTCGCGAAAGAGGTTCTCGAACCTTGCACTTCCGCTCGACCTTGGTTAGATATTGCTCTCGAAGAATTCTGTCCTGCGCCCGCGCGGACATTCCTGTCCGCTTCGAGGTTGACTGATCTCCGGGAGCGGACAAGAATGTCCGCGCTCCAATTACCCAGGGTGGTGGTTTTGGAAAGATCCAAAGGACAAAGGACTTCGCCCGGTAACCCGCAAATGCTTTCGTTTCCATTTTTCTGCCTCCAATATTTCTGTCTAATTGTCCCGTCTTCAATTGTTCTGTCTAATGTTTCACCTCCAGAGGGGCGTGCGAATGATTATGGGCATAAGGGACAGACAAAACATAGACAGAAACATTATAGACAGAAAAATTGGAAAGGATCGGTTTGCTGAGATGCGCACTCAACTTCAAAACGGCGGAGAATTCCATTGGCAGGCGGGCAAAAACAATTATGATTCGCCCGATTAGAAATTCCCGCTCTCGCGTTGGCAAACTTAATTGGAGCGAAACGGGACGATTGAACAGCAACCGGAAAGCATCATTATGCACATTCAGCTTGGCGGAATCGACTACGCAATCCTGCTCATCTACTTCGGCTTCGTGATTGGCATCGGGTGGGTTCTGAAGCGCCACATGAAGGGCAGCACCGACTTTTTCCTGTCGGGCCGCTCGATTCCTGCGTGGGTCACCGGGCTGGCCTTTCTCTCCGCCAACCTAGGCGCGCAGGAGGTCATCGGCATGGCCGCTTCGGGCGCCAAATACGGCATCATGACCAGCCACTTCTACTGGTTGGGAGCCATCCCCGCCATGGTCTTCCTGGCCATCTTCATGATGCCCTTCTACTACGGCTCGCGCGCGCGGTCGGTGCCCGAATATCTCAAGCTCCGGTTCGATGAGAAGACGCGTGGGTTCAATGCCATTTCTTTTGCCGTCATGACCGTGTTCTCCTCCGGCATCTCCCTGCACGCGCTGGCGAAGTTGCTGCAGACACTCCTGGGCTGGGATTACAATGCCTGCATCGCAGTCTCCGCCTTCATTGTGCTGGTCTATATCTTTCTAGGCGGCCTCACTTCGGCCATTTACAACGAGGTCTTGCAGTTCTTCATGATCGTGCTCGGCTTTTCGCCCCTGGTCTTTCTTGCCCTCAAAGACATCGGCGGCTGGTCCGGTCTCCAGCAAAAGCTCATCCCCGTCGCCACCAGCCAGCATTTTGCCGCCGGCACGTGGTCGGAATCATGGAAACACATGGGCAGCTCTTTGGAGAATCCGATGGGCGTCGGCTGGTTCGGCATGACGATGGGCCTCGGTTTCGTCCTCTCGTTTGGCTATTGGTGTACGGATTTCCTCGTCGTGCAACGCGCCATGGCCGCCAACTCCATGTCCGCCGCCCGCCGCACTCCGCTCATTGCCGCAATCCCCAAGATGCTCTTCCCAGCACTCGTGATTCTCCCCGGCATGATTGCCATCGCCATGTACTATGCCGGCGACCATTTCCTGCCCTTCGTGGACAACAACCCTGCCAAAGGCATCGACTACAACATGACCATCCCCATGTTGCTCGCTAAATACTTCCCCACCGGCCTCCTGGGCATCGGGTTCACCGCACTGATGGCGTCGTTTATGTCCGGCATGGCAGGCAATGTCACTGCGTTTAATACCGTCTGGACTTACGACATCTACCAAAGCTACCTCGCACCCAAGAAATCGGACGCTCACTATCTCTGGATGGGCCGCTGGGCTACCGTGTTCGGCATCCTCGTCAGCATCGGCTGCGCCTACCTCGCCTCCAAATTCAATAACATCATGGACATGCTCCAGCTCGTGTTCGGTTTCGTCAACGCGCCGCTATTTGCCACCTTCCTGCTCGGCATGTTCTGGCGCCGCACCACCGGCCACGGCGCCTTCTTCGGCTTGCTCGGCGGCACACTGGGCGCTGCCTTCTTCCATGGACTGGCCCTCTCCGAAGGCGCGGATGTCGGGATAAAGGGCGGCTGGATCGCCAAGGAATTCATGTTCCACAGCGAAATGGGCCAGAACTTCTGGATGGCCATCGTCGCCTGGACCACGTGCTTCGCCCTGACCATCATCATCTCCCTCGCCACCAAACGGACCAAGAGCGACGAGGAACTCAAGGGGCTTGTGTATTCGCTGACGCCCAAGCCCGAAACGGCCCATGAACCCTGGTATAAACAACCAGTGACCGTCGGCATCCTCGTGCTGCTGGCCACTCTCATTCTGAATATCATTTTCTGGTAAACCTCAGCTCAAACCATCACCATGAACTTCGACCTTCGACTTCCCATTGGCATCATGTTCAGCCTGTTCGGCCTCATTCTGGTCATCTTCGGCGCCGTGTCCGACAAGGCCATCTACGAAAAGCACTCGCTGGGCATCAATATTAACCTCGGCTGGGGCGCTGTCCTCCTGGTCTTTGGAGTATTCATGCTCTTCCTGACCTGGCGCGCCAGCATCAAACCTGCCCAGCCCCAAAGGCGTGACAAGAAATGACACCTATGAACCCGAACACTCAGAAATCCAGCTTCGGCAAACTAGCCGACGGCACACCGGTGGAGCTTTTCACCCTGACCAACACCCACGGCCTCGTCGCCAAAATCACCAATTACGGAACCATCATCACCGAGTTGCACGTGCCGGACCGCAACGGCAAACTCGGCGACGTCGTCCTGGGCTTTGATAACCTCGACCAGTATCTCAAAGGACACCCTTGCTTCGGCTGCACCGTCGGGCGGGTTGCAAATCGCATTGCCAATGGCCGGTTCACGCTCGACGGAAAAACCTACGTGCTGGCGATCAACAACGGGCCGAACCATCTCCACGGCGGGATCAAGGGCTTCGACAAGGCCCTGTGGAAGGCAGAGCACCAAGCCGGCGCGGCGATAAAATTCACCCACACCAGCCCTAATGGCGAAGAGGGCTACCCCGGCAATCTCGCGGTCGCTGTCACCATGACCTTGACTGACGCCAACGAGTTTCGCATCGATTACACCGCCACCACAGATCGACCGACCCCCGTCAACCTGACCAATCACTCCTACTTCAACCTCGCCACAGAAGGCGACGTGCTGGGCCACGAGCTGATGATTGCAGCCGACTATTACACCCCTGCGGATGGCACGCTGATTCCCACCGGAGAAATCAAGCCGGTCAAGGGCACGCCTTTGGACTTCACCAAGCCGCAGCCCATCGGCGCGCGCTTTTCCCAGTTGCACATGAACCCCGTCGGCTACGACCACAATTTTGTCCTGAACAGCGGCGGCAAGAGCCTCGCCCTCGCAGCGCGGGCCTATGAGCCGAAGAGCGGCCGCGTCATGGAGGTGCATACGACCGAGCCCGGGGTTCAGCTTTATACGGCCAACTCCATGAACGGTTCGCTCACCGGCAAACGCGGTGTCGTCTATCAAAACCACGCCGGATTCTGCCTCGAGACGGAGCATTTCCCGGACTCGGTCAACCAGCCGAAGTTCCCCTCGGTTATCCTGCGCCCCGACCAGACCTACCGCCAGACGACAAGCCACAAGTTCTCAACCGCCGCATGACTCTGCGCGAACTCGGCGACTATACGGCACAACAATTCGCCCGAACTTACGGCCGCCAGCCGCGGTGGATTGCCGCTGCCCCGGGCCGCGTAAATGTCATCGGCGAGCACACGGATTACAACGACGGCTTCGTCCTGCCGATGGCCATCGACCGCTATAC
>Ga0194039_1001932_pt1 | contig 10787 bp, 12 predicted proteins | sample JunL228m_MetaG_FD_148679 | JGI IMG/M metagenome (GOLD analysis project Ga0194039, IMG submission 148679) | Anoxic zone freshwater microbial communities from boreal shield lake in IISD Experimental Lakes Area, Ontario, Canada - Jun2016-L227-8m | ecosystem: Environmental > Aquatic > Freshwater >...
TTCCGGCTGGCTAATCTCTTTATTGTCTCCTTACCTTTTGAGCACACATTATGGTAAGGAGACAATGTACCTTAGATCTTTCGGTCGTCGGCACAACTCCCTTTTAGATTAGGATTTCTACAGAGCAGAAAAAATAGCAAAGAATCCGAGCAGGAACAGATAGTACATCATCCTGCGATCCGGCAAGAACTTTTCTCCTGAAAGAATGGTTGGTTGCGACATTGCTGCTGTCTCTGGAATTGGTGATACTCAGGAATAAGGGTGCTGAAATCGACTGCGCGGAATAAAACCCATAATGCTAATAGTAATCACTACCTAAAAACTCCCGTATGAAGAAATCTGTATCTCTTGGAATTGCAGTCATTGCTCTTGTGCTGCTGGCAGCACTGGTAGTACTTCCGGTGTCTGGAGTGGCAGATCCCACAAATGCCGTTACAACAACATCCCCCACAGCAAGGGGTGTAATCGCTTCAAAACCCTTCGTCAGTGCAACCATTTCATCGACAGCTTCCACTGTTGGGGACCCTGTTACCATCAGTGGCGTAGCAACCGGGGGGAATCTTGCCTCCGGTGTCCAGATCTGGGTATTTGCAGGAAATTATGTGAACGTCACGACAGTACCGGTCAACGCAGATGGTACTTTCAAAAAAACCTACCAGACCGCGGCATTGCCCCCGGCAATGTACTATATCTTTATCCAGAGCCCGGGAGGGGACGGGATATTTGATATTGCTCTGTATGATGCAGGAATATATTCCGGACAGGTAGTCAATACAAAAACAAAATCCACGGTATTTAATTTTACCGGAACCGGTAGTGTGCAGGATGCCGCCGCATCAAAAGCCCTCTCCGATGCTCTCAATATGCCCGGACAAGACGACGTATACACCAAGCTCACTTTCCAGTTGTCAGCCCCAGTCGCCACACCCGCGACTGCTCTAACCACTGCCGTTGCACCGGCAACTACTGCTGTTCCTGCAGCAGCCACCACGGCAAAATCTCCCTTGCCTGTTGAAGTCACCGCAGGCGCGCTTGTGATTAGTGGGTGCTGTGCAGCCCTATTCATGCGAAAAACCAACTAACCTTTTCATTTTTTCTTGTTCTGCGGTACACTGGCACGCGCGAGATTTTTTTAAGGCACTTGCGTTCAATGAAGAAACACCCCGCGAGTTCAAAGCACCATTTTCCTGTCCCTTTTTTGTTGGGATACCCCTTTATTGTTTTAAAGTTACTTTCTCAGAGAGAGTTGTAGAGCATGCTGCATGAGTCTGATCCCGGTTATTTCCCGGCCTTTAACGAGGGCATAAATCCATGATCTCACTGCGCTTGTACCGGATCTATGATATCGGCAGGGAGATCGACATCGACTGGCTCGAGCGGGCGCTCGCCCAGAACTACTTTACTGCAAGGACCAGTTTTGTCCGGGTCAAACCCAAGTCCATCATGATGGAGGATCCTCCCCTCATGATCCAGATGCACCCGATCCGGGTGGAACGGGAGGGCAGGACGTTTGAGTTCTCGGTGGTTGCCCGGGTGTTTGACATTGGCGTGATCAGTTTCTGTTTTGTTCACGATGATCGGGACGCTGATTACAATGAACTTGAGAATCTCGCATTCCTGTTTGCCGGGCAGGAAGGGCTTTCTGAGTATTATGTCCAGTATCTCAAGACATTAGGCGAGATCATCAAACCGCATATCAAGAATTTCGCTATCGATCCCGAGTTCTATGAAGATTACACGGTCTATGTGACCGATCGCCGCGATGATTCGATCGACCCGGTCCCGCTCCTGACCGGAGTAAAAGCAAAGATCTCCCCGCAGATGCGCCAGGAGGTTGTAAAGAATTCGCTGAGTTATACTGTTGATGATCTCGTCATGCTCTCGTGGGACTCGGCGCTCATCTGTGACCCGGAGAGTCCTACAGATATTATCGATCTCATTGAGTTTGCCAATGTGCAGGTGCTCGAACTCCGGTATTATGATCGTGAACTTTCCCGAGGTATGGAGAAGATGTACGATGACATCGAACATGCTGACCGGTTGTCGCAGTTCCGAAGAAGCCGCAAGTATCACGCGATCATGGCAAAGCAGATGGAGATGTATGCAGAGATCTCCGAGATCATTGAAAAAGTTGACAACTTAATCAAAGTGACTGAAGATATCTATTATGCCCGCGTGTATGCAACCGCATTAAAAGTGCTGCGCAGTGGCCAGTGGAGTGAGAGCGTGACCCGGAAGATCGATGTGATCCAGGAGAACTACTCGATGCTTTCAGATGAGGTGCGCATCCAGCATTCCAATTTCCTTGAATGGGTGATCATCATCCTGATTGCTCTTGAGTTCGGGCTTGCTATCATGCAGAGTGCTATACTGCATAATATAGCGTGAAAGAATTTTTTGTCTATTTTTGTGCCAGGACGTGGCACACCTGCTAAAATGTAAAATTCTCCAGAATTTATTACCACATGAAAATGGCAGAGCCATTATTAATAGTAAAAAAGTATTAAAGATACCGGTTTTTGCGCAGCCAGTCCGCCTGGGGCGGCAGGTAGCGGTAGATGATATCGCATTTCTCATCCTGGAAACTCCACGGGGTGACAATCACAATGTCGCCTTCCCGTATCCAGGCGCGCTTTTTGATCTTTCCTTTAATCCTGCCCATGCGGGTGACGCCATCATAACACCGTACCCGGATATGGTTTGCCCCCATCATGAGGTCAGCGAATGCGAACTGCTCACCGGCCCATTTCTTGGGAAGACGGACACGGACTACGGGCGAACCGTCCGCGTTTACTGCGTTTGGATCTACATCATCGTTATTGTTGGGTCTAATTGAGACAACTCCTTTGTTACATGTATGACGTTCTAGGCCAATGAAGGTATGTATTGTATAAATGGTGGCGGGATATCTCATAAAACTTACCCGTCCACACTTTCTCCCCGCACACTATGTCCCTTATATTCTCTCGTTCTTACCTTTCTCACTATGCAATGATCGGCAAAGGTGCATATCTCAAACAACTGACCACATCGACCCAACAGATGAGATCGGTGGAGGTGGGAAAAGAGATGGAGGGAAGTTCTCCTCCCTCGGTATTTATCGGCAGCTGGAATTACCCAGATGTCTTTGCCGGCCCGATGATCGCACCACAACACGGCGACACTGCGATCATGGATATGCCCGAGTCATGGATTGCCGGCAACCTCACTCAGGAAGAGATCATCGGTTACCGGCTTAATCTCGTTAGAGGAAAATCCATGGTAAATGCTGGAGATCTTGACTCGCGGTATGTGGAGAAACTCCAGGAGATCTCCTTGTCCTCATCCTCTATAGAAAGCGAAGTGGCTTTCTCATCGATCCCTTCAGGTACAACCTTCTCTGAAGAGCATACGCCGTTTGGTCCGAGTGCCGCAATTGAACGGTTTGAGATCGAGAGCGGGAGGTATGACCACAAGCTCGAAAAGGTGTTCTATGACACAGACCTGAGATCTGCTGAAGCAGTCATCAGCCTGCACCGGCAGGCAGTCCCATTCTCCAGCATCCAGAAAGCATTCTCGGTCGGGACTATGGGGGTGGAACGAAACCGGCACCTAGTCCCCACCCGCTGGTCGATCACGGCGTGCGATACGATGATCGGTGACCGCCTTCTTGCCGATGTGAAGAAAAACCCGGTGATCGATACTTTACGGATTCATCAGTTTTCAAGCCTTTACAACAATTACGCCGTACTCCTGATGCCCACCGGCTGGCAGTATGAATGGTCAGAGGCGTTTTTGAAAGTGCTGGGCAATGAAGAGCTCGTCTTTTCCGATCACGAAGGGTACAAAAAGAAGACCGAATACTCTCATCTGGGCGGGTGTTATTACTCCTGCAAGATGGCCGTGCTCGAAGCGCTTGCCCGGCAACAGGAGCAGGCTGGTGCAATCATTCTACGGGAAGCACACCGTGGCTATGTCCCGATGGGAGTCTTCAATGTCCGTGAAAATGTCAGGAGCGCAATGCAGCAGCCTGCGCAGGAGTTTGAAGATATCCGGTCTGCACTCCAGAGCCTCTCTGGAACATTTACGCTTCCCATGACCCGGTTTATTGAAGAAGGTGCATTGTTAAGAGAATCTATTCGGCAGCGCCAGTGCAGGCTCAGCGATTTCTCACCGGCAGCGAACTGATATGACGAACACCTCCGTACAGGAATGTGGTTGCGGGAACTTCACTATGGAAGAGATGAGCAATAATTACCAGCGAATCATCCTGCACCTGGATATGGACAGTTTCTATGCCTCAGTTGAGATGCGGGAGAACCCGGATCTCAAAGGAAAACCTGTAGTCATTGGTGCTGATCCTAAAAATGGCACCGGTCGTGGTGTGGTCTCTACTTGCTCGTATGAGGCGCGGGCATTTGGCATACGATCTGCAATGCCCATATCGCAGGCATTCGTTCTCTGCCCGCATGCAGTCTTTCTCCCCCCTCATTTCCCACGGTATGCCAAAGCCTCTGCTGAGGTGATGGCGATCTTAAAATCCCATGAGTTTCCGTTCCAGCAGGTGAGTATCGATGAAGCGTTTCTGGATGTGAGCGCACTGGGGAATTATTCGGAAGCAACCGATCTTGCAGCCTGGATAAGAAATGATATCCGCACGCAGCTCGGGCTTACCTGCTCGATCGGTATCGCACCGACAAAAGTGGTGGCAAAGATCGCTTCAGATGTCAATAAACCTGATGGACTCACAGTTGTAGAACCAGAGAACCTCTTCTCATTTCTTGCGCCAATGCCGGTACGGAAGATTCCCGGTGTGGGCAGGAAGGCAGAAGCAGAGCTCTTTGAGATGGGCATCAGGACGATTAAGGATCTCGTCCAATATGACATCCAGGTGCTGATCACCCGGTTCGGGCGTTCTGCGATTGCTCTTCAGGCTATTACCTCCGGCATCGATGATGACATTGTTAAAGAGCGGGACAGTGTGAAGTCTGTGTCACGCGAGACAACATTTTCTGAGGATACAAACGACGAAGAGTTGATAGCTGCATCCATGGATGCACTGGCACGGGAGGTATGTCGGAATCTTGCGGACGAATCCTTGCGATGCAGGACCGTTACTATCAAGGTGCGGTACCACGGATTTGTCACAAGGACGAAAGCCCGGACTCTCCCGCATTATACGGATGATAAAAAAACTGTGCGCTCCTGTGCACACTCACTGCTACGGGATATTTTTGATGGCCGCCCGATCCGTCTTCTCGGCATACGATTGTCCACTTTTGAGAAACGTGATGTCGGGCAGATGATCCTTAATCTGTAACCGCACGGCTCGAATGGTTTGATGTACGGGCTGTGTTAACAATACGGGGTATAAGTTCTGGCACGAGATTTTCCCGGTTATAGGTTCCACTATTCCGGAGCATATGCTCAATTGTCTCTGGTAAGGAATGGTGAGGCGCACAAAAAAAAGGTCAATTATCTGATATTGTTATGGGGCTGGAGGGTTTGCCTGCTGTTGTGATCGGACGGCAGGTTGAGGATGTGTATTCTTCGAGGAACGCAGTGCATAGGGACAAAACCCGGAATAAATCAAACCACCTCCGGTTATGGGATAATTCTTAATTATTCTTTATAGTATTTATAAATAAATTTTGAGGAACAACACAGAATTTCTAATTGTACAGAATTCTCATACAAAATTTCTGCATGCTTTTAAAATGATTTTGCCATCAATGTAATGTAACTTATTTTTTTGAAAAGATCTTTTTCCGAGTAAAGCGAATCCTATAATTCTGTAAACGAGATCTGCAATGTAAGCAACCATGAGTAAAATAAAATATCCAACAACCTTGCGGCAGACAGCACGAAAAAAACAGCTACACTCTCATTACCGGAAACTACGATCCATCTGAATCATATGTTGTCATCGCTGCTCTTCTGACAAACCCGTTTCCTGTTCACTGGATGAACTTTCATTACACGCTATCGGAAGTCTTGGCACTGACAACGTTCCGGTAGCAATCCTTCTTCGTGCGGTGTGGCTGTATAGTGCAGTTTCCTGTCGTATTCGTTTGCAGTGATACTGCGCATCGGACCGTTGCACAATTTACAGAATACACCCAGTACAAAATCTTTTGTCTTCCTGCATCCCAAAGCCTGACAAAATGAGCATTGACAATAGGTTAGTGTATTCATATCACTCCATCCCCTTTCTGCAGATATAATATTGGTATATTGTCTGAAGGGTGTTTCTGTATGATATCACATAAGAAACACCGGCATATCCTCAGGTTAAGTTGATCTTAAAATAAGCTTGGGGTTGTATCAATTTTCCATGTACCCCCAGACAGCATCTGTACCGGAAGACAAATCCACAAAGGATACTCTTGCTGAAATACGTTCTATGTTCGCCACGCCGATTGTCAAAGGAATAACATCCTAATTTTTTTTATAATGCGAGCGCAACCACTCTTCAACATCTTCCTGTTCAACAGTGAAGGATGCAATCCCCTTCACGAGAGTGGTCATATCAGCATCGTTGTCTTCAAGCTTGTAGCCGTTTTTGAGGAGGATCATTTCAGCCACAAGCACAGCTGTACAACTGTTGCCATCGCGAAACGCCGGGTACGCAATAAGGGAGAAAAAGGCAAGGGCAGCTCGTTTATGAACGCTCTCAATACGATTGACTGAAAAAACGATCTGGTGGAGATTGGCTTCCGAGAGCAGACGGTCATCGCCGCCATCAGTTTTCATCACTTGTTTGTGGAAGGTAATCACCTGTTCCACCGTGAGCATGTCCATGTGGTTCACCTCTACAAAATGCATGGCGTGGTTTGCGGGAGTAACGGTATGAAAAGCGATAAACTGATGAATTTCACAAAGTTTGTGGGTGTGGAAATGGGAATCTGTGATGGGTTATCTTTGTGTCCTGCTTTTGCGGGCGCGTTGAGCGCTGCCTGCTGTATAGGGAGTTCTACGGCAAAATACACAACGAAAGCAATAATCGTTCCGAAGATTGCCATCACAATGAACATCACGAGTTTTTTTAATGGGTCGTCCATAACATCCCTTGACGAACAACTTATCTTAAGAGATTAAAACAATTTCGTTTTTGAAAAATACGCCTATTCTATCGAGTATATCATTGTTCTGTTGGCATTTCTCAGCACTGGTGGGTGAAGTTGATCTTGACCAAGTGATTCAGGACAGAAAATAAAAAAAGGGATTATTCTTTTTCAAGGAGCCGCATCAATTCGTTGGTTGATATTACCGGCATTATCAATTTATCAGGGGGGACAGATGGTGTTAAAATTTTTAATTGTGGCACTCAACAACCAATCGTAATGTATATCATTTTAAGAGGGGAAGTAAAAGCAAATGACAAAATTTTGCCGGGAATGCGGGAAAGAAATTTCTGATCCAGAAAAAGTTTGTCCAGAGTGTGGCACAAATCTCGAGTCTCAGATTTCTGAATCTAACCAATCTCTGAAAACCAACGGAAAACCACAGAGTGCCAAAATAGACGATCAAACAATGAATAAATCTAATAATTTTGATCGGTCCGGTGTAGATTTAAACAAAGCGACTTCAATAATCGCCAATAAATCAAATGTTATAGCTATTATCGGGATTTGTATTTTTTTAATTGTAATCTGCATAGTTATCATTCCTACAAAAACGATCACTAACGATGTCGAAGTTGCATACCTAGGTACAGAAACATACTATGAAAAAGAGCCTTACGTTACTCAAGAATCATATCAGGAGCAAGAACCCTATCAGACCACCGAGATTTATATCGAAACCGTCCCAGTATCAGTGAGTGTACCTTATCAGGAGTATGAATATTCCTATTTTTATCGTGATGCAGGAACAGGATATTGGCCAACCATTCCCTCGGGTTGTACCTGTACAAACTACCATTACTCGTACGATGCATACGGGGAATCTCAAGCGTTATGCGACCAGTTGAGTTGTCGAACTTCTACACTGGTAACCAAATACCGGATCGAGGTGCAAGAACAATCTATCCAGAAAGAGCGACCTGTGACTAAGTACCAGACTGTAACAAAATATCGGGATGTAACAAAATATCGGGATGTCGCCAAAACCCGCGATGTGATGAAAACCAGAATTGAACAACAATCTTCGGAAGTGAACTGGCTACTGGGATTTAAGACTCCATACTCACTTCATCTGCCTCTTATTTCAGGTAAATAGATGAAAAAAGAGATTATTCTTTTTCGCTAAACTTAATTACGAACTGTTTATAGATGAGGACTGAATCGTTTCTGCCTATTAGAAATGTTTTTGTTGATTGTCTCTACTGAATCAAAAGGTTAATTACATTCCTGCAAGTAGAGTAACTTTAATCAAAGGTGGTGTGAACTATCGCAATCTGTTCGAACTGTGGAAAAAATACTCCCGAAGGAAAATTCTGTGAGAATTGCGGAGCATCTGTTGGAACAACGCAAACCATTCAGCAGCCCTTGGTCCAGCAACCGATATATACCCAGCAGCCTGCTGCGGTAAAAGAGGATAAGAATCCCATTGTAGCTGCCATACTTTCATTTTTTTTCCCCGGGTCTGGGCAAGCGTATAACGGTCAGACCGGCAAAGGTATCGGGGTATTTATATGTTTTATCATTGGGTACATGATTTTTATCATTCCAGGATTGATCGTTTTTATCTATGGCGTCTACGATGCGTACTCCTCAGCCCAGAAAATGAACAAAGGTGAAATTCCCTACATAGCATCAAGTAATGGTGCCGTTATCGGGTTCATTGTTGTAGAAATTATCCTTATGCTTCTGTTCTTCTTCGTCATTTTTGCTATGATAATGGGAAATTCCCCCAGATATTACTAATTTTTTATTTCCCGTTTTTTTTACGCTGTATTATCCCGAATTAATATTACATGGCCCGTCTGGAGTACCAGAAGCAAAGATGGTCCCCATCATCGAAGCAATTGCGATCAAGAACGACTTTTGCGCTACAAATTACCAGAAAATTCTCTTCCAGCGAACAGCTGGGATGTGGTAACTCTGAGTTATAACCCTCTTTGGGAGATGTGTATTTTTTTAGGACTTGTTGATCCTAAATCGGGAGAAGAGCCATTTTTTTATTACTCGGTCACACTTTCCGGATCTCGTTGTAGAGCGAGACTACCGATAAGCTCACCAGATTGAGCGTTGTTGCAACATACCAGAGCACGAGCTCATAAGGTGAGAGTGTCGCAATCCAGCCTGACCAGAGCATTAGGCAGACGATCGAGAACGAGAGCAGGGTATCGAGTGCAAGAAATACCATGGGCCGGGAAAAGAAACGCCCGATCTGGGCTAATGTGCAGCACTCAAACCGGGCCTTAAGGTGCAAGAGATCCTGCAGCGAGTATGCTGTGTTCATCAAGAGGTCTGCAATTGCCCAGACGATGATCAGCCATCCAGCCACAGCAAACAATGCACCCCCTGCAGCTGCTGCCCGCAGGATGCTGATCCCAAAGATCATCTTATAGATACAGAACGGAACGCCAATTGTTAGGCTAAAGAAGAACGGGCGCAGGAAAAACCGCTGGATTGCATCCGATTCCCGTACATACCTGCACGCAGGTGCATCAACATCGCCAGCCTGCCCACAACCGGGTGAAGTTGAGTCTGCCATGTGTCAGGGAGATTATGGTGTGACACGGATATATCTGCTGCTACCCGGCTCTTTTTTTATATTGAGTGCTCAATACGGTACCGGGGGCCGGGTGCTATCGCGTTTGAATGCCATCAGTGCGGGGAGTGCTGTTCACATCTAGGGCTCGTTCATAGCATACACAAAGATCTCGGCAACTTTCACTTTATTGTGTACAATCAGTACACTTCAGATGAAACTGAAGTAACCGTAGATCCCGATAAGCACGAACTCTTCTTAGACAAGAGCATCTTTGAAAAACTTCCCGAGGCATGCCCGTTCTTCCGGCATATGCCCGGCAGCGAAAAGGCGTACTGCACCGTACACCTGACACGGCCGGATATCTGCCAGGATTTCTCCTGCTGGCGGCTGCTGATTCTCAATCATACCGGACGAAGGGTAGGGCGAGTCATGTTCCGGCGCTCGCTTGTCACTGAAGATGCTTTCTTAAACCGGATTTGGAATGAATGTATTGATCCGTTACCCGACACCGATGACACTGTATGGGACAAAGAAGTGGTTCGTATTCTCACGCGGGCGAGTTATACAGTGCGGCAATAATTGTCGGATTCAGCAAAGGTTTTAGCCTCGTTTATACTCCGGCACAAATCTCGTTAAAGTCTGGCTGATGAGGTACATGAAATCAGAACGAAAAAGCAATAACCCAATTACACGAAACGACAAGGGTGACTGCTCTTTCCTTTACGGATTTTTTTCTGGTCCTCTACGCAGTTCTCAATATTATTGCGTTTCTTCTCTTTGCAAATGATAAGCGAAAAGCAAAGAACAATACATGGCGGACACCTGAGAACCTGCTGCTGTTGGTTGCTGCATTTGGCCCCTTTGGTGCATACGGGGCAATGTTAATCTTCCGGCACAAGACACGGAAACTGAAATTTTATCTTGTGCCCGTCTTTCTGTTCGTTCATGTTGTAGCAATCCTCTACCTGTTGCGGTAATTTTCCTGTTCTGCACAGGATCAGCGTGTGATACTGACAGTGTACTTAGCACCTGCGATAAATCGACACGAAACCGTCTCTATGTAAAAAAGCGCAACAAAACGATCGCAGAAAATGAAAAAATTTATGAGATTAGAACCGGGGTTTCCGGTGTTTCGGGAGGCAGTCTCT
>Ga0194039_1001933_pt1 | contig 10787 bp, 10 predicted proteins | sample JunL228m_MetaG_FD_148679 | JGI IMG/M metagenome (GOLD analysis project Ga0194039, IMG submission 148679) | Anoxic zone freshwater microbial communities from boreal shield lake in IISD Experimental Lakes Area, Ontario, Canada - Jun2016-L227-8m | ecosystem: Environmental > Aquatic > Freshwater >...
CGTCTGTACTGCACTCTCTATACTGGTCATTTCTGCCTCCTTTTCTTAAATTGTTAAGAAAAGCAGATAGATGATGACCAATATCTATTTATCTGTCAAACAGATACTTGGTACGTATAGCAGGAAGGCATACGTAAATAAACAATTAGTGAATCAACTGAATCCCTGTCCCCATTTACGAGTCAAGTATTTTTGGTTTCGAAGTCAACGGAAGATTACCCCTTGAACTATAGTAAAAATATCACTCTGAACTAACTCTGTCTTTCCCTTTCTTTTTTGCTTGGTACATAAGCTTATCAACCCGTTGAACGAAGGCCTTCGTGTCTTCCGGTGGCTTGTACTGCGAAAGCCCGATACTTAACGTCAAATGGACTTCCTGATCAGGTACCGGCAAGAAAGTCTCTTTCTTGAATTCCGTCCGGATTCTTTCCGCTGTAGCGATACCATCCGCACTTGTAGTCATAGGCAGTATGACAGTAAATTCTTCGCCGCCATAACGATAAGCGGAATCAGTTTCACGCAGGCATTTTTTGACCACCTGGCCAAGTCGTCTTAAGATCCGGTCTCCCTCGAGATGGCCGTAAGTGTCGTTCAATGCCTTGAAATTGTCTAGATCAAGCAGAAGGAGAGTCAATGGTTGATCGTAGCGGGTTGACCGCTCTAATTCGATTTTAAGCTGGAAGTAAAAATGACGAGAATTGTAGAGGGATGTGAGCTCATCGATAATACTGAGTTCCCGAAATCTTTTTTCACTTGCCACCAGCGCCTCTTCCGCGCGCTTGCGGTCGGTGATGTCTTCCGAAACGCCTTCCATCCAGCCTTTTTCCCGGACAATCTTCGCAGAAAAGCGCATCCAGATTATCGACCCGTCATTTCTCCGGAAACGAGCTTCATAGTTATTTATTTCACCACGAGCCTTTAGAAGAGAGATCATTTCGTCGCGGACGTGGGCATCGACATACCGTTCCGCCATGTTGAGGGCTTCACCAGTAATAAAGTTCTGTCCGTATATCCGATAAAGTGAGCAACTGTATCGTTTGCGTCCAGGATCAGGCCTGTCTCCAAGTCTGTCCGAAAGAGGCCGATTTGAGAATTGAGGAAGATATTCCTATAGGTTTCCTCCGCAACCCGCAGTGCTTCCTCTGCCTGTTTGCGATCTGTGATGTCGGCGAATGAACAGATGATCTTCTGGCTTATAGGCATAATGGCCACGGACATGAGGGCATGCCGAATCTTGCCGTCCTTCCGGTAGAACATGAATTCATAATGATTCGGAACACTCTTCGGATCGATCAATCTCTTCCGGTTGTATTCTTTTAATCTTTCCAGATCTTCCTGGGGAATCTGAGTTGTCCAGCTTTTTCCTACAACATCCTCTTCTTCATAAAGAGACATCTTGCAGTATTCCATGTTGACCATCAATATCGTTGTGTCTTTATCTATGATAGCCATCGCGGAGGAATTATTATCAAAAATGATGCGGAATTCTTCCTCTGTTTGCCGCAGTTTTGCCTCGGTTTTAAGTAGTTCTTCTGTTTTATTGAGCAAAGAAACCTTTCTCAGATAAACAAGAAGCGAGATGCACAAGAGGACCAACAGGAAGGAAACCACCCCCAGTTCAACAAAACGGCTGAATTCCGAACGAAGTATGTCGCTTTGTGTTCTCCCAACGATAACCGACCAGCCTGTGGTGCCCACGGGAACAACAAAAAGATTAATCTTCTCTTGGTTGTTCTGCGGATTCTTAATTTCAATCTGCTGCCTCTTCGCCTTTAGTGCTGATTCAATGGACGGGAAAAATGGATGAACCGTAATTTTTTCCAGGTAAGAAAATATATTACTGTAAAGGATTTGCCCTGCCCGGTCGATTACAGTCACGCGCGTATGATGGCTCAAGGGAATCCGCTGGACGATGTCACCAATAAAACCAAGACGTTGGGAGGTTGCCAGTATTCCGATGACCCTTTCTTTTTCATCGTTTACAGGAACGCAAACGGCAGCTGCCAGCGGTTTGTCCCCTACGATCAGCTGAAATACTTTGGAAATGTAGGGTTTCCAGCGAACACTGATTCCTTGATACCAGTCACGGCTGGACAGGTCTTTGCCGATTGCTTCCGGAAACACCGGGAAATTTGCCCAGAGAACACCGTGCTTATCCGTCACGAAGGTCAGGTCTATTTCCTCATTCTTTTTGAGGTCTGAAAGATGCCTGTGAACGCCCGCAACATCCTTGTTCTTCACAGCATTGGTAAACAGGCGTCGGTGGGCATAGGACTGGAGAATTGCTACGGTCGCATTGTTGTGCTCCATGAGGATGTCGGCCAGGAGATTTGCGGTTATCTTGTCACTGGTCAGTGCCCGGTCCCTTGCGTCATCAAAATGCCGGAAACCAAGAACTAAGGTTGCTCCAAAGATTAGAATAAATAAGACGACACCGGCGATCCATAAGGCAGAAGATTGGGCAAACCAACCGCCGGATTGCTTATCATCTGCATGAGGCAAATCAGGCAAAGAATGCAAATCGCTCGTATTCGTGGACATAATCCCCTCTTAATTAACCGGAAAACAAACTTATTCCTTGCTGACTATTCTACTGCCTTTACAGCACAGTACTTGTTGATCGGACTCTTATATATATCGCTGCTTCTTACTGCAAAACAGCTTGTAGAACTTTCATTGTCTTATCTCCGCCTTTTGATTTTACATAGTCCAGAATAACGGGGGTAAATTTATCCAACATGTCCGCGTTCATTCCGAGTTTGGAAAAGCTATTGGTGAGGCTTGCCACTTTGCTTAAGGCTGGAGCATCTTTCTCAATTAGGGAAGATGCACTTCCCAGCATTCCATTATCGCTTTCGGTTTTTGGCGCGGCCTTCATCATCTTATCGATACCGGGAACAGCTTTGGCTATCTGGGCAAACTTGCTCTTGCTTAAATTCTGCTTGGCCATATTGAATATCGCGCCGGACCCTCCGGTTGCCTGCTCGTCTGTTACTCCCAGTTTGCTAGTTAGTGATTTAACCAAACCCAAGTCTGCGGCCAAAGCCGCCGAGTTTACATTGATCATTATTCCCAATACGAAAGTAACACTCATCATCAAAATTGACTTTTTCATAGACTTCTCCTTTCTTTAGTTCAATTTGTTTTAGCAAATAATTTTATCACACTTAGCGAATTAATATGTAAGCATTTCGTTTCGTGATGCTTTAATTGGCAAAATAAGAAAAAGCAGCGGGCATGGAGTATATATTTCATTCTAAGTTTGCCCCTAATGCATAGTTTGTCTAATTACTGTAATTATACCCATCATCATACTAATTTATTTTATATCATAATCAGTAATAAGATGTATATCAATTATTGCCAGTTGAAATGTTGTGTACTTGTCAATTTTAGTGGATGAAATATTTTGATGATTTGTGTTTGAAATGATTATCTGCCAGCGGCATTGAATTATTACTTGTTTAAATGGCATATCCCAAATGATCTTTGGAATATGCCATTTAAATTTATGCTGTTGTTTTTTATGACTTCATGCCAGCGGGAACGGTCATCCCGAGAGTTTCCATAGCTTTCACGATTTTATCTTTTACTGAAGTTCCTACAGCTACAGCATCATTAATTTTTCCAGCCTTAAAGCTTTCCTGCGCTTTGTTCCAATCCTCTTTAACAGAGGCAAGCACTGATTTAACCTCAGTAAATTTTTCAGCAGTTATACTTGCAGGAAGTTTTTTGGATTGGGAAAGAATATCTACACGGCTCTGTATAGCTTCTACCATTTTTGGAACTCCGGCACTTAAAATTGCCCACTTTGCAGTCAATTCTGCTGATTCTTTAGCTTTGCTACATGCAATCAACATCATGGAGCTTACAAACAGAATAACTACCAAACTAACAATTGTCTTCTTCATAATTTTTCCCTTTCATTGTTACTAATTTGTTTACAATTGAAAAGATAACTCAACGCAAAATACTAATGGCTGTGTTTACAATATTTACTTTTATGGAATTCGTAGTTTCTGCCCCACGTTGATGAGATCAGGATTTTTAAGAATATCCTTATTCGCTTCAAATATTTTTTTGTAAAGACTGCCATCACCGTAAAAGCTTTCAGCGATTTTCCAGAGGGTATCTCCTTTTTTGACCACATGGTACTGTGTAGCATCAAATTGTTCATCGGCCATTTTATTTCACCTCCTTTAAAATCAAGAGGTTGCCCCTGCTCAACCACAGGAGCAACCTCTAACTTAGATTATCTTAAAGCAGGTTATTTCTTTTTTGGTTCAGTTTTCTTGGCTTCGGCCTTTTTTGCGCCTTTAACTTCGATGGCTGTTGCCTTCATCGTATAGTCGACAGTCACTTTAGAGCCGACTTTTAAATCGCCTGTAACCTTCGTTGAGGCATCGCGTGCGATTTCCCATTTGTCCTTGCCTTTTTGAACAATAATGGTATCGGCTTTAACTTCCAGAACCGGACCGGTTACCTGATAAGTTTTGGGTCCGGCGGCAAAAGCCACTGCAGCAACAAACATTAAAGCAAATGCAACAATCAAAATCTTTTTCATAAATATTACTCTCCTTTATAGTTCTAAATCTAATAAAAAGCTATTATGCACTTCCTAACTACTACATCACAACACAAGATAATCTTTGACTGTATCAAAAGTTTTTTGTTTGATTCCTTTGATCTTCATAATATCTTCGACTGACTTATAAGGTCTGCCATCAATAATCGCCTGAGCCTTCACCGGCCCAATTGCAGGCAATGCTTCCAGTGTAGCTTTATCAGCCGTGTTAATGCTTATTTTTGTTCCCGGAGCAAGCTTAGTAGCTGCAGATTTAGAGGCTGTTTTTGCTTCTTTGACTGGCTTGGAATCAGCTACAGTCGCTGCGGTTGATGCAGCGGCAGATGCCGTACCAACAGTAACTAAAGGCTTTATTTTATCTATTACTTTTGCGCTAAGCCCGGCTTTGGAAAGGTCATCCGTTGATTTATAGGGACGTCCGGCTACGATCTTCTTGGCAGTTGCCGCGCCTACACCCGGAAGTGCCTCCAACTCTTTTTGCGAAGCATTGTTGATGTCAACCAGTCCGCCAATAGCCTTCTGTGTTTTAGCATCAGCCTTGGCAGCTGTCGTCACCGCTGTTGATGCCGCAGATGAGCCTGCACCAACTGTAACCAAAGGCTTTATTTTGTCAACTACTTTTGCGCTGAGCCCGGCTTTGGAAAGGTCATCCGCTGATTTGTACGGACGTCCGGCGATGATCTTCTTTGCTGAAGCTGCTCCTACACCCGGAAGTGCCTCTAAATCTTTTTGCGAAGCATTGTTGATGTCCACCAGTCCGCCAATAGCCTTCTGTGTTTTAGTATCAGCCTTGGCAGCTGTCGTCACCGCTGTTGATGCCGCAGATGAGCCTGCACCAACTGTAACTAAAGGCTTTATTTTGTCAACTGCTTTTGCGCTAAGCCCGGCTTTGGAAAGGTCATCCGCTGATTTGTACGGACGTGACGCGATGATCTTCTTTGCTGAAGCTGCGCCTACACCCGGAAGAGCTTCCAACTCTTTTTGCGAAGCATTGTTGATGTCCACCAGTCCGGCTACGGCCTTCTGCGTTGCAGCCTTTTTAGCTGCCTGTACTGATGTAGCTCCCGGTCCCATCATTAACGCAGCACTGATGAGCAAACCAAAAGACAATAAACAAAAATGCTTAAACGACATACTTCTCATTTTTTTCAACATCCTATCCTCCTTTTTTATTTTTGCTTCCAAACAATCACTCAATAACTTTAATTGTAGAGTTAAAAAAGGGGGGGGGCCGCTCTTATGCGGGGCTGACCTTCAGAGACGGACCGTCCCCCTGTTAACAGGCTAGAGTCCTTTCAAAAATGTTCCTAAAATTAGTAATACAAATCCGACTACAACTAACCAAAAAGCGTAAACAGAAAGTACAGGGATGGCCACGAAATGAGCTACAATGCCAAGTGCTCCAACAATCAACGAAATCAACCATGTTATTTTTTTTGGTGCATTAAGTTTCATGATATTTGTCTCCTTTTTTGTAATTAAATGATTCCCTTCTTGCCCCATAGCCACTATGACCAGTCGAAGAGAGCAAAGATGATTTAATATACATCCTAAAAATCAATTCAGTCAAGTATGATTACTAAAAGAGCCTTATACTGAAATTATGCCCTTGACGTGCATGAATCATTTTTTAGAAGTTCCGATAAATCGATAAATTAAGGCACCAATCACTCCGCCTACAATCGGGGCCAACCAGAAAAGCCACAGCTGCTCAATTGCCCAACCTCCTGCAAATATTCCTACTCCAGTGCTTCGCGCGGGATTAACAGAAGTATTCGTCACAGGAATGCTGATCAGGTGAATCAATGTAAGGCAAAGGCCAATTGCGATTGGTGCAAACCCTTGAGGTGCGCGCTTGTCGGTCGCTCCCATAATGACGAACAAAAACATCATGGTCATCACAACTTCCGTGATGAGCGCCGCAAGAAAGGTGTATCCTCCAGGCGAATGGGCACCGTAACCGTTCGAGGCGAAGCCTGCTGCTAAATCAAAACCTGCTTTACCGCTGGCGATAAAATAAAGGACTCCTCCAGCGACAATTGCTCCCAAAACCTGGGCGATGATGTAAGGCGGAAGTTGTTTTGCAGGAAAGCGCCCGCCGGCCCAGAGGCCAAAAGATACCGCCGGATTCAGATGGCAGCCGGATATGTGCCCAATAGCGAAAGCCATAGTCATTACTGTTAAACCGAAGGCCAATGAAACGCCTAGCAGACCAATACCAACATTGGGAAATGCAGCAGCTAAAACTGCGCTACCGCATCCACCGAGAACCAGCCAGAATGTTCCGAAAAATTCTGCACCATATATCTTCATGCTTTTCTCCTTTCAAACGTTGACGGTAATGCATTACACCGAAACCAAGTAGAAATATCGGGACGTTTAAACCGCGCCCTTGTTAGGCTTGTTTATTAAGTGCTTGCTTAATCACACCAACAATCGCCATTAACGCACCACCACCTGCACCGCCGCTAGCAACACTTCCGGCAACCGCAGAAGTATCCATACCACCAGCGCCAATAGCAACGCCTAACAATGGCAGCAACAATGGCAGTAGTTGACCACCAAGACCGCCGCCGATAATACCGGCAATCGAATTACCGACAGTGCCCAACGATTGATCCTTCATTGCGGCACCGGCAGCATTACCACCAGCTGCCCCACTGATTAACTGAATAATGATGGGTAACAAAGTTTCCATAATAATACCTCCTTTATCTATCGTTTAGTGGTTAATGTAAAATGTTCTTTTTGATAAGAACCCCCTTTTCAACATCAAAATAATAGTAGGACTAATCATTTTTTATGCCAAGGCTAACAGTCAAAGCGTATTGTCGTAATACGTTGTGAAAACAACAGCATATATTTCCGCTCGAAGTCAAGCATTATTTTCAAGGGCAGCATTTTTTGTAGCAGGAAGGATTTTGTTTTCATATACAAATGCGCAATAGTCAGGCTGGAGATTTAGTGGGAATTGCCAATTCAAATAAGCAATTATAATTCCCCATGAAGACGTGTTTTGTCAGAGTTTTCTTTTCTTATAAAGGGTTGGTGGCGCTAGATAATAAATTGATACGATATTGCAGCTAGATCGTTTTCAATGGAAGTCGAATGTAAAAGGCAGTACCTTCTTCAAGTTTTGTTTCAAAATAGATTTTCCCGCCATGTTTGTGGACAATAATGTTATGCGCTATGGCCAGCCCTTGCCCAGTCCCTTTGCCTACGTCCTTGGTTGTAAAAAAAGGATCGAAAACCCTTGATTGAATTTCTTGCGGAATTCCCGGTCCCGTATCGCGAATACATATTTCCACTTCATTGCCATCTTTTCGTGTTGCTATTTCGATACGCTCCTTCTCCGGCCCACCTTTTCCAACTTTTTCTTGTAGCGCCTGGGCGGCGTTAAGAATAATATTCAGGATAGCCTGGTTGAAATCTGCCGGATATCCCTGGACTGTCGGCAGGTCTGGGGCAAGTGTAGCGATGAGTTCTGCTGAGTATTTCCATTCGTTCCTGCTCAAGGTAATCGTGGATTCAATTGATTTATTGATGTCCAAATCGACCATGCCTTCTCCTCCGGGATGGGAGAACTCACGCATGGCCTGCACAATTTTGCTGGCCCGCTGCAAGCCGTCCAATGATTGCACGATAGCCTTTGGTATTTCTTTTTTGAGATACGCAAGATCGACATCCTCACCCTTTTTATGAATCCGGTCAATAAGTTCATGGGCAGACGGAAGCTGAGGGGAATCAATATCCGGCAAGACATCCAACATGGTGATGATGGATAGAATGTCCTGAAAAGCGCCTTGCATAAAGGTGATGTTGTCTCCGATGAATTGGAGTGGCGTGCTGAGCTCATGAGCGATTCCCGAAGCCAATTGACCTACCGATTCCAGTTTCTGAGAATAGATTTCACGAACCTCACGCTGACGCTTTTCTGTGATGTCGGTATCGCTGCCGTGGTAGCCCCGTAGTGTTCCATCGTGATTCAGAAGGGGAATGCCGCTAGTGGATAACCAAACCTGGCGGCCTTCTTTGGTTTGTGCGGTATTTTCCATATTTACAAACGTTTCCTTCCGAGCGAAGACCGCGAAGGCGGCTTTCTTGAATTCCTCGCGTTCGGATTCGGGATGCAGATCGTAGAAGTGCATCCTGCCCACCAGTTCATCCGGGCGGTAGCCCAGAACAGTCTCGGACACATAGCTTACATAGGTGTAAAGACCTTGGAAGTCAACTTCCCAAGTTATGGTGCCGCTCTTCATGGCTAACTGGTCGAACCGCTCCTCGCTTTCACGCAGGGCTTCCTCCGACTTTTTGCGGGTGCTCATGTCACTTATCGTGACGCGGCACACTGGTTTGCCTTGGTTATCCTGTGCAGCAATGGCCTCCAGATATGCCCAGAATGCCGTTTTGTTCTTCTTCACCATCCGCAATTCGCACGTCTGCGGTTTACCGGTCTCAAAGAGCTGGTTACGGTGCAAGTAATAGATTTCCTGATATTCCTTGGAGATGAACCGGCTCAATGGTTGCTTGACCAGATTTCTTTTCGTAATACCCAGCAGGGTAGCAATGGTAAGGTTGGCCTCGATGATCAATCCTTTTTCGCTGATGGTGAAATAGCCTACCGGCGCCATATCGTAGAGATCAAAATAGCGCTCATGTAAGGCTTTCAGTTCTTCCCCCGCAAGGCGCAGCTCCTCATTTTGCATTTCCACTTCAATCTGATGCACTTGTAATTCATGGAGCGTCCGCTTTATTACTGCCGGGGACATTTTTTCGATGTTTTCCGGCAACAGGGCGGCGTTCTCTCTAGTGATCTTTTCGGCCTGCTTGCGCAAATCCGCAGCTCGTCCTGAATTTGTCGCTTCCTTAGTCATAGTTCTGCCCTTTTGGATTATTGGTCTTGTACCACAAACAACTACGCCGACTGCACCGTGTCCGCGCAGGACCTTTTAAGATATGGTTGCGAGAAATAGCCCTGAAAATACAGTAAGTTAGAAAAAAAGGGGGGGGGGTAATTACTACCTTTTAGCGGAGGTGGCCTAACGAAGCAACGAAGTTCATCATTGATACCCTTAAACATTGTCCCACCCGAATTAAATGTTGATGAAAAATTATGGAAATCTGATCGGTAGCTTTTGTGTTAAGTAGCAGCCTACTCGAAAATACTTTAAAGTCAACACTAATTTAGGGGGCTGTTAAGGCGGATAAGATAACCAAAGGCGATCTTTTTAGCGCGCCGTAGTTTTTTGATTTTAGAACCTATACTCCAACTTCACGGTAATGCTCATCTGCTCCGACCATACCTTGACGCCATGATTAAAGCTATAGTCAGTATCATAAGCATCATTAACAAGACGATGAGAACCGGTTGTCTCTAGCCTGAGATAATCAGCGATAACTGTTGCACTGATGTTATCTGTAAGATCAGCCTTCAATCCCAGTAAGGCATGCCAGGCATCTCCTGTTGTATGCTCATAGGTGAGGCGATTTCCGGCTCTCAACAAATGATGATCTTTATTCTTTCCTTCTACATAGGCCCAGTCCAGTTGCATTAATAGTTTCAAGCGCGAAGCTTCTTTAATATGCGTTCCTATGTCGATAGCAGATCTTATTCCCAGTAAATAATGCCAATATGTCTGCTCAAAGCGAATACCGTCTCCGGGCAAAGACTCAGGAGGTGTTGCGCCTCCGGAAGCTGGATAGTATTGGTTGCCATCGTGAGTGAGCAGGTTGAATTGCTGCCAGCGGATTCCGATCAGCGGCCGCACATCCAGCCAATAAGGCAGGCCGATCCAATCGGAAATTTTCAAATCAAAATCCCCGCGCACGTCATAGCTTGGCTCCATACGGCATTTAGATTCAGAGTAGATCGTGAGTACATCGGGCCTGTCTTCGTCATCCCAATCGGAATCTTTAAATGCACCACTGGAATCTCCGGGAATGTTCGTCAGTGCCTCAATGCCGATAGAAATTCTGGAAAAAAAGCTACGCCTGACCTCCGCGCCTACCCAAAGACTATTGACGGGGAATTCCAGACGACTCAAGGGAGACTGATTAGGGGGAAACGGGTTGCCAAATTCGTAAGAGGTATGGCTACTAAAATAATATTTGGCCTGCAGATCAACAGACCAGGGCTTTGCAGGCGATTCCACTTCTTTTTGTACAGCCGAGGCAAGCGCAATATTGCCCAGAATCATCCATA
>Ga0194039_1001934_pt1 | contig 10785 bp, 7 predicted proteins | sample JunL228m_MetaG_FD_148679 | JGI IMG/M metagenome (GOLD analysis project Ga0194039, IMG submission 148679) | Anoxic zone freshwater microbial communities from boreal shield lake in IISD Experimental Lakes Area, Ontario, Canada - Jun2016-L227-8m | ecosystem: Environmental > Aquatic > Freshwater >...
CTCCACGACGGAAGACGACGCTGCCACACTCGATCTGAGTCAGCCGGTGAAACCTGCTCCCAAGGGAACCTGGTCCAATTACCCAGCCGGCGTGATTGCCGGGTTCCAGTCGCGCGGGTTGAATTTATCCGGCTTTGACGCACTCATCCACTCGACCGTCCCGCTCGGCAGCGGGCTGTCCAGCAGCGCGGCCTTGGAAGTCTCGACCGCGACACTGCTCGAAGCGATTACCGGCCAGAAGTTGGATCCGGTGGAAAAGGCGTTGCTTTGCCAAAAGGCCGAGCATGAGTTCGCCGGAGTGCCCTGCGGCATCATGGACCAGTTTATCTCTGTCATGGGACAGAAGGACCACCTGCTCCTGCTCGACTGTCGCTCGCAAAAGCCCGAACTGGTCCCGATGACCGATCCCACCGTGGCGCTTCTCATCACCAACACCAATGTGAAGCACGAGTTGACCGGCGGCGAATATGCCAAACGCCGGACGCAATGCGAACAGGCAGCCAAAACTCTTGGGGTCTCCTCACTGCGCGACGCCGACGCGGACATGCTCGAAGGCGCTCGCGGCAGAATGGACGATACAGTGTTCCGTCGTGCGCGGCACATTATTAGTGAAATCGAGCGAACCCTTCACGCGGCGGAGGGAGTGCGTGCTTCAAACTGGCCGACCGTCGGCCAGCTCATGTATGCCAGCCACTCCTCGCTCCGCGACGATTACGAAGTGAGCTGCCCGGAGTTGGACGCCATCGTGGAGATTGCCCAGTCGATCGGCCCAAAAGCCGGCGTCATCGGCTGCCGAATGACCGGCGGAGGCTTTGGCGGATGCACCGTGGCCCTCGTCCGCGCTGACAAAGTCGCCCCCATCTCCGAAAGATTAGCCTCCGAATACCAGAAGCGGACGAAGATCACGCCCACCCTCTTCGTCTCGCGCCCCGCCGCCGGCGCCACCGTCCTCAAGTCCGTTTAATCTCCTCGGATTTGAACAGGAGATAACGAAGATAACAGAGAGATAGCCGCCAGCCTTGTGCGCTGTGTTGAGTGGAATAAGGCCATGTGAAATTAACTCCGCAGGAGTGGCATGTTTATAGAAACGACAGGGCGGTATCGGTGGGAAGTGATTCGGGTTTGGCGCAAGTGGCTGGCGCGTCGGGGCGGCCCGCAAGGGAACCACCGGCTCTACCCGGAGAATTCTTTGAGTTCCCCCTTGCATCTATTGGGTTTTACGGTTATCCATACCCGTCAATATGGCAAAAGCATTAACTAAATCACAAATCGCCGCATCCCTTGCGGAAACTGTTGGTCTAACAAAAACGCAGGCTGTGCAAACTCTGGAAGCTCTGGTTGCACTGGCATACAAAAACGCCAAGAACTCTTTCACGATTCCCGGATTGGGCAAGATTGTTCTGGTAAATCGCAAAGCTCGCATGGGTCGCAATCCCGCAACCGGCGAGACGATTAAAATTGCTGCCAAGCGCGTGGTCAAGTTCCGCGTCGCCAAGGCTGCCAAAGACGCAATCCTGGGCACGAAGTAATCCAGGATGGGTTGGTTGTTGTAGAGGCGGAAGATTCAATCTTTCGCCTCTTTCGTTTTCAAGGATACACCGTTCGATGAGATGCGGCTTTGTTGACTGGATTAACCACGACTCGTTTGCAGATTGGACTCTCATAAGCCGGTGACAACCCAAACCAAGACCGGCTTCAACGAAATCTGGATTGCCTGCTTCGTCCTCACCGAGACGGAGTTGGTGAACTAGTCGTGAAATCCGAAACCCGAAATCCGAACGGCATGAATCCACTATCCGCCATCCTCCTCAGCGCCAGTCTTCTCAGCAGCGCGCTCGCAACCGCGGCCGAGTCCAACTCTCTGGCCGGCCGGTGGCGCTTCCAGTTGGACCGCGACAACACCGGCATGCAAGAGAAGTGGTTTCAACGCGCGTTGCCGGATAAGGTCAAACTGCCCGGCTCGTTGCCCGCGCAGGGCATCGGCGATGACGTAACAGTCGAAACCAAATGGACCGGCGATATTGTGGATAAATCGTGGTTCACCGCGCCGGAATACGCGAAATATCGCCAGCCCGGCAACGTCAAGGTGCCCTTCTGGTTGCAGCCGGAAAAATATTACGCTGGCGCGGCGTGGTACCAGCGCGACGTTGATATCCCGGCGGACTGGAAGGGCAAGCGGGTGGTGCTGACGTTGGAGCGGCCTCACTGGGAAACTCGGGTTTGGATTGACGACAGAGAAATCGGGTCGAATAATAGCTTGTCCACACCCCACGAGTACGTCCTTGGCGTTGGGTTGCCGACGGGCCGCCATCGGCTCACCATCCGGGTGGATAACAGCCTGGTCGTGGATGTCGGCGTCAACTCGCATTGCGTCACCGATCACACTCAGGGGAATTGGAATGGGATCGTCGGGGATATCAGCCTGCGCGCGACTTCCCCTGTGTGGATTGAGGATGTGCAAGTTTATCCGCACGTCGCGACGAGGTCGGTGACAGTAAAAGGCAGGATTGGAAACGCAACGGGCAGCGAGGGTAGCGGCAAACTCATTTTATCCTGCGGTCGGATGGATTTGTCTGCTGACCGCAATCTTGTCCGGAAGACGATCGATGTCTCCTGGGGGCCAGACGGCGGAAAGTTTCAAGAAGACCTCTTGCTGGGAGAGAAGGTGGCGAGTTGGGATGAGTTCAGTCCGGTATGTTGCGTGTTGGATACTTCTCTGGTCGGGGCTGGTCCCGGAAAGTCTGCAGTTTTCGGCCTCCGCGAGGTCTCGACCCAAGGCACGCAATTGGTCCTCAATGGCCGCAAGATATTCATCCGTGGCACTCTCGAGTGCTGCATCTTCCCGCTCACCGGCCATCCGCCCACCGATGTGGATTCCTGGAAGCGCATCATCCGCATCGCCAAGGCTTATGGCCTGAACCTCTTCCGATTCCATTCCTATTGCCCGCCGGAGGCCGCTTTCATCGCCGCCGATCAACTGGGATTCTACCTCCAGGTAGAAACTTGTTGGCCCAACCAGTCCACCTCCATCGGGGACGGCCTGCCGGTGGACCAGTGGCTCTATGACGAAACGGACCGCATCCTCAAGGCCTACGGGAACCACCCATCTTTCCTCCTCATGCCGCACGGCAACGAGCCCCGAGGCAAGACCTCCGCGGCTTACCTCGCCAAATGGGTCGAGCATTTCAAGGCGCAGGACCCGCGCCGCCTCTGGACGAGCGGCTCCGGATGGCCCCAGATCGCGGAAAACCAGTTCCACGTCTCGCCCGACCCGCGGGCTCAGGCCTGGGGCGCGGGATTGAAGTCCCGCCTCAATGCGCATCCGCCCGACACGCGGGCCGATTACCGCGACTACATCCAGCAGCGAAGCGTCCCAGTCATCAGCCACGAAATCGGCCAGTGGTGCGTCTATCCGAACTTCGATGAAATCCCCAAATACAAAGGCTATCTCAAGCCGAAGAACTTCGAGATCTTCCGCGATACGCTCAACGCGCATCACCTGGGCGGCCAGGCGCGCGATTTCCTCCTCGCCTCCGGCAAGCTGCAGACGCTCTGCTACAAGGAAGACATCGAATCGGCCTTGCGCACGCCCGGCATGGGCGGATTTGAACTGCTCGACCTTCACGACTTTCCCGGCCAAGGCACTGCGCTGGTAGGCGTAGTCGATCCGTTTTGGGACGATAAAGGCTACGTTACCGCCGAAGAGTACCACCGCTTCTGCAACACGACCGTGCCGCTGGCGCGGATGAGCAAACGTGTCTTCACCACGGATGAGAAACTCGAAGCGGATATCGAAGTGGCCAACTTCGGACCGGCGCCTCTGAACCCCGCGGCGGTGGTTTGGAGGCTGCTGGATGCCGACGGCAACTGCGTGACCAATGCCGGTTGGGGCGTGAAGCCCATTCCCGTGGACAACGGCATTCCGCTCGGCAGCTTGAGTTTGGACCTGAAGTCAGTGCGGGCGCCAGCGAGATACAAACTGATTATTGGCGTCGGCCAGGTGTCCCCCGGCTCATTGCCCCGACGCGCCGACCCTGCCATGTTTGAGAACGACTGGGACGTGTGGGTCTATCCGCCCAACGTGGATACGAAGCCGCCGCCAAGGGTGGTTGTGGTGGATGAGTTGAATGACCAGGCTCTGGCTGCGCTCAACGCCGGCGGCAAGGTGCTGCTGCTCATCCCGCCGAACCGAGTGAAGAACGACACGGCCGCCAAGGTCGCACTCGGGTTTTCGAGCATCTTCTGGAACACCGCCTGGACCCACCGGCAGCCGCCCACGACACTCGGCATTCTCTGCAACCCGAAACACCCGGCGCTGGCGCAGTTCCCGACCGAGTTCCACAGCAACTGGCAATGGTGGTATCTGGTCTCCCGGGCCGGCGCGATGCTCCTTGACGACCTGCCAAGAGAATTGCGCCCAACCGTGCAAGTCATCGATGACTGGGTCACCAGTCGCAAGCTGGGTTTGGTGTTCGAGGCGAAAGTGGGCGCGGGCAAAGTCCTGGTGTGCAGCATCGACTTGAACAAAGACCTCGAACAAAACCCGGTCGCGCGGCAAATGCGCCACAGCCTGTTGGCCTACATGGACGGCGCGAAATTCAAACCCGCCGTCACACTGACGCCCGCGCAAATCCAGGGCCTGATGATACCCCCGCCCGCGTAACGAAAACTTAGGCGAACCGGGAGGACCGCCTACACGACCTTTGGAATGGCTTTGCCGGCGACGGCGAGGATTCCGTTCAGTTTCTCGGTAACTTCGGGGTCGATCTTATCGGCCGGCACGAGGCTGGCGAGGGCGTGGCAGTTGGTTTTGCGGAGCAAGTTCGGCAACCCGAGTTCTTGGAAGAAGCGGTCAAAGAGCGGATTCAAGAAGTCGTCGCTGGCCTTCACGTCGGCGGACCCGGGACCGGCCAATGAAGACGACCGCCTGGCCCAGCTCAATATCGGCGTTCGGGAAGCGCTTGAAATTCTTGATTCTGAGTCGTGTCAGCATAGGCCTGAGGCTACCTGATTCGCGTATGCAGTGCGGCGAAAATACTGATAGGAATTTGGTTTTTGGCGCGCTCGCTCGTACTTGACGCTACGCGGGTAGATTCTGACTTTTCGAGGATCGCTCTTTCGATGCCTCTGCCAGAAACTTCAGTGCGCTGAACGAATACCTTGGCGCTGAGGACTTCCACGATGCGTTCTTTCGACCAGACGAATGGTGGCAGGATGATTAAAACGATGCGCTGGTCTTGCCACGGGCACGCTTAAACAACCCCACCCGATACGAAGAATTCGTTGGCGAGAGGGCATCTTTACCCTTTCGCCTGTTTATTCAGAGCCGCGACTTCCACGAACTCAATCGCACGTTTGGTAAGTTCCTTAATGAGGCTTTGGTATGATTCTTCGCACCACGTTGCGCTCACTAGCGCAGGATTTATTCTGCATCGGTTTGGGAGATTCTCCTGAAATCGCTCCACGCAATCCCTGACCATTCCGACATACTCTTCTTGGCTCATCATGCTTGAGACAACACGGCGCACATCAAGCTCCCCAACAAACTCCGTTATACGCTTCCTCAAGGCATCAAATCGTCGCTTCTTTAGGTCTTTCAACTCTGGCTCCAACGCTTGTGTTTCCAACGTCAGGCGTTGGACCTCTTCCGTTGTAGCACTAAGGTCAGGGTTGTTTTCTGCCCTACGCCAAGCCATAGCTGCGATAATGTAGGGAATGCCCCAACAGAAAAGAATAGACAGAACCAAAAAGCAAACCCGAACCCATTTTTCTTTTGGCTTCTTAGGTTTGAGGCGTGCCAATCGCCGCTCTGCCTCGCTTAATGCAGATTGGCGGCTAACTAACAACTTCTCCTTTTCAACACAAACCAATGTGCTCTCCTTTAATCCGGGATTGGAATCGACTATTTCATCCAACATTTTCAAAAGACGATTCCGAAGTGGTGCCTCGTATTGTTTCGCAAAGCCCTCTCGTAGGCCGATGCGTTTGGTGAGGTAATCTAATCGTGCCTCTTCACTCTCTCCCTCAAGGAAAGCCACATCTTTTTGGAACTGAGCAAGCTCTTGCTGTTCGATCAACTCGGCTTCCTTAAGCTCTTCCATTCTCCGACTATGCTGCATTTGTTCAAGATGCTGCATTCTTGCTTCGCTCGCCGCACGCTCCGCTGCCTCAGCCTGTTGGCGCTGACATTCCAATCCCTGACTTGCTAGACGCTCCGTTGCTTGAGCCTGCTTTTGTTGTAATTCAACCCCCTTGCTTCTCGCCTCCCGCTCCTCCTCTAGGTAACGTCTGCTCGCAATCTCTGCGCTACTCTCATCCCCATGGTCTATCCCCTTACTATCGTAAAAACGTTTGTCGCCGCCCATGGTCATCCTTTCCGTGATATGCTATCCGTTGGCCGCAAGCCCCAGCCCGACAATGAGCAGGGAAACCGTAAACACCGAGTTGCTAATCTTCATTTCCATTCCTTTTGTTGTTTATTGTTGCTTAGCCATACTGTTCCGATAGGACATATCAAATTCACCGTGCTGTGTCAACACGCATATTTGGTACACCTGTTCCTTCCGGACATCCCGGACATGAAGATTGCGCCAGAGAAGGTTTGCGCCGGGCACGGTTGAGCACTCTCAACCCATCACACTTCAGTCACTCAACTTTGATTCTTGCGCACCACGGATGAAGAAACAGCACTTCGCCATCGTGTTCGCTTTCTTCTATTTTATGCCTGTACCGTCAAGAAGCAATAAAAGTTTTCACTTTCCTCTTGCTGCGTGCGCATCTCAGCAAACCAGTCCTTTCCCATTTTTCTGTCTATAATGTTTCTGTCTATGATTTGTCTGTCTTCATGTTTTGTCTGTCCCTTATGCCCATAATCATTCGCACGCCCCTCTGGAGGTGAAACATTAGACAGAACAATTGAAGACGGGACAATTAGACAGAAAAATTGCAGACAGAAAAATGGAAACGAAAGCATTTGCGGATTACCGGGCGAAGTCCTTTGGATCTTTCCAAAACCACCACCCTGGGTAATAGGAGCGCGGACATTTTTGTCCGCTCCCGGAGCTCAGTCAACCCCGAAGCGGACAGGAATGTCCGCGCGGGCGCAGGCCAGAATTCTTCGAGAGCAATATCTAACCAAGGTCGAGCGGAAGTGCAAGGTGGGAGACGCGACATGTGGGAGACGCGACATGTGGGAGACGCGACATGTGGGAGACGCCAAGGGCGTCATTCATACCAGCCCAGGGCAACGCCCTGGGTTCATCAGCCCCAAACCCCATCAGCGCTGAAAGCGCGATTCATCCTTCGTCCTACCAACCGCCAGCCTGAGGCATAAAGAACGTTTGTTTGCTAAGATGCGCACGGCCAAACGCTTGAGAATGGCGGCAGCAGGCTCTTTATGTTGGCAGTTTTGCCGGTGGTCACCGGAACCGCTCTCTTCTCCCGCAATCAGGGATTTCCCTGCGGATTCTGGTGGGCCTCGACAGCACTGGCAAACCGCTCGGAAAACCGCGCCGCTTCGCCCTCTCGAACCAGTTCTTTCTCAACCGGCATCTTATTCAGAATGCTCAGGGCTTTCTCGAAAGCCGGTTTCAACTTCTCGATCTGCGGCTCTCCCAGGAGCAGATAAACTTTGAATCGGTCCCGAGCATCCTTCACGCTCATGATTTGACCCAGCCAGCGATGCGCTTTTTCGCGGATGCTTTCGGCGGTGGTGAGGTCGAAGGAGAGGGGTTCGAGGCAATGCCACTGTTCGTTTTTCCAGGCGTAATCAAATTCCACTTCGTCATCCTGGACTACGATCTTCTTGGATTGCAGGCGGTGCAATACATGTCGGCTCTCGAAACCACGCTTGAATTTGCGCCACACATCATCGTCGCTGCGCCTCTCGTATTGCGGGGCCTCATCGTAGCGGCTGACCATGCGTGAGAAGATGTTCTCCAGTGTCCCGGATGGGTCGTCGGTGATGCCCCCGCCAGGCTCGGACCATTGGAGAGAGCTGTCATCGGCAGGCAGAACGGAATGCGCCAGGGGCATGACCGATGCTGGGACTTTCTCGATGGGCAGTTCCTCGCGGAAGTTGGTGCCCATTTCCTCGAACCGGGATTGGATGAAGCGCATGAGGGATTTGAAGGACTCGCCGTTCATTCCCGGGAAGACCTTACCCAGGCGACCATAGGTGGTTCGGCAAACGGCGCTCACATAGCGGGCTTCCGGCGCCAATAAGGCCACTCCCACGTTCACAAATTCGCCTGTCGTCGTGTCATGCACGTAGCGCAGGATGGTGTAGCTATAGGTTGTTTTCATACTAATACTCTGGCCACTTCCGCAATGGCCTCTGCCAGATGTTCTTTCAGTTGCTCAATATACGCCACAATTCGTTCCGTGGCATCCGTGCCGTTTCGCCATTGCTGCGGGATGGCGTTGGAATACTCCGATAACTGGTGCCCGTCAATGCTCTCAAAGGCCCCGAGGAGACGATCAAAACTGACCGGCGTCCCCTGCAATCCGTCAAAGAAGACGTGCCGGTTTGCATTGGCGGCAAGGAAATCCAGACCGCCGGGTTCCCACGGCTGGCGGCCGCCGATAATCCCGGCCAGAAATGAAAAGGCCAGATCGTGATCGAAAATAGCCAGTTCGTCACCACGGACCAGGCAATTCGGGTTGTTCCAGCGACGATCGGGATTTTGGAGGAGTCCATCGAAGGCAAGCACCTCGGCCGCCATTGGCCGGAGGGCCAGCGGGATGGGGCGGCCAACGGGCCAGGTGGAAAACTGGGGGGAAAGCTTGCGACTGCCAAAATTGAACCCGCAGCTTTTACGGATATTGGCGGCCACTTCCCGGTCCGGAACCGTGCAGGCAAATTCGTCCGTGATTTCGACGAAGCAGGCTTGTGGAACGGGCAGGTCGAGGTCATCGGCCAGCAGAGCGGCAAAGGCCTCGCAGACCAAGCCACGGATCTCGCAGCCCGCGGCTAACTTCACCACCAACTCAACTTCCTCGTGTTCTTCCGTCTCGGCGAAGATGATGCACGGTTTGGTGCGACCTGAACCAAGGCGACGGTCAAAACGCACGGCGGTAACTTTCGGCAGTGTCATAATTCTCCTTTAAGGACGCGGTCGAGCGTGGCGTCTAGGAGGTGGGTGGCGGTGGTTTGGGCGGTCCTGAGCCGGGCTTCCAACGCGTCGCATAAGGCCAGCAGTTCCTCGACCTTGGCCACGATGCGGCGTTGTTCCTGCGGGGGCGGGACCGCGATCTGGCACTGCCAGAAGTCCGAGTCGCTGATGGCGGGATAGGCAACACCTTTCATTTTCGCGGCGACCTCCTCCTGGAATGGCTGGCTTCTGAGCCAGTAAAAAAGGTATCGCGACTCCATGAACACATGCGGATGGAGTACTGCGAAGGCAGTACTAACGATAGCAGGAGGGGTGAATTTGCGATCAATGACGGCAACGTTACTCAAATAGGGCCGCACAGTTGAGTAGATTACGGAGTCGAGGTTGACCAGCTTCCGCGCCCGCGACGGAGCGTCCTCATGGGTCAGTACCTCTACGTCGGTTCTGATAACGCCCCGTTCGTTGTCGATCGCGCCTACGTCAATGTAGGTAAACGGTGCATCTGGCTTCTTTTGTCCGCACGGCTCGGCGACCACTTCTAGCAACGCCCAGCACCAATGGCTTGGCGCCTCGAAAGGCGGTTGGGGGATGCCACCGACTCCTTGGCAGGGAGTATGGAGATTGGCCCGGAATTTAAGTAGCTGTGAGCCGTCCATGGGTCACCCGTGGTGGTTCACACGACTCTTGGACTGGCTTTGCCGGCGACGGCGAGGATTCCGTTCAGCTTCTCGGTAACTTCGGGGTCGATCTTATCGGCCGGCACGAGGCTGGCGAGGGCGTGGTAGTTGGTTTTGCGGAGCAAGTTCGGCAACCCGAGTTTTTGGAAGAAGCGGTCAAAGAGCGGATTCAAGAAGTCGTCGCTGGCCTTCACGTCGGCGGACCAGGGACCGGGACGGCCGAGAGTTTGGAGAGCCGGTGTGACCTCCTGAATGCACTCGCGCATGAGTTGCTCGCGGCGCCCGGCTTCAGCGCGACCAAATAGATCGTCCGGCTGGTCATGGCGGGCGTAGGCGAGAAGCACGGGTTCCTGGCAGAGGTAGTTCTCAATTTCACGCTTCTGCCACATGGTTTCGGTCAGGGGTGTGTCGCTGGCCAGGGGCTTGTCAATCCGGTCGAACAAGGCGAACCCAACCAGGTCCGGTTTCGCTTCCTGAAGGCCGAAGAAGTGTTCCCGGGCGCGGTTTGGCAGATTGGTGGTGAGATAGTGAACGAAGGGCCGCTCGAGGACCGCAGCGGCTGGGTGTTTGAGTGTCTTGGCAAAGGCCTGAAGAATGGCGAGGTCGGTTGAGCCTTCGAGGTAGAGGGCCCAACCGGTGATCTCAGCCTGGTAGTATTGGTCGAAGCCGATATCCGTGAGGGCCTTGAGGACTTGCTTGCCGCGGTCGTCCATGCGGTGAGGCGAGCCGACGAAGGCGATGACGATATCGCGGTTGGCGGCTTCGTTGATCACGACTTCGGAATGGCTGGCGGCGATGATCTGCGAGCCCTGGCGAGCGGCGACCTCGGTGAGGAGTTGGTAGATTTGGCGCTGGCGGAGGACTTCCATGTGGGCATCGGGCTCGTCGAGCAATAGAACGGTCCTGGGGTTGGCGTGGAGGTGAGCGAGCAGGAGAAGTGTCTGCTGCAATCCGCGACCGGTGCAGGAGAGGTCGAGCAGACATCCTTCCGGGTC
>Ga0194039_1001935_pt1 | contig 10782 bp, 7 predicted proteins | sample JunL228m_MetaG_FD_148679 | JGI IMG/M metagenome (GOLD analysis project Ga0194039, IMG submission 148679) | Anoxic zone freshwater microbial communities from boreal shield lake in IISD Experimental Lakes Area, Ontario, Canada - Jun2016-L227-8m | ecosystem: Environmental > Aquatic > Freshwater >...
CTTTTATGTGTACCAGGAGAAAATATTACAATTTTTATGTTTTTTAGATCGTGCAATTTAAATATTGAAGATAGTTTAATTTTTTCTATTTCATTGGCCACATTAGCTTGCCAATCCCAAAGTTCTCTTTCGTCCTTGCTAATTTTTACAGAAAAAGCAGCCATCTTGCCTGCATTGTTTCTAATAAGTTTTAAAACTATTCCATTTTTGTTTAGAAAATTTTGAAATTTTTTATTAAAATCATTTCCAACCACAGATACAAGATATGGATAAAGACCAAGCACCCCAAGCCCAAAAGCAATATTGGTACCGGTTCCACCCAATGCTTCTTTCTTTTTTCCACTAGGTAAAATTGTTACATCCCTGACGACTGAACCAATTACGAGAATTTCGTTTTTTATGTTTTTCATACTACATAGTTCCTTCACGCCATTCCGATAAATATTTTTTCTGTTTTGGTGTTAGCGTATCTGTTTTTATACCAAGACTTTTTAATTTGAGTTGTGCAATTTTCATATCAAGATTTTCTGGCAACGTATGAACTTCTTTTGATAAATTCTTGTAATTTTTTAATATATATTCAGCTGCCAACGCTTGATTAGCAAAGCTCATGTCCATAACACTTGCAGGATGCCCCTCTGCACAAGCAAGATTCACAAGTCTACCACCAGCAAGTACAAATATTCTTCTGCCATCTTTAAGTTCATGTTCTTCGACGAGGTCTTTTAATTCTTTTTTATTTTTTGAAATTTTATCGAGTGCAATTAAATCTATTTCCACATCAAAGTGCCCTGAATTTGAAACAATACATCCATTTTTCATATTTTTAAAGGCTTCTTCTCCTACCACACTAGTATTCCCTGTAACAGTACAAATTATATCTGCTTCTTTAGCAGCATTCGCCATAGGCATAACACGAAAGCCATCCATCGATGCCTCTATGGCTTTGACTGGATCTATTTCAGTAACTATTACATTTGCCCCCATTCCACGAGCTCGCATTGCAAGACCTTTTCCACACCATCCATATCCAGCAACCACAAAAACCGATCCTGCAAGGAGTTTACCTGTTGCCCTTACAATGCCTTCTATGGTTGATTGACCTGTGCCATAACGATTATCAAAAAAATGTTTGGTCATAGAATCATTCACAGCAATCACTGGATACAAAAGAGCGTTTTCTTTCGCCATGGCTCTAAGTCTTATAACACCAGTTGTTGTTTCTTCTGTTCCTCCTTTTACATTTTTTGCATCAGTTGGTCTCTCGCCATGAAGTGTAGAAAGTAAATCTGCTCCGTCATCCATAGTTATTTCTGGCTTCATGTCTAGGACAGAATTTATGTGAGAAAAATATTCTTTATTATTTTCCCCTTTTACAGCATATACAGGTATTTTAAAATATTTCACTATTGCTGCTGCGACATCGTCTTGGGTAGAAAGTGGATTCGAAGCACACAGAGCAACATCGGCACCTCCATCTTTTAATACAGCCATCAAATTAGCAGTTTCTGCAGTCACATGTAAACATGCACCAATTTTAACCCCTTTTAGTGGTTTTCTTTTCTTAAAATCTTCCCCAATAATCTGCAATACTGGCATATCTCGCAGGGCCCAGTTAATCTTCCCCAACCCTTTTTCTGCTAATTTTATATTTTTTATGTCATATTTCATGAGTCTATTATAGCAAATTTTGCAAAAATGAGAATTATCTAGTACTATTAATTCATATAAAAATAAACAAAGAATTTAGTATGATTGATAAAGTAATAAATACAAAAGAAATAAAAAAAGCTAATGCTGTCATAATGAGTGCTCCTTATGAAAATGGAGTTTCTTTTATGGGCGGAACTTCTCGTGCTCCTAAAAAAATATTAGCTTGTTTAAATGGAAACTTAGAATTACTTGATATAAAATTAGGCTATGAACCAGCAAAAGTGATACAAACTGCCCATAAGGAAATATCTGGTTTAAATAAACTTACTTCAGAAAAAGCCGTCAAAAAAATAAGTTCTGAATACCAAAAATTACTTGATGACAAAAAATTTGTAATAATACTCGGGGGAGAACACACTGTATCTCTCGGAGCACTTGATGCTATTTCAAAAAAAGAAAACCCAAAAGAAATAACCATACTACAAATAGATGCTCATCAAGATCTTCGCGACGACAATAGTGATTATAGTGAAAAACATGATAGGTTTGCACATTCATGTGTAATGCGTAGAGTTCATGAGCTTGGTTTTTCTGTCGTACAAATTGGAATCAGAACATATTCAAAATATGAATATGACTATTGGCAAAAAAACAAAAACACAATCACCGTTTTTGAGTCAAATAAAAAAGAAATTCCCATTGTGGAAATACTTAAGTCAATAAAAACAAAAAAAATATACTTGACTGTTGATGTAGATGGGTTTGACCCAAGTTTTATGCCTGGAACAGGAACCCCTGTCCAAGGAGGACTTGATTGGTATTATGGACTAGATTTAATTCAAAAAATAATAACTGAAAAAGATTTAATTGGAGCAGATATAGTAGAAGTTTCTCCACAACGCGATTCAGTTCTCACAGAATTTGGAGCAGCTTTGATTTGCTATAAAATAATGACTCACAAATTTAAAAATAAACTCAGGTCAATTTAGCTTTCAAAAACTTTTTGCGATAAATACAAAATACGATAATTAAATTCACTATTATAAAATATATACTAAAAGAATAAATCGAGAATATCCAATTCTTTATAATTAATAAAGATAAAATATTATTTATAATACCTCCAGCATACGAAGTGCTTGATTCAGTTTCTGGATATTGCCAAGCTTTTTTAATAGTTGGTATTGCTGCGAGTGCATCACTTAATATAGCAAAGATTATAGAAATTCCAATTTTATTTGTAAGTACATATAATACTAATGCAATTAAAGAAAAGAAGCCGCAGACAATATCAAATTTAGTTATTTTCCAAATAGAATCTTTTTTAAACATAGAAAGTATTACAACTAAAAGTGGTCCAAACCCAGCCATAGCTACACCCAAAACTGATAGACCAGCTCCTGCTTTTAATTGCAAAAAGACTCCCACAAGTGGTGCAAGTGCCCAAATAGACCAAGTAACTAAATTAGGCTTTGTCCCACCGTAGATGATACTTTTTAAATACCAAAAAATCCCTACCAGGTTTGTTGCAACTCCAATAAAAATAATTTTTTCAGGAAACATTGTATTATATTCCCTCTTTTTTTAATTCTTCAAGTAGTTCTTTTGCTCTTTTGGAAATTTTGCTTGGAATTTTTACATTTATTTTTATATATAAATCTCCAGATTTCCCATTCTTTATCGCTTCACCCATGCCGGTCATTTTCATTGTCTCTCCATCGTGAACTCCTGATGGAATATTTACTGTAATTTCTTCCTCGCGACGAAGTACTCCCAAACCTTTACAATTTGAACAATATTCTTTTGGAACTTCCCCAGTCCCAGTACAATAATCACAAATTTTAGTACTTGAAATATTTCCAAGAATAGTTCTCCTAACTTCACGAATCTGTCCCTGTCCATTGCATGTTTTACACTTCTGCATTGTTGTCCCGGGCTTTGCTCCAGATCCACTGCAAACATTACACTTTGATGTTTTTTTAATTAAAATTTTCTTTGTAATTCCTAAGATGGAATCAGAAAAGGATATTTGCATTTCCGTAGAGATATCTCTCCCTCTTCGTTGTTCTCTACTGCTACCCATATTACCACCAAAGAAATCGCCAAAAATATCATTTAGATTTCCAAAATCAAAATCAGCACTTCCTCCATTCTGAAACCCAGAAAAATCCCACTGTCCACCCCTGGAAGAAAAGCCCCCTTGACCATACCCTCCCTGTCCCATATTCTCATATCCAGATCCAAATTGATCATATTTAGCACGTTTTGCATCATCAGAAAGTACTTGATATGCTTCGTTTGCTTCTTTAAATTTAGCCTCATTACCATCTTTTTTATCAGGGTGATGCTTTTGCGCCAATTTATAAAAAGCCTTCTTTATCTCGTCTTTTGACGCATTTTTATTTACACCTAAAATGTTGTAATAATCTTTTGACATGTTATTTAATAGATTTTCAAGAAAAATTTTAAGCGTCGTGGGTCCCCTGTCCTTATGGCTCCGAGGGCGAAGACGCGAAAATTTTTGCTTGAAAATTGGATTATATCATAGGTTCAGCTTCTTGGGAAGTTTTTGTCTTTATTTTTTTATCTTCTTTGTCTTCTGTTTTTTCGTTTTCTTCATTTTCTTTTTCTTCATTGTTTTCTTTCGCTTTTCTTTTTGCTTTTCCTTCAATAATTGATTTCTCTTCTGCACTTCTTATAATAGTAGATTCCTCTTCTGCGATAAGTTTAGCTGCGGAATCTTTTGGTATTGAATATTTTCTACGCGATGCGGCAATTATTTCTTCTCTGTATGAAGGGTGCGTTGGAGGTAAAACTCTTAATGTCTCAGCAGAAAATGGATCATAAGATTCACCATCTATTGTCATTTTTACATAAATTTCTCCAACAGCAAGGTTAATCAAATCTTTTACTTCAAAAATCGGGGCAAATTCTGGTTTCATTTTAACAGCATCTTCTCCCCCAATACGAAAAGAAATAACACTACCGCAATTACCAAGCACTGCCTGATGAACTCTAGGAATAATCTGTCCGACATACTGATGTGCAATTGTTAAATTTAAAGCATATTTTCTAGCCTCTGATAAGATATTTTCAAAAGTTTGAGTAACAACGTTTTGGAACTCATCCACATAAAGATAAAAATCTTTACGATCTTTTTCTGGTATTGCTGCACGTTCCATTCCTGCCTGTTTTATCTTAGTCAAAAATATCGAACCAAGAAAACTGGAGTTTTCTTCACCAAGGCGACCTTTTGAAAGATTAATAAGAATTATTTTTTCTTCATTCATTAATTTACTTATATCAATCTTGTTTTCTTTTTGTCCAAAAATATTTCGAAGCAGTGGATCAGATAAAAATTGTCCGAGTTTATTTACAAGAGGAATAATAGCATCCGTATCAAACTTTTCAGACCAATCCGCGAATTCTATCGCAAAGAATCTTTTAACCATGTCATCTGTAATATATTCGACGACTTTCTGTCTATAATTTCTGTCAGTCAACATTGAAATCATTCCTCGCATAGTAGCATGCGGATAATCGAGTAACGCCAAACAAGTAAAACGAAATACGTGTTCGAGACGTGGCGTCCAGTTTGCTCCGAATTGTTTTTGAAAAACTTCAATGAGACCTTGAGTAAGTTGAAATTTAAATGCTGGATCAACGTTTGCAAGTGGGTTAAAAGATGCTGGAAAATCTAAATCCGTAGGATCAATAATACATACATCCTCAATACGTTCTTTTGGAATAAAATCAAGCATAGCATCAATGAAATCACTATGTGGATCGATCAAACATAAGCCATGATTGTAAATGATATCCTGACGTAAAAAAAGTTCCATTAATTTTGTTTTTCCTGTACCAGACTTCCCTATTATATAAAGATGCCTTCGACGATCTATGCGTTTAATACCAAAGATAAATTTCTTTTCTTCAAGAGCCGCAACATAATTAGTACGCCCAATAAAAGAAACCTCTTCTGGATTTATTTTTCCAAAAACTGGAAGTTCTGGTGGTGGTGGCGCATATTTTATTATTTGTACTCGATTTGGTTTTGGCATAATTTTTTATTCTAAAATTTTTCTTAACACATCTTCTGGAACTTCACGAATTTTTTCTTGGCTGGCTACTTTTACATCACTGACGGGAGCCTCTGTTTTTACGGGTTCCGGTATTGGAACTTCTACTTCTACTTTTACTGGTTTTAGTTTATCAGCAACATTGGGCTCAATGAATTCTTTTGCGGTTTTTTCAGATATAAAATTTTTCAATTTATCCATATCTTCTCTACTTGCAGATCTATCTTTTAGTGGAGGTTTTATAGTTTGTGTTGTAGTTTTTAATTCATTCAGAGAAATCGCTGGAGTTACCGGATCTTCAACTTTTTTTATTTCAGTCTTATCTAAAATATTATTATCAGAAAGAGTTTTGTTTAAAATATTTCTTAACGCTATGTTTTCTTTAGGTTTTTCCTTTTGTATTTGACCAACGAATTTATTTCTCACTGGAATATAATTTTGCTTTTCAGGTCTATTCACTGAATGTGTGTTTGTGTGAAAGGCATTTTTATCAAAAACTTTTTTAATAGCCGAAAATATTCCCGGCCTTGTTGTTGTATTCTTTTCATGTTCATGACTACCTGTAGTATCTATTCTTTCTGGATATCTATCGTCTTGTGGTTTTACACGACCCTGAGCAGACTCTCCTTTTTGTTCGAATTCTATTCCCAAATCAGCAAGCGGTTTATAGAACTTTTCTTCATCGTGTTTTATTTGATTCATTGACCCTTTTAGTGGTTTCAATTCGCCTGATTTCATTTTTGCTATACAATCCCTGCAATATACAGGACGCCCAGGTTCTGGTTTAAAAGGTACAAAAGTTTCTTTATGACAAATAGAACATTTGACTGGAAATTTCTCAGATCCACTGTTGCTATTGTCATCTCCCAAAGCCATGCCACTCCAATTGTTTATTTCTCTTTCCACGATTTCTCTTGATTTACAATATAAAGCGCGAGAAGACTTAATAACTTCTTCCTCTATTTTTGGATCACCTTTTGTTATTTCTGGTATGGTTTTAGCTGAAAATGGCCTTGAAGTAACTCCGCCAATCATTAATTTTAGATAAATCTTATAGTTTGGTAAATTCACAAGATCTTGCGGAGTAAACTCTGGTTCAAATTCTTTTTCTAAAAAATCTGCATCATCTGCCCCAACTCTGAATACTATCATCGTACCAACGTTTCCAAATACCGCATCTCTGACAGCAGAGCTTTTGTCCGAAACAAGTTGAGCTGTATATTGGTGAGCAACAGTTAAATTTAATCTATATTTTCTAGCCTCTGATAAAATACCCGCAAAAGAATCAGTAACAAAATTTTGAAATTCGTCCACATATAAATAAAAATCTTTTCTCTCATCTTCTGGGATTCTGACACGCTCCATAGCCGCAAGTTGAATTTTTGTAATAATCATTCCCCCCAAAAGTGCAGAATTGTCTTCACCAATACGTCCTTTTGATACATTTACGAGGAAAATTTTTCCTTCATTCATAATATCAAAAATGTTTATCGTACTGATCGATTGACCAACGACATTTCTTATTATTGATGTAGATAAAAATTGTCCAACTTTATTTTGGATAGGAGCAATAGCTTCGTTTCTAAATTTGTCTTGCCAGGCTTCATATTCATGAACCCAAAAAGCTTTAATAACTGGATCTTTTAAATTCGAAATTATTTTTTGACGATAATCTTTATCTACCAGCATTCTCGGTATTCCGAGAAGCGTTGTTCCAGGAGTATCAAGAAGAGCTAAAATAGCATTGTTTAAAATATATTCCATTCGAGCACTCCACGCATTTGCCCAGATTTTAGTAAATATACCCATGAGACCTGATGCAACCAAATGTTTATATTTTGGATCAATAAGTTCCAAAACATTAAAACCAATATGGTATTCTGTATCTGCTGGATTAAAATAAACTACATCTTTCGCTCTATTTGGAGGAATTGAAGCAAGAACTGCTTCGACGTTTTCTCCGTGTGGATCAACCATACAGACCCCTTCACCATTTCTGATGTTCTGTATAATCATATTGAACATCAAAGACGATTTACCTGTACCTGATTTCCCTAGAATATAAACATGCTGGCGTCTATCTTTGCGCTTAATACCAAAAAGCTGATTTTTGTCCCTATAAGTCGTCAATCCAAGATATGTAATATCTTTATTTATAGGTAGTTCTGGAACATCCATATATTAAATTATAGCACCAGAAAGAAGATTAAACAAAATCAAAAAGCCCCCATTGAGGGGCTTTTTGATTAAAGAAGGACTGTTTATTTTTTTTCTTCCCCTTCTTTGGGGCCGGCATCTTTTACTTCAGAATTTTGTTCTTCTGGTGTTGTTGAAGAAGAAGTATTTTCTGTTTTACTCATAGCTTCACCGATTTTAGACATTTCCGCTGAAAGCTCTTCTGTGGCTTTCTTTATTGCTTCTAAATCAGTACTGTCTTTAGTACTTCGTAATGCTGTAATTTTTGCATTTACACTGTCTTTTATATCAACTGGTATCTTTGCTTCATTGTCTTTTAATGCTTTCTCCGCTGTGTAAATTATCATTTCCGCAGTATTTTTTACATCAACGATTTCTCTTTTCTTTTTGTCTTCTTCCGCATGAAGTTCTGCATCCGCTTGCATTCTTTTTATATCCTCTTCTTTTAATCCTGAACTTGCTTCGATCTTAATTGATTGAGCTTTTCCAGAAGCTTTATCCTTTGCAGTTACATTTAAAATTCCATTAGCATCGACATCAAATGTAACCTCTATTTGAGGTATACCACGAGGTGCTGGTGGAACTCCATCCAAGATAAATCTCCCTAAGCTCTTATTGTCAGAAGCCATTGGGCGTTCACCTTGGACTATATGAATCTCTACAGAAGTTTGATTGTCTGCTGCTGTAGAAAATATTTGAGATTTACTAGAAGGTATTGTTGTGTTCTTTTCAATCAACTTTGTCGAAACTCCTCCAAGCGTTTCTATCCCGAGAGAAAGTGGTATAACATCAAGAAGTAAAACATCTCGTACTTCCCCCTGCAAAACACCAGCCTGAACTGCAGCTCCGAGAGCTACAACTTCATCAGGATTAATAGACATATTTGGTGTTTTTCCAAAAAGATTCTTTACCGCTTCTACTATGGCCGGCATTCTAGTCTGCCCGCCAACCATTATAATTTCATTTATTTCATTCATTTTAAATGGTGATGCTGCAAGAGCTCTTTTTGTTATTTCAATCGAACGATCGATATATTCTTTAGTTAAAGATTCGAGTGTGGCTCGAGACATTTTTAAAAGCAAATGCTTTGGACCAGAAGAATCCGAGGTAATAAACGGAACATTTATTTCAGTTTCCATAGTTGTAGAAAGTTCATGTTTTGCTTTTTCTGCGGCTTCTTTTAATCTTTGGTGTGCCAATGGATCTTTCCTTACATCAATCCCTGATTCTTTTTTATATTCTTCGGCAATCCATGCAATAACCTTTCTGTCGATATCCCCTCCACCCATATGTGAATCTCCGTCTGTTGATTTTACTTCGATAACATCGTCTCCTATTTCTAACACTGAAACATCAAAGGTACCGCCACCAAAATCATAAACAACAATCTTTTCATTTTTCTTTTTATCAAATCCATAAGCAAGAGCCGCGGCAGTAGGTTCATTTATAATACGTTTTACATCAAGACCAGCGATAGCTCCTGCGTCTTTTGTTGCTTTTCTCTGAGCATCGTTAAAATAAGCAGGAACAGTGATAACTGCTTCTGTTATTTTTTCACCTAGTTTTGTTTCAACGTCTGTTTTAATCTTTTGCAAAATCATTGCTGAGATTTCTTCTGGACGATAAAACTTATCTAACATTTTTACTTTTACACCGCCACTCTCACTTACTTCTATTTTAAATGGAGCGCTTGTTCTGTCTTTTTGCACTTCTGGATCGTCAAATCTATGACCCATATATCTTTTCATTTCTGAAATGGTATTTTCTGGATTTGTAACTGCTTGTCTTTTTGCTAACAATCCGACAATACGATCACCGTTTTTTGTAGTTGCTACTACAGATGGTGTAGTGCGATTGCCTTCTACGTTTTCAACAATCTTCGGTGCACCACCTTCGATTATAGCTACTGCTGAATTTGTTGTACCCAAGTCTATTCCTATAATTTTACTCATAATTTTTTTAAATTTTTCGGGAAAAGGTCATTCCTTTAAATGAGCCCAAGGTGCGACCTTAAAGAGAAAAATTTTTAATTAATTTGTTAATGTTTTTTTATTTTTAATTTCCCGACTTCGACTTTCGGGCCTGCCTAAGCAAGCAGGGTTTATAATTTTTTTTAAGACCTTTTAATAGTATATACTTCCTCTGTATTTTTGACAAGTATTTCGCGACCGCAAAATACTTGTTGATATTATATTCATACATGTTATAATGTCAAGCATAATATCCATTCAAACTTGTGAAGGACGGTCCTTCACAGTATAATAAAACTATGCTAAGAAAACATATATTTTCAATCGGTGAATATTATCACCTCTACAATAGGGGTACAGATAAACGAAAGTTGTTTTTAGATATTCATGACTATCATCGTTTTATTATGCTTCTCTATCTTTGTAATTCAGATCAACCCGTAGACTTACAAAAATTATTTCGTGAAGGACGGTCCTTCACAGAATTATTTACAATTGATCGTGGAAATCCAATAGTTTCAATCGGAGCATGGGTTTTAATGCCAAATCATTTTCATATTTTAGCAAAAGAAACAACTGAAAATGGAATCGCTATATTTATGAGAAAAGTTATGACTGGATATTCTATGTATTTCAATAAAAAACATGTTCGTAATGGAAATTTATTCCAAGGAAGATTTAAATCTGAACACGCTAATCGAGATGAGTATCTAAAATATCTCTTTTCGTATATTCATTTAAATCCTATGAAATTAATTCATGGTGAATCAAATTGGAAAGAAAATGGGGTAAAAGATATCAAAAAAGTAAAAGGGTCTTTGTTGAAATATGAATATTCTAGTTTACAGAGTTATTTAGAAAAAAATAAAAAATATCAAAACATA
>Ga0194039_1001936_pt1 | contig 10775 bp, 10 predicted proteins | sample JunL228m_MetaG_FD_148679 | JGI IMG/M metagenome (GOLD analysis project Ga0194039, IMG submission 148679) | Anoxic zone freshwater microbial communities from boreal shield lake in IISD Experimental Lakes Area, Ontario, Canada - Jun2016-L227-8m | ecosystem: Environmental > Aquatic > Freshwater >...
CGGGACTAACGCCACTGAGCGCAGGTGGAGACGGGATGCGGCGGGCCTTGCAGATTGCGATGACCATTCCAGGAGTGCGAGATGGCATCCTGCTGGTGGATGAACGCGCCAGGGAATGCAGCAGATTGGCCAGGGCGGTGGGGTAGAAACCGGTGATGTGCGGCGTCAGGCTCGCAGCGGTCTCAGCATGGCGCACCAGCGCCGCGTCATCATGGAACATCATCGCCGCCAGCGCCCGGTAGATATGGAAGAAGGCCAGGGCCATCGGGTTGCCCTGGATGCGCACATCTAGCGCTGATGGGAAAACGTAAAGACAGAAAGATTCAAGACAGGAAAATGAGGAAGATGGGTTTCCTCTTCATTTTTCTGTCTTGAATCTTTCTGTCTTCTCTCCCGCCCGACTGGGCGTCGAACCTAAGAACCGCGGTCAGGACTTCCGCTGCAAGCATTTCTGGATCAATGAGAGTTGTACCCGCTGGTGATGATCACCTTCACCCTGGGTTTGTCCGCCAAAACGCGCTTCGCCAGATCGATTCCCGATAAGCCGCCAAGCATCACCATGTCGGCGTAAAGCAGGTCGATCTCCGCCCGATGCTTCCGCCACAGCGCCAGCGCCTCCTCCGCCCGGTGTTTCACGGTCAGCCAGTCTCCGGATTCGTGTGGTCGTCCAGACATTGCCGGACCGTTTCCAGGATGGTTTGCGACGGGCAGGGTTTCTGCAGGAACCGCCTCCCCACGTGGTTCACAAGACTTGCCTGGTCGCCGCCGATCCCGGCGCCGTAGCCGGTCATGAAAATGACCTTGAGCCGGGGGTTGTCCTGCTGCAATCGCTCGGCCAAATCACGGCCCGTGAGGGTTCCCGGCATCACCAGATCGGTCAGCGCCAGCGCGATCTCCCCCGCGTGACGTTGCCAAAGATCCAGCGCTTCCTGCGCGGTCTTGGCCTCACAGACCCGGTAACCCTTGCTGGTGAGCAACCGCCGGATCGTCAGCCGCACCGCCGGGTCGTCTTCGACCAGGAGGATCATCTCGTTTCCGCCGGCGACGGGCCTGCTATCCTCCGATGCGGCTCCCACCCGGGCGGGAACCGGGATTGAAGGCAGAAACACTTTGAACGTGGTGCCCTTGCCAACCTGGCTGGTCACCTCCACCCAGCCCTGGTGCTGCTTGACGATCCCATAAAGGGTTGCCAGCCCCAATCCCGTGCCTTTGCCGGCTTCCTTCGTCGTGAAGAACGGCTCGAAAATACGCGGCAAAACCTCCGGCGCGATCCCGGTGCCGGTGTCACTGACCAGCAGGCAGACAAATTCACCGGCCCGCGCCTCGGGGTTTATTCGCGCCTGCGCTTCATCGAGCCGCGTGGACTCGGTACTGATGCGCAATTGGCCCCCTCCCGGCATCGCGTCACGGGCGTTGACCACCAGGTTGAGGAGCACCTGCTCCATCATGCCCGGGTCGGCCTGGACATAGGGCAGCGGCGCCGCGCAATGGCAGTCCATGTCGATGTTCTCACCGATGATCCGCTGGAGCATCCTGGTCAGGTTGACAATAATCTCGTCAAGCATCAGCGGCTGAGGCTGCAAAATCTGTTTGCGGCTGAACGCCAGTAACTGGCGCGTCAGGCCAGCCGCCCGCTCAGACGCTGCCAGCACATGCTTAAGGCATTCCCTGACCTCCGCCGGGTTATCCTCCGCATCCATCAATGCCAGGTCGGCACTGCCCCGGATCACCGCCAGCATATTGTTGAAATCGTGCGCTACCCCGCCCGCAAGCTGGCCCACCGCCTCCATCTTTTGCGCCTGGCGCAGTTGATCTTCGATCGTCTTCCGATTCGTGATGTCGATCCATGATCCGACGATCTCCGCCGGTGCGCCCTGGGCATCGCATATCAACCGTTGCTCGTCCTGGATCCAATGATACTCCCCGTTCTTGTGCCGAACCCGGTACTCCCGGGCGATCTCTTTTGTCGTGATGAGCTGGCTGAGGCTGCTGGCGACCTCCGGACGGTCTTTCGGATGAATCTGGTCCAGCAAGCCTCCTGGTCCGCGACATTCCGCAACCGTGTAGCCCAGCAACCTCTCGATGTTCTCGCTCACCCAGAGCAATTCAGTCGTTTTCCCATCGGTCTTGAGAGAATAAATCACCGCCGGACTTTGGGTCAGCAGCCGGCCCAGCCGCTGTTGGGTGGTCTGCGATACCTCCTCCGCCCGCAACCGCTCCAGCGCCCCGCCGGCATGGTCCGCCAGGGATTGGAGCGTCTCTAGGCTCTGGGCGTCGTAGGCGTTGGGCCTATAGCTTTGGATCGACAAGACGCCGAGGATCGTTGTTCCGTGCTGGATCGGCACCCTCACAATCGAAGCTGATCGGCGTGATGTGTCGCCGAAGGGCAGACCCTCCTCCCGAATCGTCTGGGGATCGCCCCGTAATATCAATTGGCCCCCTTGTTCGATTGCCCGCTTGGCATATTCCGTTGGCGGCTGCGGAAAACCCGGGAGTTTGCATTCCGTGCGCTGACCGTTGATGATGTCCATGCATACCAAAGCCGACAGACGGTTCTCATGGACAGAATAAAGCTGGAAAAGGCATGCGTCCCATCCAAGCAGTTGATCGGCCACCTCCACAATAATCTCGCCCGCCTCGCGGGCGGTTTTGGCGGAGTTCAGCCGCTGTCCCAGGTGCGCGAAGGCCGCGATCCGCAACTCGGCCCGCTTGCGCTGGGTGATGTCCCGCACAATCCCAATGACCCCGATGATCTCGCCCGCCACATTCCGCAGCGGACCAAAGCTGTTAGAACTCCAACCCGATTTTCCCGAAGGGAGACCGGCGAAAGGAAAATCGATTGCGGGTGTCGTTTGGCCTGCCAGGGCCTTTTGGAGCGTGTCCAGCACCCTGACCTCCCGCAGGAACGGAAACACCTCCTCGGGATGCTTCCCCAGCACCTGGTTCGCCGGAAGGCTTGTCAGGTGCTCCATGAACGGATTCCACACCTGATACTTCAGATCCCGACCGTAAACAATGATGCCCTCCTCAGCGCTGGCGACAATCTGCTGATTGAACCGGCTTGACTCCCGCAGCGCCTCCGCAAGTTGCTGCCGATCGGTGACGTCGCGGGAATTAACCACGATTCCCTTCACATTGGGATTGTCCAGCAGGTTTCGGCTGGCGCCTTCCACCGCCCGCCAGGATCCATCTTTGTGCCGGAATCGCAGATCGATTCGGGTGGCTGACCCCGGTGAAGCGATCGATTCCACCAATGCTTGCCGCACGCGGGCCGCGTCTTCCGGGTGAATAAAATCAAAAGCACTCCGCCCCACCAGTTCGGCCGGCTCGTAGCCGAAGACCTTCTGCGTCGAGGGACTTTCATACCGGATGGTCCCATCCGCATCGAACACGCTGGTGACATCGGCCGCCATCTCGGTCAAGGCCCGGAAATACTCCTCCTGTTGCCTCAGGGCCGCTTCCGCCTGCTTGCGCGCGGTGATGTCCCGTTTGACGGCGATGAAATGAGCAATCTGAGCGCCCCCATCGCGCACTGGAGTAATCGTGTTCTCTTCGTTGTAAAGGCTGCCGTCCTTGCGCCGGTTCACCATGTCCCCGGACCACACCCGGCCCGCGAGAATCGTCTCCCAGAGCCGCTGATAGAAAGCATCATCATGCGCACCGGACTTCAAAAAGTTCATTTTCTTCCCAAGAACTTCCGCCACAGGATACCCCGTTAGCCCGGTGAACGCTTCGTTGGCCCAGATGATGGCCCCATCACGATCGCTGACCAGGATGGCGTTGGTTGAGGCCTCCAGCGTCTGGTTCAATACGTGCAGGCGATCATCCGCCCGCTTGCGCTGGGTAATGTCCACCACCACGGCGCGACATTCCTGACCGGCGGAGGAGAGGGTCGTCTGGATCTGCACGAAGTGCAAAGGCTCGCCGTTCGTCCCGAGGCCGACCTCGCACGTTGGATGCAATTGGCCCTCAAAGACCTGCTCAAGGTGGCTATTGAACGACGGCCGGTCAGCCGCAGAGACAAATCGGCCGAAACGTTTGCCGATCAACGCAGCGCGATCGTGTCCGAGGAGGCGGGCACCAGCCAAGTTGGTCTGCGTGATCTCCCCTGCAGATCCCAATGTGAAATAGCCCACGGGAGCAAAGTCGTAGAGGTCGGTGTAACGCGCCACCGAGGCCTCCTCCCGCGACCGCGCCTCCCGGAGTTCTTCGTTCTGCATCTCCAGTTCGATCTGATGGATCTGCAGTTCCTGTAGGAGCCCTTGCGTTCCGTCGGCTGAGACAGGAACCTTCGCGGGCGGCGGCTGGCTCTGAAAACGTGCTTGGGCGCGACGACGCAGGTCGGCGGCATCAGTTGGTTTTTCAGGTTTCATCGCCTTTGTTCTTCATCCATGTTTTCCAAGAGGGGCAGCGGGATTGGAACGGAAATGCAAAACCAACTTCAGGAGGCCACCGGAGTTTCCTGCACGAAGCGCGGCATCAAGTTTGCCAGGAATCCGGAGTGAAAACGACGTGGTTCCCCTGGCTTCCATAGAGGCGAAGTCGCACCGGCCATGTTCAGAAGCAAAAGAGCAATTCACAATATCCACCACGCCTTGGACCCTGGCAGAGACAGGCGAGATGGGCAAGACAAACATCTAATAAAACTGCATAACAAGAATTGCTGACTATTTTCCGCTTGCTACTGCGAGGATTTTGGCAGATCATTGGAATCATGGCGGATGGAAATCACCACTTGGTACCGTTGCGAGCAGGAAAGATGCATTTCTCTTGCTTCGGCGCAGTTGGTTGCAGCGGCTGCGAGAAGCTGGGCCATCTTCTTGTTGAGATAATGAATTGGGCGAAGCTGGCGGTTGTTACGATGGTCCTGGCGCTCAGTTTAACAGGCTGCCAAACGCCGGATGCAAATCCGGTATGGCCCTCGGATGTGGTGAAAGCCGCGGCGACAAACGCCCCGAAATCGGATGCAATGGTGCTGCGTGAAGGGGACTCAGTGCGCATCTCATTTCCGGGCGCCCCCAACTTGAACACGATCGCCCCGATCCGGCGTGACGGCATGATCACGCTGCAGTTGATCGGGGAATTCAAAGCTGCGGGATTGACTCCCAGTCAACTCGAGAAGGAGCTGGTCAAACTGTATGCTCCGCATCTTCAAACCAAGGAGGTTTTGGTGGCGGTTGAATCATCAGCCTTTCCGGTTTATGTAACGGGAGCCGTGCTCCGACCGGGAAAGATTATGTCCGACCGCCCGATCACGGCGCTGGAGGCGATTATGGAGGCGGGTGGGTTCGATTATACCAAGGCGAATCTGAAAGCGGTGACCGTTATCCGTTCCGAAAACGGCAAGACCGAGCATCACAAACTCAATCTGAAACCGGTGCTGCAGGGGCAGGGAACCGAGCAGTTCAACCTGAAGCCCTTCGACATCATTTACGTCCAGGAGAGGTTCAACTGGTTTTAGTGCCTGTCGGATCTGCCGAATGACAGGAGAAAGACGAGCACCGACATCCTGCCGGTGATTCCGGTCGGAGCCGCCACACAGTTCTGGAGCCCTGCGCTACGGCCCCACCAATCATTGATGACAAATCACGCATAGATCAAGCGATAGTACTCTGCCGACATGATGCAGCCCGCCAACCATAAAGCTTTCCCTGGTATCGCCGCAAGTCATTGAGTACCTTGCTGCTCAGATAACCTGAAACCTCCAGGTCATCCCGTAAAGTCCGATTAGTGCAAGGCCAAACAGGGTCAAAGCGCTTCCGGCATCGGGAACTGCGGGATCCAGACCGGTTGGTTTCCGAGGATTACCTCCATCGAATCCAGGGAAGGAGGATGCGCCCGCCAGCGGAACGTCAAGCGGTGTAGGTTGTTCCGAAGGATTACCCCCAGCGAATCCAGGGGAGGAGGACCCGCCCACATTCGGAATGTCAAGCGGTGTAATGTCAGTCTGATAACCTGGAATGACGGGAGAAACCGTTGAGCCTTGAGGAGAATGAGAAACCGAAAGGAAATCATTATCCCACGTTACTTCCAGCTTACCAGCTTGAGTAAGGTCGGCCGATGGGCCCCCGGACCGACCGAATTGTACGCTGCGGGCTAAGTTCAAATCGAAAGAGAGGTTGCTCCAAACTTCCGGATCAGTTGCAGTGCCCGCAGCGGTGTAATTTATCGTCCAGAGGCGGGTGTTAATCTTTTGCAAAGAGGTCGCCTGAGCAAGATCGAGAGTGCCTGTATAAGCTTGCAGTGCCGCTGTGTCACCCGAATAACCATTCGGTCCCCCTGGAGCACCCGCCGGCGGTGTGATGGATCCCGGAAACTGGTCCGACCCTCCACCGACCGTATGAGTGCCTGTATTGGCATACGGTGGCACCCCGAGCAGAAGACCGACCAAGACTACCGCGATACCAATCGCTCTTCCAATGACAACTGTTCTTCCAATGACAGCTTTCAAATGCATGGTTCAGGTTTGTTCAGTGATCTCATATCAACTACGAGCGTTGGAGTAGCATAAACCACATCATTTAGGCCACATCCAAACTCAAATCGTTTGTAACTGATGCATTGTCAGTAATATAGCAATTGAATCGCGTCTCGGCTTTCAGGTGTCGGTCATGCCTAATCGCCCGAAAAGTGTAAGGATACCCGACTCTAAAGCAGGTGAAAAGAGTGGCTGCATACGCTTTATTGATGTGCGACTATCACGTACCACATAGCTTATGCTATAATTGCCACACTGTCAAATCCTGAGTTAATATTAACAGTGTGTCTGCTGTCTTCCTGTGTGATCTTTGCGATCTTTGTGATCTTTCGCGGCTATTAACTGCTTTTTCTAGGTTGAATGGTGATGGCTTAACGGATCATCCCGGTTCAGCCGCTCTTCCTTCGCGCTCGGCCCGCTGGATCCCGAGCTTTTCCATCAGTTCATAAAAGGTGGGCCGGCTGATGCCCAACTCCACGGCGGCGGGGGCAATCTTGCCGCCATGCTTGCGCAAGGCTCTCTGAACCATCTCTCTTTCCACCGCTTCCCGGGCTTCCTTGAGGCTGGCACCGTGGGCGGCAACGCCAAGGCTGCTAAGTTCCAGATCTTCGACGGACAATCTCTTGCGCTCGGCCATGATCACGGCTCGCTTCACGCGATTTTCCAGTTCGCGGATGTTCCCGGGCCAGGGGTGATCGCCCAGGGCGCGGAGCGCTTCCTGACTGAACGCCAGCCCCTCTTTGCCAGTCTTGGCGGCGTTCCGCCGGAGGAAGTCCTGGGCCAACAAGAGGATGTCGTTGTCGCGCTCGCGCAGCGGGGGCAAGCTGATCACGACGACGGCCAGGCGATAGAACAAATCCTCGCGAAACCGTCCGTCGATGATCGCCTTCTTGAGATCGACGCTTGTGGCCGCGATCACACGGCTATCCACCTGGATTTCCTGCCGGCCGCCGACGCGCTCGATGCGCTGCTCCTGGAGGAAGCGGAGCAGCTTGACCTGAAGGAGGGCCGGCAGTTCGCCGATTTCATCGAGGAACAAAGTGCCGCCGGTGGCCAACTCAATACGGCCTTTGCGTTGGACGTGGGCACCGGTAAAGGAGCCCTTTTCGTGGCCGAAGAGTTCGCTTTCCAGGAGGGTTTCCGGGATGGCACCGCAATTGATGGCGACGAACGGGCCGTCCTTTCGGGCGCTGCGGCGATGGATCGCCATGGCCACCATTTCCTTGCCCGTGCCGCTTCGCCCAGCACCAGGACCGGCGCATCCGAGGTGGCCACTTTGCGAATCGAAGTGAACACCTGCTGCATCTGCGGGCTGGTGCCGAGCATGCCCTCGAAGGTGTCCGTGCTCAAAGTTTGCTGCATCTGCCGGTATTCCCGCTCGAGGTCGGCGAGATAAAGGCAGCGCTTGAGCAGGAGCTTGATCTCATCCATGTCCACGGGTTTGGAAAGGAAATCATAAGCGCCGGCACCCACGGCGAGCAGGGCGTTCTGCTTTTCGCCCTGGCCGGTAATCACGATGACCTTGGCGGTTTGGTCTGCCGCAACCAGGTCGGACAAGACGGCGAGGCCTTCCTCGGGGCTGGCTGGGTGGGGCGGTAACCCCAGGTCCAGGAGGACCGCGGCGGGGTGAGCCGCGCGAAAGGCTTCCAGCGCGCTGGCGCGATCCTCAGCCAGCACAACCTCGTAGTCCCGGGCGAGCGCCCATTTCATCTGGGTGCGGATTTCTTCGTCGTCGTCAATTATTAGCAGTTTCGGGAGCATAGCGAAATGGGGTGGTGGGGAAATGGAGTGGTGGAGTGATGGGGTGATGGAGTGATGGAGTGATGGAGTGGTGGAGTGGTGGAGTGGTGGAGTGGTGGAGTGGTGGAGTGGTGGAGTGGTGGAGTGATGGAGTGATGGAGTGGTGGAGTATTGGAATATTGGGAGTTAACCGTAGGCAACATTGCTTTCCTTTATGATCAGGCTGTCGATCCAGTCGCCAGTCTCCTGCTTACGTTCGAGACTTTCAACGAGTGTGAGCAGGCCGTTCTCAAGCTTGAAGGCGAGATCGTTTAGACTCTTGAAGTCGGCCTCAGACACCTGTTGGGCTTTATGATAGGCATGCAGGCCGGAAACCGACTCCCCTAAAGAGCCCAAGCCGTAGTACAGGAACTGAAGGTATTCCCGCAGGGAACGACGACAATAACCCTCAGCGATGTTGCGATGCACGGAATCCGCCGACGCAATAGCCTGTGAACCCACACGCCTGAGTTCAAACTGAAACGTCTTGAAGACGCGGCAGTTCACAACGTAATACTCGATCGCGTCCTGCCACACCCGCAATTGCTGATAACCGCGATTCTTATTCCGATAATTCATGTCCATGCGTTACTCCATCATTCCATCATTTCACCATTTCATTACTCCAATACTCCAACACTCCAATACTCCATTACTCCATTACTCCAATACTCCATTACTCCATTACTCCATTACTCCAATACTCCATTACTCCATTACTCCAACACTCCATTACTCCATTACTCCAACACTCCATTACTCCATTACTCCAACACTCCAATACTCCAACACTCCAATACTCCAACACTCCAATACTCCAACACTCCAATACTCCAACACTCCAATACTCCAATACTCCAACACTCCAATACTCCAACACTCCAATACTCCAACACTCCAATACTCCAACACTCCATTACTCCACCACTCCATTACTCCACCACTCCATTACTCCACCACTCCATCACTCCACCACTCCACCACTCCACCACTCCATCACTCCATCACTCCATCACTCCATCACTCCATCACTCCATTACTCCATCACTCCATTACTCCATCACTCCATTACTCCATCACTCCATTACTCCATCACTCCATCACTCCATCACTCCACCACTCGACCACTCCACCACTCGACCACTCCACCACTCCATCACTCCATCACTCCATCACTCCATCACTCCATTACTCCATCACTCCATTACTCCATCACTCCATTACTCCATCACTCCATTACTCCATCACTCCATTACTCCATTACTCCACCACTCCATTACTCCACCACTCCATTACTCCACCACTCCATTACTTCAACACTCCATCACTCCACCACTCCAATACTCCACCACTCCAATACTCCACCACTCCAATACTCCACCACTCCAATACTCCACCACTCCATTACTCCAACACTCCATTACTCCACCACTCCATCACTCCACCACTCCAATACTCCACCACTCCAATACTCCACCACTCCATTACTCCACCACTCCATTACTCCAACACTCCATTACTCCAACACTCCATTACTCCAACACTCCATTACTCCAACACTCCATTACTCCAACACTCCATTACTCCACCACTCCATTACTCCACCACTCCATTACTCCACCACTCCATTACTCCACCACTCCATTACTCCAACACTCCAACACTCCACCACTCCATCACTCCACCACTCCATCACTCCACCACTCCATCACTCCATCACTCCACCACTCCATCACTCCACCACTCCATCACTCCACCACTCCATCACTCCACCACTCCACCACTCCACCACTCCATTTCCCATGCACCTACCCCAAGAAGCTACATTGTTGCGGATATTCATCGGCGAAAGCGACCGCTGGAAACACCAACCTCTCTACGAGGCGATCGTGCTAAAGGCGCGCGAGTTGCACATAGCGGGGGCCACAGTGCTGCGCGGGCCGATGGGCTACGGGAAATCGAGCCAACTGCACACGGCGAAGATTCTGCGCCTGTCGATGGATTTGCCGCTGGTGATCGAGATTGTGGATGCCGAGGAGAAGATACAGGCGTTCCTGCCGATGCTGGACGAGATGATGAAGGGCGGGTTGGTGACAATGGAAAAGGTGCGGGTGATTGATTACCGGGCGAACCAGGACCTGGAAGAGCCGGAGATTTGAACCCGCAAAGCTGTCAGAGCCAGTCAGCCGGTAAATCATCAAAGCGGGCTGCCGCCGCCCTGAATTTGCCCCTCATCCGGTAGGAGAAAGACGAATCCTTTCCGTCGCTGGCCATCGCGTGCATCAGAATGCCCTCGAAGGGAAGCTTGGCGACATCCAGCAAACCATCCTTGGTTATCCACGGCACAGATTTCTCAGACCATTCGTCACTCATTAGCCTTCATCTTGTCTTCAGACCTCAGGTTTTGGGGGAATCGGGGCGATAGTTGCCGCAAATCGAGTTTCCCGAGACCTTCACGTGCGTCCCAACGTCGCCGGGCTCGGTATTCCTCAGATGGCGCAGAGGCCAGTCTCCGAAG
>Ga0194039_1001937_pt1 | contig 10774 bp, 9 predicted proteins | sample JunL228m_MetaG_FD_148679 | JGI IMG/M metagenome (GOLD analysis project Ga0194039, IMG submission 148679) | Anoxic zone freshwater microbial communities from boreal shield lake in IISD Experimental Lakes Area, Ontario, Canada - Jun2016-L227-8m | ecosystem: Environmental > Aquatic > Freshwater >...
AATTTGCCCTACACCATGGAGGTGGAGCAGGCCGCTCAGGCCGTGCGCACATTCAAGCCCAAAGTGGTTTATCCCTATCACTGCCGCGGCTCTAACCTGGAAAAGTTCAAAGAACTTGTCGGCACGGATTTGGGTATCGAAGTTCGCCTGCGGGATTGGTACCCCAAGCAATAGGCTCTAATGTGGTAGTGACAACAATTGAAGGTGAAACGACGCGAAGCGATGAAGATACCAACCCTTTTGAACTTCACGATCAACGCCACCTGGAAGCTGCTCAAGGTTGGTTCCTGCTGATTTCATCCTGTCTTGTTGAACGTTGGAGTGAGCCACACTTCATCATGTGAAGGTTAGGGCGATGTCACAACGTCGTAGAACCGACTGGAATACAACGCGCCACCGCAATCACGCACCGTGACTGGATTGCCGGTGCCCAGCACGTTGGCGGCAACAGCGAACCACGCACTCGGGAGCAAGTCGCTGCCTCGAACCAGATAACTGCGGCCCAACACGGTCTTGAAGGTTAACAGCACGTCCGAGCCGCTGATTTGAACACGGATCGGCGATACCCGGACAGGAGTGATCGGTCTTCCATAATTCTGAATCTCTATCTGCATTTCAGGACTCAATTGTTTGATAAGCTCTGCATTGTAAACACAGGTAGGAGCATAAGGTGCAGGAGTTTTGTATAGCTGCATGGCTGCTACAGCATAAAAACGGGACATTGCAGCAGGAGAGCCGTCTCTGACTGCCGGATCAACATCGGTTATAATGATTGAAATAGTATTGTCAGAGTTGCGCACAATTTCGAACGTACGGAACTGCTGGGGGAAATCCCTTAATGATGGTGTCTGAACCTCCCAGAAACCCTGTTCAGGATGGTTGGGATCAGGTGATTTGAATGCGGTGACCTGATTATAGTGTGTATGTCCTGCAAGCCACAGGACTAAATTCGGATATTTATGAAGTGTAACAATCAGTTCTTTATCGGTTTTATAAGATTCGGGTCCCCAGCTTCCGACACCGGAACCATATCCTGCAACGCCTATCGGCACATGTGCCGCGATGATCATAAGCTTACCTTCAGACTGGCCCTGATCAAGTTCACTTTTAAGCCAGTCATAACGGGTCTTATCGAGAGAGCCATTTCCATGATTGGTAAAATTATTTTCACCTTGCGTATCGTCGAGCATAATAACCCTTATGGGTATATCCGATTTCGGATCGAAACTATAAGAGGCAAAGTTACGGTTGGTACTGGTCGGGGTAAAACCGTGACCCAGCGGTTGTGAAGACGTATCAAAGAACTCGCTCATCCAATCTTTCATTCTAAGTGTATGACGGTTCGGATCGGCGACAACCTTAATAGCAGTGGTGTTACTCACAGCTCCTGCACCGATAATATCGCCGTAACGTGTACTGCCGTTGACTGTGCCCATAAAGTAATTACTTTCAGTAAAGCCTGAATAAGGAGGAAAAAGTATATTTGCTCCCAATCTGAGGAGATCCTCACCGATATAGCTCTGCCGAAGGTAATCATTGACAGGCTCTGAACCAAACCAGAAATTATCGTGGTTGCCTTTAGTCTGATACCAGGGAATAGTCGTATCAAGCCCTGCAGCCTGGTAAGGTTTCTGATAATCGATTGTGTCCTCTCCGGCATGGGCACCGGAACTTGGTCTAATGGGCTTACCGTCAATGACATCAATATACCATCTCAGTTCGTTATATTGAGAGTTGTTATCTGCATCGCCAAGAAAAAGACCGCAATCAAATGGCGTTTGTTTGTGGAGGGCATTTACCGTCTGGATGGCTGCGTCAAGAGTATGAGTTGTATAGAGCATGGTATACGTTATTGCAGGTGTACAGTTCGTTTCCCAAGCATTGAACATCTGCAAATCATAGAAGGGTTGACTGGGAGATTCTTTGTCGTAAACATGTATGTCAGACATGGTAAAAAAGCTCAAAAGTGATGCAGCATGGTTGACTGATGAAACGTCATAGCCAGCCGGCATGATGCCTCGGTCCTTTCCGTAATCGATACCAGAGCCATAATGCCAGAGGCCATAGCCGTTGTCTAGAAAGTGTGAAGGTTCCCAGGGGTAAAAAGTATTAGTAGCAGAAGTTACTGAGTCAGGCACTATGGTCCTCTGGCGAGTTGTATAAACCTCGGAAGAAATCGGATATCCTTCGCCGAGATCGCGTCCAACAGGCCCCGAAGGCGCCGGGGCCCTCTCCCCACGGTAGGTCTGCGCCGTCGTCAGTTCGTTGAAAGTCAACTGTCCCGTGCCGTTGAAGGATTGAGTCGCCAAGTCGCCGGCGTTAACCGTCAGCGCCAGCCCCAACGCTATCGCCAGGAACATCCGCATGCATTTCATTGTCGCTATTTTCATAAACTGATCTTTCGAGGTCATGCCTAATTGAACAGCGCATTTTAGCCGAGAGCGGTGAGTGAGGCAAGAACAAACACCAAATGAATTGCACCTCCACCCAATCCGCAAATTCTCACGGCTCCAGGTCGGGACCGATTTATTGCGAAAACCAAGGATGTCTGCCCCCCGGTTGTTACAGATAGCGGGCATTGGACTGTCGTCAGAACCCTAAGACCCACCGTTGCTGTCCCCCAAGCGATAGCACCTTCTTCCGAGTTTGACAGCTAAACAAAGAAATTGATAGTTGCTGTTGTTGCTGGATGATGGATGCTGTAAGTGATAGTTGCTAGTGTTGATGATTGCTGGTTGGTGGTTGGTGGTCTGTGGGTGAAGGCTGATAAATGATGGATGGTGGGTGATGGATTGTGGATGATGTTATTGATGATTGATGATTGATGATGAGTGATGAGTGATTGATGGTGGGTGATTGATGGTGGTTGCTGGTTGATGGGTGCTGTAATTAATTGTTGATTGCTGATGGTGTTGATAATATTGCTGGTTGATGCTGGGTGATGAGTGATGCGTGATGGATGGTGGTTAATGGTTGCTGTTATTGATGGTTGTTGATTGGTGGTTGATGGATGCTGTTGTTGGTGGTTGATTGTTGCCTGCTGATGGTTAAAGATGGCTGATGGTTAAAGATAGTTGTTATTGATGGAGACTGTAATTGATGGATGCTGGTGTTGGCCGGGCGTTGGCTGGCTTCGTCAATGATGCCGATATGTTCGGCACAACCTTGGCGGCTTACGCGAAGAGCGTTGTCCTGGAGGTGATGGGCGTTGGCCGCGCCGGTTCGCTGGTGGATTGGGAAGAGGATGTCGAGCAACGTGCGTACGTGTCGCTGTATTCGGCGGAGCAAATCATCAATTGGCAGGTTGGGCGCGTCAATGGGCGCAACGTGCCAACGCTGATTGTCCTTGGTGAGAACGTCGGCAAGCCGGCGGCTGGTCCTGGTGGCGATGAGTTTGCGCCGGAAACGGTGGAACAGATCCGGGTATTGAAATTGGTTGCTGGTGACGTGACGCCGGATGCTGGCGGCAAGCGAGAGTATCACTGCCAGGTTGACCTGTGGCAGCCGAAAGCCAGTCAGAAGGGTCTGGCGGGCGACCAAGCCAAAACAGAATGGCAGTTGGTTGAAACGAGAACGCCGTTGCGGTTGGGCAGGCCGTTGCCGCTGCTGCCGTTCGTTTTCCACGGTCCCCGCCACTCCCGGCCGGATGTGGACCGTTTGCCGCTCAGTGACATGATCGCGGTGAATCTGGACCATTTCCGCCTGGATGCCGATTTCAAGCATGGGTTGCATTTCACGGCGCTGCCGACCGCCTGGGTGAGTGGCTTCGACAAGACTGCGACCCTGCGAATTGGTTCGAGCACGGCCTGGGTTTCGGAAACGGCGGGCGCCACGGCTGGCTTTCTGGAGTTCACCGGGCAGGGTTTGACGACTTTCGAGCGGGCGATGGACCGCGACGAGCGTTTGATGGCGGTGCTTGGTTCCCGCCTGTTGGAGGACCAGAAGAAAGTCGGCGAAACCGCGCAAGCGATTGAATTGCGCCAAAGCGGCGAGCACAGCGTTTTGAGCGGCGTGGCGACGAGCGTTAGCGAGTCGCTCACGCAAATTCTCCGTTGGGTTTATTGGTGGAACTCGACTGAGGAAGTGCCGGATGCGGTGACCAGCGGCGAGGTGCTGATGCAGTTGAATACGGATTTCAGCACTCAGGGAATGAACAGCCAGGAACTGCAAGCCGTGGTCGCGGCATGGCAGGCGGGAGCTATTAGCCGCGATACCATGTTCGAACTGTTCCGCAAGGGTGAGATTTTACCGGACGGGCGCACGAATCAGGATGAGGCGGCGCTCGTCCAGGCTGGCATGGCCAGCAAGCCGGCGGTGCCGGCGCAACAACAAAACCAAATGGCGGCGTGATTATGGCATTGAAGTTCAAAGTCAAATCGAAGGATGAGATTCCGGCGGGGCTGGAAACTCATTATGTGGAGCGCGATGGCGCTTGGGTCCTGGATGCTGATGGCGTGGCGGAGAAATCCAAGTTGGATGAGTTCCGCAGCACCAACGTTGCGCTGATGAAGGAGCGCGACGATTTGAAAAAGCGTTTCGAGGGCATTGACCCGGAAGAAGTGCGCCGCCTGGGCGAAGAGAAGCAGCGGCTTGAAGAAGCGCAGCAACTCAAGGCGGGCGAAACCGAAAAGGTTATCGAGACGCGAGTGAAGGCGGCGCGGGGCGAACTGGAGCGGCAGGTTTCGGCGCTGGCTTCGGAGCGCGACGCGCTCAATTCGCGGCTGGTCACAATTCAGATTGACCAAGGTGTTGTTGCCACCGCAACCAAGCGCGGGCTTCGGGCGACGGCGATTCCTGACATCACTTCGCGGGCGCGCAGCGTTTTCCGTTTGGTCAACGGCGTGCCGACTGCATTTGAGTCGGACGGCCAGACCGTGCGCGTTGGCAAGGACGGCACGTCCGCAATGAATTTGGAGGAGTGGATTGAAACGCAGGTTTCTGAGGCTCCTCATTTGTTTGAAGGGAACGCGGGCAGCGGTGCTGCCGGCAACGGCTCCGGTGGGGTCGGTGGTGGTAATCGGTCCGGGAGAAATCCGTTCCGCAAGGAAACGTGGAATCTCACGGAGCAAATGAAGTTGCAGAAAACCGACCCGGCGCTGGCTGCGCGTTTGAAAGCGGCGGCGTGATGGGTCACGACCGGACTTAGTTTATGGCAAAGACACAGATTGCTGACATCATCGTTCCCGCACAGTTCGCGCCTTATGTGTTGCAGCGGACGGCGGAGAAATCGGACCTGTTCCAATCTGGGATTGTCGCGCGCAATCCCGACTATGACGACCGCGCCGGACGCGGCGGGACACAGGTGGACATGCCGCACTGGAATGATTTGACGGGCAACCGTCAACCGCTGAGCGATTCTTCGCCGCTGACGGCGCAGAAACTCGCGGCGGACAAGGACACTGCCCGCATTCATAACGACGGCAATGCGTGGTCGTGGAATCATCTGGCGACGGTGGTCGCGGGTGATGACCCGGCGCAAGCGTTGGCGAACTACCTGGCTGACTACTGGAATCGGCAGAACCAGTACATGCTGATCTCGTCCCTCAAAGGAGTATTCTCGGCTGCTTCGATGGCGGGCAACTTGCTCGCGATTCACAGTGAGAGTATTGCCGGCCAGACCAGCGCGACGCGGCTGAATGGCGCGACGTTCGTTGACGGCACGCAACGGCTTGGTGACCGCGGGGATCGGCTGGTGGCGGTGGCGATGCACTCGGCGGTCGAGGCGTCGTTGCGGAAGTTGGACCTGATTGACTTCATCCCGGACAGCCAAGGCACAACGCAAATCCGAACGTTCCAGGGTCGGCGCGTCATCGTAGATGACGGTTGCCCGTCGCGGGCCGGCACGACTGACGGCACGGTCTATACGACTTTCCTGTTCGGTGATGGCGCGTTCGGCGCTGGGTATGCCGACCTGGGCGGCCAACCCGCTGAGGGCGGGCACGGCACCGAAGGTTTCGAGATGGCGCGTGACGCTCTGAACAGCGACACGATTGTTGTGAATCGTCGCCGGTTCATCCTGCATCCTCGCGGCGTGAGGTTCACCAGCGCAAGCGTGGCGGGCGCAAACCCGACCAACGTTGAGTTGGAAACGGCGGCGAACTGGATTCGCGTTTGGGAAAACAAGAATGTGCGGATCGTGGCGCTGACGCACAACATCTGAGGAGTTCTCCTATGGGTAAAATCATTCCTCGCAGTTTCGAGCGGCTCCGCAATGGCGAGCAGATTCAGCCGCCGACGTTCACGAATGTTGCGGCGGCGGTGGCTGCTGGCGTGACGGCGGCGAAGTTTCCCCGGCGTGTCATTTACCTGAGCGCCGGCGGGACTGGTTCCGTGCCGTGCCTGGCGGTTTCGGATGGCACGAACTGGCGGCAGGTCGCCATCGGCGTCAACGCGATATGAACGGCCTGTACCCAATCGTTCGGCGGGCGCGGCGTCCGCTCATCATCTGTGATGATGATTCCGGGCCGCCGCCTGCTCCGCCCCCGGTGGTGCCTGCGGTTCAACCTGAGCAGCCGGTGAGCTATGCGAAGAGCGCTCCGGCGCGGAAAGGCAGGAATGGCGGCGCTGATGCCAGGGAGCGCAAGGGTGAATCTGCGCCCTCGAACCAGGTGACGGTGACGATTGGTGCTTCCTGACGGGAGAAACTGAATGGCTTTGACGCTTATCAAAGAGGATGGAACCGGGAAGCCGGATGCGAACAGCTACGCGGACGTTGCGGACGGTGACGCTTACCACGATGGGCACTTATATGCCTCGGCCTGGACGGGAGCGGCGGCGGACCGGAAAGCGGCGGCGCTGGTGATGGCAACGCGGCTGATTGACTCGCAATTCCAGTTCAACGGTGGCCGCACGAGCGCGAGCCAGGCTTTGCAGTGGCCGCGCACTGAGTGCCCTGACCCGGACAAGGGGTTGCTGGCCGTGTCGGTGCTGCTGCCAATCCTTTCGGACTTTGTGGATTACAACCTCGTGCCGGTTGTCGTTGTGCAGGCGACTTGCGAAATGGCGAGGGAGCTTCTGGTTGTGGACCGAACGGCGTCGCCGCCCGGGGAGGGGATTGACTCGGTGCAGACCATACACGCCACCCATGCCGCCAGCGGCACCGGCAGTGCAAGCGACACGTCGGCCACGAAGTACAGCAAGGCTGACACGCGGGCGATTATCTCACGCGTTGCGCAAGCGATGCTGGCGAAGTTCGGGGCGCTGGTGACCAGCGGGAGCGGGGCGGGGCGGTTGGTGAGGGCCTAGCGGCTTGGGGCGTTTCGCGCGTTGGCGCGCCTTGCATGGACTTGCCTTTTTTGCAAGAGTTTTTTTAGCTTGTGGTCCTATGGCGTTCTAGCAGTATTTACCGCGTGAATGCCTTAGCTAACCGGTGGGCGTCGCAGCTTGGTTTGGCAAGCCAGACGCTTTTCGTGAACGACTGCGCTCGCGCTGTTTTGCGCGATGGCGTTTGGGGCTCATTTGTGATTGGGGAGAAGGACCTCAACTCTGATCCGGTGGTGGATTGGACTTGGTCCGCGTACGCGCGGCACCATGTCCAAGTCCAGGAGCAGAAAGTCGGCGTAATCAACATTGCCAAGCCGTCGAGCACGGAATGGTTTTCGCGGCAGTCGGTGGAGGCTCGGCTTGAGGACTTCTACGTTTTTCTTCGCCGTAATGCACGGCAGCCTTCTGTCAGTGTTGTTGACCACTTGTCGGGTGTGCTCCACGCGCACCTGGCGGAGCTGGCAAAGCAGAATGTGTCGCGGTCGGAAGCTTTCCTGGTATTTCTGGCCCTCCTGGACCGTGAGATGGCGCAGGGCGGCGGCAGCACTGCCGGGGCCGGTGGCGGCTACGCCAGCTTCGGCGATGAGCAGCGTGTCGGGGACCTGCTTCTGGCCCTCGCCGACCATGTGAAGCGGGTTCAGCAGGAATTGAGTTTCAGCAGGTCGGCGGCCAGACACTTGCACCCCGTGCTCACCCTCCGGCACGCGTCTGGCATTTTGTTTCAGGCTGCGCACCATATTGTCGAGTCGGAGGCGCAGGGCAGCCTGCTGGGCTTGCCGTCGGCTAAGGGGAGGCGTAATTTGGCTTTGCGGGGTGTGCATTACACGCCGGTGTCGTTGGCGCGGGTGCTGGTGGCCATGGCGCTACAGGGGTTCTTGTCTCGGGCGGAGCTTACCGTCCTTGATCCGACATGTGGTTCGGGCGTGTTCCTGGTGGAGACGCTTTACGAGCTCCAGCGTCGAGGATTCAGGGGGAAGCTGCGGCTCGTTGGGGTTGATGTTTCGGAGACGGCGATCATGGCCGCGCGCTTCAGCATCGCATGTGCGCTACGGCAGGGAATCGCGTTCGAGGTGAAACCGGAGCTTCGGTGCGGTGATGCGCTGCAAGTTGTCCCTGGGTTTGGACCTGTTGACTGTGTAATTATGAATCCGCCTTTCGTCTCGTGGGAGCGGCTGGGTAAAGAAGAAAAAGAGGCCCTCAAGCAGCGGCTCGGGGTGAGCTACTCCCGTCGTCCAGACCTGGCGATGGTCTTTGTGAGCCAGGCGCTGGAGTTGGTCGCCCCCGGTGGCAGGCTCGCGTGCGTCCTTCCGGTGGGCGTTATGGCGGGCGACTCGGCCAAGGGTTGGCGAGAAACGCTTTCTGGGAATCGTATTCTCTTTGACGGGCTGTTGGCGGATCATCAGCTATTTGAAGATGCTACCGTGAGTGTTGGTGCGGTGGTCTTGGAAAAGGCGGGATTCGGTCCCGAAAACCGGACAACCCTGCTGTGGGCGGACAATCAGCCGTCTTCGAGTGATGATGCATTGCGGCATCTGAAACAGGGCATTGACCGGAGTGCCCTGGAGCCCCGCGTAACTGACAACTGGGGCGTTTATGTTTTGAGCCAGACGGCGCTATGTGCCAAGGGTAGTTGGCGGCCCCCTAGCGGACGGCTTTCTGGGATCCTTGATCGTTTGGCGGGCCGCCATTCTGAAACCTTGGCTGAAAGTTTTGCCATTCGTCTGGGGATTCGCACTGGAAACCGGGCGGCTTTCGTGGTGGACTCTGCTTTCGTGAGGCGACTTTCGCCAGAGGAGAGAAAGGTCGTTCGCCCTATAGCCGAGAGCGGCAACATTGAAGCCGGCCACATCAAGGAGGGTGGATGGGTTATTATGCTGCCAAGCGACCTGCCGGAGGAAGATTTGGCGAAGCGCTTTCCTAAACTGCAGGCGCATTTGATCGCGTTTCGTGAGGAGCTATCTGGGCGAAGTTCTGTGCCGCGTGGGGCGTGGTGGACTCTGTCCCGGCCGCGTGACCTCCATGAATCTTCCGAGCCTCGTCTGGTGAGCAAGGCATTCTTCCGGCGCGAGGGCTTCGCGGCGGATTTTGACGGGCGCCATGCGGTGGTGACGGGGTACGCCTGGTTGCCGTTGTGGAGTAAGAAGCGTCGTGAGTTTAGCGAGCGTGACCATCGCGTACGCTCGTTGAAGGTGCTTTTGAATGTGTTGGATTCCGACGTGTTCTATCTCTTGGCACGCGAGCACTCCTCGCTCGTGAGCGGTGGCCAAGTGGACTTATCGCCGGCCCAGATTGACCGGGTGGCGTTTCCGACGTTCCACCGGCGGTGGCAGGAAAGCCCAATTATTCGGTCCGAGTACGATCGCATGTCCACTGAGCCTTCGGTCTTGGCGGGCGAGTATCTCACGATTGGAGGGCGAAATGCCTTGGCGGCCGAGTACTATGACCTGGCGCTGGAGGAGTGGCCGCTGCCGAAGGAATGAAGCTGGAATCCTTGAGAGTGTCCGCCGGTGACTTTGAGAAGCATCTCACGTCGCACGGGCTCGCGTTGGCCAAGGGTGCTGGGGTTGAGCGGCATCTGCTTCAGCTTGAGTCCGTTGCTAACCCGGGTGGGCCGGGCGATCTCGTGGTGCGAATTCAGTCCTGTGCCGGAGTGGTTCCTGCGGTGAATGACCGGGGGACCCGCGAATTGACTGTTGAGTTGTGGCGTTGTGCGGAAACGGGCGACGCCATGGCGGTTGGGTATTCGGAGAAGTGGCTGGCCGAGGGTAGGCACCGGCGCCTCGTGGATGCGGGCCTACGTTTCTTTTATCGCTCTGGTCTGGGCGACGGTTCGGACCTTGTCCAGGTGCTCCGGTTTGAATGGGCTGATGCGCTGCTGAAGGGAGGATCTCAGGAGTTTTCTTTCCCGGGCAAGGGTGCTGGAACTCCGCATTGGCATTATGACGGGTTGGAGGCTGACAGGGCGGTTCGTGAGTTGGTGGTTCTGCGGCAACTTTTTGAAGCCGGCGGTGCGGTGCCGCCTCAAGGTGAGGATGGCTCCGTCGTGAAGGATTTCGTTCCGGGCGGGGCGGCAAGCGAGGCTCCCTCGAAGAGGCCGCTCCCTGGGTGGTTTGGGGGCGTGCATTTCCCCGTCCTCGCCCAGTGGCACAAAGTGCCGCTGTGTACGCTTGATTTTGGTGATTTGGAGCCGAATCCTCATGCCAGTTCGCCCAGGGATTTGGGGGAACTCGAGAATATGATGTCATCAGCCGTCCTCTACGTCCGGCATCAGTTGCAGGAGTGTTCCCGGTAGCTTGCGGAGTGGATGACGGTTAGGGGAGTGCCTGCGGACGGCAGCTTCGGGCGATGTGGCCTAAAGGAAGCTGTCTTCCGGGACTGGTTCTGCGGCTGGTGGTGGGTAACCGTCCGGCGGTGCCGTCTTACGGTGAGGGGTCCGGGTATGGCAGGATGGCAGAGTGAAACGACAATCATCTCAAACCCGCCCAACCCGACGCCACCTCACCTCCAAAGA
>Ga0194039_1001938_pt1 | contig 10773 bp, 10 predicted proteins | sample JunL228m_MetaG_FD_148679 | JGI IMG/M metagenome (GOLD analysis project Ga0194039, IMG submission 148679) | Anoxic zone freshwater microbial communities from boreal shield lake in IISD Experimental Lakes Area, Ontario, Canada - Jun2016-L227-8m | ecosystem: Environmental > Aquatic > Freshwater >...
CTCATAAACCTCCCGCTGCAGGAGTTGATCACCCCGATGATCATCCCGCTTGTCGGTTTAGCCATTGCGACAAAAATACTTGCGGGATTTATCGGATCCTACCCGTTCCTCAAAGACCGTGGAAGAGCGCTCATAGTCGGGCTTGGCATGGTGACAAAAGGCGATCTCATATTAGCACTTGCACAGTCTGCAATCCTGGCAGGGCTTATATCACAACAGATCTACACTGCTACGATTGTAGTTGTGATCGTAACCATTCTCCTGACACCGGTGTTCTTGAAGACAGGAATTGACCTGTTAAAAAAAGGCAAGAAAGAAGCGGGAATTACCCTTTCTGAGACCCCGGTTGTATAACATATGCAATGATATCAGAAAGTTCGACACACCCAATCGCAATATTCTTTTTATTTACTACAACAATAAATGACGAGTGGGAACGTTCCATCAAAGAAATTGCTACGCTGATCCGGGCATCATCCAGTACAAGCATCCGTTCATCTGCAATCAGATCCCCTGCGGTCTGCGCAGTGCCTTTTAAAAAACGATCAAACCCGCTGATCATCCGTTTGCTCTTCAGTCCGATATACGAACTGATCACCTCAACAATGTCCATTGGGGTAATTACACCCACAAACTCCCCGCCGGGTTCGATGACAACAAAAGGCTGGTTTCCATCCTTTGAAAACCTCAAGAGAACCTCTTCAATGGGTAGAACAGAGGAAATTAAAAATGGGATGGGCTTCATCACTGCAGTTACGGCGTGCTGACACACCATGTGTTGTTCATCTGCCATATCTTTTCCCCGTTTTAGTATGAAATTTTACTTAGTTATCCCGCTCTATAATGCTATCGGAAAGGTGATGTGGGGAAATGAACTCTCAAACAATTTTTAAAAAATCCTCAAGGGATCACAGAAAAGCGTGGCACATGGATATCCTGTGCGTTTTTCATAACGGCAAAAATCAGAAATGCCTTTCGAATCTATGTGTAATTTTTTTGCCTTACACAATGTTTATAAACGTAAGAATACAACTTCCTTCTATCAATTGTACAACTCTACAAAACTAACAAGCAATTGAGAGCAGGAGAGAGAACCAGCGATTCAGCTAGGCAGCGTTCCACCGGACTTAAAATCCGGCATTGGACACTGGCAAAAATTGCCGTCATGATCATCTCATGTTCGGGAAATGGTTTAAGAACCAAGAGTAACAATGCAAAAACAATTCGGGTGAAATGAATGGCAATCGATACTGGAGCAACTGCATGGATCCTTGCCTCAACGGCGCTCGTGATGCTCATGACGCCAGCGGTAGGATTCTTTTATGGCGGGCTCGTGCGCAGGAAAAATTTCATATCTATGATTACCCTGTCGTTTGTGGCCTTCGCACTGGTGAGTATCCAGTGGGTACTGATAGGGTATTCACTGGCATTTGGAAATGATCCGGCAAACTCCCTTAACGGGTTTATCGGCAACATGCAATACATGGGACTGAACAATGTGGGAATGGACCCAGGCCCTTACAGCACCGCAATACCCGGACTGTTGTTCATGGTATTCCAGCTTGTTTTTGCCACAGTAACAATGGCAATTGTGACTTCGGGGTTTGCGGAGCGTATTAAATTCAGTGCCTATCTTGTGTTTGCACTCCTATGGACAACAATCGTGTACGATCCACTCGCCCACTGGGTGTGGGGCGGAGGTTGGGCTGCACAGTTCGGTGCGCTTGACTTTGCAGGTGGAACCGTCGTTCATATCAGTTCAGGGTTTGCCGCACTTGCTCTGGCGCTAGTCATAGGAAAACGTGTCGGTTTTGGCAAATATTCCATGGAACCAAACAACATCCCGTTGACGATCCTTGGCGCAGCCCTCCTCTGGTTTGGTTGGTTCGGATTTAACGCCGGCAGTGCACTCGGGGCAAATGGTCTGGCAGCCCAGGCATTTGTTACAACAAACACAGCCGCAGCCGCGGGTGCGATGGCCTGGCTCCTGATCAGCTGGATTCATGGAAAACCAAGTTCACTCGGTTTTGTCAGCGGAGCAGTTGCCGGGCTTGTAGCAATCACACCCGGAGCCGGGTATGTGACCCCTATGGCAGCCATATTGATAGGTGCAATTGGTGGAGCGGTCTGTTATGGCATGCTGCTCTTCCGCATGAGAAAAGGTCTCGATGAGAGTCTTGACGCATGGGCGATTCATGGTATGGGAGGACTCTGGGGGGCACTCGCGACAGGTATCTTTGCCGTGGCAGCAGTGAACGGTGCATCCGGCCTGATTGAGGGGAACGTACACCAGTTCGTTGCCAACGCAGCAGGTGCATTCGCGGCGGTCATCTACGCGTTTGTTGTTACCTACATCCTTGCAGTAATTATCGACAAAACCATCGGACTGCGGGTTAGTGAGGAGGAAGAATATGTCGGCCTTGACATCTCCCAACACGGGGAACGCTGCTGAACAGGAGGATTCAACATGAAAATGGTAAAAGCAATTATAAAACCGGAACGATTCGAGTTCGTAAAAAAAGCACTTGAAGACAAAGGCTTCAATGGTATGACTATCTCTGATGTGAGAGGACGGGGAGAACAGAAAGGTGTTACTTTGGAATACCGGGGAGGGCAATATGTTGTTGATTCCCTGCCCAAGATCCAGCTTGAGATCGTTGTCCGGGACACAGATGTTGACATGCTCATCACCACCATTATGGATTCAGCACGGACCGGAAAGATTGGTGATGGCAAGATCTTTATCCTACCTGTCGAGAAATCGATCAGGATCCGCACCGGAGAAACGGAATTATAAAAAAAACCAACACAATTACCTTTTTCAATATACCGCATGACCAGATCCTCCGGAATTTTCCGTGGAAAGGTTATGCAGATAAACGATTAAGTCAATGAAAGATGTTACATAATCACGACCAGCTGCAATATTATTCACATCATAATTTCTTTTACTCATGAGATCGCAAAAACGTTGCCTTGCATCTCTTTCCCGGGTATTCGGGATAAGACTACCTATTTCGTCAAAATTGCCGCTCTCAATTGCTCTTTCGATAACCAGAACAATCGGTTTTACATCAATTCCTTCAGATTTCATATGGTAACAATGCGTCCATACATTAGCATAGAAGAGCCGGTTCACGGATTCAAAATACCAGTCAATGGCACGGTTGTCAACGGCGGTTCTAATTTCCCCACTCGCGGCGGAATAAAATCCCCATATTGGGCGGAATAAATTCCCCAGTGTGACACTCAGGTTCAGGTACCTGAAGTGTTGCCTATGATCGACGAGGAGGAATACCTGATGCTACGAGAACTTGCACAAGAACAAGAGATCACAACCGGAAGGGTCAACCTCAGTGCCCTATCCAAACAGATCGGATATGATCGAAAGACCATCCGGAAATATCTATCGCGGCGGAAATCACCGTTTGAGCTGCATCGACAACAGAGAAAAAGCAAATTGGATCCATTCAAGGAACACCTGCATCAACGTCTCGAGCACTTTCCCCTGCTCAGTTCAGTCAGACTCCTTGAAGAGATACAAAGTCAGGGATATACCGGCAAAGATACCATACTCAAGGACTATCTCCGAGCAGTTCGTCCCAAACCCGTAACCCTCGCAGAAATCCGGTTTGAAACGAAACCGGGGGTTCAGAAACAGGTTGACTGGTCAGACTGTTGGATCGTACTCCCAGATGGAACTCGAAGGAAGGTGTACTGCTTTTCAGCGGTTCTTGGATATTCCCGGATGAGGTACGTTGAGTTCCGCACAACAACCGATCTCAACACCTTCCTCAAATGCCATCAAAATGCGTTTGAATATTTTGGGGGAGTCACGCAGGAGATCCTGTATGACAATATTAAAGTCGTAATCATCAAACGAAAATATCCTTCGACAGCATCAATATTCCATCCTGTATTTGTTGATTTCCGGGATCATTATGGTTTCACTGCGTACCTCTGCCGACCGTATCGAGCGAAAACCAAGGGGAAAATTGAACGTGCAATCGGTTTTGTGAAGGACAATTTCCTGTATGGACGAATATTCTCATCTTTAGAAGACCTGAATTCTCAGGCCAGACAATGGATGGAGAAAGTCAACCATCAGGTACATGGGACAACCTTTGAAATTCCGGCAGACCGACTCCCGAAGGAAAATCTCCGAAGTATTACGTCTATTCCACCATACCTCATCAAACGGTGTGAAGAGCGGTTGATCTCTAAAGACTGCTATGTTTCGCTTTATGGCAACCGTTACTCAGTTCCGTGGCAGTATGCCCGAAGAAATGCTGGTGTAGAGGTAATTGATCGTCGGGTGCTGATCGCAGTTGATGGAACGGTAATCTGTGAGCATCTACTCCTAGGGGGAAAACACGAAACCTCCCGGAAAAAAGAACATTTTGAAGGACTTTTGAAAGCAATTCGAGATGAAACACGTGGGAAGATGCCGCCGTTAATCACGCGGACCACTACGGTATCAAAAAACACCGTTGAAAAACGCTCATTATCTGAATACGATAAATTGTGCGGGGGTGAGATGGATGCCCACACTTCTGCTTGATCAGGTTCATCAGCATCTGACAATGCTGAAACTGGAAACGATGAATGCGATCCTGGAGCCAACTATGGAACAGGCAATGTCTGACCATTTCAGTCCTCTGGAAACGATCGGTTTCCTAGCTGAAAGCGAGTGGAAAACCCGGATTTCTTCAACGATATCTACCCACATGAAGTGCGCCGGATTCCCGGTCAAGAAACGGGTAGATGATTTTGATTTTCAGTTCCAGCCAACTATTGATTCGACCGTCATCCGGGATCTGATGACACTCCGGTTCATTCAGCAGTCAGAGAATGTTGTGTTCCTGGGTCCACCGGGTGTAGGGAAAACGCATCTGGCTGTTGGGCTTGGGGTTGCTGCGATTGAAGCCGGGTTTCCGGTTCTGTTCATTAATGCTTCAGTCCTGATAGAACGGTTGAAGGAAGCTTACCGGCAGGATCTGCTTGATCGCTATCTGAAGAAACTGGTCAAGCCAAAGTTGCTGATAATCGATGAAATCGGTTATCTGCCCTTTGATTCAGCTGCTGCATATTGTTTTTTTCAACTGATATCACGACGGTATGAGCGGGTGTCAACTATCTTTACTTCAAACAAGTCGTTTGGGGACTGGGGAGAAATTTTCCAAGATCAGATAATTGCCGCTGCGATTCTGGACAGGATTCTCCACCATTGTACTACGATGAATATACGGGGTGAAAGTTATCGGATGAAAGATCGAAAGAAGCACGATGCGTTGAGCATTCAACAAATCTGACAGCTGATAGCGGATTTGAAAATTTAATCGAAAGGTTTATGAGGACTGGGGAAAAAGTACCGACCGTAGTGGGGAATTTAATTCCGCCGATGACAACGGTTCTGCATATTCGTTTGAGTGTTGCTTTCACAGCATGTTTTCTCTAAAAGGTTTTTCACTTTATTCTCTGATTCTTCCGGAACCCAGATCAGGACATAATTGGCATTGCCGGTATCCAGTGCCATCTTTGCAGATTGCATGGCTGGTGCGCTTTTTGGATCGTAAGATAGCACCATTATTCAAACACCACATTTATATTCATCATTCGATGCAATTTTTTTGTATAAAAAAAAATGAATTAATTATCGTACAAAACACGCAATTTCTGTTCAATGTGCGGAGAAATCGGGTAATAAGTCGGTATTGTCAACTTACCGGTGTCCTGCTGGATTGCTTCTTCAAGATCGTCATCAGATATCCCGTGTTTCTCATGATCCACAACTTCATGGAAGAATATCTTGCCACCCCCCGGTACTATCCGGCACAGGGTACAATACACCTCTCCGGCCCGGATATAATAATATGAAGAACCAATCAGCGAAGATTGGTAGTCCTGCAACTGTTCAAGGATGGCCCGATAGTCAGGTTCCGATGCATCCGGCATGATGTACCGTGGCACGGGATCCACATGGCTTATTTTTTTTGCGCTTGGCATTTTTTCCCCCTCCCACTTAGTATCCCTTTCGACCAGTACGTTTGATACTGATCTGAGGTATGATGGAAGTGTCCTTCTATTGTATAAATAGTTATCTATTAGTTTCATAAAAAAAATTGAACCCACATGGCAGATTGTTATTTAGTATAATGACTGCGATTTTATACTGCAATTATGATCCCGTGGCTGAATTCTAATTTTAAAAATTTTAAACCAAATGCCAAAATCGCCCTCAACGCCACGCGGCATATGAATAAAGTCGAGCGGAAAAAACTCTTCTCTCCGGACATTGAACCGATGCGCACTGCGGAGGGACGCTGGTTCGAAGCCATCGTATATGAGATGTTTTTAGAGATCTCCAAAAACTCAGACCGGATAAAATACCTTGCCATGAAAGGCGCTGATGCTCCCCAGCAGCGTGAGGGGGTCCAGCTCGGCCAGAACGGTATTTTTTATTCGAAATCCGGAGACATTACGGTCAGAGGAAATGGTCAGGATCTGGCAGAGTTTGACCTGCTATTAGTAGACTCGGACAACCATATTGCATTTGCTGAAGTGGTTACATCTCCTGCGGACTTGAAAGAATTTGAGCAGGAGATTGAGTTTAAGAAAAAACTTCTTGGTTATCTCTTCAACCAAAAGACCACCCCATTCCTTTTAGTATCCTCATTTGATCTCTCCAACTATTCTGTAGTCAAACGACTGGCAAAGGACCGGACAAATGCAATCATCCACACCAGCTCGTGCGAGCAGATCAAATCGTTAGTTAAACATTACCGCCCCCGCATCCTCTATAACAATCCCGATAACCACCCCAAACTGATCCGGGCAACCGACATAACGACAAAAAACCCGTTCGATTACAAACGGTATCACGATGAAGTGCGTAACCAGTTTTTTACAGAGATTGCAAAAACGGGCCGCAAAAATATGGAGATAACGAGCCAGACCGGGCAGATCGTTAAAAAAGTATTATACGGAGGATTATTTCCCCCGGCAATAAAAGCACTCTGTGATTCCTACGGTCTCTCGGTGAAAGGCAAGAAGATCGAATATGAAGATTTTTCAAAATATTATTCGAAAGCGATCATAGCAACCGATCTTCCCGGATTTGAGTTGATCATCTACCTTCGATCAAAACAGAAGAAAGAGTACCACAAAATGGTGCAGGTAAAAGACGGACACTTCAAATTCGAACGCCCGACACCGCCCAAGGTGGGATTCTTTCTCTGGCTAGAAGCGATCCAGCCGTCACTTGGCACAAGGATTACCCTTCAGGTGCTCGATACTTTTTCCATAGTGGAACAATCGCGGAAATAACAACCTCTCTTTTAGTATTTTGATCAACTGGTTCGCATGATAATTTCGGAAGATCTTTACATAAAAAGGATATACTCCAGATTTGCCCGGAATTAAAAAAAATTGCCGTGGATAATTCCACGGAGCAGACGTAATAATATTTTATATCAGTTTAGTCGAGCAGCTGGCCCATGGCCTCGTCGTAGCGTGCCGACATGACATAGTCAATACCGGAAACCTCTGCTGCTTCTGGTGTGAGTGCCATTAAGTCATCGCGGGACATGGTCGAGAGCCGGAAGTTCCTGCTACCGGCCATAAGCTGCTGGAGACCGGTTCTGAACTTCTGTGCATAGGTGTAGATACCGACTGCACCCATGGGGATATCTTTCATGCGGGGACCGAATTTCTCCTTGAGGTCTTCATAACAGACAAAGATCTCTTCGACATTGTTGCCGTACTTGGAAACAGACTTAGGGAGATCGCCTTCTTTGATCCACTTCTCGATGTTCTTGCCGACAAAGCCGGGGATCATGAGACCGCGGCCCATGCAGACCGCTTTGACGTACGGGCTGCCCATGGCAAGTGCCTTGAATACGCTGGGCTCATCTGAGAATCCTCCGGCAAATGCGAGATCAGGTACACGGAAACCTTTCTTATCCAACTTACAGGCAAACTCGTATGCCAGTGAATGGAGGTAGAACGACGGAATTCCCCATTCGTTCATCATCGGCCACGGGCTCATGCCAGTACCGCCGGGAGCTCCATCGATGGTGAGCAGGTCAATCTTGGCCTCGGAACTGTACCGGAGGGCCATTGCCAGTTCAACCATGGAGTACGCTCCGGTCTTTAAGGTAACGCGCTTGAACCCGATGTCACGGAGGCGGTCAACCTCTTCTAAAAATCCTTCTTTGGTTACAAAGCCGAGCCGGGAGTGACGCTCGAATTCCTTGATCGCCCCTGCCTTGAAAGCGGCCTGATTCTCTTTGATGGTCGGATCTGGCAGAACAATATAACCACGCTTCTTGAGCTCGATTGCACGCTCAAGAGACTTGACCTTGATCTCTCCGCCGATGCACTTGGCACCCTGTCCCCACTTGAGTTCGATGGTGTTCAGGTTGTGTTTGCTGGCGACATACTCCGCGGTCCCAAGCCGGGTGTCTTCAACATTCATCTGGACAAGGATCTCTCCAAAGCCATCGTGGAATTTCTTGTACACATTAATACGGCGGTCCATCTCGGGAGACTCGATAACTTTACCCTTGTTATCGCGTTTTAAACCGGGATCAATACCGCAGACATTCTCACCACAGACAAGCGTGATACCGGAGATTGCTGCACCGATTGCAAAGTGTTCCCAGTTTGCACGGGCAATTTCAGTAGAGCCAAGTGCACCGGTAAAGATCGGCAGGCGCATCTTGACTTTTTCGTCCCACCCGTACTCGGTCTCGGTGTTCACATCCGAAAAAATCGCTGTGTCCGGACCGGCTTCAACACCATCAGGAAGTCCCCGTGCGCCGACTGCATATCCCTGGATATTGAGATGGGAATAATCGATCGGGTAGTTCTTGTCTGCACCTGCTGTGATCTCACCGAACGGGCCGGGATAGAGAACTTCTCTGCCCCTGAACGATGATAACCAGATCTCACAGCTGCCTTTACATCCATCGATGCACCGGGTGCAGATACCTGAACACGGAGCTACATTCCGTGAGCGGTTCACCGTCCCGTTTGCTTCGTTTGCATTTGGCTGTCTAAGATTCATAATAACACTCCATTTGAATAACGGACTGTCCCTTGTGAAAACACGATAGGGAATGTTTGAGCGAAAAACCCTCTCAAACTAAGTTTATTTATAACTCATTCAGTAATAAGCGCTTGCTTTCCACCCCTTTTTAAACATTACGGTTTTGATCGCTGGTGGCAACATGTTTCCACCCAGTTTTTAGATAAAATGCGATCAAAAAGTGCGAAAAACATAAAAAAAATTGAAAAAACAGAAAACTGGAAACGCTCAGATCTTTATCAGATCATAAGCGCGGTTGCCCATACCAATCTCTTCTGCGTACCGGCATTGTAAGAATCCATCAGTCTGTGCATGGACGCCTTTGAACTTGTCCTCTCCCTTGTGATGGTGGGCAGTCAGGAGGGTATCCTGAAATCCGTGCTGCTGGTTGACCAGATCAAAACTCGCTGCATCAATGGCAACCGGATCGAGCGAGGCAAGGATGCCGATGTCTGGCACAATCGGAGCATCACTGAACGGGAAACAGTCGCAGTCGGGAGTGATACGGATGAGAAAATTCATAAACCCGATCTTTTTCTCTTTTCCTCTCACTGCACCATACGCGTATTCGATCATCCGTTCCATAAAAACCGGAATCTCAGTCTCCCAGTTGATATCGATCGCGTGTTCCGGGCAGACATGCATACACTCGAAACAACCAATGCAGAGCGCATGATCGATCACTGATTTGTCGTTTTCAATGCTGATCGCTGATTTCGGGCAAACTGCCGTGCACGAACCGCACCCGGTACATTTTTCGGCTATCGAAAACGGGCGGGCATTATGTTGCGCACGTTTGCCTTCCGGAGGTGCACATCCCATTGCAAGATTCTTGAGAGCTCCCCCAAAACCGGATACGATGTGTCCTTTGAAATGACTCAGGACAATCATGCTGTCTGCTGCGGCAATATCTCCGGCAATCGTGACCGTGCTGAAATGTTTTTTATTAATCTCAACCCGTGCAATATTTTTACCGGACAATCCATCCGCGATGATGACAGGAGCTCCGGTAACCGCATAATCAAATCCGTGCAGAATCGCAGTGGTGATATGCTCCACCGCATTTGACCGGCTCCCGGAATAGAGAGTGTTGGTATCGGTCAAAAACGGCAATGCCCTGCACTCTTTTACTTTTTCTACCACCTGCCGGACATAGACCGGGCTGATAAAACCGTCATTTCCCATCTCACCGAAATGGAGTTTGAGTGCTGTCTTGTCATGGGGTGCAATGAGTGCTGAAAATCCCGCACGATCAAAGAGTCGCCGCACCTTTGCCGTAGTGCATTCCTGATCAGAACTCGCTCTGAGGCTTGCAAAATAGACCGGACTTTTCATGAGATTTCTCCACCGGATGGAGGTTAAGGCTCAAAGAGAGAATAATCCATCGGTGGCAATCCGTTTAAGGACATGAAAGTTGCGGTCTGTACCGTCAGGTTTCCGAATGGTTCAGGAAATAATTTTGTGCTACTATAAGGAATTCTTCTTCATCGACAAAAAGAACCAAAACCTGTCAGGTAACCGGTTCAATGAATTGTTGTTCATAAAAAGAGAATGGGTGGGACTTATTCCCGCTTGCCGAGATGGTGATCGAGATAGAAGAGATGACCGGGGACATCCCCAACGCACTTGATCTGTTCAAGGATTGCTAAGGAATGTTCCTCTTCTTCAACCTGCTCTTTTACAAA
>Ga0194039_1001939_pt1 | contig 10769 bp, 11 predicted proteins | sample JunL228m_MetaG_FD_148679 | JGI IMG/M metagenome (GOLD analysis project Ga0194039, IMG submission 148679) | Anoxic zone freshwater microbial communities from boreal shield lake in IISD Experimental Lakes Area, Ontario, Canada - Jun2016-L227-8m | ecosystem: Environmental > Aquatic > Freshwater >...
TATTTGATACCCGCCTCTTTGCAAAAGAAGAGAATCAGGCCCATAGCGCCACGTGGAATCGCCAGCCCGCCGGATCGCTTCTTAAAAAATGTCAACCAATGATCCGTTTTTCCCTGCCATCGACTCATTTTTACATTGTCCAGCCATCTGGGGTTTTCTATGGTGAACGTGGATCGGATTTTCTGCAACAGCATCTCCGGCACTTCACTGATCTGCAAGTTGTTTGTGAGGATAATTTTCATTTTTTCAGATGGACTCTCTTTAGCCTAAAGGTTAGCAAAAGTTTAATTTTACTTCTTTGTAATAACTTGTTTTCATACACTAACCCATGATAAAAGTTAGTAAAAGTTTAGCCAAAAGTTTAGCTCTCATCCCTCAATTTACCCTTTGCTGACATGATCCCCTCTGCCCGAATTTGACTCACCCGGCCTGCGGTAATTCCCAAGGCCACGGCAATATCTTTCTGACTCACGCCCTCGTCGAGCATCCTCAATACGTGGCTTTTGGCACTTGCAGGCTGCCATGTCAATAGGGTTATCCTTCCGGGAATGACCCCGCCTTTGGGAATGAAGACGCTCCCAACGATCCCTCCTTCACCCTCAACTTGAAACCGGTGATACCGCTTTGTGTCGCTATCGAACCGGAATGTTCCATTTGCTGCTGTTCGCTCTGTCATGGTTTATCTCCTTTCAAGTTTCTCTGATGGTTTATAAAATGTGCTTATAGTTTTCTTTACATCTTATGCGCTTATCCGGTGGAGAGCTCTCCGTCACCGCCCGTGTTCCGTGGGGCCTGCCGTTATGTCCAGCCGCAATTCATAGAAGAAACTATAACGGTCCGTAATATGCCTGTGTAGCTCCTGATGGGACGGTAGCTGCTGGTTCGTGGTCAAAATCCAATTCACCATTGGGGGGAAATTTTGCCTTTGCTGATGGTCGTTTCAGCAGCTGCCGTGTTACCGGTACTCCTTGCGGGAAGGGACTTGGCAATACTGGGTTTGAATCTCCCCACGTAATTGTGATTTCTTCCCGTAGGTGAATGTCCTTCGGCTGTGTAACCGCTTCAGCCACCCGTGCTTCAACTGTCTCCAGTGGAGCGATGATGCTCGTTTCGGACAATGCTGTGGCTATACGGCCAGGTTTCGGCTCTGACGACCTGCCCTGGAAAGAAAATGGCACACATGGGTGAAGTTTTGATTCAAACTCCGACCTTGTCTTATTATCTCGGGCTTCCAAGTCGATAAATTGTCTCAGCGGCATGCAAATATCCTTTCCACGTAGCGGTAACAAACGGTAACAAGTTGGTAACAGTTTATCTTAGAGTTTGTTACCTATATTTCTGAATAGTTTCATCTACTTGTGCCTTCGGTAACAGAAGTAGCAAAAAATTCACATATCCCCCCTCCTACAAGTTTTAGCACCCGTTCATTTTTCCCATGAATTTTCTTCTGGCTGGTAGGCTCTCCTTTTTTTGATGGCTCAATCAACCTCCTATCCTTGAGTATTCGGAAGAAAGTCGTTTTGGTGAAGGGGAAATAGGTGCCCTCCTGGATGCAGAACTTTTGCAACTCATGCCAGGTCTCTCCGGGCAGTAAGTATACTGCGTTATCATCATAATATCCGATTGTTACGGCTTTTATCTTGTTAAGATCGTAATTTTGCATGGCCTATCCTCCTGAAAAGTCAAAAGCATAGAGGGGGGTATGTGTGAATTTTTTGTTACTTTTGTTACCCGTATTGTAAGTGCTCGTTTTAACTTGACAAAGACAGTAACAAAAATTATAAAAAACTGTTACCACTTTGTTACTTTTGTTACCGGTCATGGATAGCCTCCACAGTGACCTTTTCCATCCTGACCAGGGTGAGGATGATGTCATCAAATTTCCGCACCGGATCTTCGTCCTTGATCCTCTCCCCATGCCGCTCGGTCAATCTCCTGAAGGTGTCCCATCCCTCAGACACAAGTAATTCCCCATCCGCCTCAGTGAAAACTCCCTTGTCCACCAGCCAGGATGAAACCACCTCCAGTGTGAACGTCAAGAAGGCCACATGTTCAGGCAGTTTCAGATGGCCCGCTCCTTCTGTGGCGGCTTTTCTTAGTGCCGAAAAGCGGGCAGAGAATTGCTTTTGGAGGTCCACCATGTTGTCCCGAAGCCAGTGGACGTATGACGACATTGCGTGGGGCAGTCGATCGGCCATATCTTGAAGCGCCGTGAGTTTCTCAATATTCACATCCCCTTTGTTAATTTCGATGACGAAGATCCGGGCAATCGTGGACTGAAGGCTGGCAATTTCTTCACCAGTCACAAGCAGAACACCACGGGGAGAATAGCGCCCTTTTTCTTTCGAGTCACTATTGAGCCGCCCCCGCCCTGTCCTATTGCTGAAAGCTCTGATTACCCGCTGAACAAGAGACTCTTTGGCCTGTGCTTCCTTACGCAAGCCCGAAGGATGGTAATCGTCCAAAACCATCAGCACATCTTTGAGCAAGAATGCTCTACGCTCTACGCTGTTTGCCGTATCTTCCAGGTTAGGGAGAGATGTAGCATTGAAATTACCAAAGTGATCAAGCCCAAGGACGGCAAGTGTAGTTTTGAATGTTCCGGTCTGCCCATAAGAATAGAAGGAGAAGTTCAGAGGTTGGAATTCCGAAAATAGGCTCGTCAGGGGTGACATATAGACAGCCGTGAATAGAGGAATGGTTACATCATGGTTCCCTACATTCATAAACGATAGAGAGGTTGCGATAGCCTCTATCTCTTCGTCGGGGATATAAGGGATAGCATAACGTGTTGTTTCTTTGGCCAGTTGCACATCGACATTACAGCCACCGATAGCGCTTCCGTGGGTCAGGAAAATCATATTGCCATTGATGTTCCTCCATCCTGTATGAGTGTAGGTACTCGTGTGCAGAGTATTTTTGCTCATTACTTGAATGGCATGTCTGACGGTGTCTTTGATTGATGACCCTGGCTCGATTATGGACCGGCTGCCCCATTGATGAATCCATCCCATCCCATTGAATTGAGCGGCAAGGATTTCAATTTGAGGTAATTGCCGTCCTCCGCATGAGCCTTCCAGACGGTACTTCTGGATAATTTCATTCCCATCATCTTCAGATATTTGCTCAACGATCTGCGCAGAGAAGTTGGCGAGTCGGATAGCGACAGTTCCATTTTCAGTATTTTTAATCCGGCAAAGAAAACCGGATTCATCAATTTGGTATGGCTCACGATGTTCATAATTGCCTTTATCATCCGGTGTCCACTCTGCCGTTGCTGCAATTAGTTCGAGAACTTTCTTCCGTGTGTTTCCTGGGTCTTTAACCCAATCTACAATATCACCTTTGTCCGGAAGGCCAGGTAATTGAACTATTTTAATGCTCGGGCATTTTCCGTATAAGGCATTGCAAATCGTTTCAGCGTACTTTGCCCCAGGTTCGTCATGGTCAGGAAAGGTAACAATGTTTTTACCCACAACCTGTTTGGTCATAGAGTCAGTTAATTTGCTTTGGGCTCCAGCATCCAGAGTAGTCGCTGCATGTTTTGGAATTTTCCAGTTGTTGATAATGTCCGACTTGCCCTCGCCCTCAGTAAAAACAACTGTTTCAGCCTCGATGACACCAGGTAAATTATAAAGTACGGGATTTTGGCCACGTCCCTTTTGATTGTTTCCATGACAAAAATAAAAGTCCTTCTTCCTTCCATTCTTGCCGGGGTCAATGCGTATCTTCCAGTAAAGAACGGTCCCATACGGGCCATGATAATCATAGCGGGTTTTTACTTGTTTGACTTTTTCCCCCGTGTCTGCTGCCATTCCTGCACGTTCTGCCAATTCCTTCATTGCTCCCTTGAAGTCCAGTCCATTGACTTTCATAAACAGATTGATAAAGTCGCCCCTGGCGTCGCAGGTAGGGACCTTGCATTGATAAAGACCTTCGTGACTGACTGACAGGCTCGGGTGGTGGTCGTCATGGAACGGACACAACCCCATAAATTGCTCATTGCCGTTCCCCGAAGGTTTAAGGCTCGGAATCAATTCTTGACAAATTGACGGTATATCCAGTCTTGCAAGGACAGTCTTTTTGTCGGGCAATTTAGTTGCCCTCATGGCCAATACCTCCCGTAAGGGATACTGGAGGGGCCGATATTGCCGTCCTGTGACCCGGATCGCTGGAGGTCAGCAGCAGGCATTAGAATTTTTCCAAGTCTCTGAAATCGAATAAAAGTTTCCCACCGATGCGCCGGAATGGGATTGGGAATGTTTTTTTTGATTTCTTGGCGGTGCTATTATAAATGTGCTGTTCAGAAATCCCCAAATAGACTGCGGCGTCTTTTACCGAGTAAAATCTTTGCTTTAAGGTGGGTTCGGTCTTAGTTTTGGACATGGTCGGCCTCCTCTCCGAAAAGCTCAGCACGGTCTGCCCCTAAAAGGTCGGCCCACATCTGCCGCTCTGCTTCTGTTAATGTCCGGCGACCTCTGATAACCCTCGAAACATCAGATTCGTGGCCCCTGAGGACTATGGCAAAGTCCGACTGAGTTCCGTACTTCTCTGCGATTCTTTCTTTCAACTTCCAGTTCATTTTGACCTCCTGTATGGTTGGTATAATATATACCATAATGCTCGCAAAAAAAAGTTAGAGCTTCGCCAATGCTTTCTTCACATTCGCTCTTATTTTCCCAAAATTAACAATGTGGATAGAATGCCAAGTTCCGGTTGGATCTCTCGTAGGTTCGTAAGACCCTGCCCTATCACCGGTTGCGAGGTCGAGCTTGTAATCATTTAATCCCTCTTCAAGGTATTCGGTGTGTAATCCCTTTTTCCCAAAGTCTGTGCAAATCTTAAAAATAATGTACTCAATTTTATCGTCATCCGGTGGCGTTCCTCTATTGCCAGTGACATACTTAGTTGCGTAGGAAGCCGCCACCGTCCTGTTAAAACCAGAATCAAGAAGGTTCTTGAACAGCGCAACGCAGTAAGCATCCTCCAAATCAAAAAGGGCCTTTGTTCCCTGACCTTCTGCTGAAATGACCGGTTTTATAAATCCCCGATTCATCCAATCCCGCAGGCGTTCACGGGGTATCCCTAACGCCTTGACAATGTCCAATGTTGAAAACTCTCTCTTCATTTTCTATCCTCGTGGTTGGTACTATATGCACCATATCGGAAGATGTCAAGAATTATTTATTGATGATTGTTGCTGATAATGAAAAAGGGGCACGATCAATATGGTGAAGGTATTTTCCGCAAATAGTGACCAAAGTAGTGACCAAGCCCAATAATAAAAACAAAGGGGTCAGCCGATTTCTCAGCTAACCCCCTGTTTTTCTTATGGTGCCGAAGCCCGGACTTGAACCGGGACGAGGGAACCCCCACTAGACCCTGAACCTAGCGCGTCTACCAATTCCGCCACTTCGGCATGTTTTTTCTGCTTACTTTTTACACTTGTCGTCCTTGCCTTGTCAAGCAAAATTGATCTTGAAAATTAACGGATTCGTGCTATGGTGGCGCCCTATGAAAACCATCCATCAAATAGACAATATTCCCGATGAATTAACCGGTTCATACCTGACCATAGGTAACTTCGACGGCGTCCACAAGGGGCATCAGTATCTGTTTCAGCATCTTGTCAATCAGGCCCGCAACGCGCAGCGGCAAGCGGTAGTCCTCACCTTCGATCCCCATCCGAAGATGGTCCTGCACCCAGACCGCCGTCCCTTCTATCTGATCACATCGATTGAGGAAAAGATCCGCCTTATTGAGGCCCAGGGTGTTGATGGGCTGATCATAATTCCCTTTAATCTTGATTTTTCGAAAACAACTGCCAGGGAGTTTGTCTGTGATCTCCTGTGGGGAAAATTACGGATAAAAAAAATCCTGATTGGTCATGATTACACCTTCGGTAAAGGTAAAGAAGGAAATGAAACTTTTCTTGTCGCTCAGGGGCTGAAACTGGGTTTTGAGGTGGAGGTAATGAGGGCCTTCCAGGTGGATGAAACGATTATCAGCAGCACCCTGGTGCGCAACGCCATCCTCGCCGGCGACGTCAAAGCGGCGGCGGCCTGGCTGGGGCGACCTTATAATCTTGTGGGCAGGGTTGTTCCGGGGCATAATCGCGGCGCCAACCTTGGCTTCCCCACCGCCAATATTGAACCTGAAAAGGCGCTTGTTCCTGCCCCTGGCGTTTACGCAGCCATGGCCAGGATCGATAATCAAATCTACGGCAGTGTTCTTAATATCGGTATGAACCCGACCTTCGATGACAATCAGATGTCCATTGAAGTCCATATCCTCGATTTTAAAGGAGACATCTACGGGAAAACCCTGGAGATCCTTTTTATTGAGAAACTCCGGGACGAGAAAAAATTCAATGGTCCGGCGGAGCTGATCGTCCAGATCCGGAAGGATGTCGAACAGGGCCGCAAGATTATGTCCTGACGGGCGACTTCATTAACCGTCTCAGGGTACAGACAGGAAAATGGCGGCATCACGACCCGAAAAGCAACCCCTGAATTTGCGTCTTCTTCATCCATGGAATGTCACTTACGAAGATGCCGTATCTATCCAGAATACCTTAAAGAAGCAACTTATTCTTCATGACCGAATCAAAACCGGACCAATACATATAATCGCCGGCGCGGATATTTCCTATGGGCGCAACAGCGATTTATTCTTTGCCGCAGTCGTACTTCTGTCCTATCCTGATATGCAGCTAATCGAAGAGGCCTATGCCATCGAAAGGGTATCTTTCCCTTATATTCCCGGATTGTTGAGTTTCCGGGAAGGACCGGTTTTATTGAAGGCTTTTAAAAATATGAAGCGAGTGCCGGATCTTATCATATTTGACGGCCAAGGTATTGCTCATCCCCGGGGAGTTGGCCTCGCCGCACACATGGGTCTTTTTCTCGATATTCCGGCAATTGGTTGCGCCAAATCGCGCCTTTGCGGGGAGCACCGGGAACCGGGACCATTACCGGGGGACCATGAGGACCTGCTTTATCAGGAACAGGTGATCGGGTCTGTCTTGAGAACCAAGGCCCGAGTGCGTCCGGTTTTCGTCTCTCCGGGACATCGGATCAGCCTGGAGAGATCCAGAGAGATCACTCTGAAGTGCTGCCGGGGATACCGGCTGCCGGATCCGATCCGGCAGGCCCATCTGGCCGTGAACCGGTTACGGATATCTTCTTAGTAAAGAACTTCCCCGGCATCCGTAATAAGTTTTTGGGGAAGTTTGAATACCTTTTTAAATATGTCGCGGCCTTCTGCCGATAAATCCCTTACGGGGATGGCCCTGACCTTGGGATCTCCCAACGGTCCTTTTACTTCAAAATAGGCGGTAATAAATCTTCCATTGTCATCCGTCAGGATCCAGCCAGCCACCGGAATCCTGCTGACGATCTTATCCACAGTTTGCAGGGGTTGCAGACCGACTTTGAGATCAATATTTTCCTGAATAAGGTCCACATTACCCATGGCGAGGATATTCATGACATCGCTGTCGATATAGAAATCTTTACTCGTCATAATCCCGTTTTTCAGAAACAGGGTAGCCGTAATGGAATTATACGGCATCCCGTCCGCATTCATGTCGGGAAGTTTAAACTTCAATAACTGCGACACGTTGAGAACGGAAAATATTCTATATAAAGCATTCGCCTTTCTGATTATTCCCTTTTCGATGCCCATCTTGACCATTCCTGCGGCGGACGCCTTCAGCTCGACAGCGGTTTTTCCGGTGGCGGTGAGATCTCCGCTTGCCGTCAGAATTCCCCTGACCCGCGGGTCTTTCTCCCCAGTCCACAACAGGGCCTCCGCCGGCACCCGGTCAAGCTGGAACTGGTAATGGTGGCGTGGGGAGCTTGCCGCTCCAAAGTGGGTAGACCCTTTGGCGGCGCCGCGTCCGTTCTGCATGGCCCAGGTAAGGGAAGAAAATTCAAGTTTATCATTATTATAGATAAGGTCGGCGCGGAGATCCTTAAAGGACATATCATCGAGTTTACCCCCGGTCGCCCGGACCGTGGCCTTTATGAGTGATGATAATTCGGGCTTTTTTCCGTTATAGGCAAGGTCGGCTCTGAGGTCAGAAAAAGACAGCTCCCCGAGCTTTCCCGCCGCCGCCCGGACTGTGGCCTGCATGGATATCGGGGGGCCGCTTGTTTTATTATCCCCTGTCTTCTCCAATTTTATCAACGTCGTCAGATCTTCCCCCTTGAGGTAAGAGAAAGAAATATCGCCGTTGATGACCCTTTCCCTGCCATCCTGAATAGACCCTTTGGCTGTCACAACCGAATCATTGAGCCGGGCGGACAGTGAGCGGACCTGCCAGAGATCATTCGCGAAGGAAACATCGCCGCCGACATCCCGTATCTGATGCCCTGCCGGCAGACTTCGATAACCGAAATCCTCGGGATGGAAAAAAGGAAGGGATAATGTCACGGAGAAAGCCGGGGCTTTGAAACCTGTAACCGCACCGGCCACGGTAAAGGGCGTCTCGCCATAGCGTCCGGACAGACGGGAGGAAGTTGTTTTATCGCCTTCCAGGTGTATTAAGCCATTTACATCCGTAATTATTTTCATATTTTCCGACAGATGAAAGGACGTCCCCTGCAAGGAAATATCGCCGCGCCAACGGTCGTGTAGCCCTGTTTTTCCCACTCCGTCGCCGCTGATTACAGCCTGGGCCAACCCCTCCGCCTGACACCGTTTGAGTTCCGGGAAGCAGGTATGGAGATCCCGCAGATTGACCGTATTTGTCCTAAAAGACATTGAAAATGGCTGATTTGCATCCTTAAGCGGGGACATTAAGGTTCCCGACAGAACAAGGGGCCCCAAAGAATAATGAAACGGGGCCATCTGTAGCTTATGGTCCCTGATCGTTGCGACAAAATCCAGGTGGTTTTCCTGCCCTGCCGGCTTGATCATGACGTCGTTATACTGGTAGCGGGCCGGCGTCAGGTTCCATTCTCCATTCAGGCGATAATTGGTCAATGGTCCCATGCCGCTCACCTTTAAGGTCGTATTACCGCTAAAAGACAGCTTTTTCATCAGATCTTCCCCGATCAGCCAGGCCAGCTCGCGTTTTGTTGGTTGAGCGGTAGCGTTGAAGGGATAGGTTGCAGGTTCAGAGAGGGGATATCCGACTATTTTTCCGGTCAGGGTAACGGATGAGGCCCCGAAATATCCCGTCATCTTATTTAATTGAATGTCTCTTTCCGTAAATACCAATTCTCCCGTAATGCCGTTAAAGCTTGGTGTTGAGCCGCCAAAACCAACGACACCCTTTGCCACTGAAGTCTTCACAAGCAGGAGATTGTCATGACCTGCCGCTCCCCACTTCCGCAGTTGACTCAACCGGCCTTTCAAAAAACCATCCTGCATATTGAAAATACCTGCCCGAACATGTTCTTTGATAAACGTCGCCGTTCCCGGGGGAATGATTCCATAGGGAACATATTGTCCGTATTTTTCCAGATCAAACGGTCCCAGTGTGGCCTTTATATCTATGATCGGATCTTCTTTCTCCAATTCCCTGATCGCCCCCTGCCCTTTAATCCTGACATCATCTATGGCAAGTTCGGCTTTGTTCAGGGAAATCTCGCCGGGGGTGCGTTTCAGATCATAGACTAGGCGCAATAAGGTTGGCGCCAGCGGACCTGGAAATACCTGGGGATACTGAAACTTTACATTTCTAAGTTCTATGGACCCGGAAGAGGTAAACTCCTGTTTTTGACCTTTGATGTCGATATTGACATTAAGCAGACCGGCTAACTGCTGAAAAGGAACTTTACCGCCGTAATAGGGCCAGCAAGTGGCGAGATCGAGTTCCTGAATACGGAGCCGGGAATCGATCCGGCTATTAATGAGTGGTTCCGGATGCCGGGGGAGATAAAGAGATCCTTCCGCCCCCAGACTGGCCCTCCGGGCGTTTTCCGAGAGGACCGCTTCAAGCTGAAAACTGGTCTTTTCTCCTCGCTGCATCTGATTGATTTTAAGGCGGACATCCTTTAAATCGGTTTGAATCCCTTGCGGGCTTATCCATTGGTCCCGAAAGATTATGGCGCCTTCCTGAACAATCAGACCACCGAATTCCACGGACGGCTCTTTTTTCGTTTTGATCAGATCGTCAATATTCCACTTTCCCTGCTTGTCTCGGACAATGACAATATACGGCTGTTGCAGATTAATTTCCTTCAGGATGATTTTCCGCTCCAGCAGATAGGGCAGCAGGGCGATACGAACGGTCAGCCGCGCCACTGAGGCAAAAGTGTCGCGACCATTCTTCTCCATAATTGCAACCTTGTCAAAGGTCAGCGCCGGCCAGAAACCAAGGGAGACACGGCCGGATGCATATTGAATATCCCGATCCAGGGCCTTTTTCGCGTAGTCCACGATAGTCGGACGGTAGGATTCAAGATTTTGGATTTGTCGATAGAAATAAACGAACAGGCCGCCCGTTATCAGGATGATAACAAGGGTGACACAGAGGATGATGGTTCTCTTTTTCATCAGTTTTTGCTGAAGGACATCTCCCCTATGTAGCCTTCGGCATTGCTCCTGGTATTCTGAGAATTGATGTAAAAACGGACGCCATGGATCGCCCCCATGGGTTCTCCTCCATGGATGTCCCGGAAAATCCGCTTATAATCTTCGTAGACATTTCTCTTCTCGGTGTACCAGTTCCCAAGATGGTCGGTTTTGTTACGGAGGACGAGGTAACGTATCCTCTTCAGGAAGGGCTTCGGGCTCCGAGCCGTCAGGCCCTTCGGGGC
>Ga0194039_1001941_pt1 | contig 10764 bp, 8 predicted proteins | sample JunL228m_MetaG_FD_148679 | JGI IMG/M metagenome (GOLD analysis project Ga0194039, IMG submission 148679) | Anoxic zone freshwater microbial communities from boreal shield lake in IISD Experimental Lakes Area, Ontario, Canada - Jun2016-L227-8m | ecosystem: Environmental > Aquatic > Freshwater >...
AGAAGCACACGAGCGGTGGATACATGCATTTGAATCCAACCCGTCGAATCTGGAAAAGTTTTACTTAACTGTTGCCTACCCGTACCCGAGCGGTGCCATGCACGTCGGTCACGGCAGGACATACATTGTGCCGGATGTGATCGCACGGTTCTGGCGGATGAAAGGCCGTCAGGTGCTCTACCCGATGGCATTCCATGTCACGGGTGCGCCGGTTATTGGTATCTCAAAAAGGATCGCAAAGAAAGATGAAAAGACCATCCGGCTCTACCGTGATCTCTATAAGGTACCGCAGAACGTGCTCGACGAGTTTATCGATCCGTTGACCATTGTCAGGCACTTTGCAGGGGAATACCAGCGGGTGATGACTGCCTGCGGGCTTTCGATCGACTGGCGCAGGCGCTTTACCACAGTCGACCCGACCTACAGCAAGTTCATCGAATGGCAGTGGAAGCACCTCTATGAAGCAGGTCACGTAATAAAAGGCGTGCATCCGGTCCGGTATTGTACAGTTGATGACAACCCGGTCGGCGACCACGACCTGCTCGAAGGGGACAAGGCTGAAGTTGTCAAATTTACGCTCGTCATGTTCCGGTTCGGTGACGCATTTATCCCCACCGCAACGCTCCGCCCCGAGACCATCCACGGCGTGACCAATCTCTGGGCTAACCCGACGGTGGTTTACGTTAAGGCGCTCGTTGACGGCAAGGCATGGATCGTATCAAAAGAAGCAGCAGAAAAACTCGCATTGCAGGACCACACGGTAGAAATCAAAGAAGAGATTGCAGGAAAAGACTTAATCGATAAGAAAGTCTCCCACCCGCTCTGCGGTGAGATCACCATCCTTCCTGCTGAATTCGTTGACCCCGATATGGCAAGCGGGCTTGTTATGAGTGTTCCTGCCCATGCACCGTTTGACTACATTGCCCTCCGCGACCTCCAGCAGGCAGGAAAGTACAAAGAGATCAAACCAATCCCGCTCATCAAAGTCGAAGGCTATGGCGAGATTCCAGCCCAGTTTGCAGTTGAGAAAGCCGGTATTAAAAATCAGATGGACAGCCGGATGGACGCACTCACGCAGGAGATCTATTCTGCAGAGTTCTCGAAAGGCAAACTCTTCGAGAAGTACGGTGGAAAACCGGTCAGGGTTGCAAGAGACGAAGTCGCCGCCCTCATGATCGAGAAGTACGATTCTGAGATTATGTACGAGTTCGACCAGCGCCCGGTCATCTGCCGGTGCGGCAACCGGGTCAGGGTCAAGATCCTGCACGACCAGTGGTTCTTAAAATACAGTGACCCGGCATGGAAGCAGCAGGTGAGCGACCACCTCGGGGACATGGCACTAGTACCCTCCGAAGTCCGGGCAGAATTCGACCGCACGGTGGGCTGGCTCAAAGATTGGGCCTGCACCCGCCGCGTCGGACTTGGCACCCGCTTCCCGTGGGACACCACCCAGCTGATCGAGCCGCTCTCGGATTCAACGATCTACATGGCGTATTACACGATCGCCCATAAGATCCGCGAGATCGATTCCAAACTGCTCACGCCCGAAGTCTTTGATTACATCTTCCTTGGCAAGAAATCAGAAGACCTGCCCGAGAAGAAGAAACTCGATGCAATGCGAGCAGAGTTCCTCTACTGGTACCCGTACAATTACCGGTTCTCGGCAAAGGATCTCATCTCCAACCACTTAACCTTCCAGATCTTCCACCATGTCTCGATCTTTCCAAAGGACAAACTCCCGGCAGGAATGGTCGTCTTTGGCATGGGCTTGTTGAACGGTGCAAAGATGTCGTCATCGAAAGGCAACGTCTTCTTACTCGAAGATGCAGTGGCTGAATTCGGTGCCGACACGGTACGTATGTTCTTGATGGGCAGCGCCGAGCCGTGGCAGGACTTTGACTGGAGAAACGAACTCGTCATCTCAACCAAGAAGCAGATCGAGCGGTTCTATTCAACGATTATGGAACTAAAAGATGCCGGTGGCGAACCGCACGACATCGACAAGTGGCTCGTAAGCCGTCTCCAGTCGCATATCGAGCGGACCACCGATGCGCTCAACAACTTCCAGACCCGACAGGCGCTCCAGGAAGCCTGGTTCGGCATCGAGACCGACCTTAAATGGTACCGCAGGAGGCTGCCGGAGAACTGCGATGGCAGCCGGGAACTCCACATGCTCTGTTCAGTCTGGACCCGACTCCTTTCGCCGTTCATCCCATTCACGGGCGAGCACCTGTGGAAAGAACTGGCCGGAGAAGGACTCGTCTCGTTTGCCCCTTGGCCGGTTGCCGATAAGAAACTCATCAGCCCGCGAGTGGAACTGGCAGAAGAACTTCTCTCCCGCACGGTTGAGGATATCGAGTCGATCATGAAACTGATCCAGATCACGCCAAAGGCCATCACAATCGCACTTGCGCCTGAATGGAAGCACGACATCTTCAGGACGATTGCAAAATCTGCGGATCGCAACACCGTGATCAAAGAGATCATGAAAGACGATTACATGAAAAAACGCGGCAAAGAAGCAACGGATGCAGCCCGGCAGTGCACCACGCTCATCCACCGCCTGCCCCCACAGGTAGTCACCCCGCTCTCACAGGAACCTGTCAATGAGCATGCAGTCTTTGAAGCTGCACAGGCATTCCTTGAACACGAGTTTGGTGTTACGGTACATATCACCGATGCCGAAAACGGTGTTCACGTAAAAGCGGCAACAGCCCTGCCGTTCAAGCCGGCGATCATTATTGAATAACCTCTTTTTTACGATGGTTGTCCAGAGGGGAACATCTGGTGTAAACAACGGTGGCAGTGCTTAAAACAAAAAATGCACCAAAGAGTGAAAATTTCAAACGAGTTATTATAAATTCAGGTACGTTGACAGCGTCTGCCTCGATCGTTAGACAATAAACTAAAGAATATTTTTTTGGGACTGGAATGCCGATGGTAAAACAGAAGTCGGTATCTTCCGCAATGGAAACTTCTACGTCGCATCCAGCAATACACCAGGGGGTGGAACAGTTACTGCCTTTAACTTGGGTATGACTGGTGTTGTACCTGTAGGTGGAAAGTGGACGTGAAAATAAGAACGTGGGAAAATCCTCATGAATATTTTTTGGGAATAGAATCAAACCCGACCGCATATTTGACTGATGCCAATACCAATTTTAGCGCAGATATCGGAGTTGATCGGGGGATTGGTGAATGATTACCCCATTAACGATTGCCAAACGGACACAGTTTTGTATTTAACAGTATCTTGACATTTCTGTTCAGTTTTATAGACCGTTACGTATTGACATTGCTGTTCGGTTTTATATTGAGGAGCTGGACATTTTTGTAGTTGCGGTGGTGTTACCTCACATATACAACTATCAATCCTATAAGAATGGGAATCCGTAACACTCACCGACCCTAATGCACTGACATTAAAAGTAGCAGATTTAGTATATTTAGAGTTCCCAACCATAAACCCATAACTTATCTTAAAATCACCATATTTTCTCTCTAAATTATCCAATGTACATTTAACCTCACCAACGGGATTCGAATTGGTATAAATTTCACATTTATTGGTTACAATATTATATGTATAATCAGCATTTTGACAATTCGTATCTGAATATGGGACTTGAACATTATGACAAGAATTTTCCGTATATGGCACTTGCTCATTATTACAAATTTGAGCAGGTTGTTGTATTTTAATAACATTCAAAATTGCAAAAACAAGGATGACAAAAACGAGCAATATTACACCAATTTTTAGATATTGATTGTTCTTTAAAACGCTTTTCATAATCGATAATTAATATTTGGGATCTTTTGTATTTAAATTGACTTTCAAAAAGTCCGAATGAGAATCATACGTTTATTAAGTTCTAATAAGGCAAAAATCCACTCTATCGCATACAAAACCAAAAACGTCACCAAAGTCCGATAATGCCTTTGTGCACAACGGATCAACGAATCTGGTATTTCGAGGTCTGCCATCAGTGATTGATAGGCGCTCACCTTGCACGAGCAGAGAATAACATCCGGTAAATATTGAAAGCGGAAAACAATCCCATTACGGCGAACGCTACAATGAAGACAAATGCAAGTAAGGGCACCGATGCGCTTACAGATATTACCATTAAGAGAATTTGAAGCATTACGACGGCCAGCACGAAAGAGAACAGATATGCCTGGACTACCAGAAAAGGCGGACAATCATTAGACATGATATTGTGCATTTTGTCTTTGTGATGTTATGTCATTTCCATATCTGACAACAGAAATACCGTGACCGGGCTGGTTATCGTGCATCCCGGCCCGAGTGCCCGGCTTGTTGTTCACTCGTTGCTCGTTTGGGTAACGGGTCTCGCGTGCGTGTGTGTTCAAGGAACAGGAACACGAGCATCCCGTGAGGCCTACGGCTCAACGAGTATTGCATCTACACCGAGGTTCAGCAGCAAACCATCAGATGATGGGTAGGAAATTTCACGGAGGAATTCGCGTGTCCGGGCAAGGAGGCCCGGGTCAAGGGATTCTGCCTCAACCATAAGCGAGAACGTGATTAATTCATTCATCAGGGACTCATTCTCCGGTCGGAAGACCTCAACGCCTCGTAAATAACCGGACAGGTATGTCACCGAATGCGGGATCTGGTTCTTCTCAAGGATATCCCGGATCTGCCAACTGGTGAAGAACGGGTTTGTGACCCGCTCCATCGGGAGAATATCCTTATGAAGGAGGTTTAAAAGATAGCAGAACGTTGACGGGGTTCCGTTGTATATGACGGCTTTCCCCCCGGGGTTTAGGAACGAGAAGGCATGGAGAAGAAATGGTTCGGGATCCGGTAGGAAGCAGTAGGTGCTGTGGGAGAGGAGGATCAGATCAAATTTCGTTTTCAGATCGGTACGTGGTGTGAAGAATTCCGGAATGATCATTCTCTTAACGGAAAGATCCCGCAGGTTCCCCTCAAGATGCCGGACATGATCAGCCGATGGTTCAATGGCAGTATACGACCGGACCGGCACCCGGCTCTCTTTTAGGATCTGTCGGGTAAAATGACCGGTGCCGGCACCAATGTCGAGCAGCGAGAAGCCTGCCGGGAAATTCTTCTGTGATACATCAAGGAAATAGCGGAGCATGAACGGGTACTCTTCGGAATATTCTGAAAGGAGATGGAACCCTTCAATGTACCGATCGAATGTTATGCACTGCATGAGGGGATGTTTTCCGCTTCCGGATAATATGGTTTACGCATGGGGGAGGTCTTATCATCTTAGGTATCTGCCGTATAGCCAGATGAGCCTGAACGTGTGGTAAGGTAATACTACTACACTCATGCACGGGTCCGGGAGATCATTAACTGATCGGGCACTCACGAAACGGGCTTCTTTTCATTTGCCACGCACTTTCATCCATCAACCTGGTGATCTGCCAACAGAACAGTATTGGCGGGCTTCATTTTTGACACGTATCATTATCAGATCACAAACGAATATCGGAACAAAGGCATTTCAAGAGGTTATTCCGTGTCACATAATTCCATGCAAGGTAAATCGATCATAAATAATTCAGTGAAGATTGTTCTGTGCATTCTCATCTTCCTCGTGCTTGTGCAAGGAGTTCAGGCTGCGGAAAATTACACTTTTGTTACAAAGTGGGGCATCAATGGATCAGGGGATGGGCAGTTCGACCAACCTTTAGGAATCGCAGTAGATTCATTAGACAATGTCTACGTCTCAGATTGGGGCAATCATCGGATCCAGAAGTTCAGTTCTACCGGGACATTTTTAGCGAAGTGGGGCATCAATGGATCGGGGGACGGGCAATTCTTCCGTCCGACGGGGGTCGCAGTAGATTCGACAGGTAATGTCTACGTTGTGGATTATGGAAACGATCGAACCCAGAAGTTTAGTTCTACCGGGACATTTTTAGCGAAGTGGGGCATCAATGGATCTGGGGACGGGCAATTCTTCCGTCCTTGGGGTGTCGCAGTAAATTCTACAGGTAATGTCTATGTTGCAGACCTAGGCAACAGTCGGATCCAGAAGTTCAGTCCCACCGGGACATTTATTACAAAGTTGGGGTCAGAGGGATCCGGAGACGGGCAATTCCTCTCTCCTTGGGGTGTCGCAGTAGACTCGTCGGGTAATGTCTACGTTGCTGACACATCGAACAGACGGATCCAGAAATTCGGTTCTGATGGGACATTTTTAGCAAAGTGGGGATCTTACGGGTCTGGTGATGGGCAGTTCTCATATAACACAGGAATCGCAGCAGATTCGTCGGGTAACATCTACGTTACGGATCAGTATCCCAATTATCGAATCCAGAAATTCAGTTCTGATGGGACATTTTTAGCAAAGTGGGGATCTTACGGGTCTGGTGACGGGCAGTTCTCGGACCTTCGTGGTGTCGCAGTAGATTCATCCGGCAATATCTACGTCGCTGACACTGGAAACAATCGGATCCAGAAGTTTGCGCCTTCTTCGTCAACCCCGGCCGTCACCGGCATCTCACCGGCAACCGGGACGACTAATGGCGGCACAACGGTAACAATCACCGGTTCTGGTTTTATCGGAGCAACCGCAGTAAACTTTGGCAGCACAGCAGCTACCGGTGTGACAGTTGTCAGCGCTACTTCAATCACAGCAACCAGTCCTGCACATGCAGCCGGTATCGTTGACGTCACAGTCACCACACCCTCCGGCACATCGGCGACTTCGGCAGCCGACAAATTTACCTATGGAGGAGTCCCGGCAGCCAACTTCACCGGCACTCCCACTTCCGGCAACACCCCGTTAACTGTGCAGTTCACAGACAGCTCGATCAACATGCTAACGTATTCCTCTGCCCAAAATCAGCAAGAATCCTGATCCGGTTTCATAACAAAAACTATTCCGGTTCTGGGGACATTCCCTCAAGTTATACCTGATTCTCAAAGCCCATCAAAGGGATACTATGGAAAATATCCCCTCATGCATTTTACTAAAGACCAAATGGATGATAGGCAGAACCAGATAAAAGTATCAACAAAATATTCGGCACCCACAAACTCTCTTGCCACAGGTTCAAAAAGTCTGCTTTCATATCTTCCCTATACACCTTCACAACGAAATCAGGGTCAATGCGGAAACTGCTGGGTATGGGCAGCAACCGGGGCTCTTGAGATCGATCATAATGTTAAATCGGGGATAAGTGATCGTCTTTCCATCCAGTACTTCAATTCGAAATATAACAGCGGTTCAGGCAACGATTGGGCATGTTGTGGGGGGTGGCTGAGCACCTTCACAAACTGGTATAGTACGGACAAGACCCCCATTCCCTGGTCCAATACGAATGCTGGTTTTAGTGATGCCAGTAGAACTTGCGAGAATGGAGCAACCGCGGTACCCATCAATTCTATATCTACCCAGTCAAACTACAAACTAAATTCCATATCATATACCACAATTTCGACATTTGGTGAGACCCAAGCCACAGCCATCAATAATATCAAGAGCGCTCTGAATTCGAATAAAGCAGTTGAGTATACGTTCTTTTACGGTGCTTCAGGATGGGATGATTTCTATAATTTCTGGGGGTACAACAATGAAACGACAATTTTTGATCCAACATCTCACAGCGGGGAATCAGAAACCGGGGGGCATTCAGTTCTTATTGTCGGCTATGATGACAGCACAGATCCGAACAACCCCTACTGGCTTGTTGTGAACAGTTGGGGCGCACCATCAAACCGACCAAACGGCCTGTTCCGTCTCAAGATGAATATTGATTATAATTCTTTGTATTATGAAAGCGGTGATTACTATACACAGCACCTTTTCCAGTACCTGGATTCTGATTTTGCAGGTTCCACCACATCATGGAGCTGGAACTTCGGAGATGGTAGTACCAGCACTTCCCAGAACCCATCACACACTTACACAAGTGCCGGTACTTACACCGTGGCACTGACTGCAACCAACTCTGCTGGAAGTAACACTCTCACACGGACTAATTACATCACGGTCAGTTCACCGACCACCACCACTTCAACGATTGGCATGTATCGCAATGGAGTGTATTATCTACGAAACACCAACACCGCTGGTAATGCTGACCTCGCCTTTACGTACGGCAGTGCCGGGGATATTCCTGTAACCGGCGACTGGAATAGTGACGGTATCACAACCATCGGCATGTACCGCAACGGTGTGTATTATCTTAGGAACACCAACACTGCCGGTAACGCCGACCTCGCCTTTACGTACGGCAGTGCCGGAGATATCCCGGTAACCGGAGACTGGAATGGTGACGGTATCACAACCATCGGCATGTATCGCAATGGAGTGTATTATCTACGAAACACCAACACCGCTGGTAACGCTGACATTGCCTTTACGTACGGCAGTGCAGGGGACATTCCGGTAACCGGAGACTGGAATGGTGACGGTATCACAACCATCGGCATGTACCGCAACGGTGTGTATTATCTCCGGAACACCAACACCGCTGGTAACGCTGACATTGCCTTTACGTACGGCAGTGCCGGTGACATTCCGGTAACCGGAGACTGGAATGGTGACGGTATCACAACCATTGGCATGTACCGCAACGGTGTATATTATCTACGAAACACCAATACCGCTGGTAACGCTGACATTGCCTTTACGTACGGCAGTGCCGGGGACATTCCGGTGACCGGTAAATGGACCTGATAAGAATATGTGGGAAGAAAAATTCCCACGAATCTTTTTAAAAAAGGTCGCGATTTGCTGAACCTAAAATGGCCATTTGAGGGGCACGATATGCTGAGCCGGAATCATCCAAATGAAAAGGGACACCATATGCTGAACCATTCCACATAAGAGATGCCTCTCAAGCTGTTTGTTCACTCCGCAGTATCCGCGTTTTTCGTACTCTTCCACGAGCCTCCTTTTTTGACAATAAGGGGCACGCACGCAGCCAGCCAGAAGTATACCAGGGTTGTTGAGAGGATATCTGACACCTGGGGCAGAATCGCAGAGAATCCGGTACCGGCAAAGATGGCAGGAACTGCGGTATTGACCAGAAGAACGGAGAGCGTGCCGGCAATAACTACGATAACCCGTTTCAGGAGGTCCTGAGGGGGATTCCATCCTCCGCAGAAATTCAGAAACTCATAACCGAGAAGGCTTCCGAGCATGATTCCTGAAATCAGCAGGGATAACTCAAAGCTTACGGGATTGATTCCCGCACCCGTATGGCTTTTTGCCATCACTACCCATGCTGCCGGCAACTGCCAGTCAGCGAGCGCGAGATAGGCAGGAAACACAAGGATGAGCGGAATTGCGGAGATGGCAATGATTCCGGCAATCCGTAGCGGACGGGACAGGGTTCGAGCAAATTTCTCGAACACTGGCATTGCAGCCAGGTAGAGGACCAGAAGAACCAGACCTATCAGGAGACCTCCAAGAATATCCCCCAGGAAATGAACACCCGCGAAAAGCCGGGCGAGGGTTACCCAGACAGCACAGACGATACATAGAAGAATGATCCACCACCGTTTTGCAACCACGCAGATATACCCGTACATTGCAACCGCGTTCATTGCACCGCCCGACGGAAATCCAAAGGATCCGATGTTCTGGTAGGCGGTAACGGCCGATGATACCCAATACGGCCGGGGAAGGTGGAATATCAGTTTCAGGGCAGCATCCAATCCACTGCAGAGTCCTAACAAAACCGTAAGCCGCACTCCGAACTTCGGGTGCAGGCCCAGATAGACAACAGAAATGATAATCAGATACCAGAGCACCGTGTCAGCTACTACCCCCTGGACAAAAAAACTGGTGACAAGCGGGGAAATATTCTGGGCAGCTGTGTTTATTCCAGGATCCAGAAAAAATGAAAAATCCATAATTTTATACAATTTTAAAAATTAATAAATATTAGGCTCTGTTGAAACGCACATGAACAGAAGTTCATACCGAAACCATGAAAATCAAACATTCAGTTTTTGTTTTGATGAGATTGGTTAACGCAACTTAATTGATTTTCATGGGAATTTCAAGTATTGAATGTCAATGAGTCAAGGATCTTTTGGACTGCGGGATAGAAATCAGTGAAATAATCCCCCCTTTCCTTATAGTCAACAACGTAGAGTCGGTCGCCTCGGATAAAATACCAGGATTGATAGTTCATTTTATAATTATCGTTTATCCCGTACATAGAATATTTCACGATAATTGTTGGGAGCCCTTTGAAAGTGATGTCACTCTGGCTAATTCTGCCTACTTTAAAATACGTCGTTGAACTATTGTTTATATCAGTCACTTCCTGACGGACAAAATCATCCAGCGTTGTGTTGGGTGCAATCAGTTCTGACTGAATCTTAACCTCTGCTCCATCATTTGTCAGGTAGACAGTCGTATTTGAAGAGTCAAATTTCCAGTCCGAAGGATACTGCAGGCTATAGTTATCGAGCGGATTGTTGAAGGTATGATAGATATTCAGAGGATTCGACATTATGCATCCTGATGACACAATGCAAATGCATGTCATGATTGAGAGAAGAAGATTTCTCATAATGATGAATATCCTATATGAGATAAATTAATTTGCCTGCGCTCATCGCCTGTCATTTCACCCATCAACCGGACGATCTGCCATCAGAACGCCAATACCGGGCTCTGCCCTCAATACCGGATAAGCGATAACATGACACGGTAAATATATCGTCTCTCAACTGAAAGGGGGGGGTATGAAATATCTTCTTTTTGTCCTTTTACTGGTGGCAGTTCTGATAACTGCCGG
>Ga0194039_1001942_pt1 | contig 10761 bp, 13 predicted proteins | sample JunL228m_MetaG_FD_148679 | JGI IMG/M metagenome (GOLD analysis project Ga0194039, IMG submission 148679) | Anoxic zone freshwater microbial communities from boreal shield lake in IISD Experimental Lakes Area, Ontario, Canada - Jun2016-L227-8m | ecosystem: Environmental > Aquatic > Freshwater >...
CAGCAGCTCATAGACAGCATAGAAAGGATGATAGAGAAGGTTGCGGAATCCACGGACGAGGCGGCAAAGCAGAACTTCATAAGGAACTTTCTGGAATTCTCATCAAAGTTCTACAACTACAGCCTCCACAACCAGTTCCTCATCTGGATACAGACCAAGGGCAGAGCCAGTCATGTGGCTGGAGCCCGGGCATGGGAGCAGAAGTTCGGAAGGTCTGTAAGAGACTGGAAGAGTCCCATAACCATACTCATGCCGAGAACCTCCAAAAAGGAGGTGCTGAACCCAAAAACCGGCCAGAAGGAGGACAAACAGAGCATGTTCTTCACGACCGGCAAGGTGTACGACATATCAAGCACCGTAGCAATACCCGGCCATCCGACCCCCTTCGAACCCGTCGGCAGAAAAGACTGGAGCAAGGACTCAAACGAGGAAGTCGAGGAAATAACCCGGCTGGTGAACGCCTTGGACGCATGGGTCAAGGCAAATAATATCAATGTGAATTACGAGGACATGGATCCGGAAAAAGGAGGCTACTCCGCAGGGGGCAAGGTTGCCATAAACAACACCTTCAAGGGAATAAATCTTTTCAGCACCTTCGTTCACGAGGTCGCGCACGAAATTCTCCACTGGAAGAACAAGGACGTGCAGTCCACTAGTCAGGAGAAGGAGATCGATGCGGAGACTACGGCCTACATCGTCCTCAACCACTTTGGTTTTGAGACAAAGGACACAAGCAATTACCTTGCCCTTTGGCGGGCGAAGGGCGACGACGTGCGCGCCAGAAGAAAGAACATCCAGCAGGCCTCAAAGGAAATAATAAACGGAATAAAGAGCCAGGAGGAGAAGTCGGAGATAGAAGAAAGCCACGATCCTTCTTCCCCGAGCATCTCATTCTCGGCTTTCGCCAAGGACGGAACCATCATCGCCATAGTAGACGGCAAGAGGAAGAAATTCGTCGTCGATGCTATCAACCACGAAAGTCTAAATAAAATGAAGCCTTCGGATGCCTATGCCAAAATCATGGATATGGTGGCAAAGGGTGACGCCCTTGAAATTTAGAAGTATTTCTTGAAGACGGACTTGTACTTCTGATGAAGTGATTTCTTGTTCTTGATCCCCCTCGTAATCTTTTTGTTGATTTCGGTGGACATGTAAGCCTGTATCTCGTCCTTCACGACTCCGGAGCAATAGCCGATGGCTTGAAGGTTTCTCTTAAACCTTGACATGTTGAATTCCGAAAGAGCCCTTGTCAGGTCGTCCATTTCCGACTTGTAGTCAAGATCCGAATAATAAAGAGCGTGGGCAAGTTCGTGCCGGAATGTGGAGTTCTTGAGGGAATCCACGCCTATGAGGTAATTTCTTTTGCCGTCATCGTACAGATCGTCAACGATCTTCTTCATCTCTATGTCATAGGGCGTCTCAAGTTCGTTCATCTCGTAGCATTTCTTCGCCACCACCAAGGGAAGATTGAAACCCACGAAGTCCATGGGATAGGAAAACGATCCGAAATTCTCCCTGCTGTACCACCTGTAGTATTCCCATATGGAGAACTTCTTGTCACGGAAAGAGACTCCGGGACTCTCGTAGAACTCTTGAACCCTACAAAAGAGCATTGCTCGTTCATAGTCGTCCTTGACGACCACCGCGAATATGTTCGGTCTTATTTCCTTGATTTTGTATTTCATTTGAGTGGGAGCGGCATGTAATTGGCACCGAACTTTCCGCCCGTACCGTCCCAATCCCTGATTGGAATCGTCTGGGCGAATGCCGGGCCGAATAGAAGCTCGTCGAACATAGAGTTGTCGGGAAGTATTTTATAGTGGGGCTGCTGACCGCTCTTCCCATGGCTCTCCGCGAACTTCCTGAGGAACTCCCCGACGGTCATCTCCTTGTCGCCCCGGACGGCCTTGAAAGTGGATGCAAGCCTTACTGCAAACGCCCCCCGGACAGACAGGTCTTCGACGCTGGAAGAACTTATGATCAATATCTGATCATAAACCCCCGAATCCTCCCCGTAATCTATCTCGGAATCAAAACTCCGTCCGTTTCCCGGCACGCCATTCATGAAGAAGGCTATGAAAGGAAGCTCCTTGCGGGAGTAGGAGGAGGGAAGTTCGGGAAGGAATGAAGTCGGCTTCGCCGTCTTGATCCCCCGCAGCAAATCCCCGTCCTGTTTCAGACTGTCCTGGATGCTCCCCTCGGCATGGCACGTATCAACAAGGAGTATGAGCCGGCTTATGGTCTTTCCAGACTTCTTGAGAGCCTCCAGCCCCTTGCTAAACTTGAAGCTTCCTCCCTGGGCAGTCATGCCGAATCTGTCGCCGCTTCCTCCTCCGTGACTGTTGAAGTAAAGAAGTAGCGTGGCGTTCTCATCAAGTTTTGAAGCCAGCTCCGTCATCTTTGAATAGATGAACGACGACGACACATTGTGGTGCCTATCCACGGAAAATCCAAGTGAACCGTCCTTGAATATGCTCTCCATGAGGTCTAGGTTCCTCAATCTCCCATCCTCATTCGTCATCGTGAATAGAGCCGCCACATTATTGGCGGATGGGTCTATTGCTATTCCCGTCTTCTCTTGGGCATGAGCCACCCCGCACATCAGAATCAAAATAAACACAATAGTCTTCATTTTCAGCTCCCTTCTATTTCGTTAAACTCGTCGGGCGAGATTACGACAACATCGCCGCTATCCAGCCATATTTCATACAAATTTGCATTCAACCTTCTTGTGATGCACCCTCTTTCGCCCGTCTCATTAATTATCACGACTGCGCAGTTGGCCATTATTCCTTCCGAGGTGTTTTATTATCTTGTTGGCAATTTCATTCGTCATTCCCACATCCGGGTCGGTCATGAAAAAGTTCTTGCCCGCACCGCATCCGGCGTCGGGATCATCATCTAATATCGCATACTTCTTCACTTTTGGATGCCTATTAAGCCACTCGCTTATCTCGTCGCATCTGTAGCCTCCCGCGATACTCTTGGTCCAGTCAAAGAGTTTCATTCCAAACCTTGATAAGGAGGCCTTCACAAGGTTCCTGTTTCTCTCTTCAAGCCTCCATGTGGAACTTAAGACAACCTCGGAACCCGTCTTGTTAACTACGGTGGCAAGAAGCTCCAGAAGGCCTTCGTCTATGTAATCAAATCCATAATGGTAGATCAGAGCATGGCTGTTCAGAACGCCGTCCACATCAAGAAAAATGACCTTCAAAACCACCTCCCGCAACAACATATCCTAGTGGGAAAAAATCATTTTGAAAACACGATGAGACAAAGTGCCAGAATTAGAGAAAAAACAAGCATCCAACGCAAGGGAATTATTTTGTGCCTGTCCACCATGGGTTCACTCCAACAAATGATATTGCATTCTATAGTGAAATCTGTATGATTGCAATCTCATCAAAAAATAAAATATGCGTCTTTTGGAACTTTTCTCCGGAATAGGAGCCCAGTCTAAAGCCCTGAAGAATCTGGGGACAGATCATCGCGCCATAGCGTGTGAAATTGACAAACGAATACACTCGGTCTATGAGTCAATCCACGGACCCACGCCAAACCTAGGCGACATAACCAAAGTTCAGTCTTTGCCGGAATGCGACATTCTCACCTACTCTTTTCCTTGCCAGGATCTCTCCATACTGGGCAACAGAAAGGGTCTGGAAAGGAATTCCGGAACGCGTTCTAGCCTTCTATGGGAGGTGGAAAGATTGCTCAAAAAGCAAGACAGACTTCCTAGGGTCCTGCTCCTAGAGAACGTCAAGCAACTCGTTTCTCCAAAGCACATTGAAAACTTTAATCTTTGGCTTAAAACCCTCAAGGGAATAGGCTACAAGAACTCGTGGAAGGTGGTCAATTCAGAGGATTTCGGCCTCCCCCAGAAAAGAGAGCGGGTTTTTGTTGTGTCCTCATTGGATAAGGAGTTTACATTCCCCCAATCAAACAAAAAGGCGGTGCTCGGGGACTTTATGAAAAACGACGATGATGTCCGTAACGAGTACGGCGACAGCCTCCACTTCAAATGTCCGAAGATGGCCGAGAGAATCTGGAAGACTATAAATAACACCCAATCCACGAACAGCACCAAAAGGATATACGGCAAAAGGGGAGTAGCACATGCCCTCACTACGCAGGGAAGCCACCCCGGCAACTTCGGAGCCGTACTCTATTCATCGGAACTGGACGACAATTTCCCACTGCGTGAAAAGACCAAGGGATTGAGCATGGAAAATCTGAAAAAGAAGAGCCTTGGCTTTGATATCAATTCCATAAGGCTAATGTCCCCTAGGGAGTCCATGCTTCTTATGGGATTCTCCGAGGAAGATTGCAATAATGCAAAACAACACATGAAGAATAAAAAGATGAAAGAAACATTCTTCTACCATGTTGCCGGCAACAGCATAGCCGTTCCCGTTCTGGAGTCCATATTCAAGGCTATTTTAAGCGGCTCTGAATGAAGGATATGGTTTCTACCACTCCTTTTGCCAAATAACTAAGGCACATGAGCGATATGGCAAAAAAGGGAAGCCCCTCAGATATCTTGCCGTTTGAGATGCAGACCAGAGCCAGCCACGAAGTCAGTATTATCGGCTCAAGGGCGACAAGAAAAACAAGAACCTTAAACATTAGCCACCTGCTTTGCTTGCTGAAAGCATTGAGTCTTCTATCCTCTCTAAGGTGGCCTTTGCCGTTCTTATCTCGCCATCCCTGTTCGTATATCCGGGCCTTCCCGGCATCGTTTCTGGGGCTGTGGCCATTATATGACGAGCAAGCTCTCCAAGGTTTGCAATCTCCTCATTGGATCCTTTTGCCGTGACCCAGTCAACGCTATCGCCACGCCTGTCCAGCAGTTTGTCGGCAAGATGATATCTCGGCTCCATGTGCCGCTTGAAAACATTGTAGGTGTCGTAGCCAAGCCTTATTGGTATGATATTAAATTCGTCCTGCTTCGGAAGAATCTTGGAATTTCCTCTCTGGGAGACGGGAGATTTAGACGGAATGTCAAACTCAGGATTGATGGCTATTTCGTTCAAAAAATCGCCGAATGTTATCATGATTAATATGTATGCTTGTGTCTACCGGATTCAAATAGCCCTCACAGTCAAACGGCTTCATTCGGATATTTTTGTTTTATATTATAATATATAGGGCATGAAAAGTTTTAGAGAATATGTGCTGGCTCGTCCGATTGAATTTCAGAGTAAGAAAATGGATGTACCGCCCAACTTCAGTAAATTCCATGTAAGGTGGCTACTTAGAAAGGATGCCGTGGCAATTTCGGAAATGGACAATGGAATTGACATACAAGAACTTTCGCACCTTCTTTCGGAGAGAGACACAGTCGGTTTTGTATGCGAGGCATTTGACGATATTGCAGATGCCCGTATGCCAATCGGTTTCTTCATCTTGAAGTATTTTGACGACGAGATGGAAGTGGTGAGAATTAAGTGTCTACCGCAGTATGAGTCAAAATTCCTTGATCACGCTATGCCGAAGATCATCTCAAAGGTCGGGGCTCGTCTGAAAAAAATCTATATTCTAGACGATGCGGCGGGTAGTCCGCAATTTTATGCGAGACTCAAACAATACGGATTTTCTGGAAGGCAGACGAACCTTGGGTGGGAGTTTGTGTACCAGAAATAAGTTCTTGTGGATTTTTTTATACGCCTCCCGCCAGAAAACCCAATCCCTTTAGGGGTTGGGTAGTTCACAGTGCAAAAGACTATAGAGAACATGAATTCAAACAAACTCATCTACCAGACATCCGCCCTCGACGGAGAGGTCTGGGATTATTGGAGGTGTCCCCCGGGTTTGATGATCCCTAGTGAAAATTTTGTTTTTCCTTCTCGCTAGAAGCATGTGCAAAAATCAATATCTGCCAACTACTTCTTACCGCCGATCACGCGACTGAAGAAACCGCGTGATATGTCCCTGACCTTCTGGTCATAAACGAAGGCGTCCAGCAGTACGCCGTAGGTCTTGTCATATTTCTTGGAGGGGGCTCCCTTCTCCAATGAGTCTATTACATAGTCAAACATCTCAAGCGTCTTTTCCTTCATCTCCTCGTAATGCTTGGGACTCATGGGATTCCTCAAGTCCTTGATGACTTCAACAACATCCATATCCTCTACTTCCTTACGCTTTTTATTCAGAAAAGGAAGGAACGAACGGCCATTTTCAAACAGCCTAGCGATGCCCCACCCAAGGGTGCCGATGCCACCGGCCTCCTCCCACTTGGGCAAAAGACCTTCATAGAACCTCTGTACTGTGGGAGTATCCGTGTCTGTTATGCTCAAGACGTGAATCGCGTGCCTGACCACGGTGTCTTTGGCCTGAATGCCCTGCGCGTCATGGTGCTTATTGACCTCGTCGTCGTATTCGCCCTGAGACGACAATTTCAATTTGTCCGCACCGTTCGCGAAGTCCACGAGCCTTCTCGCGAGCCTGTCGGGGATCGGCTTAAAACTGGAGAGCTTGTCCATCGTTGTCGTGATCTTGTGTTGAACCTCCCACACGCTGGTCGGGTCTCTGAGCGAGGCACTCCTAGCATTGGGATCGCCTTCCCTCACGGAAAAATCCGGGTTGTCCAGTTTCAGATTTTGCTCAACATCGTCTTCCAGCATGGCAAGGTGGTGCGATGAAAGTGATGGAACCTTTTCGGCTATGCGCGAGGCCATTCTAGAATCCTTCGCTGCCTTGAGCATATCATTTTCGGCGAACTGGGGGAATTCCTCCGCAAGTTTGTCCGCCATCTCAACCTGGTTTGCATTGTTTGTGGCGTAGGTGAACGCGTGTACGAAATGAGGCTTTGTTATGACTTCTGGGAACCTGAGTGCGAACCTCGGAACGAACTGTTCGGTGTTCTGGTTCCATCCCTTTTTAACGGGTATAGTGGACCCTTCAAAACCACGCGATCCGTACTTGGGTTCTTCATCCGTTTGTTTACCAAAAAGGAAATCCCTGACCTTGAGAACGAAGTCCTTGGGATAATCGCCCTTTGAAGAAACCAATGACGCAAGGGCCTGAATAATGTACCGCGAATAGCGGGACTGCTTGTCTCTCTTCATGCCCATCCACTTGTTTATCCATCCCATTATCGTCTCATTGTCCCCGGATTCCGGTCTCACAAAATGGCCGCGATCCGATCCGAAGGTGTCCGAATGGGCTCCTCCGACCCTCTTGTAGGGGCCCGGCTTTAAATTTCCTTGGACTTTTTCAAGCCAGGACTTGACTGTCTGTAGGAAGCCCTCTTTGTCCGTACCATAGACGCTTTCCTCTGGGACGGCCACCGAACGCCCGGACTTGTTGTCAAATCTTCTGATGTGGATCCTAGCCAAGGGCCTCTTTATATCTTGGTCTTCCTTTCGTATCAGGTAGGAAACGAAGCCTCCATTTCTCACCTCGCAGTAGACATCCTTCTTATGCCCCCCGCCCAGAAGATTCATGCACGAGCTCCAACCCCTGCCCGTACTCATGCTTGCGAGGTCGTGCGGATTCATGCTGATGACGATTGATAGTTCGGAGCCGGCCCTGAACGGCATGTTCTCAAATTCGGACTTGGTTTCCTCGTAGTGCTTTTCTGTCAGCTTCTTTTCCGAATCGTATTTGATTTGGGACACCTCGCCGGCAGCCCTCTGCCTCTCCAGTTCCTTGAGATCCTTGTACCGAAGGGTATCAAGAAGCTTTCCGACCCTTACAAGGTTGTTCTTGCCCTTCTGCCGGGCATATCCGGCCTTGATATCTACCAGTTCGTAGCCGTGGTCTGCTAGGGTTCTACCCAGCCAATGAACGACCTTCTTGTCCTCGTCCGATATGTCGTCAGATACGAAGGGCAGAAATATCCTCCCGTTCTGATCCGCACCCGCGAACAGATGTCTGAACGCAAAGCTCCTCGGCTGAGCATCAATCTTGGCCTTGTAAGGCTCGTACTCCTCTATCCCCTCAAGCCACGCCCTGAATTCCATGGGAATATATAGATTATGCTCGCAAATATCGCAGAAGTTCGTCGCACTCAGAAAGACCCTTGTATCTTCTCTGCTCTTCTTTCATTGCCTCAATCACCTCCGCAAGGCGATGCTTGTCCAAATCATCCTCGCGGACAAGATACTGCCTCAATACGAAAAGACAGAAGTTTTGCTCCGAAAATCCCACGGTGACCTGTCGTTCCACCTTGATCATGACCCTCGGATCATCTGTTGAGAATCTGCTGTATTCCAGCCTCGGATGGAAGTTGTATCGTTCGTCATAGACCACGCTCCAGACAAACCTCTCGAAAATACCGCTGTGGATCATTGCATGAACCAATTTTGGGCTGTTCTTCAGGTTCATGGGTACGGGCTGGTGGATTTCGTCGAATGAACGCCCGATCTTATCCTCCGGACGCCAGTGGCTTGCAAAGCACACATGGGCGCTGCTGAGCCAGTCTCTGTCGCCCTCTGTCCTGTGTATCAGGAAGTCCTCGGGAACCTCCTTTGCGATTTCAAAGTAGTTCCGGCCGGATAGCGGACGCGGGTAGTTCTTTGATATCCAATCGGCACATGTTTCATAGATCGAAGGGTCATGGTCTGACTCCATGAAATAGTTCTGGTTCCTAAGAGCCTCTTTCTTCTCGCCCATGATCGGGGCTAGGTCGGAACAGTCCCTCTCGAAGACCTCGCCCTCAGTCAGCTTCTTCAAGTTGGGAAGCGTACTGTATCCCTTCTTGTACACATCTTCGTACATATGTTTAAACGAGCTCCCGACCAAAGGAAAACATGCTGCAGATTATGTTCCTGTTGTATTTTTCACCCATACTAGCCTTGTATCTCTTGACTTGCCTGACCTCCCCGTTCATCAAATTCGGTCAGACAAAGCCGGGCAAGGGAATCAAGTTCCACATCGTCAGAGACATGATCCACTCCGACTACCTTTTTGATTCTGAACTTTGGAAGGAAATGTTTCCGCCCAAAGGCAAGTATGTGAAGATAGGATGGGGAGACAGAAAGATTTTCCTAGAAACAAAGACCTGGAGCGGTCTCGGGATAGAAGACGCCCTGACAGCCTTTTTCGGACTCAATAAGACTGTGCTGAAGGTGGAATTCATGGAGGATATACCCAGCGGGTCAAAACCCATGGAGATAGACGAAAGACAACTTGCAGTCATTAAAGAGCATGTCAAATATTCCTTTCGCGGAAAACCAATTGAAAAGAAGCCGACCCACTGCCAGACGGGAGATTATTACGAGTCCGATCTCAAATATAACTGCTTCACCAACTGCAACAACTGGGTCAACTACGGACTATTCCTTGCCAGGGCCACCAACAGAATATGGTGCCCGTTCAGTTTCTGGGTCTAAAATTATACATACCAGCATGAAGACATTTGCCCAGTATTTCATAGAAAACCAGCTCAACGAACCTGACGGACTTATCTCTGAATCCGCGCTTGGAGCAGAAGAGCTCACGAGGAAATCAACCCTTGAAAGACACATGAGGCAAAAGCACCTCGAGGACTTCATTGAGAGATTTCCCGACATCCAGCACGAAGACATGGAAAACGCATTCCGCGACGCCGTAAAAAAAGTCTTGAAGGAAAAGCCCGACTCCCAAAAGTCCGCGGAAAAAATATTCAAGAAGGCCATGGAAGAAAGCCTTTCCGAAGCCCACAAAAACAAAAGGAACATCAAAAAGAACCTTTCCTGCTTGAAACTGATAAAGTCGTCCGCCGAAGGCTCTATTGCCTCCATCATGAAGAGGGCGGAAAAAATACTCACAGGCAAGGAGAAAAAAATTCTAGACATGTGTTCCAAGGGCAAGTCTGTGAGAACTATAGCCCGCGAAACGGGCATGTCGTATCCGACCGCCTGGAGAACGCTCAACAGTGCCATAGACAAGATGAGGATGTCGCATGGAATGAGACCCAGGCACAAGGATGTCAGAAAGAGGCGTTCTGGAAAATAAATTTAATTTACCCCTCTAGCCAAGGATAGATATATGCAGGACAGGGATGTCCGAATATGGCAAGGAGGTCTTTATGAAAACAGGAATCATTTTGCTTGTTTCAGCTTTAATTCTCTTGGTTGCGATGATGAAGGCCGGGACGGAAAGCCCCGAAGCCAACAAGCCGGACACCGCAAATCCAGAAGTGAAACAGCAAAAGCCCAAGGCCGACAACACGCCCATCTTTGAAAACGACTACGAAAAGGCCGTTTCCCACAACGACAGAAATGTGCTGATAATATTCGGAGCCGACTGGTGCAAGTATTGCAAGATTCTAAAGAGAGACATGCCATCCATGAACCTGGACGGATATGTCGTGTGCGTTGTGGACGTGACAAAAAACAAGGAAGCGAAGATCAAGATCGGAATTTCGTCACTTCCCACCTCCGTCGTAATGGAAAGCGGAAAAGAGGTCGCGAGATCAGTGGGCTATTCCGAAGAGCAATACAAGGAATGGCTCGATGCCAACAGGAGGTTTGACAAGTGAAAAAATTCGCCGTTCTTGCTTGTGTGTTCCTCGCAGTTCTCTTTGTATCCGCCCCCAATTTTAGAGAAATAGAGCCGTCCAACCCGCAGATTAAGAAGGAGAAGGAATTTCTTCCCTTCGTAAAAAAACTGCTTGATCTCCACAATGAGGAGAGAAGCGGATGGGGGTACGAACCGCTGCAAACAGATTCAATGTTGTGCGAATATGCCCAGAAGCATGCAGAAAAGATGGCCAAAGAGGAAATGCTAGAACACTCCAGCATGAACGACCTTCAAAAAGTCAACAAATCAGGGTCG
>Ga0194039_1001947_pt1 | contig 10737 bp, 3 predicted proteins | sample JunL228m_MetaG_FD_148679 | JGI IMG/M metagenome (GOLD analysis project Ga0194039, IMG submission 148679) | Anoxic zone freshwater microbial communities from boreal shield lake in IISD Experimental Lakes Area, Ontario, Canada - Jun2016-L227-8m | ecosystem: Environmental > Aquatic > Freshwater >...
AGGATATTTCATTCTACAAATTAAACTGTCCTCAACCACTAGAATAGTACTCTGTAGGAGGCGCGACTTAGGTTTTACTGAAGGGGGAGAAAAATATTATTTATTACTCGTCTCAATTTTTTCTAAAATATCCCTTCTCGATAATGCCTGAGCGATTGCCATCAGATTGTATCTGAGATATTCCGGATCGTCAAGTGCAGATGCAGCTATTGCTTCAACATTTACCCCTTTGGACCTCAACACTGCGCGAATGTAATTGTCTTTTTGCTGTTGTTGTTCGTTTCCATGAATGGATCGAGATAACCCATCGAGATAAATTGCAACTTTGACCGATAAATCTGCGGATTCATAATAAAAATCCGGTTTCGTCAAACCAATTGATCCTGGCAATTTGATCTCTCGTTGAGTCTCGAAAGATGGAAATCCATAGTCTTTAAGAATCCGTTCAAGCCTGAATTCAGCGGTATTGGTCGAGGTCCCGGTCGAGGGTTTTGTTGTATCCGAGATTGGGGGAATGATTGCCCCTGTTTTCAAATCCTTTTGCATCGGTTTCAATAAAGTAACCGCTGTATGGCGGTTCAGATCTTTGTGATAGAACATATTCGTATATGTTCGCATGCAATCGTAACAGCTTTCGTCACATCCCCCAACGCATTGCTGCAGCGTTGCAATTCCTTTTTCAATGACGTTTTTCCAGTCATCCAAGATCTGGTCGATAATTCCCGAACCGCCCGGCATCGGATCGTAAATTAGTACATTAAACGATGCTTCATCTTCCGCCAACAGAAGGATCTGCAGATCATCCGGTTCCATTTCGAGAGAAATATTTGCTGCTATACGCAGACCTTCAGCGAGGTTGATAGCATCTTCCCTTGATTCGAGGTTTTCAAAATAGAGTGCGTCCACTTGTGCATCAGCAGTGAAGCTATAGTCTTCGGGCTCTTTCCCACAGGTCTTTTTATGGGTGGATTTGAAATTTTCTATCTCTTTTGGGGATGCATAAGGAGAGCGTGTTGCACCACAAACGGAACAGAGTGGATATCCAAGTTTCCCTTCAAGAACACGATCCGAAGGGCCGATATTAACCAGACGGATTTTTTGTCCATGATGGTGAGAGAATTCACGATCCCCTGCCACATATTTGTCTATTCCCCGGTGCTCCGGTCGTAATGATCCAAGAAGGGTTATGGGGAGCCGGAACCGATTGGATTCTTCATCAGAAACATGGGACATAAATCCGAGTTCAGTATCACTGATGGGTAAACCCTGAACCAGAGTTACTTCTTCATCGGCATATCCATCGGGCTGCTCAGCGGCCTCCATGACTTTAAGGGTCTTTGTATTCACAACATATGTTTCGGTTTTTATTCCTTCCTTGCCGAAAGCTAAATGGTAGAGTGCAATTTTATATTTTCCACCATTTGCGTAAATGATATTTCCCGGAATAAATTCCCGTAATGCGAGAGTATTCGGGCGATTTATTTCAAAAGTCTTTCTTTGCCAGCCAAAGGAAAATGCATTACTTGCAAAACCTGTAATCGATCCCTGGTGGAGAGCATACCCGGGTAAAAATCCATTTCTTGCAAGTACATTAAGCGTATAATTTTCCAGATCTGCTTTCTGCATATCAGAAATATACTCGCGACAACGTTTGAGCAGACGGGAATCAATCTCTTCAAGACTGGTCATTTCAGCTTCTTTTTTTGTCAACTGATTCCGCTTTTCGATTGCCCACATGAAACGCTGGTGGATCAATGCGACTTGTTCGGATAGTTTTCCGGAAAGATGCTCCATATAGTCACGGAGCACATCATCAGTAATTTCAGCCTGACAATCTGCAGGCCAGTGTTCGGAGAAAACCGGGTGTATTTTCTTCCAGATTGCATTCATATTCTGGCCAATAGTAGATGAAAGCGGTAAAAGATCAGGAGGCAGTTTTCGATATTTCCTGTCAGGCTCAAAGAGATAACCCGAAATAAATGAAGGGAAACCTAACGAAAGTGCCTGGCGTACTTGTAGTGCCTGATCAGATTCTTCTACTGTAGTGTTTTGACTTATTTGTACCAGTGATGAAAGGACAGTAGCATTCACATGTTTCTGGATCATGACCGGGTTGTGAAGGTTTAATTTTGGCGGATAGATGATCCCGGATAGGAGCCGCATAGGATCCTTGTAGAAATATTCGTCATGCGGTTTCTTGTTGCAATATGTATACACAACTGCCATGCGATGACGCCTGCCGGCCCGGCCTGCACGTTGCCAGTAATTTGATGGCAGTGGTGGCACGTTACGGAGCAGCACCATATCGAGAGATCCGATATCAATTCCCAGTTCAAGAGTGGGTGTTGCTACAAGACAATTGACGGAACCATCAGGTTTTTTGAATTCTTTTTCAATGTAATGACGATCTTCGGAAGGGACTTGGGCCGTGTGTTCCCTGACCATGACCATAGAAAATTCTCGGTCAAGAAGACTGACGTTATAGTCATCATCGGGGGGTGTTTCAGGTTTTACGGTACCCAAGCAATGGATTTTTGAACAGGCTTGTCTCGGGGGTTCCCGTGTATGAATCCGATTACAAATATTGCACCGGTAGCGAACATGTTGAGCTACAATACCCACTTTTACAGAGTTTATCTGGTATACTCCGCTGGCACCGGGTAATGGGTTTCCTTTTGCATCCCGAAGGGTAACTGGAGCGAGAATATGCCATTGGTTAACGAGTGCGTCCCATAAATCCGCAATGAATTCTGCAGTTTGATCTGGTTCAATTCCCCATTTACTGATGAAAGATTTTGTCGACGTGAGTCCTTTATCTGAAGTGATTCCGGTAACGAATGTATTTTTGTCACCGCCTTCTCGTTTTATTTTGAGACCTCGTGGGGGAAATTTGAATAATGGTATAAATCCTCTCTGGACCTCTTCGTTCCCCGGATGCCAGTACCGGGAAAATATTGGTTCCTGCTCATCCCAGAAAAAATTACTTTTACGATATAGGTCGAGTAGACTCTCTATGCCTTTTGTTAATTTGTCCGCGGACAGGTGGTAGGTATGAGCCAGGTTCTGGATTGTCTGGTCTGATTCCTGGATTCCATGGTATACGATTCGTGCTTTCCCCCACGTTTCAAGACTGTCCCTTTGATAATAACCAGTAACAAGTTCCCGTATAACAAGGATACGCAGGAACTTTTTCATGGTTTTTTCCATTTTTTGGCTATAGTCCTCGGCAATACTGCTGGCAAATACTTCTGGAGCGAGGGCTCGTGCAAGTTCCTTATGTTCCTGGAAAAGGTGATTTAATTTGTCAACAAGATCCCCGATCGAGATGGGATGATCCGTTTCTTTGATGAACCTGTACATGAGGTGGCGGAGACGGTACCGGCGGGAATGATCTGCCATCCATGCAGCCTGGAATGCAGCCTCCTGCCGGTTATCAGCAAAGACGATTATTTTCCGGTTGTCTGTGCTCTGTGCATTGATCATATCCTGGGCGAGAATATGAACATCAGCGACTGCAACTGCAGAAAGCGGACGGAGGGGTGAAAAAACTTTACCGGTTTTATTTGACCCTTTGAACAAACAACTGGGGCAGGTACCGATAGGCCCATGTTTCGTTAATACTGCGACAGGCACTAAGGGGTCCTCACGTTTGCACTTTGGGTTTTGGCAGGACAGGGACGCTTTTTTATGGAGGGTTCCACAATAACGGCAGATGTAGGCGGTCTCACGTTTGCGATCAAGGCGGTCCGTGATATCATCATCTTCAGAATCGATTTCACTGACAAACCGGTTCGTAAAAGTGACTTTCGTTCCATCTCCGTCAGTTGTTCTCGGCCAGTAGGTATTTTCGCCTTCAAGGCATCCGCCGTTGAGGTCTTCTTCATCAGTAAGTTGATCGACCCAGATTTCAAAAAAATGCTGTCCACAATTTTTACAGGAAACCAATGTGAAGATTGCATCGGGTAGAAGTTCACGGTATTTTATTGCCGCTGCAGGGCGTGAAAAGAATAATTCAGCCGGAACAATACCTTTTTCGTCGGGATCATGCAGGACAGCAACAGCTCCTGCCAACCCTCGGGTAAAATAATGCAACTGCGGGCGGATTAATGGATATCCACCTTTTTCCGCGGCGGCTCCAAGCGCCAGGTATGTGAGAAGTTCCATCTCATCTTCCCGCGATGGGACCTGACGGCCTAATTTTTTCCAGATATGCCGTGTTGCATCAGTAAGGTGATAGGGGCGGTCGAGAGTTTCATAAATTACTTTTACAACTTCGCTGGACTGGAGCGTATCATAGAGTCCCTTTCTCCACGGAACAGAAGGGTCAACAATAACAAGGGAGAGATTGCCTAAAATCTGGTATATTTTTTCAGGATTTACTTCACCATCAAGCGCTGCCAATGTGTCAGTAAATAACTGTACGGCATCTGGTCCAATCGCTTTTGGTTTATATCGTGTCGCGGGCCAGGTTTCTTTTTCATAAATTTCCCGGACTATCGTTACCTTATCCTGATTAATACCAAAAAACCGGTGGGCAAACCGCTTTCCTTCAGAATCACCATATTTCGGATCAACGATCGTCGCACTGGTTCCGATAGAAATAACGTCATCAGATTTTTTATTGCAGAAAGCCCGTAGTCTCCTGATGAGAAGAGACACTTCTGCCCCCCGCGAACCAGAATACGTGTGTGCTTCGTCGAAGACAATAAATCTGAGGGGTGCATTTTCAAACATCCCGAGGTCTTTACCCCGGGTCATAAGGTATTCAAGCTGATTGATGTTAGTCAGGAGGATCCTTGGAGGATCGTCCCGCATCTCTTCCTCGGTAAGTTTCTCTTCAAACGGAGCAACCGTGATATTCGGGTGATGGCGGTATTTTTCCCGGTAGAGTTCGATACTGCTTTTTCCTTCGCCCTTCTTCATTTGTTGAACATCGCGAAGTTCACTGGCATCTCTTGGAGTGGCCCCGATATACATGCCGAAGGTGATGCCGGTGCCGGCAAGAAGGTTGCGGAGACGTTCCAGTTGATCTGCGGCAAGTGCATTCATTGGATAGACGACAATAGCGACAATTCCTGCGGGTGCATTGGCATCACGTAACCTGAAGCAATGGTCCAGGATCGGGTAGAGGAAAGCCTCGGTCTTTCCTGAACCGGTTCCTGTTGAGACCAGGCAATGATTTCCCGAAGTGACGGCATCGAATACTGCCTGCTGGTGCGCAAACATTTTCGGGTGGTCGGCAATTCCCGCAACTGCCGGGTGTAATCTCCCCTCTTTGACTAACGCTTCAAGAGATTTTCCTTCTGCAAAAGAACGCGAAAGGGAAATATAGGGTCCTTTGACAAGCTGAGATTCTTCACCGATTCCACCGAGCATTACCCGCGCCTGTCGTGCGAGATCGGAATCTGATAACGGAAATGAAGTCAGTTGGTAACGTAAAAACTGACGATTTACTTCTTCAGCAAAAGCGATTGGGTTGAGAGTCATCCGGGGCACCTGGGGAGATTATGCTTAATGTATTGCCATTGGAGGGGGGTTTGCTTAACGATTTCGTAATAATTGAGCACTATCGAAAAGAGAGGGAAACAAATTTTTGAAATCAGTGGAACGAGTTCTTCATAACCCCCTGAACCACGTGCAGCGAGTGGGTGCATCAGAACACATTGAGACTGAAAATCATTTCAAAGTTTATTTAGTCGAATAACCCAAGTCTAATCATATGACTGAATTCATTTCAGTAATGGCGGCAGATAGTAAAACTTTTACAAGAGGCCCCTCAACGAAACCTTTCAAGGGAGTGATGGGGGTTTGTATCAGCGCCTCAAAACCTGATGAATTTTCTCGTGAATATCATGAAATCGTTCAATCAATTTTCAAACCAATCACCGCTTCCAAGAAGCGATATGTGATAAAATCATTTGATGTCAGTCAATATTACAAAGAAGATCGTGACGCATTTTTAGATTCTTTAACCCAATTTGCAAAAAGAATTTCTGAATGTGGAATAACAGCCAATTTTGTGTTTACCACATTCAACACTCAGAAATTTCCTCAAGGAGTGAAAATATATGGATATAAATCACCTGACGAATTTATTCCACCCCTTCTATTTCTTGATAAATTGTCGTCATACTATTCATACATCGCTACGTGGAAAACCTCTAAATTTGCACAACTAAGAAATTCTCAAGTTTTTCTCGATAATTTTACTGGAGAGAATACCAAAGCCTGGGGTGAACTATGTGCTCATCATAATGTATGCATAATTCCTAATGGAGATTTATGCAATGTCTTCATTTCTACAGCAGATTTGCTAACCCGCTATATTGATGAATATCTTTCACAAAACCGTCTTCACCTTGAAGAAGCATCAATACTCAAAGCATTCGATAATTGCGGATTCGCAAAATCACATGTCTTTTACGTAGGGCATCACGATATTGATCAAATTGTTCCGTTTGAAAAACGACAAATCAACTATGTTGATTTTTACCCAAAACCGATGATTTACCTTGTTAAAGAGGGGATTTTAGAATCGGAGAACGATTATATCGAGCGTTCTCCTGCCTGGAATATTCTCCTGAATTACGCAAGTAAATTAAATGCCGGGATAAAATATGTCAATTACAACGAGGATTTTAAGTATATTCAAGAGGGAGATATTTTTATTTATTTCGGGGAACGCGGGGAAACAAAGGCAAAATACCTTAAAACACTTGGATATGATATCATACCAAAATCAATTGTAGAGATTTCATAACAAAATAATTTTATACTATAGTAGTAGTAGTAGTATGTGCAGGGTTCACTCCTAGACCAAGGGGTGTTCTCATCCGCAAAAAAATAAGCATGTAAAGATAATCTCTCTTTATTTATGTTTTGATTTTTTTCTTTTATTGAGATTTTGTTTTAATCAATCTGCATCAACGACAGGAAAAATTGTGTTTCTTCATCTTCCATCCGGACCGCTGGATTTGTAAAGAACCTACTATTTCCATACCGGTCATAAAACAGAATACCACAAATTGATTCTGGCAATGCTAACGATTCGAACGGGCTTTGCGTACCGGGAATTTCCCACATCGAGTACGTGTTATTGATGACCAGAATAATTGGAGCATCCACACTTTCTGAAGAAAGATCAATGTGCTTGGCGATTTCTTCCTTAATCAAAGTCTTGACTCGGGAAAAGGGCTCCTGGTTTTTTGGTCCGAGTCCACGATCAGGATCATAACAACCACAACTCCCATCTTCAAACTCTTCTTCCAGATCTTTGCTCATTCGAGGAGTAAGAACTTCGATAAAAAACCGGTTCGATCCGATATGTACATCAAAATCGAGATTTTGTCTTGAATCCGTATTGATTCTAGGGTTTAACTTCGGCTCGATCCCTTTTTCTTTTAAATGATGAAATACCTCAATTTCAGAATCGAAATTGAAAACGTTATCTTTCAATTTCTTGCCAAATGGTTTGGTCTGATACTCGGGATAACGACAAATCCATTCGTTGAGATTATCCATCATTTCAATAAATTCCCGAACATCAGAAAGTGCAAGCAATACACCCCCAAGGGTGAATTCTTTTCGATCTTCAGGAGAATCACCGTCATATTGATCCCGTGTAGTCCTATAGAAGAGAGCATCCTTGCGGATTATTTTTTCAAGACAAGAATAATATGTCAACATCTGGTTAATCCGCATCATTCTAATGGCTTCAGCGTTGGATACCATATGGAATCGACTCACCACTCCCCGAGCGTCTTCTGATTTTTCTCCTTCTTCTCAATCTCTTCCTTCTTCTTCTCCGCCCGTTTCATTACCTCCGCAACGCCCGGAACCGCATTAACACCAGGTTCACCGATCACCCGTTCCGCAACCCCAATTCTCTCTTCTTCATGCCGGTACTCCTTCCCGGATTCGAGATCCGCCATCATCCGCTCGAACACCTCCTCGCCAAGAATATTCCGGGCTTGCATCTCACATTCTTTCCAGCTCTCTTCCGGCGTCCCTGCCAGCTGCCAGTCAAGGAACCGGGGACCGAGCCGCTCCCGCACGGGAACCGTCCGCCCCTCCGATGTATCGAATGCAATCGTTCCATCCGGGTTCGATGCAAAGGTCAGAGTATCGGGGATCATCCACCCTTCGCCATTGTTTAGCGCACAGAAGGCATCGATGCCCATTGCTTTCAGATCGGCGAAGGCTTTGAGGGCGAGGACGGGATGACGGAGCTCTGGATCTTCAGTTTTACTAATACGCCAGAAGCCTTTGGGATCAAAGTTCTTCGATAGTTCTCGGATATTCTCTTTTGGGTTCCCACAATCACGGAGGATCCATGCAAAATCATCGTATGAGAGTCCGTATAGTTCTGCAACGATGGCATCGAGAATGCAGCGGAGACGGAGGCGCTCATGGGCGGTAATGGCCCATAATGATTTCCAATTGTACTTTGACACAGCACTTCTACTTTTTTCCAATTTTTTTATCGATAACCATTCGGGAGCAAAATTATTGTTCGATAAACTTATTCGACTCACAAAGAGGAAAAATTCGGCTAATTTTCTGAAATTTGATTTCGGTATCAAGGGGGTTTCATTGACAAGGAATTCGCTTGTATTATTTCCCCCCATCCTTAAACGAAATGCAAAATCATAAGCAAGCGAGTTGAACACGCCGATAGTAATTAAAGTGTCAATTAATGAATTTGATTGAGGGATATAGTAAAAAATACTATCTATTGAAGGATATTTCCCGAAATAAGATGCGATCATCGTTCGAGAATTCGTTGAAGAGCTTATCCTCATGAAGGCAATTTTATATTGACTATTCCATTCAACATACTCTTTATATTTTGAATTTGACATCAGATATTGTGGTTCAATTTTTTTGTCTTCCCACGATATGTCTCTCCAAACGGCACTTCTACCTTTACCACTAACCCACCCTTTTTCGCTAAAATCAAATTGTCCAATCATCCTGCCTTCATATACAGGTATTGCAACATCCCCGTCTGGACCAATTAAATGATCTCTAAAAATTAATTTCCCTTTATTAGGATAATCTGTAATCCATCGGCCATATTGATCGGGACTATAATTCTTTTGTTTCCACCATTCGATAGGGGGAATTAGATAGGTATCATTAGTTGAGTCCAGTTCACGAGCGTATTCCAAATTCCAACCGTCTTTTGAATTGTCGCCCAACAGAATCGAATTCCCATATATTTTCTTTAAAATTTCATAATTTCTATCCGAGGGTATTTCCAATATTGCATTACTATTTGGACTGAATTGTTTAATTTGATCAGATTTATAATTGAAAATTAAAGGATATGGTGTTTCCCAATCAGCTAGATTATGACGCATAAATGTTGCTTTGATTTCAGTCGTGGTCCCGTCTTTCTCGATCACTATTGGACAGAACTTGAAACTTGAATGAATTTGAAAGATTTTTTTGCGATTCTCAAATCCAAATAGCCAATCCCATGCACATTTCTCTATGAAAAGCACACGAAGATCCGTGGTGCCTTTGTCGGTATAGACCCCAGAAGGCACGATGAATCCAAACCGCCCCCCGTTCCTGCAAAGCGCATGTGCAGTCTCTAAAAACATCTTGTAAGTATTGATATCTGCTGAACCCTGGTGCTGGAATGGATGAGCAACATCGGCAAAACCCACATGCACCTTGCGGTGCTTATGCCATAAATTGTGGACTTCCGCGTTCACTTTTGCTTTTCCTAGCGATACGGGCGTTCCACCGGATACCTCATCTACAGGGTCACCAAACGGGAACGCAACGTTCTTGTTCCAGTTACTCATGGCTTTAAAATAAGCGGAATAAGTGAGCCATGCACGTTCGATTGCTTGGTTTTTCGTGAAAAAATCTTTTTGGACTGCAATTGCTTCCTGTTTGCCATATGTCCTGTAAACCGGATCATAGCGTGTGAAAAACTCCTGTGACTTCGGTTTAGAAATCTCCCACGGGGGATTACCCACCACTGCATCAAACCCACCTTTGCCAGAGACAAACACATCAGCAAATTCCAGTTCCCAATGGAAAAATTTCAGATCATTAACCAACTGCCGGGTCCGCATGAGAATTTCCGGTGTCGGGGAATAGAACTTTTCCGGGGTTGGTGCATCCTCATCCATCCAGTCACCATGCCAGAACCAGATTGCACACCAGAGATCGAACCGATCCTTGAGTTTCAGGATATCCGGATCATTAACAATGCAATCCCGGAAAAATGTCTCACGCTCATCGAAACTGTCACCGTAGATAGACATCCCGTGAAGCCGTTCAAAGCGGCGGACTGCTTTGTCAAAGATAAGTTTTACCGCATCCTCGTTACTGTAGGTCCAGTCAATACTTTTCTGTCCCTGGATGATTCGCACAAGTTCCGGCTTTACCTTGTCATCAAGAATCTTTTTGATTGCATTTGTCCACGCACCGCTCTCGAAGTGAACGCCCTTGTGCCCTTTATCGCCACCCTCTCGGAGCCATGCCATGACCGGGTATTCGGTGAAATTGTCGAACCAGCAGCCGACAAGACTGTTGCCCACTTTGAGTTTGTGGTCGAGGAACTCAAACGGTAACTCGCGATCCATGGTCTCAACCCAGAGTGCGAGCTTCCCGAGTTCCACTGCAAGCGGATTGAGATCAACCCCGTAGATACATCGCTCGACAATATACCGCTTCAGCCGGGCCTTGACCATCGGTTCGAACCGTTCGGATTCGAGG
>Ga0194039_1001948_pt1 | contig 10731 bp, 3 predicted proteins | sample JunL228m_MetaG_FD_148679 | JGI IMG/M metagenome (GOLD analysis project Ga0194039, IMG submission 148679) | Anoxic zone freshwater microbial communities from boreal shield lake in IISD Experimental Lakes Area, Ontario, Canada - Jun2016-L227-8m | ecosystem: Environmental > Aquatic > Freshwater >...
CTTTGAACCTTGAACCTTGAACCTTGAACCTTGAACTTTGAACCTTGAACCTTGAACTTTGAACCTTGAACCTTGAACCTTGAACTTTGAACCTTGAACCTTGAACCTTGAACTTTGAACCTTGAACCTTGAACTTTGAACCTTGAACCTTGAACCTTGAACCTTGAACTTTGAACCTTGAACCTTGAACTTTGAACCTTGAACCTTGAACCTTGAACTTTGAACCTTGAACCTTGAACCTTGAACTTTGAACCTTGAACTTTGAACGCGCCCGGGCCGACGCCCGCGCGCCCAGCAGGGAATGAACCGCAGATGGCGCAGATGAACGCAGATGGGAGTGCGCCCGGCCCGGCACCCATCAAGGTTCCAGTTTGTTCCGGTTTGCCGCAAACTGGAACCTTGAAGTCCCTTTCCGCACTACTCGTTTGCGGGGTTCACTCCCAGTCCGACGGGCGCAAGTCTGCCTTGGCTTCCTTTATCGCACGCTCAATCACACGTACAAGCCCCAGGCTCGGGCTGCGGTCAGGTGTCAAGGCAGATGTGTTCTTAACCTGGCGCAATAGCTGAGCATGTTCATGCTCCTCGCGCCGTACGAAAGAGGCAGCCTGGTCCTTTAACTGAGTCCGAAACTCGTTCATGCTGTGCAGTTCATAGGGTGAAAAGACCGGAAAAATGCGTAAAGTTCCTCGACAATCGCCGACCACGTAAGCGGAAGGCTTTTGTAGCCGTTTATCATGTGTCAATGCATGGGGCGACATCGAGGAATTTGGACATTCTTGTCCGCTCCCGGAGCTTCGTCAACCCCGAAGCGGACAGGAATGTCCAATGGGGCTAGGATTTGACCCTCCTCATCCCGGAGGGATCGCCGACAATAGCCCAACGTTTGAACGTTGGGTGCGCGGGTCTAGAGGGGCATAAGTCCCGACAGGGACGGCTGAACCCCTGCGAGATCGGTCAGTCGTCCTTTCAGGACTTATCGTGCTGCGGACGCTGGTTCCCAACGTTGAAAACGTTGGGCTATTCTCGCATGTCCCTACTGGACAATGGCTTGGACCGATTCATCGGGGATTCTCGGTGATCAAATGCGAGAGTTTTCTTTGATTTTGTTGCTGTTTTCGACCGGCAGGCGGTTTAGGATTTCGCCATGAAAACACTGGAATGTCTGTTCGTCGCTCTGATTGGTTTTGCTTTTCTGTCGCCGTCCTGCGCGCAAAGCGAAGCCGCGAGAGACTCTCTGCCACAGGTGCCAGCAGGGAATGAGTGGAAGCTCATCTGGCAGGACGAGTTCGACGGCCCAAATCTGGACGAGACGAAGTGGAACCGGTTGGGCGACTGGAAGCGACGCGATGGGTTCTGGGTCAAGGAAGACGCCTACTTGAGCGGCAAGGGGACGCTGCTGCTCCGCACCAGGAAGGACGGCGACCGCTACACCTGCGGAGCCGTCAACACACAAGGCAAGTTCGAGCACGCCTTTGGCTACTACGTGGCACGTTGCAGGATGCCCAAGCAGCGGGGACACTGGCCTGCGTTTTGGATGATGTGCTCTGGGGTGGGCAAGGTTGGAAATGACGGACGGGACGGAACCGAGATCGACATTGTGGAAATTCCGTGGCGCGACGGCAAAGTCACCTTCAACCTCCACTGGGATGGCTACGGCAAGGACCACAAGAGCGCAGGAACCAACACCACCATTGCGGCCTTGACCGAAGGGTTCCACGACTACGGCCTGCTCTGGACGAAGGATGAATACGTCTTCTACGTGGACGGCAAGGAAGTCTGGCGCACCAAGGCTGGTGGAGTTTCGCAGGTGGCTGATTACCTTAAGCTTACGGAGGAAATCGGCGACTGGGGCGGGGACATCGCCAAGGCGCAACTGCCCGACTTCTTCGAGGTTGATTACGTCCGCGTGTACGAGATGAGCCAGTAGCCTGGGCGGTGGAGCCAGATGCTTCCGGTCGCCTCAACGGGCCACGACGTTGACCCACGTTTGGGCCTGGACGCCGGTGTGCGGGTCACGAACGGTGATTTGGTGGCGGCCCTCGGTGAGCAGGGCGATTTGGTGGCTGCCGTGCTGATCAACGCGCAGCGTCTCGCTATTCCATTCCAGGGTCTCCGGGCCTTCGGCGCGCAAATAGATGCGGCGGCCAAGCCCCGGCAAATCGGGGTCGAGGTAGAGAGTGGTGCCAGGCAGCGGGAAGATGACGCGCAACGGGGTCTGTGCGGGGGCAACCACAACGCGATTACCGAACCAGTTATCGCCGCTGGCAAACCACTCGCGGTATTCATTATCGAGGCGGACGGGAGCGCGAGGGGCGGGGTGCGAAGCCGGCAAGCTCGAGGGTTGAGCGGAATTGGGGCGCAGCGCGCCGGCTTGCGTGGCCTCGTAGTCGGCTGGGCTTTCGAGTGGGGGAAGGTTGTCCGCGACGAATTTCTCCCGCACTGCATCTGACGTCTGGTGTGGAGGAGGTTGCTGCAGGCGCTTGCCGGTGATGGGGTGGACCCAGCACTCGACGATGCCAGCCGGGGCCGAATACCAGGTGGTGCCATAGTGCTGGTGCAGGTGATCGAAAAGGTCGTGCAGAATCGGGGCCGCGCCGGTGACTCCCGAAACATGTTCCATCGGTGAGCCGTCAAAGTTGCCCACCCAAATGCCGACGGTGAATTCCGGGGTATAACCGAAAGCCCAATTGTCCCGGAAGTCGGAGCTGGTGCCGGTTTTACAGGCGACCGGAAAGTCGAACCGAAGCGGGGACTCAGCGCCGAAGGCGAGCGTGCGCGCGGTGTTATCGCTCAGGATGTCGGCGATGAGATAGGCGGCGGCAGGGTCGGCGACCTGGCGAGTGATGGAACGTCGAGTATTGGGAGCAAGGGATTCCGGATTGCCCTGAGCGTCCAGCAGGAGCCTATATGGTTTGTGCTGACCGAGGCGGGCCAATGAGGCGTAAGCATTGGCGAGTTCGAGCAAGCGCACTTCCGCATTGCCGATGGTCAGGCCGAGGCCATAGTCCTCGGCCGAGCGGCTTAGAGTGGAAAGTCCGCACTGTTGCAGGAGTTGCTGCAAAGGTTCGGGGCCGCCGATGGATGCGAGGACTCTGACTGCGGAGATGTTTAAGGAGTTGGCCAGCGCCAGGCGATAGCGCATCGGGCCGCAGCAGTGGCGGTTGTAATTTACCGGCGCAAACAGGCCGGTGGCGGTCGCAAATTCTGTCGGCACGTCGGCGACGACGCTGGCGGGTGTGGCGCCGCGTTCCAGGGCGAGCAAATAGGTGAATGGCTTGAGAGAGGAGCCCGGCGAGCGCGGGGACCATGCGCCGTTGACCTGCCCCGCTGCCGGCGCGAAGTAGTTTTCCGAGCCGACCAGGGCCAGGACATCGCCGCTTCGGTTATCCAACACGACGATTGCGCCGTTGGAGACGTGTTGCGGCCGCAGGCGTGAGAGGTGCTGACGCAAGGCGCTTTCGGCAAAGCGATTCAGGGCCAGGTCCAGGGTGGTGTGAATAGAGGAGCCGGCCTCTGCTGCCGGTTCCTGAATCGTCAGCAGCAGATCGATGAAATGCGGGGCTTCAAAGACGCGCCGGGCAGCGGCCAGATGGAGCGGTTCCTCGATTGCGCGTTGGAATTGGTCTTCGGTCAGCCAACCCGTCTGGCGCATCTGGCCCAATATCCAGCGCTGACGTTTGATGGCGCGGTCAAGGTGCAACCGAGGATTCAAGCGGGACGGGGCCTGGGGCAGCCCAGCCAGCAAAGCACACTCGGCGGGACTGAGGTCGTGCAGTGACTTGGCAAAGTAGAACTGAGCCGCGGCGGCGCAGCCGCGGTTGAAATTGCCGTAGTCGAGGCGGTTCAGGTATGCGGTGAGAATCCGTTGTTTGTCCCAGAGCTGTTCGAGGCGCAATGCCTGCACGGCCTCAGCAAGTTTCGTGTGCAGCGTGCGTGGTCGAGGCTGCGCCAGCTTGATAAGCTGCTGGGTGATGGTGGAGCCGCCCGAGAGGACGCGGCGGTGGAGAGCCAACTGCCACGCGGCCCGGACGGAGGCGCGCCAGTCCACGCCGGGATGTTGCCAAAAGCGGCGGTCCTCGGCGGCCAGAGTGGCCTGGAGGAGACCCTGAGGGATTTCTCCATACTCGACCCAATGCCGGAAGGGGCTGCTGCCGTGACGGACAGCGCGCAATGGCTGGCCGGCACGGTCCAGGAATTCCAACTCGGGGGTCTGATCGGCGAACAATTCCGGCGGCAACGGCACCAGTGGCAGGGCGAGCCAGCCTGTGAGCAGGAGAAGTCCGCACGCGAGCGCCACCCAAGCGGTGCGGCGCAAGAGTTTTGAGCCGCCGTCCCGTTTGCGGTGGGGAGTTCGAGGGCGAGACGCCCTTGTGGCAGGCGAGACGTCTGCGCCACCGCCTCGAGGTTTAGTGGCAGAGAACCTCATTCGAGAGGCGCGCTGGAAATCGTTTGCGTTCCCGAAAGGCCGTAGCGCTCGGGATGATACATTTCCTCGGCCTTTGCCGGAGGGGCGGTGACGGTGCCGGCGGCGCGCACTCTGGCGACATAGCGGATCGTGTAATTCCCCGGGCCGATCCAATCGGAGAAAAACAAGCAGCGGTCTTTGCGAATCTCGCGGAAACTGCTCACCCACCAATCGTGATCGTGCGCCGCCGAGCCGGCTGCGCGAGCTTCCTGGGTCTTGAACTCGGGATTCACCGCTTCGAGAATGGACGGCAAGGCATCGTCCACCGCGAGGTATCGAGTGTTCTCACGGACCGACAGGTTGAGCGTGACGAGCACGCGGTCGCCGACACGCAGACCACGCAAGTCGCGGGGCTGGTTATCATCGTCGAGCCGATCATAGCTGCGTTGCAGGCCGAATCCGCGGTCTTGCCTGGGCAATTGTGTTTCGGGAGGCCGCGATTCGATCAAGACGCTGGTATAAAGGCGATTGGTCGAGGCGTTGAAGAGGGTCAAGGCCGCGCCGGCGACATTGGTTACGGGAAAGCTCTGAGTGAAAACGTTCGTCCGGCTGTCCAGGCGGAATGGGATGGATTCGCCGCCCCAAACCAATTGGCCGTCAACGGTCTGAAGTTTGCCTTCGACCTGCCGGGCGTACTCGGTCAGAGCGAGCAGCGCCCAGGCATCGCCCTGGGTGGTGCCCCAGTGCGCCTGTTTTTGTTCGTGCATCAGGTCGCTCACCAGGCGGTCAACGATGGGAGCCTCCGGCTGATGAGCCGTCCATGCGAGCAAGCGGATGGCTTCATCGCGCGCCGGGCACCCAAAACGCTCGTCATTGCCCGGACGCGAAGGCAAGCCGGAATGGAGCAATTCGCCAATCATCTCGGTGGAGCCATGACTCTCGGCGACCGCCAGCGCAAGCAACGCGCGGTCCTCGTCCGAAAGCTTGCCGCGCAACAGAAAGAGCTTCTCGTGATAGGCCGGTTCGGCGTGACCGGCAAGCGCGAGCGCATAAAGCGCCAGGCAACAGTCGGAGGTGTCACCAGCAGGGTAGGCATCCCGCGTGCCATCCCCCGTCCAATTTCCGGCCGATCGCAACTGCTGGCTCAGGTAATTCAACAGCGAGCCGAACTCTTCTTTGGGCACCTCGACACCGTGTTGCTGAGCCAGGGCGAGGACCATGCCACCGTATGCGCTGGCCCAGAGCATCGGTTCAGTTGCCCGCGGCCAATACCCGAGCCCGCCTGACGAGGTCTGCATTGAAAAGAGACGGGCAACGCCGTCGCGGATGGCGGCATCCATGTTATTTGTGCCGCTGCGGAGCACCGGCAGCAAACGGGCGGCGTCACGCAACACGATCCACGGCAGCAGGCTGGAACCGGTTTGCTCGGCACAGCCATAAGGATAGTGCAGGAGCTGCAAGGCGGTCTCGCCCAGATCGTTCAGTCGCGTGTTCGCCACATTGACGGTGATGGTGCCGCGGCCGGCCAGGAGTTGGGGATTTGCCGAGGCCAGCAGATTGGTTTGGGAACTGGTCGGGTGGCTCAAGAGAACTTCACGCAGCATCGGGACCACGTGGCCCACCTCGAGCACACTTTGAACCGAGTCGGTGAAGTTGCCGGCTGCGGGATCGGCAAAGCGTGCTTTCCACAGCCATTTCGACTCGCCAGTGTCGATGAATTCAACGGAAAACTCGGCGACCGCCGCGCCGTTGGCAGGCACAGAGACTCGCTGGGTCAGAGTTCGGTCGGACCCGCCGGTCTTGACTTTGTCATCGAGCTCGAGGGTGACCAGCGCCTCGCCGGTGTTGGTGGTCTGGTTCTGGATCACGCCGCGCGCGATCAGGTGGTCAGTGATGTTCGCAAACCTCGGCAGCGCAGGTTCAATCACCAGCGGTTTGGTGACCTGAAAAGCGGATTGGCCGCTGCCGAAGCGGCTGCTGGCGACGTGGGCCACCGCGAAAATCCGGTAGCGCGTCAGGCTGTCGGGCGCGGGGAACCGGGCGATGGCCTTGCCTTGGATGTCGGTGGTCAAAGCGGCATTCCAAAATGCGCAGGCGAGGAAGTTCTTACGCACGTGGTCCGTCCCGCCGCCGCCACCCAGATAGCCCTTGTTCTCAAACTGGAGGTCCTCGGGGTCTTCGGTCAGGAGGTTGGGGAGCGACACGCTCGATTGCACGCCTAGCGGGCGGGTGGCGTAAAAGAAGCCGTGGGGGTCTGGCAGCCCATAATCGGTCATGTGCAAGACGCCGTCATCGACGGCATAGAGCACCACCTCCGCCCCCGGCACTGCCGCGCCGCCGGCATCCGCCACCTGCACGGTTACCTCGACCGTTTGCGCAGGCAGGCAATTTGTCGTCGCGGGAGTGACCGTCACCGTCAGCCGGCTTTGCGGATCAACCACGGGCAGCTCGCAATAGCCGACCCGATATTCCGGTTCCTTGATCTTCCGCGGACATTCATCCGCCCCGCGCACGAGGGTTACGGAGACGAAGACGTTGGGCACGTCTCCCGGTTCGAGCGGAACGCGGATCGAGGGGGCGTTCCCTTCGAGCCGGATGGCAAACGAACGCAGCACTTTCTCGCGTTCTATCGTCACCAACGCTGTGCCGGTGAAAGGCGCCTGGACGAGGATTTCCGCCGTCTCACCCGGCGCGTATGATTTCCGGTTGGGCTTGAGCGCAAGCTGCACGTCGTTGCGATAGTTCCACCCCATTTCCACCGGGGCGGACACATCGAAGCTCAATGAGCTGATCACCGGGCGTCCGTTGGTATCGGCAGCTTTGACCTCGACCAGGTACTGGCCGGCGGGCAGTGGCGCGAAATCAGCGATGCGATTGCCTTTGACCTCGGCTTTGGGATCGGTTGGCATCTGGATCGGCTGCACTTCGAGCACTCCCTCGAAAACGTTGGTGACCACCTTTTCGTGGCGATAGCGCACGGTCTTGCCTGCGCCCTGGATGCGGACGGGTTCCCAATCGATGCGTTGCAAGGTGAGTTGCGCCTTCACCGTTTCGGGCCACGGCTGGCCATCGGTTCGCAGCGCCACAACTTCCAGCGGCAACGTCTCCCCCTCCGTGAGCACCTCGGTCCCCTGGCGCAACCCCAAATAGAAATCCGAGCTGTGCTGGACAAACTCCGCCCGCCGCGAGAGGGTCTGCTGATTAAGGTCCGTTACCTCGACCAGCAGCGAGACCGAGCGCGGCTGCGGCGAGGCACCATTGACCGGCAGATCGGGGGCGATGATAAGATTGGTCGAGCCTCGAATCGTGCCCTGGCCATTCAAGGCGATGGAAGACTGGCCGCGCCCGAAAAGAGGCTCGAAGTCCGTCCGCCTGAAGTTGAAGCCCGCAAAGCGCTCGGGTTTGAATTCCATGTCTTCGGCTTCAAGGGACCACTCGACCCGGGCGCTGGAAAGCTGCTTGCCGAACAAATAACGGGCGGACAGCGGCACCTCGATTTTTTCGGCTGCGGCAAAGGCGGGCTTGGTTTGGAGGGCGATTTCAAAGGCGCTGGGTTGAAAATCCTGCACATGAAACGCGTAGCCATACTCATTCGTGCCGAGGTGTAGATGGGCGAAATATGTGCCCAGCGAGCCGCCCGGCAGCGCCACCGATACGGACCAACTGCCAGACGCGCTGAAGGCGGCATTGGTCTGGAAGAAGGGACGCCCGCGGGCGTCCAGGCACTCCAACGTGCCGGTCAGGCCGGCGGGAACGGTCAAGCCCTGCGCGCCCCAATCCCGCACCAACGCCTCCAAATGCAGCTCCTCGCCCGGCCGATATAGGTTTCGGTCGCCGAACAACATGACGCGCCGCGTGGCCTCTTGTTCATCCGACCCCGTGCTGGGCAGCTCGAACCGGTAGAGCCACACCCGGTTTTGATTCAGCACTGCCGCGTGAAAGTCTTCCCCGCGCTGCACAGCCACCCAGTCGGCGTTTGTGTTTGCCTCGAGGTGCGCCAGCCCGTTGGCATCCGTAATGGCTTCCCGCAACGGTTCATTTTCTTCGCTGAAGAGCCGCGCTGTTGCGCCGGGGACCGGCTGGCCGGTGCTATGTGAGAAGACGAAGACATCGACGCCGCTCGGTGCCTTCTTCCATACCAGCCCGAGGTCGGTGAGTTGAATCAGCGCCTGCGTTCCGAGCGCAGGATTCTGGCCCGATTCACCGTTTGCGCGCTCTGCATCCAGAAACACGACCCCTGTTTTGCGGCCGGCCAGCATCCGGTCCCAGCCAAGCTCGAGTGTTGTGGCGTCGTCAGGCTCCGCACCGAGGTCAAGCACCTCGTTAAAGACGGTGCGCCCGGGCACCATGTTGTAGTCCACCGCCCGATATTGTTCGTCCCCGTTCTCGCTCTCCCTTCTTTCATTCGCCGAAGCAAAATAACTTCCGTAGCCGCGCAACGCGTGGATGGCCGTTTGGGGGTCCAGCAGCTTGGCCCGAACCCGCACTTTGGGCACATTGACGGCGAGCAGCGGGAACGAGCGCTTGCCGCCGGCCAGTTGGTCGCGGGAAAAGGCCGGGAAGTAGAGCCGGGGAGCGACGTGCGGCATCCTCACCGTGAACGAGTTGGAGCCCGATAGCTTGAACGGCTCCGTGGATTCGAAGCCGGGCAGCAGCATGACCGTGTAACTGTTCTCGCCCTCGAAGTCTCCGTGCAGGGTCAGACTCCGCCATCCAGCCTGCACGGTCAGATCCGTCGGTTTGGGGCTGATCTCGAGCCAATCAGGGAGGTTATTGGTCAGCGACTCCGGCACCGGCTTGGAGAACGATAGCCGGATCGAGGCTCCCGAGCCTATGTAGTTTCTCGCTGCAACTTCAGTCACCACGAACGGCGTGACGTTGCCAACGGGCACCTCTGCGGACTTCCTCAAATGCAGAGATCGTTCCAGCGACGGCAACCCGGCGGCGAGGACCAGTCTCCAACCTTTGCCCAGCGGCAGCGCCTGGCGCGGCGTGACAACCAACACATTCGGGAGTTCATTGGTCGGATTCTTCCCCGTCTCGCTCTCGGGGGTGGAGGGGCCGGAACCCTTGACCACGCTGAAACCTCGCGTCCAGGTGCGCAGAGCCCGGGGGCCGCCGAGTTCATAGCCCGCTTCGTCCACTGTGCCCTGCCGGATGTCGGCTGGGGTGCGACGATCGTTATCGTCGCGGAAATACAGAAACGGCTCCAACTGAGCGGCGCGGACGTCGGCGTTGAACACCAGTTTGATTTCTGGTTGCGAAGTCGCATTGGAGTTTGCCTGCCGCGGCCACCAGGCAGCGAGTCCGAATGGCGGAGTGGTCAGAGTCCGGGAGAGTGTCGCCCTGGCCGGCTGCCCATCGGCTTGCAGCAATCCTGGCCGCAGCTTGAGCTCATACCGCGTATCCAGCGCGAGAGGTTCCGCCGGGGTGAAGACCCCGCTGTGCGGGCTCAGCCAGGCAAACGTTCCCGCCAGCCGCGGCGAGATGACCAGTGGTGAATCGGCGGTTGCGACGCCGACCTGGCCTCCGTTGATCATGGCCGGCTCGAATCTCAGCTCAAAGGTCATCGCCGCTGTCGGCGTCTCCGAACTCATCACCAACTCGACGCCTTGTGAGCGATCAGGCCCCTGGCGGCACCCGGCGAGGGCAGCCGCCAGGACGGTGCCTGCAAGAATCCCGGCGAGTTTCCTTTTCCAGAACGAAGACGCGGACTCGATTTGCCAATATGGTGGCGGGTTTCCAGGCGGTGTTGAAGATTTTGCTACGGATTTTGCGGTAGGGTCAAATGAATGGACGGTTGTATTGATCGGTGCGTGCATGGCAATAACAGTTTCATTGTTTGTTAATGTTGTTGGGCCATGGCGCAGCCAAAAATCAGATCAAAACGAATCACAGGATACGCCAGAGCTCTTCTTCCTTGCACCTTGCTCTGTTGAGGAAGCCAGGACGGGATGCAGGCTAATGCCGCTCGAATACTCTTCGAGTAGCAAGCCGAACCTAAACGCATCATCGAGGTCTGTCCAACTTTATTTTGAAGGGACAAACTCTGGGTGCGCATCTTGTTCGAGCAGAGATACCATCGAAGAATGATGTGGATAGAGAACGGCTTTTGGCCGTCGCCCTCCACCCAAACCGGACAGGCGGTTCTCCCGCGTCCGGCTTTCCAGTTCATGGTCTTGATGGACTGGCTCAGGCACTCGACTCAAGGTTTTGGAAGAGTCGCACCAGCCGCGCAGGCTTGCAGCCCCGCTCATCCCGCAATCGCGGGACGGTCCACTGTCAGTTCGCCGTCGTATCCCAAGCCCCGATGTTCCGGGGCAGCC
>Ga0194039_1001949_pt1 | contig 10730 bp, 9 predicted proteins | sample JunL228m_MetaG_FD_148679 | JGI IMG/M metagenome (GOLD analysis project Ga0194039, IMG submission 148679) | Anoxic zone freshwater microbial communities from boreal shield lake in IISD Experimental Lakes Area, Ontario, Canada - Jun2016-L227-8m | ecosystem: Environmental > Aquatic > Freshwater >...
ACCTGGTGCAGGGACAGGATTATATCTTTAATCTTGCCGGGCAGACAAGTCATCTCGACTCCATGCAGGACCCGTTCACAGATCTGGAGATCAATTCCCGGGCACAGCTCTCCATTCTGGAGACGTGCCGTAAATATAATTCGGATGTCAAAATAGTTTTTGCAAGCACACGCCAGATCTATGGTAAACCCGACTATCTGCCCGTCGATGAAAAACATCCCATTCGCCCGGTCGATGTCAACGGCATCAACAAGCTGGCAGGTGAATGGTACCATATCCTGTATAACAACGTATACGGCATTCGTGCCTGTGCATTACGACTGACCAATACGTACGGTCCTGGTATGAGGATCAAGGATGCACGCCAGACGTTTTTAGGCATCTGGATCAAGTTACTCCTTGAAGATAAACCGTTTGAAATCTGGGAGGGGCAACAACTACGGGATTTCAACTACGTTGATGATGTGGTGGAAGCATTTCTAACCGCAGCGCAAAGTGAAAAGGCAGATGGACAGATATTCAACCTTGGTGGAGATGAGGCGATAAGTCTGCATAACCTGGGACAAATGCTCATTGAAATCAATGGCAGGGGAGAATCCATCACGAAAAATTTTCCCGCCGAACGTAAACGCATAGATATTGGTGATTATTATTCAGATTACCGAAAGATAAAAAAAGAACTAGGATGGACACCCGCGATCTCATTGCGTGAAGGATTGGCGCGCTCCATTGAATATTACAAAAAATACCACCAGCATTACCAATAACAGGTGATTTTTTTTAAAATGAAAGATAACGGTTGATCGTGAAAGGTGTCATACTTAGTGGGGGTTTGGGAACCCGGCTCCGGCCCCTTACCCATACCGGTGCTAAACAACTGATCCCGATTGCTAACAAACCAGTACTCGAATATTGTATTGAAGATCTCAAGGAAACGGGAATCAGTGAGATAGCAATCATTGTGGGTTATACCCCTGAACGGATCCAGTCGGTGAAAGATACCATTGGAGACGGATCGCGTTGGGATACCAGGATCACCTACATCGAACAGGATGCCCCGCGGGGAATCGCCCATGCGGTGTACTGTGCAAAAGATTTTATCGGGAATGAAGATTTTGTTGTATATCTCGGGGACAATATTCTTAAAGATCCAATATCTCCCATTATCCGGGATTTTCACACCCAGGGACTTGACGCAGGAATGCTCCTTGCAGAAGAAAAGGACCCACGCCCCTATGGGGTGGCAATACTTGACAACGACAAAATCATTGGCATCGTAGAAAAACCCCGGGACCCGCCATCCAACCTCGTTGTCATCGGGGTATACTATTTTTCCCCCCGTGTTTTTCCCGTGATCGAACAATTGAAAGTTTCCAATCGGGGCGAGCTCGAGATCAGTGATACCCTCCACAACATGATTACCTCCCCGGATTGCCGCACAGGTGCAGCCCGGATCCAGGGGTGGTGGGATGATACCGGTACAAGTGATGCAATCCTGCGCGCGAATCAACTTATGCTCACCGATATTTCAGAAAATATAAAAGGCACCATTGAAGAAGGGGTTACACTCATCGGGACGATAGATATTGGGAAAGGAACAATCATCAAGTCAGGCAGCGTGATACGCGGCCCGGTAATCATTGGAAGGAACTGCTCCATCGGTCCTGCATATATCGGACCTTACACCTCAATTGGTGATAACTGTACAATCCATGGTGGAGAGATTGAGTCCTCCATCCTTATCGGAGACACAGTGATTGAAATCGAAGCGAACAAACGGATCACAGACAGCCTGATTGGGAGATATTCACATATTTACTCTGCCACGAAACGATTGCCCCACGCAACCAAGCTTACCCTTGGTGAGAACTCAGAGGTACATTTATGAAAATCCTCGTAACCGGGGGGGCCGGATTTATCGGGACGAACTTTATCCGATACTGGTTAAAAAAATACCCGGAACCTGATATAACCGTTTTAGATAAACTCACCTATGCCGGGAGACGCGAGAACCTGGGAGAACTTCCAGGTTGTATCCAATTCATCCAGGGCGATATCTGTGACAAAGTAGTCGTATCTCAGGCAATGGATGGTTGTAACATTGTATTTCATTTTGCAGCGGAATCGCATGTAGATCGGTCTATCGAAAATGCCGGGGACTTCGTAAGAACAAATATCACTGGAACATACACGCTTCTGGAAGCCGCAAAAGCAGCGAATATTGATCGGTTCATCCATATCTCCACTGATGAAGTCTATGGGTCAACATTCGAAGGTTCATTCTCTGAAGATGATCCCCTCATGCCATCCTCCCCTTACTCTGCAACAAAAGCAGGATCTGATCTCCTTGCCCTGTCATATCATATGACTCACGGTTTGCCGGTCATTGTCACACGGAGTTCTAATAATTATGGTCCATACCAATATCCAGAAAAAATGATCCCCCTGATGATCCTGAATGCACTGGAAAATAAAAAACTCCCCGTTTATGGTGATGGTAAAAACATCCGGGACTGGTTGTTTGTTGAGGATAACTGCGCGGGTATTGACACCGTAGCTCAGAAAGGCAGATGCGGAGAAATCTACAACCTTGGCGCCCAAAATGAATATGAAAACATTGAGATCATCCGAAAAATTCTGAACATTCTGGACAAACCGGAAGACCTCATTACTTATGTCAGGGACCGTCCCGGTCATGACCGGAGGTACTCGCTACAAACCGATAAGGTCGCACAATTGGGATGGAAACCCGAAGTAGCTTTTGATGAGGGCTTGCAGAAGACCATATCCTGGTACTGTGATCATAAAAACTGGTGGAAACCCATAAGGGGTTAAGGGGGATTTTCATGATAAAACAAGAGACCACGCCCAATTTCAGTAAAAATGCACTGCTCCTCTCCTACCAGGATCATAAAATGGAGATCGACGCTGCGATCAGACGAGTGCTTGAAAGTGGAAGGTACATCCTCGGAAATGAGGTAAATTCCTTTGAAGAAGAATTTTCACGGTATATCGGGGTCGATTATGGGATTGGGGTTGGAAATGGTACGGATGCCATTACCCTTGCGCTGAAAGCCTGCGGCATCGGACCCGGCGATGAAGTGATCACCGTATCACACACGGCAGTCGCTACCGTTGCAGCAATTGAACTCAGTCGGGCAACCCCGGTTCTTGTCGATATCTCTCCCGATACATATACCCTTGATCCAGATCATCTTCAGGAAGCAATCACCCAAAAAACGAAAGCCATCCTGCCGGTTCATCTTTACGGGCACCCGGCAGATATGAACCAGATAGTACCCATTGCCGATGATCAGGATCTTTATGTTATCGAAGATTGCGCCCAGTCACACGGTGCCCACCTTTCCGGTAAAAAAACGGGATCAATGGGGAACATTGCTGCATTCAGCTTCTACCCCACAAAGAATCTTGGTGCAATCGGGGATGGGGGCATGGTTGTGACAAATGATCCTGACCTCGCGGAACAAGTACGTCTGCTTCGGCAATACGGCTGGAAAGAACGGAATAATAGTATTATCCAAGGATTAAACTCGCGTCTCGATGAAATCCAGGCCGCTATTTTAAGGGTAAAACTTCAGTACCTCGACAAAGAAAATGCAAGACGCCGGGCAATTGCAGATCTTTACAAGAAAAATCTGCCCTCTAATGACTTGGTACTCCCAACTCAGGTAAACGATATATTCCATGTCTATCACCAGTATGTTATCCGGACCCCGGTAAGAGAAGCTCTAAGAACGTATCTTGGTAAATGCGGTCTTGAGACATCTATCCACTATCCTGTTCCAGTTCACCTGCAAACCGCTTACCTGGAGCGGCTAGGTACATCCCAACTACCTATAACCGAGACTGTCTGTAAAGAAATCTTGAGTCTCCCCATGCACCCCTATATCGAGGAGTACGACACCCGCGCGATCAGCAGATTGATTACCGATTTCTTCGATGGTGCATGATTTCATGTACCACTTCTGTACCTATTTTGATCAGCATTATCTGGATAAAGGTCTGGCACTCTATCATTCCCTGACCGCGCATTGTTCTCCCTTCCGGTTATGGATTCTCTGCATGGATGAGATTACCTACGGTATCCTTATGGAAATGAAATTGCCTCGGGTTCAACTTATTTCACTCTTGGATTTCGAAAGCGATGATCCCCGACTCCTGGATGCAAAGCAAAACCGGTCACTCATTGAATATTATTTCACGTGTACGCCGTCCTTACCGCTCTACGTTATGGATCATGATCCGGAAGTGGATATTATCACATATGTGGATGCAGACCTCTACTTCTTTTCATCCATCGAGCCGATCTTTCAGGAACTGGGGAATCTGTCAGTTCTCATCATCGGGCACAGGTTCCCACCGTCACTCAAGTATAGGGAAATATTTGGGATTTTCAATGTCGGGATGCTCTCTTTCAGACGTGATAACAATGGACTTGAATGTCTCCACTGGTGGCGTGACCGTTGTTTAGAATGGTGTTATGACAGGATTGAGAATGACCGGTTTGCAGATCAGAAATATCTTGATGATTGGCCAGATAGATTTGCAGGGGTTGTAGTTTTGGAGCAAAAAGGTGCTGGACTTGCACCCTGGAACCTCGCAAATTATGTTTATTCCGGGAAAAATACAGAACTCCTCATTGATGGTCAACCCATAATACTGTATCACTTTCATGGTGTCAAACGGATCAATCGATGGCTATATGACACAAATGTCATAGAATATGAGATACGACTCCCGGAGATTGTGAAACAGAGGTTATATACCCCATATTTAATGGAATTAAATCAGGTCAATCATCATCTCGAAAAGTATTTTGGGAATAATTTTTGGAAGAACCAGTCAATCAGAGGACCTATTGAAGCACATATTTCGTTGCAAAAGAAAATATGCAATATGTTAAAAACTTGGAGGTACCCCTTAAAATACTTTCAAAAATGTGTAAACAACGATTTGATATTAAATTGGAAATAAGTGTTATCCTGTAAGGCATGATCTTTGTCTTCACTTAATCGGATTTAGGTAAATATTAAAAGGCCATGGAAATGAACACAAGTTGCAAGATATCCCAATCATAGAAACAATGGATACCTATTCGGAAATAAGTTCAGAATCGGATAAAAAATATTCGAAATCTGGAAATCTTTAGTTTTTTCCAAAAAGAGCAGAAAAATTATGTACTCACAAATCCATACTATATAAAGTTAAAAGAGCCAATTCTTCATAAACTAGTGACTAAAAGAGAGGTTATTTGAGATATTATTGAATAATATATCAAATTTTTCAAACAGGATGGATTCAATGAAAATATCAATAATCGGCTGTGGATATGTTGGTGCAGTTACAGGAGCCTGCCTTGCGGAATTAGGAAACGAGATCTGTTTTATCGATATTGATCCAAAAAAACTGGAAGATATCGAATCTCATAAATCCCCGATATTCGAACCCGGTCTCGATGCTCTTCTCAAAAAAAATAGCCCACGTATCACGACAAACAGATCCATACACCAGGGAATTCAAGGGACCGATTGTTCTTTTATTTGCGTGGGAACGCCTTCGAACGACGACGGGTCAATCAATCTTGACTATATCCGTAACGCCGCGGAGGAGATTGGCCAGGCATTGAAGGCAATGGAATCGCACTGTATCATCGTGAAAAGTACCGTGGTGCCTGGAACGACGGATAATGTAGTGATCCCGGTTCTCGAAAAAGAATCCGGGAAAAAAGCAGGAAAAAATTTCAGTGTTGCAACGAATCCGGAATTTTTAAAGGAAGGGGACGCGCTGAATGATTTCTTCAACCCCGATCGGATTGTCATGGGGACTGCGGATGAATACGGGAAAAAATTACTTGAAGAATTATATAGACAATTCACCTGCCCGAAATTCTCTACAACCATAAAAACAGCTGAAATGATTAAATATGCGAGTAACGCTTTCCTTGCAACAAAAATCAGTTTTGCAAATGAAATTGGCAATATCTGTAAAGAAACAGGCATTGATGCGTATGAGGTTTTTAAAGGAGTAGGCCTTGACACCCGGATAAGTCCCGCCTTCTTCCGGTGTGGGATCGGGTTTGGCGGTTCATGCTTCCCCAAAGATGTCAATGCCCTGGTTGCGTTTTCAAAGAGTATCAATATCGACACTCCATTATTAATGTCTGTCTTATCAGTGAATGAAAAGCAGCCATTACATTTGATCGAGCTTCTGAAAAGACATATTTCGCCAATAAAAGGGAAAAAAATTGGTATTCTCGGACTGTCTTTCAAACCAGATACCGATGACATCCGGGATAGCAGGGCAATCCCGCTAATCAGTCAGCTCCTGAAGGAAGGTGCCCGGGTCATCGCCTATGATCCAATGGCAATAAACCAGTTCAGAAACTTATATCCTGAGATTGAGTACGCAAGAAGCGCGAATGGAACGATGGTTACTGATGCAGTAATGATCGTCACAGAATGGGATGAATTCAGGGACCTTGATTATACCGGAAAAATTGTAATTGACGGGAGAAGGGTGGAAAAAGCAATGAGTGAAGCAAGGATTTATGAGGGGGTGTGTTGGTGAAGGAAGTTAAAAAAGCAGTGATCCCTGCAGCAGGGCTTGGTACGAGAATGCTCCCTATTACCAAGGCGCAACCGAAGGAGATGGTCCCGGTAGTCCACAAACCTGTTATTCAGTATGTCATTGAGGAGGCGTATCATGCCGGGATAACTGATATCCTGGTTGTGACCGGGAAAGGAAAAGATGCAATAGAGAACCATTTTGATATATTGGGTGATAATTCAGGCAATAAGTATCTCGAAGATCTGGAAAAAATATTAAAAAAAGTAAACATTTTTTATACCCGGCAAAAAGAACTCAAAGGTCTGGGTGATGCAGTGAGCTATGGGGAGTCGTTTGTTGGTGATGAGCCATTTGCGCTATTGCTCGGTGATACGATTACAACACCTCCCTGTATTAAAGAATTGATTGAAATTTATAATCGGTACCAGTCTTGTATTATCGCAGTTGAAAAAGTTCCTCCCGAAAAAGTCTCATCATATGGCATCATTAACGGGGAAGAGATTGGACCAGGAATTTTTAAGATCAATGACCTGGTCGAAAAGCCACATTTGGCGGTGGCCCCTTCTGATCTTGCGATTCTTGGAAGCTACATCCTGACTCCCCAAATTTTTTCATGTATCAGAAATACAGGACCAGGTCACAAAGGGGAGATACAATTAACTGATGCACTCAAACTGCTCATGAAAGAACAGTCACTCTATGCGTACCACTACCGGGGTAAACGCTATGATATAGGGAATAAGAGTGACTGGTTAAAAGCCAATATTGAGCTGGCATTAGAGGACGAGGAACTGGGCCAGGATATCAGGAATTTTTTGCGGGGCATTTAAGATGGTAACTGACAACATCCAGATGATAACGGATAATCTTACGAATTGTGATTTTGAAGGTAAAAATATCCTGATTTCGGGAGGGGCCGGGTTCATCGGTTCGTGGATATGTGAGGTATTGCTTGCGCTGGATGCAAGGGTAACCTGTGTCGATAATTTTGCAAGTGGAAGAAAAAAAAATATTTCCGGCCTGATGAATCATCCCCGGTTCTCTTTCATCCAGGAGGATATTTTATCATTTTCAGATTCCGGGGACCCTCTGGACTATGTGATGCACCTTGCTTCTCGTGCCTCACCATTTGAATTTGATAAATTTCCCATTGAAATTCTTAAATCAAATACATTGGGAACGATAACAATGCTGGAAATTGCAAAGAAGAATAAGGCTAAATTCCTCTTTACATCAACCAGTGAAATATATGGTGATTCTGAAGTATTCCCCACGCCCGAAACCTACAATGGCAACGTCAATCCAATTGGAATCCGGGGCTGTTATGACGAGGCTAAAAGAGCGGGAGAGGCACTTTGCATGGCCTATATGAGGCAGTATGATCTGGACGTGCGTATTGCCAGAATTTTTAATACCTATGGTCCCCGGATGAGGCATGATGGCTTTTATGGCCGTGTGGTCCCCAGGTTTATCGCGCAGGCTCTCAATAACGATCCTATCACAATTTTTGGTGATGGATCCCAGACCCGGAGCTTCTGTTATATCACAGATCAGGTTCGGGGTTTATTGAACCTGGTAAGCCGTAATCATCTCAAGGGTGAGGTTGTGAACATCGGTAACCCCCGGGAGATGACCATACGTGAACTGGGGCAATTAATCCTTGATGTAACAAATTCCCGTTCGAAGATGGTATTCAGCCCTCTTCCACCCGACGATCCGAAACGAAGATATCCAGATATCAGGAAAGCCAAAAAATTATTGGAATGGGTTCCGGAAATATCGGTAACCGATGGTATCAGGAAAACAATTGACCAGTCAAGTCCATGAAATTATTTTTTAATTGATCTCCAGATGGAACGATAAATATCTTTGATTCCCCTATTTTTTTTCTTTAACCCCTCTGGTAAGAGGAACCAGTCCGCATCATCGATGTTGTATAAATTCTTTATCCCTCCCATTAACTCCCTGTTTCTATCCGTTTCCGGGCCTTCCCATGAGTCGGATTTTTATTTTTTATGTGGGAGTAGTCATGGTTCTGATGGACGACATGAAACATAGTGGTCCCGTCAATGATTGGAATTCTTTTTCTCTTCGTATCAGCAATAAGCCAGTTATCCCACCCTGCTCTCCCGACCGCAAATGGGGGCATGTCCTTTACCATGCCTTTAGGAAAAACAAAGCAGTCTATCTGGTCAGGCCTCCCTGGAGTCCCGTCTTTCTTAACAAAATCAATGAAATCCGTCTCAAAACTCTCTGATATATTAATTGACTTCTGAATTTCAACATTTATACGTCTACCAACCAGAAGAAATTCAGGAAATTGAGTAACGTTATCGAGTGCTGTAAGAATGTCAGAAGTCAGAATGATGTCGGTATTCACATAACAAATATAATTATTCTTTGCAATTTCCTGTATCTTTTCAAATACAAAATTAAGAAGTGGTGTGCCATATTCATTTTTTGGAATATTTTTGATATGCCCTATGTTATAATCCTGGGCAATATCAGTAATACCTGTCTCATCCCCAAACAGAAAAACCTCGCAGTCCGGATGTAAGTGCGTCCAGCTTTGGAGGGCATTTCGTTGTATGATAGAAATATTATCCTGAAATGGTTTTGGAATACTGAAAATTGTCAACATTTTATTATAATATAGAAATTAGTACTATTAGTAGTAATTTTCGAATCATTTCATCCTGGTATCAATACAAGGACGACATGTAAAGAGAGGAAAGATCAAATGGAAAAGCACCAATTCGAGACGGCAGTTGCCTTTTTTATCTTCAATCGTCCAGGTACCACAAAAATCGTTTTCGACGAAATACGGAAGATCAAACCAAAAAAATTATTTGTAATCGCCGACGGACCCCGTAATGACAAACCCGGGGAAATAGAAAAATGTATTGAAACCAGGAAAATAATAGACACTATTGATTGGGATTGTGAAATTCATAAAAATTATTCTGAAGAAAATCTCGGTTGTAAGATAAGAATTTCAAGTGGAATTTCCTGGGTCTTTGGGTATGTGGAAGAAGCAATAATTTTGGAAGATGATTGTGTTCCGGATCTATCATTCTTCCCGTTTTGTGAAACCCTGTTGAAAAAATATAGCGATGACAAACGAATTATGATGATCTCGGGTTCAAATTTACTCTTTGATAGCGATATCGTTAATGAATCATATTATTTTTCACAATATTATCCTATATGGGGATGGGCAACGTGGAAAAGAGCGTGGAAACTTTATGATATTAAAATGAGTAAATGGCCTGAATTTAAAAGAGATAAAATACTCGGATCGATTTACTCAAATCGACTTTTTATTCACTATATTGAAAGAATACTAGATGATGTTTTTGCCGATAAAGATGATACCTGGGATGCCCAGTGGTTTTTCTCCTGCCTTGTCCAAAGAGGACTATGCATATCACCGGCGAAAAATCTAATAAAAAATATCGGGGTTAAAGGGACCCGACCGCAACAGAAAAAACTTTTGGGTTGCAAAATTTATAGTGTAAATCTGAATATAGTACAGGATCCTGATATTTTTGAAATTAATCCCCATTACCAAGATTTCGAGCTTAAAGCCTTATTAAGAATGGCTGATTATTCATACCTGAAATATTTTATTGTAAAATTATTGAAAATCATGCATATATTTGGGCCTGTCGAAAAACTATATTTGAAACACAAATCCTAAAAATTATTTTTTAATTCCTAATTCGTTATAACCTAAGCTCCCGGAGAAATTAGGCACATGAGATTCAGTGCCTCCAGAATGAGGCGCTGCTTTTTGGTCATATCAGTATTCATCGTCTGTCCATCTGCAAGGGTAATCTTCCGAAACTTCTCAAGTTCAAGGAGCATGCCCTTAATAGCGTATCTTTTAAGCAAACCTGCATCGGTCATCATCTTTAAAAGTCTGGAACGAATAACCAAACCTAGGAATACAATGAAAAGAAAGCCATTTGTTGTACTATCGCTATGAGTATTCAAGGGAAGAACATCCAGATCCGATTTCATAACTTCAATTTCCTTCTCGATCTCATCTCGCTCCCGGTAGAGTGAAAGACAGTTCATCCAGTCAACATCACCTGAATAAAACAGTATAAATTTCCCCATCATATTTGTCCGTTGAGCGA
>Ga0194039_1001950_pt1 | contig 10730 bp, 9 predicted proteins | sample JunL228m_MetaG_FD_148679 | JGI IMG/M metagenome (GOLD analysis project Ga0194039, IMG submission 148679) | Anoxic zone freshwater microbial communities from boreal shield lake in IISD Experimental Lakes Area, Ontario, Canada - Jun2016-L227-8m | ecosystem: Environmental > Aquatic > Freshwater >...
ATTGTTAACTTTGGTAAAGGGTTGGTATGAACGAAATGTTCTAATTATGAACTCCGATTCGACAAAAACGGGCAATTTAACGATTTGTACAACACAGCATAAACGGCCTTTGATGCACAATTACGGTCTCTGGAGAACGGCAATGGCCGGAAAGACCATATTGCGCAAAGCAAAACGCTGTACTGAACTATGTCCTCGGTATTTACCACCCTGCACGAATCCCTCCAGCAGGTGCTCGCCCAGCGGCTCTACTGGACGGAGCTGCGCGAGGTGCAGGAGCGTGCTTATAGCGCTGTCGCCGCAGGAATGGATGTGCTGATAATTGCACCAACGGCCGGGGGCAAGTCAGAAGCAGCGCTCATACCGGTGATGGACGATATTTTAAAACACGGCCGGATGGGGGTGGTGTGCCTATACATCTCACCTCTTAAAGCCTTGATCAATGATCAGGAGGATCGTTTCAGGGAATTCTGTGTTCCCACCTCGCTCACCGTGATGAAATGGCACGGGGATGTGCCAAAAGGAGATCGCGGCTGGAAAGATGGCGAACCACCACATTTCCTGATGATCACACCCGAATCTCTTGAGGTGCTCTTACAGGAGAAAAAACTCATCCCCGATCTACGGCGCGTGCGCACGGTAATCATCGATGAATTGCACGCATTTGTGGAATCGGAACGTGGGGTGCAGCTCAAGGTCCTGCTCAGCCAGCTTGACCGGATCACAAAACGTCCCATTCAGCGTGTGGGCCTATCAGCAACAACGGGAAACCCTGAAGAGGTGCTGCATTGGATGTCGGATGACCGGCACTGGAGTGAGCTGGTCGCCATCCCAGCGCCACCAAGAGATAAGCAGTTCCGGTTCATTGTAGAAGAGGACGAAGAAAAGCGGATCGATGCGCTGGTCGGGATCGTAACCGGCAGAAAAGCGCTGGTGTTTGTCAACAGCCGGAGCATTGCAGAGAAACTGATGAGATCGGCCTCTGGCAGGATCCGGAACCTCCACATCCACCACTCCTCCCTCTCGCTCGCCACACGGAAAGAGTCTGAAGAGGCCTTCTCCTCGCAGGATGGAGCCTGTATCATCTGCACGAGCACACTAGAGCTGGGTATCGACATCGGGGATCTCGATGTGGTGGTGCAGGTCGGTCCACCGAACTCGGTCTCGTCTTTTCTCCAGCGGCTGGGGCGAAGCGGCCGTCGAGATAAAGCAGCGTACGTGGCGTGGCTCTTAAAAGATCCTTGCGAACTCCTCTGCAGTGTGGCAATCATTGAATGCGCAATGAAAAAGGAAGTTGAACCCTTAACTCCCTTAAAAAAACCGTATAATGTTCTTGTCCAGCAGGTGTTCCTGTACCTGTTCCGGCATGCCCGGGCGAGCCGGCGGCAGCTGTTGACATCGGTGCTCTCGCATTCGGCCTTTGCCAATATCAGACCGGAGATGCTGGACCGGATTGTGACTTATCTCATCGAGCAGGGATACCTGACTCCCGATGGCGAGATGGTGATGCCGGGCGAGACTGCGGAACGGGAGTTCGGGCGTTCGAACTTTAAAGATCTCTACTCGGTGATCAGCGGGGGGGGAGAGTACCGGGCCGTCACTCCCGATGGCGAAGTGGTGGGAAAACTTGATGCCCGGTTTGTCAACAGCCAGAATGATGGCGAGATCTCGCTGGGAGGGCAGGGCTGGTCGATGGTTAAGTGTGATGAAGGGCATAATATCGTTGTTGTGGTGCCATCAAGTTCCTCAACATCGGGAATTTTCTGGACCGGGGGCGAGAGCGGGTACTCTCCGCTCGTCTGTCGGCAGGTACAAGTGATGCGTGCCCGTGGGGAGTCGGTGCTCCCACTCACAGATGTTGACAAAGAGACACTCCTCACTGCTCTCACCCGCATTCCGGAAGGTGTTGGTCGAACCGGTCTGTATCTCCGCGAGCATAAGGGTGAGAGGGGCGTTATGGTAACTGTATATTCCTTAAACGGCAGCCGCTTCAACCGGCTCTTAACCCTGTTGCTCCAGAAACAGCTAGGGTGTAAGGCACACGTGCGGTACAATGATTTTGTGATAAGGATTCTTCGCGCAGGAAAAGAGGGTGTGGGGGAACGGGTGGCAACTGTGGTGCGGGAGGTTCAGGGAATGGGATCAGAAGAGATTGGTCGTCTGCTCCCCCTGCCTCCCGCAGAGGAGTGGAAATTTGCCCGGGCTCTTCCCGAACTCCCTTTTCGCGAGATGGTCCTCTCCGATCACTATCATGTGGAAGAGTTCAGGGATTTTTTTATGGAGATGACCGTAACTCTACTGCCAGATCCTTTATCTGCGCCCCATTCTGAACTCTGAATTTTCTTGGATCGTTTTCCTCCATGGAAGCCCCCGTTTCTGCGGGTTTGGCACTGGGCATGATTTTATTACGGGAAGCTTGAGATCTCATTATGAACAAAATTGTAGTAATTTTCACTGTTGCCGTGCTTCTGGTGCTGGTCTGTGGTTGTACCCAGTCTGCGCCAGCACAATCTGCAATAACTCCTGCAACAACCCCGCCGCACTCTCTTGCAACAACTCCGCCGCTGGCAACTGTTGTTGCTACACCCCATGCAATCCTGACAACCGGGTCCGTGTCCCCGACAATCCAGAACTCGGTATCGGCAAATACCATCCGGATCAATAAAAAAGGCTTTGATCCGGCGAGTATTACGGTTCCCGTAGGATCAACTGTCCGATGGGTGAACGAGGACTCCACTGCTGATCCGGGATTGTATAATCCAACACACAGGATTGCGCTGGTAAATTTTGAAAATTCACCCCTCCTCTCATCGGGACAGGGATGGAGCAAGATTTTTACTGAGCGAGGATCCTATGATTATAATGATATGATACATACGACAATGACAGGTACAGTTATTGTGGTATGATCATGTTTCAGGATATCAGCTATGCGCTTATTTTCGGAAAGCCCTTCATCCTTTACCTGGGAGTTCTGACCCTGTCAGCGTTCATCATCACGGCAGCGATCGCTGTGATGAATTTCAAAGGGATACGCACAATCCCGTTCGAATGGCACTCGCGGTGTGCGGTGGTTGCACTATGTCTTGCACTGGTTCACGGGACACTCGGGATACTTGCGTACTGGTAACAACTGGTTGAAACGCTGTGAAAAAAAAGGAAAAGTATGCAGGGATTTACATCCCGACAACGCGGAGCACTGCACCCACAAGAATGCCAAATATGGATGTGGATGCAGACAGCACCCCTAAAATAATGTATCCGACGATTGCCCCGATCTTTAATGGGGTGTATGTCCGGTTGAGGTTCAACCTGCGGATAATGCGAAGGGAGTAATTTAAAAAAAACTCGCTTGCCGGGAATATGCTTTTTAAAAAGAGAGGAGATTAAGAACCTCCCGTTCAGACGCCGAGGGGGAGATTTGAACTCCCGAGGCGCAGGGCGCCAGTAGCTTTCGAGGCTACCGCCTTCCCGGGCTAGACTACCTCGGCACACGGTTCTCTTATTTTTTTAATCAATTGCTCTAATAGTTATCTGAAAGCCAGCATAAGTTTGCACCCGGCTGCACTAACCGGACGGGCGGCAGGTACAATGGTAACATGGTGCGTTTAGCAAAGTTGTGCAGGAAACAAAAAAATGCAGGGAAAAATATTGAGGGGAGAAAATTAGAAAATTACATCATGCCCGGTGGCATACCGCCCGGCCTTGACTGTGTGATCATCATGTCATCCACACGGATGAGCATGACGGCTGTTTCAGATGCGCTCTGGATTGACTGGCGCTTTGACCTGAGTGGCTCAATAACCCCTTCTGCGAGCATATCCACAATCTTGCCGTTATAGACATTGAGCCCCGCATTCTTCTTGCCCTTGGAATGGACATTCTTGAGTTCTACTAGTTTATCGATTGGGTTGAAACCCGAGTTCTCGGCAAGCGCGCGGGGAATGCATTCGAATGCCCCTGCATAGGCTTCGATCGCAATCTGGACCCTGCCGCCCATGGTTGCTGCATAGTCCCGAACCTTCATGAGCAGTTCAGTCTCGACGGCCCCGCCACCGACCACGTACGTGCCGTCTTCCATTGCGTCCATAACCACGCGGGTCCCATCGACCACTGCGCGCTCAAGCTCGTCAAGTATGTAATCGCTTGTACCTCTGAGTAAGATTGTGATCGTCTTGGGGTTCTTGCACCCGGAGATTCTGGTGAGGTTTACGTCATTGTCTTCTTCAACAAGCTCTGCAATGCCGAGATCTTTTGATGTTAAGGATTCGGCCTTGTTGAGTATTGTTGCATGCAGTGCCCGTGCTGCATATTTCATGTCAGCTTCAGGGATATCTTCGATTGCAAGGATCCCGCTCTTTGCAAGGTAGAATTGGACCGAATCTGCTATGCCCTTCTGGCAGAGTAAGACGTTTGCGCCGCTGTCAACAATCGCATCTGAAAGTTTCTTTAACGTCTCTCTCTCCTGCTCGCTGAATGCAGCGATCTGGTCGGCATTCGAGATCTTGATCTTTGCCTTGACCTGCGTCTTTGTGATCTCTAATGGGGTGGCAAGCATGGCGACCTTTGCCTTTGTGATCTTGCGGGGCATACCATCGTGGACACGGATCTTGTCAATGACTACGCCGCGGATCAGTTCAGCATCGTCCATTGACTTACCTTTTTGCTTCTTGATCATCACGTCATCTTCGTCTACAACATATTTCGTGCCGGTCTTCTCGGCTACTGCCATGACTGCATCAACGATGATGGCATCGAGCTTCTCTTTCACGCACTCGATCGATTTGCCGGTGATTGCGGTGTCTGCAATCTTTAAGAGGGTCTTTCTGTCAGTCGGGTCGACCTTGTGGGAGAGGCTGTTGAGAATCTCGAGCGATTTGCTCATGCCGAGGCGGTACCCTTCTGCAATGACGGTCGGGTGAATGCCCTGTTCGAGCATGGTTTCTGCCTGCTCCATCAGTGCGCCAACAAGGACGACTGCGGTGGTGGTACCGTCGCCGACTTCATCGTCCTGAGTCATAGCGACTTCAATAACCATCTTTGCACCGGGGTGCTGAACGGCGATCTCTCCTAAGATTGTCGCGCCGTCATTGGTGATCACAATATCGCCTGTGGAACCGACCAGCATCTTGTCCATTCCTCGTGGGCCAAGGGTTGTCCTGACGGCTCCGGCTATTGCCTTTGCTGCTGTAATATTCGAGCGCTGGGCTTCTTTGCCGCGATTACGCTCTACATTTTCTTTTAGAATGATAATTGGCTGTCCAGATAGCATAATGGATACTCCGATGATGTAAAAGGTGGGATTGGACTTCTATATATATTTTTTGAGAACGGTTCTGAAAAAAAAGAGGGATCAGTCAATGCGGGATATTTTGAAGAGCGAATAGACAGGTACACCCTCAACATCCTTGATGCCGCGCTTATCAAAGATCACCCAGATGGCAACCGGCACTGCATTGTGCTTTTTTAAATATTTCACCACTTCATGCATGGTTTTTCCTGAGGTGATCACATCATCGATTATGATGCACCGCTTACCGCTGACAGGAGCAAAGTTCCCGCTGATCGATCCCATTGGCTTTTCGCTCTGGTTCTGCTTTGCCGGGTGGTAAATCGATAGTTGCGCAGCTTCCTGTACAGCAATGAGAGTTGCAAGCGGGATGCCGGAGAGGGCGATACCCACGACAACCTCAGCAGCAGGAGATGCACACTCTGAGTCCTGATCCTGGTAATATCGACGGAGCAGCATCAGTGCTGTCTCTTCAAGAAGGGGTGCCTGGCTGGAGACTGCTGACCAGTCGATATGGACATCTTTTGGGGCGGTTGTTCCTTTTGCCTGGGTTAAAAGCCATGTCACGGTTTCCATGGACAAAGAGAGCTCATCTGCAATCTGACCCGGACTGTGCCCCTCGCCAAGAAGCATCCTGGCTCTGCCAATCAGATCGTCAAGGGAAGACATAGCAGAGAGGTTCGCCGGAATCTATTTAAGTTTTCTTTTTATTGCTGAGCCGCAGATGAGGCATTCCCCATCATGATCAAAGTACCGGCCGCAACCGGTGCACCGGTATTTCCAGTGGATTCGTTTTGCCCTCCGCTGGAGGATGGGGTGTATCTGCACCCCAAGAACACTGGCAACATTCTGGATGGCAAAATCATCGGTGTAGAGGACCGCGCCCATCTCAAGTGCTATTGCCAGCAGCTCGCAATCGGTCTCAGAGATCACTCCAGTGTCCCTGGTTTTTTTTGCGGCAGCCCTCACTTTATCTGTGCTCTCCGGCCCCGGAGATATCACCTGGAGTCCCTCAGCGCATAACTTCTCAAACTTTCCTTTCGAGCGAATATCTTTTAGTTCATCACAAACGGAGGGCGTGGTATATAACTCCCCATCCACAGGACATTCTGAGAAAAAAACACTGGCATCGAGAATGGATTTCATAAGGTTACCCGGAACTGGGAGGGGGTGGGGGGATTTCAATTTTTTTTGCGCCTGATCAACGGTTGGTACATGTCTGCAGTGTATGGGCGATCTGTTCTGCGGCAGATACCCTGCTGCACCCACGCTCTATTGTATCGCTGCAGATAACATCCCGGACTCCAGCTTCCACCAGCCGGACATAGGCACCTCCTGTGAGCACCCCGTGTACGCAGGCGGCATATACATCCGTTGCACCTTGCAAAGAGAGCATACCGGCCGCAGTAGCGATCGTTCCACCAGTTGAGATGATGTCATCTACGATCACTACAGGACGGGATGCAGCTGACAATGCCTTAGGGGCCATGGTCACCTGTTCTCCGCTCAGCCGGGTCTTTTCTAGGTGATCGTACTCCCATGCCCCGGCTGATGCCACCTGTCCGGCAAATGCCAGAGCACCATCGTCAGGAGCAAGGATGAGGGGATTTTTAAGATTGAGCGTTTTTATGTATGCGCCGATGTCCCGGGCAAGGGAGATGTTACGGGACGGAGCTCCAAAAAATCTGAGCACATCCGGTTCATGGATATTGACTGTAATGCATTCTGAAACGCCCCTACTGATCGCGCGGGCAACCGCGCGGGCACTCAAGGGCTCTCCCTGCCGGAACTGTTTGTCCTGTCGCGCATAGCCCATATAGGGTATAACCAGCCGGAGTTCTGAACCTTCACAGGCATCTATTAAGAGCAGCAGCTGGACAAGTGCATCATTGTCCACCACACTGCTGACAATAATGGTCTCATCGTCCAGCTCTCCGGCAACAAGATACAGCTCGCCGTCAGGAAAACGGGAATATCTGACATTGACAACCGTGGTCTTTAACGCTTTTGCAAGGCGTGTGGCAAGTATCTGGGATTTTTCAGTGCAGATCACTTTCATGGTATCGTATCCTGATCGCAGATGAGCAGCATTTACTTACTTATTGTATGTTGTATGGGTGATAATATACTGCATCAGGTAATGTATTTTTTTTTAACAAAGAACGATTCTGCAAAGATGCCCAAAGGGGGGCTTCGCCGTCACCGGTGTGACCAGCTGAAAGTACTTAAACTATCATAGGACAAATTATATGAAAATCTTAAGGTTAAAAGAGGTCAAAACCGCAATGGAAATATCTGAGCAAATCCCCCCGCAGCAGAACGAAATAACACCCGCATCACCCGAAGCGGTATCAACAGAAAGCGCGGGAGCGACATCATCAACAATCGAAGTTCCCGCAAAACTGATTGATCAGGTCATTGGCCAGGAACATGCAGTAGAAGTGATCAAAAAGGCGGCCATCCAGAGACGGCACGTCATGATGATCGGCAGCCCCGGTACCGGAAAATCAATGCTGGCAAAGGCGATGGCGGAGCTGCTGCCTAAAGAAGAACTCATCGATATCATGGTCTACCCGAACTCCGATGACAACAACAACCCGGTGATCAGGACGGTTGCCGCAGGACGGGGAAAACAGATCGTGGCCTCTCACAAAGCAGAAGCCAGAAAAAAGATCCAGTTCCGGAATATGCTCCTCTTCCTTGCTATAATCGGTATCGGTGGATATGCGATAATCACCGGTCAGATCATCATGGGGCTTATTGCGGTTGCATTTATTTTCATCGCATTCCGCACGAGCATGCCCCGAGAGGAGTCGATGGTGCCCAAACTCCTTGTCTCGAATGACACCAAAAGCATCGCTCCTTTTATTGATGCTACAGGGACTCATGCCGGTGCCCTTTTGGGCGATGTGCGCCATGACCCTTTCCAGAGCGGGGGACTTGAAACACCGTCCCATGACCGGGTTGAGGCAGGAGCGATCCACCGCTCGAATGGCGGTGTCCTCTTTATCGATGAGATCAACACATTGGACCCGCACTCCCAGCAGAACCTGCTCACTGCACTACAGGAAGGAGAGTTTCCTATCACCGGCCAGAGCGAGCGGTCGAGCGGCGCGATGGTGCGTACTGAACCAGTCCCCTGCAGGTTCGTAATGGTTTCGGCAGGTAACCTTGATGCAATTCAGGGTATGCACCCGGCGCTCCGCTCCCGTATCCGTGGGTACGGGTACGAAGTGTACATGGCAGAGAGCATGGACGACACTCCTGAAAACCGGGAGAAATATGTCCGGTTCATAGCGCAGGAAGTGAAAAATGACGGCAAGATCCCGCATTGCGATCAGAGCGCAATCGACGAAATTATCCGGGAATCCAAGCGCCGTTCGAATCGCAAGGGACATCTTACGCTCAAGCTGCGTGATATGGGTGGCCTAATCCGTGTTGCAGGGGACATCGCCCGGGAGGAAGGTTCAACGATCACCACTGCAGCTCATGTCATCATGGCAAAGAAAACTGCCCGTTCCATTGAAGATCAGGTATCCGATGAGGTTACCCGTCACCTGCGGGAGTACGATATGGCTGTAGTGGAAGGCACACGGGTTGGCAGGGTTAACGGACTTGCAGTTACGGGAAGTGATGCGGGATCCGTCCTTCCGATAATGGCTGAGGTTACTCCTGCACAAGGCGCGAGCGGTACCGTAATTGCCACCGGGATGCTCAAGGAGATAGCCCAGGAATCTATCAAGAACGTGAGTGCCATCTTAAAAAAATTCACAGGCAAGGATGTCAGGAACATTGATATCCATATCCAGTTCATCGGCACCTATATGGGTGTCGAGGGAGATTCGGCATCTGTCAGTGTCGCAACTGCTGTCGTAAGTGCAATCGAGGGTATTCCTGTCCGCCAGGATGTTGCAATGACCGGCTCTCTCTCAGTAAGGGGCGATGTGCTTCCCGTAGGCGGGGTGACCTACAAGATCGAAGCTGCGGTAAAGGCCGGCATCAAGACGGTCCTCATCCCACGGATGAATATGGGAGATGTACTGATAGAAGAGCGGTACAAACCCCTTGTCACCATTATACCGGTGGACACTATAGATGATGTTCTCAAGGTTGCCCTTGTACCGGAGAACTCCGCGGGATTCCTCATCAAGCTCAAAAATATGGCGCTTCGATCGACTGCAATGATTGCAGAGGTAACTACTGTCAACAATCCGGTGGCATGAACAAACATGCCCGGCATCACCTATTATGATCTGCGTCATGTAACCGGGCAAATTACCCACATTGACATAGATAACGGTATCTTTGAGTCCGCAGGAACCACTTTTTTCAACAAAGCTGTGCTCCGTGTCATCAGCAAAAACGGCTGGGGCATTCTCCAGATCGATAATTACCAGCCCTGCACTGGCAGGAAATTTGACGAACTGTTAAAGAAAGCCAGTGCCCTCTCAGCTATAACCCAGGAGCAGGTGAACCTAGGGGATGTATCCCGTGGGGTGCTTGCCGTTCCCGCAATGAAAGAAGATCCCCGTTCGGTCAGTATTGAGGAAAAATCAGCGATTCTTTCTGAGATTGAGAAGGGTGCGATCCATCCCTCTGTGGTGAACCGCCGGGCAAATTATATCGAGCGGGTCGAGCAGGTCGGATTTTCAGACAGTTCCGGAAATGAATATGCCTACGAGATGTGCCGTTCAGGATTTAATGTGCTGGCGGTTGCTTCACGGAATGACAACACCCAGATGGGGTATGAACGTGAGCACTCCATCCACGGGTTCAACCTCCGGCACCATCAGACTCTCGGAAAAAAGGCTGCTGATATTGCAGTGGCATTGCTTGACGCGAAATTAGCACATGGGGGAAAATTAAAGGCCATATTAGATCCGGAACTATCAGGTGTATTTGCCCATGAAGCAGTTGGCCATGCCAGTGAAGGTGACCTGATCCAGGAAGGTAACTCGGTCTTAAAAGACAAAACCGGGCAGAAGATCGGTAACGACATGCTCACGATTGTAGATGACCCCGGCATTCCCGAGTTCGGGTTCGATCCTGTTGATTCGGAAGGTGTGGCTGTGCGCAGAACCGAGATTATCAAAAACGGGGTTGTAAATGCGTTCCTCCACAATCGCGAATCACTGGCGGCAGTAGGTAATGGTATAGCTGGCCATGCCCGAGGTATGGCCGGAGAACCCCCGCTTGTCCGGATGAGCAACACCTTCATTGAAGCCGGCGATGCCACCGACCACGAGATCTTTGAAGAATGTAAAAACGGCATCTTTCTCAAAGGCTCCCGCGGCGGTCAAGTGGACCCGGGACGGGGAGTCTTCCAGTTCAATGCAGAGTACGGGTATCTCGTGAAGAACGGGGAATGTACTGGTATGGTGCGGGATGTCTCTTTATCAGGAGATATCTTAACAACCCTGCACAATATCGCTCTCTGCGG
>Ga0194039_1001953_pt1 | contig 10722 bp, 16 predicted proteins | sample JunL228m_MetaG_FD_148679 | JGI IMG/M metagenome (GOLD analysis project Ga0194039, IMG submission 148679) | Anoxic zone freshwater microbial communities from boreal shield lake in IISD Experimental Lakes Area, Ontario, Canada - Jun2016-L227-8m | ecosystem: Environmental > Aquatic > Freshwater >...
TCCTCATACAAATAAGTTCTCTCATTATCAAGGACTATAACTCTTTTAGTTTCCATTGACGGATTCATCATTCGACGATATTTTTTGGTCACGATAGATAATGGGATTTTCTCGCGAGTTGCATCCAGTAATTTGAGTTGGCGAAAACAAAAATCGTAGTGTGGGGAATGATTGCCTGTTCTGGCTTCATTTTTATACTACTTATTTTTATAAGGCCTCGATATCCCTGCATCCTTCGGGGAATCATGCTTTATTCTATACGGTTGGTCGTGCCCGGAACCGCCCGGTTGCTGGAAGGCTAAAGAGTAATTTTTTACCTTTAAATCTGGCGTATTTAGAGAGAACAAGCGATTTTTTCGGCATTTATTCTTGCGGTGAACAAATCCTGCCAATCCAGCATAATCACTCGGAGGTTTTTTTAGAAAAGGGGGCCGTATAGAGGAGATTAGGGATACACATCCCCCCACTTTCCCGGGGGAGCCGGGCCAGTTTCGTAATCTGGCATGATGTTATAATTGGATTTTTTATCGAAGCTGGAAAAAAGGAAAATTTTCAAATATCGATGAAATATCTGTAGGGAAAAAACAGTCGCCCGGTATCCTTAAACCAGGATCGCCGTTACACCGTATTTTTTTGCACAAAAAAAGCCTGGTGACGATCCGCAGTAACCCGTGTGGCAATGGGCTTTTGCGATAAACAAGGCATCGTAAACCGGAGTATCCAGCGAGATGGCGATTGATATGAACAATGAAGCAGGTTTCAGAATAAGGGGCCCTTTTTTTAAACAGGAGTTCTATCGGATGAATACCGTTCATGAACCGTATCTTTTTTAAATCAGCCCGGCACGGACAGATTTCCCGAGGACGTTTGCTGACTTTAGAAACCAGCAGGTCAACGGTTTTGGGAGACGATGCCGTCGTAAGATGGGGTAAGACTTCCTCCCAGCCATCTTCGTTGAGGAAATTTCGTAAACGCGGGACGTATCAATGACCGTCACGGTCACTCCTCACGAGCTGTGCAGCGGAACCGGAAGGTAGTGCCGGATTTTTTTTGAGGAGTTCTGTGACAGAGGTGAGTACATCATCCTTTTTTTTGTCATCAACCCTTTTTTGAATAAAAGCCCGGATCTCCTGGTTCCAGTTGATGAACCGGCGGAGCTTCTTCATCTTCTTCCGGGTCAGTAAGGCACACGGCCGGACGGACTTTTGTACTCGAAAGATCATCGAAGGGAAATAAAATAAGAACTACCTTATTCTTCGTCATGGTATGGCTTCCCATCACTCATAGTATAGATCTCCTCGGTTTGGTCTTTTAGAACGTTAAAAGAAGGGCTGAGCATAGCTGCCTGCAACCATTTTTTTTCATCCTATTCATCAACCGGCATGTATAAGACAATGACCCGCACATGTTTTGGGACTGATGGGGGAAGTATGTCGTCCAGTTTCAACTGGTGATCATCATTGACGGTTCCTGTAAGTTCTATAGCGGTCAGTTGTGTTTCCATTAACGTGTTCCCCCCTTTTTTTAATTATTATCTGATGGGATCGGTAAACCTGATAAACTCTTACGTTTTTTTTATCGCGGAAAGATATCACAATTTTGTTGTCCTTTACTTTTCTAAAAACCATCACGTGGCAGAACAGAGATATATTTATTTTAGTTGAGAGCCAAGTAGATTACTTATGTCTCAACTTAAACTGATCGACCGGCTTACAGAACTACAGTTTCTGGAAGACCAGTATTTATCAGAACAATCCGGCTTTCTCATCCTGTATGGGAGGCGTCGGGTGGGCAAGACCACACTCCTTGTCTCATTTATGGAGGGTAAGCCAGGATTCTATTTTCTCGCAAGCCAGGAGGGCGATCTCCAGAACATCCGGGCGCTTGCCCATCTGATGGGAGAGTATCTCAATGATCCCTTGTTCGAAAGGGGACGGTTCACCGGGTGGCCGGATCTGTTCTCTGCATTTGCCCACCATACAGGATTTGCCGGTACACCCTGCACAAAAAAAGTTGTTATCGTGATCGATGAATTCCCTTATCTAATCGATTATAACAAGGCAGTTCCATCTGCATTCCAGATTATATGGGATCAGATCCTTAAGGATTCTAAAGTTCTGCTCATCCTTTCGGGTTCGTCTATTAGTACCATGGAGACGGAGGTCCTTGGATATGCCAGTCCCCTGTATGGCAGGAGAACCGGGCAGTGGCAGGTAGAACCGTTACCGTTTGAGGAGATCTGTCATTTTCTTCCCTATCCGGCCGAGGAACTCGTGACGACCTGGTGCGTACTTGGCGGCATTCCGGGATACTTAAACAAATTCGATCCGGCCCGTTCGTTTAAGGAGAATCTCAGGATGCAGATCTTAAACAAGGGGGCATACCTCTATAACGAGGCGGATCTCCTGATGAACTATGAATTTCGGGAACCGGCAAATTACCTTGTAATCTTCCGGGCAATAGCTGGTGGGAGCACGACTCTTTCCCGGATTTGCAACGAGACCGGCCTTGACAAGAGTATGGTTTCCAAGTACCTCAACGTACTGGTACGACTTCATATCCTGCACGATGAGATACCGGTCACTGAACATGCCGGTTTCCGGAAACGCCATTACCGGATCACCGATCCATACCTGAATTTCTGGTTTAAGTTTGTCGCACCCAACCGCATCGACATTGAGGCGCAGCGTAATGATGCAGTCATGCAGCGGGTGATGGAGGGTCTGCCGATGTACTGCGGGTCCATGTTTGAAGTCCTTGTTCAGGATCTGATGAGAAGAGGTCGCATCCTTTGCGACAGGCATTTCACCCGTATCGGGCGGTGGTGGTATAAGGAGGCAGAGATAGACTGTGTCGCGCTTGACGATGAGAGCCGGTTGATCATTTTCTGCGAATGCAAATGGCAGAACCTTTCTGTTAGAGAGGCACGAACAGTACTCAATAATCTTGTAAAGAAATCTGAGGGGGTCCGGTGGCATAACGGGGACCGTAAGGAGGAATACTGCCTTGTCGCACGGAAAATTGTTAGAAAAGATCGGTTGAGGAGCGATGGTTTTTTAGTCTACGATCTTGAGGACCTCATGACACTTCCACAATAATCCTTACACAATAATTGAAAAATTGCAGAGTGTGGAAGGAATAGTCCGCTCCGATTTTTTCAAAAGATGAGAATCCGGGCAGGATATTATATGACCCGGTTGATTGCTGAATGCCATGATCAATCAATGAGGAACCAGAACTGTCCTGGATGCTTTTTATTAAAAAAAAAGTGGCAGAACCCATATGGTGACGGGAAGGCGGGGAAGATGATTGTGGGGATTTGCCGGGATGCTGCCTCTGTCTGAGAAAAGCCATATATTGCGGGCTAAAGTCCTGTTACGAGACCATTTTTATATCACTTAGTTTTATAAGACCTTGATATCCCTGCATCCTTCGGGGAATCATGCTTTATTCTATACGGTTGGTCGTGCCCGGAACCGCCCGGTTGCTGGAAGGCTAAAGAGCAATTTTTTACCGTTAAATCTGGCGTATTTAGAGAGAACAAGCGATTTTAGAGGAGTTTTTCCTTGTGGTGAACAAATCACACCATCCATGCCTAACCTATCGGTGGTTTTTTTTAAAACGGGAGCCGTATTGGGGTTATTTGGAGGGGAGAACTGGCAGGTCACCACTACTTGTGTGTGGATAGACGTGCCTGGCCCTCCCCCTATGTACGATCATCAGGATCCTTGCTGTGAGATCGTGGGTGAATCGGGTGACGGACTCTTTCTTGGGGGGCAGACATCCCGGTTGGTTTCCCTGACAGTGAGGTGAAATCTAAGGATGTCTTGATGTCATACATGCGTATGAAGAGGTCATCGGCAGCAGGTTGTTAAAAGCCCTGCGGCATGGTGAACGCGTCATCATTGCTGAACTAATCCTGAATGTTCGGGCATATAATAAAAAGGAGAGAAAAAGAACATTAAATATTGAAAAAGACAAAATATTTTAAAAATTGTCCGTGGGGATGTATATCATGAAGAATCAAAAAATACTGGTTACCGGCGGTACCGGTTTTATCGGCACCAATCTCGTTAATGAACTACGTTCACGAGGACATGAGGTTCTTGCTGTTGATTTGTACAATACAGAGCGGGATGGTTATATCCGGGCGGATGTCCGGAATTACCGGCAGCTCGAACGTATTTTTGAAAAATACTCTTTTGATTATGTATACCATCTTGCCGCAGAATATGGCCGCTGGAATGGAGAAGATTATTATGAAAATCTCTGGCAGACCAACTGCATTGGTACAAAAAACCTGCTCCGTCTTCAGGAAAAACTCAAATTCCGGACGATCTTTTACTCCAGCGCCGAGGTATACGGGGATTTTGAAGGGAAGATGTCAGAGGATGTGATGGTCAATAACCCGATAAAAGATACCTACCAGATGAATGATTATGCGATCACCAAGTGGGCTGGAGAGTTAATGTGCCTGAACTCAGCGAAGATGTTTGGAACTGAAACCGTACGGGTTCGCCCGGTAAATTGTTACGGTCCCCACGAACACTATACACCTTACCGGGGATTTATCCCGAAATTCATCTATCACGCGCTGTTCAACAAACCTTACACCGTCTTCAAAGGTCATATGAGAATTATTGATTTTGTTGAGGATTCCTGCCGGACCTGGGCAAATATTGTGGATAATTTCATTCCGGGCGAGGTCTACAATGTCGGAGGTCGGCCGGATTGGGAGATGGATATTAAGGAATACTCAGATCTCATCCTGAAATCGGTTGGCAGGGACGACTCTCTGGTGCATTATGAAGAGGCAGAGCCCTTTACCACGAAAGTGAAACACATGGACTTTTCAAAAGCAGTCAGGGACTTAAACCATAATCCTCATGTGACTCCGGAAGAAGGAGTCAAACGGACGGTTGCGTGGATGAAGGAGTATTACCGCACGGGAAAATGATGAAAATTATATAAATTAAGACCCCCCATTAATTTTCTTAATTACAGGTACACTTAAGTAATAAAAACAAGAGATCAGAGTATCGTACATGACTACGGTGAAAATTAATTCCCCTGTTCAATCCGGGCACAATAAGCCAACAGACTCTCCATTAGTACCTGTGGAGATCGTGCGGAGTATGGTTCGTGGGACTGGTATATATCACGTAGAAGATGCCCGGACGATATTAAATTCACGGTTTAAAGGAAAATTTAGCGACATTGTTCATGAAACCAGAAATGAATAAACGATTTTTCCTTGATACCAGCGCTTTTTTCAAGGAATATCATGATGAAGAGGGGTCTGATCATCTTCATAGTATTTTTAAGCAGGCGAAAAATGGAGAGGTTACCTTATGTATCTCAATCATAACCATCAGCGAAGTTTTAAACGCGCTGGATAAAATCAGGAAAAGACGAATTATTTCTGCATCAGAATGTCAAATAATTGCAGATGCGATACTTTCAGATATTGTAGAACTGACAGAACGAGGGAGATTGGAAATCCATGAGGTGAAAACCTCTATTATCCGTGCATCATGGGATCTAATCCTCACAAATCATCTCTCTGCGATAGATGCGATTCAGGTAATAACTGCTCATGAGTCCGGTGCAGATATTTTTCTGGCTGCTGATCGATATCTGTTATCCCAGATGCAGGAAATCGGACTTAAAACATGGAATGTTGAAGAAAATTTATGAGTTCTGATCATGTTCTTTAAGGTAATCGGCAGGAACGACTCTCATGTGCATTACGAAGAGGCAGAGCCTTTCACAACAAAGGTTAAGCATATGGATTTCTCAAAAGCTGTCAGGGAATTAAAACACAATCCTCATGTAACTCCGGAAGAAGGAGTCAAACGGACAGTGGCGTGGATGAAATCATTTTATAGAGTGAACTGACGGGAAAATTCGATGAACCTGGATATAGCCAATATTATTTCAGACGGTGAGTCCGAAAAGGTGGAGTTTAAGCCCTCGTTATCGCAGAAGGACAGGATAATGGAGAGTATTTCCGCATTTTCCAATAATGTCGGCGGAACCATTCTGATTGGAGTAAGCGATCAGGGAGAAATCATGGGAGTCGATATTGGGAGAAAAACTTTAGAAGATCTCGCAGGTTATGTAAAACGAAACTCCGATCCTCCGGTATATCCCTCCATTGGGACACTGCAACTTAAAAATTGTCCACTCCTCTTTGTAGACGTTAAAGAAAGCCCGGAAAAGCCTGTTTTTTTTAATGATAAGGCTTACAAGCGCGTTGGCAGAAGTAACCAGCGGATATCCGCTCACGAAATAAGGAAGATGGTTAAAGAAGAGTCAAAGAAGTTGAGCTGGGATGAACGGATCTGCAAAAATGCGACACTGGATGATATAGACTGGGAATTTGTCGAGACTGAATTTATCCCGCTTTACGAGCGAATTTCTGAAAAGAAAGTTGCGTCATCGGCACAGGAATTTTTGAGCGCAGCACGCACGACGATCTCTGACAAACCGACGAATGCAGGCATTCTGTTGTTTGGTAAAGACCCTTTGAAATTCTTCCCCAATTCATATATCGCACTGGCAAGATACATGGGCACAGCAGTTGGCGGGGAGAAACTGGATAATAAGAAGTTTTTAGGAAATTTGTTCGAACAGATCGATCATTGCTATGCATACCTGCTGGAGCATACTGCACTGATGTCCCGGCTCTCTCCTGGCGACCTGAAAAGGACGGATCTTCCCGAATACGGGAGATTTTCTTTACGAGAACTGGTCACGAATGCAGTGTGTCACCGGGATTATGAAGACCAGTGCGGAAAAATAATTATCAAGATGTTCGATGACAAAATAGAGTTCTCCAACATCGGGGGACTGCCTGAAGGAGTGACGGTAAAAAACATCACAAGTTCGCAGTATTCCCGCAACCCCGTAATCGCCAGTCTGCTTGCCAAAGTAAATTATATCGAAGAGATGGGTGAGGGTTGGGACAAGATTATCGAAGAGCACCGGAATCATCCTCTGAAACCGGAGACGCCGGAGATACTATCCGGGGGGAATAGTACACTCGTTACCTTGTTTTCAACGAAAAAGAATTTTGCAAAGGAAGATCTTGAGTTGTTGAGTGACAGGCAACGAAAAATCATAGAATATTTAAAAAAGCACGACAATATTTCACGAATCATATGTATGGATATATTGGGGGTTTCCAAGGATACGGCTGTAAAGGAGTTGACAGGACTTGTCTCCAAAAACATGATCGAACGGGCTGGTGTTGGCAGGGCGATCTATTATGTCCTTAAATAATAGGCCACAAATAAGTCGCAAATAAGTCGCAAATAAGTCGCAAATAAGTCGCAAATAAGTCGCAAAAATTGATCTTATCCGATGTTCTGACATGACCGAATTTTTGGTTGGGGGTATTTGTACGATAAAAAACCAGCTGATGTTTCCTCATGGTACCCATGATGTGTGGTTACCTATGATGCGAAGCTCCTTACTCTGCATCAATTATTATTTATACCACCGCGGTAGTATATGGTGGTATGCCTGATGTATCATCGATCAAGATCTCTGAAACCGTAAAAGAAGAACTGAGTTGCCTTAAGGTGCATCCGAGAGAGACCTATGGTGAGGTAATAGAACGCCTGGTAATCCATACCCGGGAGGTAGTTCCTCCAGGCCACATTCCCCTTTTGTATGTGAAGATTAAAGGAACTATTCGGGAACTCCGTAATCCGATCGATCTCTCTTTCGAAGTTGTTGAGGGAGAGTACATCATCTATAATAATGAATATCACCTGCTCGTAGTCGCACCTGACCTGCGTAAGGGACTAAAAGAGATTAATGTACAATTTGAAGAGAACTGGAATGATTATGTCGATCAAATGGAGTGTGAACTGACACCAGGTGCTCTCCATTTCCGGAATATATTGCGCTCCCTTTTCACTGAGGCTGTCTCTTGAGTTCACGACTGAACCACAATATCCTCAAAGCACTCAAGAGGAAGGGATTTTCATCGAAAATGTCCGGTCACATCAAGCTGACGTTCAGATATAATGGTAGGGATACATCGATCCGCACGTGGGTTAGTCATGGAAAGAAAGAGATCAGCGATCGGCTGCTTGGCATCATGGCAGAACAAATCAGTCTCTCCCGGCAGCAGTTCGATGATCTGGTCGACTGTGAACTTGGAAAGAGTGAACTTATCGCACTGTACGAGGAAAAGGGGATCTTATGAGAAATTCCGCCACAGGGTGTAAGATCTTATCCGATGTTCTGACATGACCGAATTTTTAAGAGTATGTATGATATGTGCGGGGTTCTGATATGGATAATGAGTTGAGAACCGCTCTTACCCGGGCTGGTTTTATGGTGAGGATGACCGATGAGAGATGGGCTCATATTACCGAGTCACACGATTATATGGCAGGATATCTCGATCATGTGATTGAGACCGTTGAAGACCCGGATAGGCTGGTCAAGGGATGGATCGATGAAGTTATTGCAATGAAAAAATATCCTGTCCGTAATTTTAGAGAAAAATATCTGGTTGTGGTGTACAAAGATCTGCCTGAAGGTTTTGTAATAACAGCATTTATGACCTCAAAACATGAAAAGATATTGAAGAGAGGGATTATATGGGAGAAATAATTGCAGATATACTTCAATCAGTACCTCACCAGCTGAATATGCCATCGAACCATATCTGGTTCGACTATGATCAGGATACTGATGTTCTCTACGTGAGTTTCAGAAAACCTCAACATGCAGATGATAGTGAACTGAATGAAAATATTATCACTCATTATTCCGGAGATCAGATCGTAGGAATTACCGTTATTGATGCTAAAAAGTATGCAGGCGGGGTAACCTGACACTGCTTTTTAAAATTCCTGATACACAAAAAAACATCACCGGTTTTCTTCCCGGTTGTGGATCCACAGTGGGATCTCATATGTCGTTAAATAATAAGTCGCTAAAAGTTTCGTTACAGCTGTATGGAATTCTCGTTAAAAGGTGATTACCATGGAAGACATATCAGAATCATTCAAAGATAAGACCGTTCTTGTAACCGGAGGTGCCGGTGCCATTGGCGGTAATCTTGTACGGGCACTGAACGAGCTGGATACAAAGAAGATCATTATTCTTGACAACCTGTCTTCTTCGTACCCGTGGAACATTTCGCAGGGACCAAAGATCCAGTTCATCCACGGGGATATCCTAAACGATGAGAACCTGAAGTGGGCATTCAAATCAAAGCCGGACATTGTGTATCATCTCGCCGCCCATTTTGCCAACCAGAATTCGGTTGACAGCCCGGAAAAAGATCTGCTGGTAAACGGGCTTGGCATCTTAAAGACACTCCAGTATGCCCAACTTGTGGATGTAGAACGTTTTGTCTACTCCTCATCCGGGTGTGGCGTTTATGGTCTGGAATCCAAAATGCCCTTTGAGGAGCATGATATCTCGATTCATCTCCACACCCCCTACCAGGTAACAAAGCTGCTTGGAGAACTCTATACGAACTATTTCCACAATCTCTATGAGATGCCGATTGTGAATGCCCGGTTCTTCAACTCCTACGGACCCGGGGAAGTGCCGGGAAAATACCGCAACGTGATCCCGAACTTCTTTTTCTGGGCGATGAAGGGGCAGGCCCTTCCGATCACCGGAGACGGGACCGAGACCCGGGACTGGACGTATGTCGGGGATATTGTGAACGGGTTGCTTGCGATGGGTGTGCGGGAAGCGGCGATTGGGGAGGCGTTTAATCTGGGGGCGGGAAAAGAGCAGCGGGTCATCGACATGGCTAATGCTGTGAACAAATTAACCGGTAATTCAGCCGGGATCAAATACACGCAGAGACGGGACTGGGATGTCAAGACGCGGTTGCTGTCCTGTGTGACAAAAGCTGAGAATAAACTTGGGTATAAGCCACAGATGAAATTTGAGGACGGGTTGATGGAAGTCCACCGGTGGTTTGTTGAGAATTGGGAGAATATTGAGAGGAGTGGGGAATTTTCGTAATTATTATATCCTTTTTTTCAGATAAAAATTGTGTTTATCCAAAATATAAAAACCCACTCCGAGTAAAATTATAACTGAAAATATTATTCCGATTTTTAAAATGTTATTGATAGAGAGCAAATCCGTTAATGAGCGATATTTTAGTCCAAAACCTCCCAATAAACCAAAGAACACAATTTGTATCAAATAAATATGGTATGAAGATTTTCCGATCAGTGCAATTGGATAGGCAATACTTGTTTTTATGATGTTTAAATACAGTAAACCAATAATTAAAATCAATGCGGTCCATCCACTTCCAAATAAATTTTGACTGGCCATATATGGTACAAAATGAACGCCCCACACTATACCATTTTCAAACTGGCTGATAAAAATTAAATAAAGGCCGCTCAAAATTCCAAAAAATAAAAAAAACTTATTCTTCAGCTGGGACGCAAGATACAAATCTGCAATCCACATTCCTAAAATAATATGAGGAAGGAACCTCACAATGGAGTCAATGTACCAAAAACCACTAGTACCAAAATGATTACTAATTTCCCAAATAAATGCCAACAAAAAAGCACTTATTGTGCATAAGACTCTATTTTTTTTATAACAAATATACACTCGGCGTTCGCACATATTTAAACCTAGTATTTGAGATCTCACATCAATGGAATCCAACTCACAAAAGGCTTGAAAGCAAGGGGTAAAGGCTTAGTAATATAT
>Ga0194039_1001955_pt1 | contig 10709 bp, 10 predicted proteins | sample JunL228m_MetaG_FD_148679 | JGI IMG/M metagenome (GOLD analysis project Ga0194039, IMG submission 148679) | Anoxic zone freshwater microbial communities from boreal shield lake in IISD Experimental Lakes Area, Ontario, Canada - Jun2016-L227-8m | ecosystem: Environmental > Aquatic > Freshwater >...
GGCAAGACCCGCATCAAGCAACGCTACCTGATTTCTGCGCCCCTCACCGGCCAGCTTCGACGCCTCCCCTTCAAAGCCGGGGCGGAAGTCCAGGCCGAGCAAACCGTGCTGGGGGTGATCGACCCGCTCTCGCCCGCCATGCTCGATGCGCGCGCGCGGGCGCTGGCCGAAGCCCGCCGCGATACCGCCGCTGCCAACCTCGAGAAATCCCACGCCACTCATACCTTTGCCGCCAGCGAGCTGCGCCGTTTCGAGAAACTCTACGCCGGGAAAACCGTCTCCATCCAGGAACTCGAATCCGCCCAACTGCGCGAAGCCTCCACCGCCAAAGAAGAAACCGCCAGCCAAAGCGCCTTGCGCCAGGCGGAGGCCGAGCTGGCGGAATTCACCTCGAACGACGCCGCCACCAACGCCGTGTGCGTCCCCAAAGAAATCAAAGCGCCGGTCAGCGGCCGCATCCTGCGCGTCTTCGAGGAGAACGCCCGCGTTGTCACCGCCGGCACGCGGTTGCTGGAGATTGGCGACCCGGCCGACCTCGAAGTCGTGATCGAAGTTCTGTCGCGCGACGGCGCCGCCATTCCGCCCGGCACCAAGGTCGAGCTCGAGCAATGGGGCGCTCCCGGCGCGTCCGACCTCCTGGCCCGCGTCCGGCTGGTCGAGCCTGCCGCCTTTACCAAAGTCTCCGCCCTGGGCGTCGAAGAACAGCGCGTCAACGTCGTCGCCGACCTCCTCACCCCGCCCGACCAGCGCCGCAACGTCGGCGACAACTTCCGCGTCGAAGCGCGCATCATCGTCTGGGAAGCCGACCAGGCCCTGAAAGTGCCGGCCGGCGCTCTGTTCCGGCGTGGCGACCAATGGGCCGCCTTCGTCCTGACCGGTGGCTGCGCCCAACTGCGCCCCGTGAAGGTCGGCCGTTCCAGCGGCACCGAAACCCAGGTTCTCGACGGACTTAAGGAAGGCGAGGAAGTCATCCTCTATCCCGGCAGCCGCATCCACGCCGGCCAGCGCGTCAAGCCAATCCATATCTGATCCAGCATTGGACAATGATTCTCTCGGCCGCATGAGCTTTTTCTTTAGGTCGCTCCTCCCGCCCCAGCGCCTGCGCGTGCTGGCGCGGTAATAAGGTGAGGATTTGGGACTGTGCGCGACGCTTGACCGGCGAGCTTTGGTCCGGTACGTTGCCGCATCGAAGCATACGTGTTTTTATGGATAATTTTTTAGTGCCAATGGTGGTGGAGCAGACCGGCCGGGGTGAGCGCGGGTACGACATCTATTCCCGTCTGCTGGTGGATCGCATCGTGTTTTTGGGGACGCCCGTGGATGATATGGTGGCAAACCTCATCATCGCACAATTGCTTTTCCTGCAAATGACCGATCCCAAGAAGGACATCCACCTCTACATCAACTCGCCCGGCGGCAGCGTCACCTCCGGCCTGGCGATCTATGATACCATGCAATTCCTCACTTGCGACGTGAACACCTACTGCATCGGCCAGGCCGCCAGCATGGGTGCCGTGCTCTTGTGCGGCGGCACCAAGGGCAAACGTTACTCCTTGCCAAACTCGAACATTATGATCCACCAGTTGCTGGGCGGAGCGGAAGGCCCGGCGAGCGATGTGGAAATCCGTGTGCGGTACATGATCAAGCTCAAGCACCGCCTCAACAGTATCATCGCCAAGCATTGCAACCGCTCTATTGAACAGGTTGAGAAAGACACCGACCGCGATAATTTCATGACGTCCGAGGAAGCCAAAGCCTACGGGCTGGTGGACGAAGTTGTTCAGTCCCGCAAAGAGATTCCGGCCCTGGCCGAAACCTCCACCAGCCTGGCCGACAAGAAGGCATAATTCCGATGGCGCGGCCGACCAACATCACCCTGTGCAGTTTCTGCGGCAAGTCCCACGCCGAAGTCAAAAAGCTCATCCAAGGCCCGGGTGTTTTCATCTGCGACAACTGCGTCACGCTCTGTAAACAGGTTCTCGACAAGGAATTCGCCGTTCAGGTTAAAAAGCACAAACCGTGCGGCGGCATTGCCAAGCCCGCCGAGCTCAAGCGCCAGCTCGACATGGCCTGCATCGGCCAGGAGCACGCCAAGAAGACCCTTGCCGTCGCAGTCCACAATCATTACAAGCGCATTTTGCAGGAGCCGCCTCCGCCACCGGCCGAGGGCGAAGCCGTTCCGCCGTCCGATCCACATGCCGAGGTCGAGATCGAAAAAAGCAACATCCTCATGGTCGGGCCGACCGGTTCGGGCAAGACCCTGCTCGCCCGCACCCTCGCCAAAATCCTGGATGTCCCGTTTGCTATTGCTGACGCCACCACCCTCACCGAGGCAGGCTACGTCGGAGAAGACGTCGAGAATATCATTTTGCGACTGCTCCAAAACTCCGATTACGACGTCAAGCGAGCCCAGCGCGGCATTGTGTATATTGACGAGATCGACAAGATTGCCCGCAAGACAGAGAACGTCTCCATCACGCGCGACGTTTCCGGGGAAGGCGTCCAGCAGGCTCTGCTGAAAATTCTCGAAGGGACCGTCTGCAGTGTTCCGCCGCAGGGCGGCCGCAAACATCCGCAGCAGGAATACATCCGCGTCGATACCTCTGACATCCTCTTCATCTGCGGCGGCGCGTTCGTCGGTTTGGAGCGCATCATTCAGCGACGCCTCGGCAAACAGGTTATGGGCTTTCGCGGCGCGGAGGAGAGCCTCAAGGCGGCCGCTATCGACCGTGCGCAACTCCTGGAGCACGTTGAACCAGAAGATCTGCTCGGCTTCGGCTTCATCCCCGAGTTCATCGGCCGCCTCCCCATGCTCACCGTCCTGTCCGAATTGACGGAAGACCAATTGGTTTCAATTTTGTCTGACACTAAGAACGCGCTCATCAAGCAATACGCCAAACTGATGGCGATGGAGGGCGTTGAACTTGAATTCTCAACCGACGCGCTCCACGAATTGGCCGTCCAAGCCATCAGAAAAGGCACCGGGGCGCGGGCCCTGCGCAGCCTGCTTGAACGGCTCATGCTCGACGTCATGTACGATGTGCCCGGCAGCGACGACATCCTCCACATCCACATCACCCAACCTGTCGTCGCCGGCCAAAGCAAGCCCCTGATCCGCCGCCGCCCCGGCCGCGCCGCTGCTTAACGCCCGACGCGATCAAGACCCGCGGCTTCCGCACCCCGCCCGTCGTGATGGATTTAAGCGGGTCTTAGCGGGGAGTCATCTCGGCCGCACGATCACCCTTCTCCGAATCGAGCTTCGTTATTCCTTCGTCCTTGGCCACTCGTCATTTCCTCTCTGCCTTCATCTGCCGATGGACAAAGACATAATACATTGATCCGAGCACGACCATGACGCCGCCGAGCCAGAGCGTGACCCTGCGCATCTCGCCGTTCATCAGCTTTTCATCATCGCCCGCTTTGATCCCCACCCAGCAAAGGACAGCACACCAGATGGCCGAACCGAGCACGGTGTAGAGGGAAAACGCTTTGTAATTCATTTTCACGATGCCGGCGGGGATGCCAATCAAATGGCGCACCACAGGCAGCAGCCGCGAGATGAAAATTCCCATCGAACCGTAATGTGCGGCCCAGCGCTCGGCCCCTTCCACTTTCGCCTGCGAAATCATGACATAACGGCCATAGCGCATCACCAACGGACGTCCGGCCAGCCGCGCGGCCCAGTACATCGCCGTCGCCCCGAGCCAGGAGCCGATCGTCCCGGCAATGATAATCCCGGTCATGCTGAGGGGAATCTGGTGCGTGTGCGCCCAGTAGGCGGCTGGTGGAATAACGACTTCGCTCGGCAGCGGGAACACCGAGCTTTCAACCGCCATCATTAGGCCAACCACCCAATAGCCGCCGGTTTTAAGCGCTCCAACATACCAAGTCTTGAGCGACGCAATAATTGCTTTAAGCATGTAGGGGCTGCATATAGCGGAAAAAGCCGGCGGAGGGAAAGAGATTCTGTTCTGGCCGGCGAGAACTCAGGGTGGTTTCAAGAAATCGTAGCCGCCGACGGCAGTTGGCGCTAACACTCCGATAATCGAGGAAAAGTGCGCCGACTGCCGTCGGCGGCTACGATTTTGCAGGTTCTTGAATCCGCCCGGGCTGACCAATCCTCATTTTCGTCAATCCACGCCCTGATCTACTCCACAGCCAACTCGCTCATCCGCCGGTCAGGAAAAACCTCAGCAAAAGCACCGAGGCGGCTCTTGAGGTCTTTAACCGTTCGGTCACGGCGATCATTCTTCTCGGCATCCGCAATCATGCGCTCAACGATTTGGTTGACGGTGGGCGCATTTCGGTGGGTGCATTTCGGTAGGCAATGACGTGTTTGAGATAATACTTGGCAGCTTCCTCCAGGCTGATATTGTGTGGCATCAACAAGGTGCTGGCTTTGGCGGCATCGACCTTAATGGCCTGTGGCAGAGCGAGAGCTGAAGTGCCTTGGTTCTGGCGCTCGGTTCGTTTGAGTTCAGCGAATGTGTCGGCCTCAGCTTTGGTCTTAAACGAAGGGCGCTCGCGCATTCCGTTGATAAGACCAATATCAACGACATAGCTAGCTTGACCGCTGCGGTGAATGCGCGTATAAACATTGGGTCATGAGCGTTTGCGCTTGGCTTTGGCGACTTTCTTGCGAGTCATAAAGATGTCGCCAGTGTCACGTAAACGTCACGCAGTCAATTTAGCAGAGTGTTAATATGGCTGGATATGCCTGTAAATAAAGGCGTTAGCCAACGTAGCTCAGTTGGTAGAGCAGCGCTTTCGTAAAGCGCGGGTCGTCAGTTCAATTCTGACCGTTGGCTCCATTTTCATCTCGTTGAAGATCAGGAAGTTGCGCCGGTCGGAATGGCCACTGTCAGTGAAACCATTAACGACCCGGCCCCCGCCATCACCGTGATGTTGCTGCGTCTTGAATCGTCCTTACCGGCAGGAACAGTTCCAGTTCGTTTGACGGCAGGGCAACAAAACCAAATTGCTCGTAATAGTGTTTGGCTTCTTGGTCTTTCGCATCCACGAAAACGCCAATCCTGCCAGCCGTGTTGAAAATCTCAATGAACTTCCCCATTGCCGCAGCCAGCAGGACTTTCCCAATGCCTTGCCGCTGATATGTCCTGGCGACGGCCAACCGGCCAAGTCTGATAGCGGACACATCTTGCGGCAGTTTCTTCGCTTCTTCCGCGAAGAGGGACTCCGACTTTATCTGACAAAGATTGAGAGAGAAGAATCCCAGGATAGGCTTGGGTTCGGAAGCCCCTTCCTCGACCAAAACGAATGTCCGTGAAATTCCCCGCGCCGCGTGTTGACGCGCGGTCTGCTTGAGAAACAGATTGAGCGGTTCACTCCCGCAGTCGAATCCGTCCCGGTCGTGCGACTTCGCCAGCAGTTCGATTTCACGCACGTACCGTGCCTTTGAACAATTTTAGCGCGTCCTTGAGGCGCTTGTTGGGTTTGGGTGGATTGTCCAGCAGGGAAAGCACCTTCCGGGCGTCTCTCTGAGACAGCCGAATGACCGATTCCCGCTCGATCACCCGTTGCGCTTCCTGATACGCCGTTTGTACCACGAATTGATTGACGGTCGCGCCCAAGAGCTCCGCCGCCTGTTCCAGCGTCACGCGCACGGTATCCGAAACGCGGGCCGTAATCCGCTTGCGCGGCTCTTCCAATACATGTTCCATGCCTAGATGGTGCCACTTTGTCACCGGCTTGTCAATGCGGTTTCGGCAGGCCTCTCCACCCTGAATTGGTGATTCTTGTCCAATTCTGACCGTTGGCTCCATTTCATCCCGCTCACGCCGTTTTCATGCGTCTCGGACGGCGCACGGACGTGGTGGATTCTGCGCGATGCAACCAGCAAGGCCTTGGTTTATGCCGCGATCGGCTTGCTGATTTGGATCGTCTGTGCGCCGTGGACCGGTTGTTCGCAAGGCCTCTAAAAACAGCAGGCAGGCATCAGCGACGAATCGTCGAGTTCTCGGCCAGCCACTGCGCATCCTGAAAATCCCGGGCGGATGCAGTGGCAACGTTCAATGGCAGGGTTGCCGTGAAAGTGATCGGCGCGGTTCCAATTTGATCACCTCTCCATTTGTGGATTTCCGAATGGCCGTCGGCAAAGGAGAACCCGCAAGCTCGATTATGGTAGTTGGCCGGAAAGTCGATGATCCGCCCGGGGCCCCTGTCGGACATTTGGTTGTTCAAGCACTGGGTTGCAAAGGCGGCGTCATTAATGCTGTCCGGATGTTCGTCCACGAAGACGAACGTTTTGACTGGGTTGGCGATGGTTCCTATTTTCTCATAGACGCGCCAAGCCGTTTGACCCCTATTCCGATCCGCATTGAGCCATTCGCCAAAAGCAAAGACCTGGCTCATCGAATTGCTGCGAACCCGAGGCTTCCGCACTGTCCCGACGGTCACAGTTGCCCGATCGGCTGGGCACTTGTAAATGGCTGCGCTCTTACCGCCATAGGTCCACATCGGGCTGGTCGTAATGTCGTGGTTAATGTCCCAATTGACCGCATCAGCACTGAAGCTCAGCGCGCCGGTGATCCAGTTCATCCGCTTATGCGGCAGGCCATCCTGGCAGCCAAGCACTACGTCATTGAAATCGTCAGCGTACATTCGCCACGCCAGTGTGAGTTGTTTGGTGTTGTTCATGCACGAGATGCCCTGGCTCTTCGTCTTGGCCTTGGCCAGCGCGGGCAAAAGCATGGCTGCGAGAACTGCAATAATGGCGATAACGACCAGCAGTTCAATAAGGGTAAACCCCGAGCAATTGGAGCGACCGGACTGGAATCTGGGGGCGCTTCCAGGAGAAGCGATTTTACGCGACGAATTCATACATTTACAACTTCTAGTTCTTAACTATGGCCATCAATTCCGACGGCAACCGGGGCATAACGTAGCAAGATCGCGGCCTGGGTAAAGAAAAACCTTGCGTCTGAAACTATGCTCTTGCCGGGTCGCATCTCTTGTCGGAAACTGGGTTGTGCGCCATTATCCGTTGACGAACATTTTACTTTACGTATGCCCGAGAGCCCGATGACTTACGGTACGGCTGATGAACTGCCTCGCATTTCGCAGAAGCTTGCACTGCGCTGCCGCCAGTGCGACCAGGAGGCCGTTTACGACGTGGGCACGATCTTTTACCACGAGGTGGGCGAAGAGAAAACCACGAAACGGAGGCATGCTTTCACTAACTATTTTCGGTGTTCGAACTGCAGCAGCGCCGGGCCGTGGAAGGTTGCCGATTACATAAAGATGACGAAACTGCTGCTGCGCGCCAACGCAGATAAGACGTTTCAGCGCGTTGTTTTTGGGAAGCCCGTTTTGTTCGACGGCACCTATGTTCAAACGCCGGCGATGGGCGAGGAACATCTGCTGCAGCTCATTGAAAAGGAACCGGGCAACGCTTTTCTTTGCACGCGACTCGGCAACCTGCTCCGGCGCTGCGGTCAACAATCCAAAGCCATCGAGTGGTACAACAGGGCCTTGGGTCTGGACCCCGGAGACGTCGAGGCGCGGCATCACCTGTTTAGCTTCGCTGTGGGCGCAGACGATTTCCCAGTCGCTTTGATTCATGCGTCTTTGCTGGTCCAGCATCTGCTGGAGGGACGAACAACAAACAGACCGGATCTCACCGAAGATCTCGCGTGTTTAGTGGCCCAGACACTGCGAGCTTCACCCGAGCCGTTTCGGGAGCTGGCCCTGAATCCTGTCCGCAGGACGTCCAACCGCAAAGAAGATGTTTTCATCCGAACCCTGCTGGAGCAAGTTGGGAATGAGGAAGAAATCGTGGCTGGTGCTGCCAATTGGCTCCTGACCGGACAAGCCCCTCCTTCCCCGACCGACAACGAGGCGTCCGCAGCCGACGATTCGATGCCGCCCCATCTTCACCTCCTGCCTTCGCTCCAGCAACTCGTCCAAAGCGCAGGCTTGGATCCCGAAAAGCTCACCGTGGCGCTGTCAGCCGACGCGCAGGGCCATATCCGTATTAAGGACAGGCACTTAGTCTATGTGACCGACGGGAACAAAGCTATCGAGTGGCCGGTGCCGTCCCTTCGCGAACTGTTCCGCGGCAGTCAACCGTCACCGCCCGATATGGACCACTACCCACCGGAATACACTCCGCACTTTTTCTTTATCGAAAAGCATTTCCTGACTCTCTGCGACGTTAAAGGCGACCGGAGCGACCAGGAGATGGAAGAGATATACTCGATGTTCCGCCGGCGGCCTGACGGCAGAAGTCTCGGTGATGTCCACGATTTCATCTGGCAGGCAGCCGCCCTGCTTCTGGGCTGTTACGTGCTGAGCGAAGCGGAGTTCGTGGGCGTTTTCACCGCCTTGGAGCACTCGACCCGGAAGTGGGCGCTCCGCCCCATATCCCGCTTTTACGCGGCCTACCTGCGGAAAGCCATTGCCGAGGGTTTCTGACCAGCGGCGTTCAGAACAAGCCGGGTTGTCTCTGCAGGCTGGCCTTCATGCCGAGTTTTTTGTAGCTCAATTCCGTAGCGACGCGCCCCTGGGGCGTGCGCTTGAGGTAGCCCTCCATGATGAGGTAAGGCTCATAAACCTCTTCCAGCGTGTCAGGTTCCTCGCCCACGGCTACCGCTATCGAGCTGATGCCAACCGGACCACCACCAAATTTCACAATCACCGTCTCGAGGATGCGCTTGTCCATTTCATCAAGGCCATTTTCGTCAATTTCGAGCATCACCAGCGCTTTATCGGCCACCTCAGCCGTAATGCGGCCTTCGTGCCTCACCTGTGCGTAATCGCGCACGCGGCGAAGAAGGTTATTGGCGATGCGCGGCGTGCCGCGGCTGCGGCGGGCGACCTCCCGCGCGCCTTGGTCCTCAATCTCGACGTTCAACAAACGGGCCGAGCGGATCACGATCGTCTGGAGTTGGTCGGCCTGGTAGTAGTCCAGCCGCTCGCGAATTGGAAAACGCGTCAGCAACGGCGCGGTGAGCAGGCCGCTGCGGGTGGTGGCGCCGATGAGGGTAAAACGAGGCAGATTAAGCCGGACGCTGCGGGCGTTCGGGCCCTGGTCGATGATGATGTCCAGTTTGAAGTCCTCCATCGCCGGGTAGAGGTATTCCTCGATGGTTTTCTGGAGGCGATGAATTTCATCAATGAACAGAACATCGCCTTCTTCGAGGTTGGTTAGCAGCCCGGCGAGGTCACCGGCCTTCTCGATGGTCGGGCCGCTGGTGCTCTTGAGGTTGGCGCCCATGGCCTTGGCAAGAATGTGCGCCAAAGTGGTTTTGCCGAGGCCGGGCGGTCCGTTGAGCAAAACGTGGTCGATGGCTTCCTTACGTTGTTTGGCGGCGGCCACGGTGATTTCCAGGCGCTCTTTGACCTTGGCCTGGCCGGTGAACTCAGAGAATAGCGAGGGGCGCAGCGTCATCTCCAACGCCACATCCGGCTTGGCCAGCACCTCTGAAATCTTCTGTTCAACCATTGCGCTAAGAATGGGCCAAGAGCAGACTGGCGCAAGAGTGAAATCGAAAACGCATCGCGCGGGTGCGCATCTTTTCGGCATTGGACAAGAACAAGAATATCCGCGCTCCAATCCAGGTTTCATCTGGGAAGAATCCAAAATGACAATTGCTGGCCCAATTCGGGGGCGGCTTTCCGAAAGGCGTGGCTGGTGTAATCTTAGCCGAGGCAATCCATGAAGCTGGGTTGGTGGGTGTGCGCCGCTAACCCTCCCGAGAACCCCTTCCTTCATTACCCTGGGGCCCGTGCGTTTGAAGCCGGGCTCAGCCATCCAGCTCGGTTTCCAAGGCACAGGCCAGGGCGATGAGTTCCTGGGCCATCCATGAACACCACAATGTGCCCTTGACGTTGGCGACCCGCTTCTCGCGCGGAAGGTGGCTTAATTTAGCTTAGTAGCGGTGGCTACATTTACCTTAGCGCTACCGCTCATAGGCTTCTTTTCGATCTTTCCATAGCCTATCCACCCTTTGCCGCTTCCAAATCGGTGTCCGTCAATGCCGCCAGGACTTTGGCGGTGTCGCCGGTCAAGAGCGGGGCGACGGGCAGGCGGAGGCCGGGGAAGACGCGGCTGTGCAGCACGCCTTGCGCGTCCGGCAATTGCGGACGGTAGTCGTCGTCTTCCAGGCAGAACCATTCCATGCGCGCTTCGGTCACCAGCCAGACCAGGTATTCCCGCACGCCGTTGCGGCAGTAGGCCCGCCGTTTGTCCCGCAGGTCAATCGAGGCGGAACTGGCCGCCACTTCGACAATCAATTCCGGCGGGCCGGCAAGGTAGCCGTCTTCGTTCACGCGGGTGAGTCCGCCGTGTTCGGGCAGGCGGCGCAGGAGGGCATCGGGCTGCACGGTGTTCTCGGCGTCAAGGATGACAGTGGTGTTGGCGCAAACCTCGGTTTCCGGATGGCGACTGGCGTAGGTGACCAGCCAGGCTTGAATGAGCGCGTCGGGCTTGCCGTGATGAACACTGACGGGTGAACCCATATAGACGACTCCTTCGATCAACTCGGCCTTCTTCACCTGCGGCAGGCGCTCGTAGCGGCGCAGGAATTCGCGCGAGTGCATGAACTCCCCGCTTTCCAACGGCAGCGGTCGGCTGGGGCAACTCCCGGCCACGCTGGGTTTGCTTGCAACAGCTAACATAGGAGAGGAAATCTAGCCGAGTTGTGACCGGTTCGCAAGGCCAGGTCTTCGACCAGTAGAGTGGATGACGA
>Ga0194039_1001956_pt1 | contig 10708 bp, 11 predicted proteins | sample JunL228m_MetaG_FD_148679 | JGI IMG/M metagenome (GOLD analysis project Ga0194039, IMG submission 148679) | Anoxic zone freshwater microbial communities from boreal shield lake in IISD Experimental Lakes Area, Ontario, Canada - Jun2016-L227-8m | ecosystem: Environmental > Aquatic > Freshwater >...
AGAAAGACCTTGCAGCTATCCCTCAGGAACACCGTATCCGGATCGAAAATGCCCTTGAGCGGTTTGCTGCCAGCCCGGGCCAGCGGCATGATATCGTGAAGGTTAAGGATAGCCCCAAGATTGTACCGCGTTACCGGCTCCGGATTGGTGAATACCGGGCCACATTTTATATGCACCATGATGTGCTGATTATTGAAATTCTCACTGTAGGGAAGAAAAAGAATTTCTCATACTGATTCGCCTCGTGAATCCCGGGTCACGTAAAAATATCCGACTCCCGACCAACTTCTGAGCATCATTCCCGGTAACGCTGCGGCGCAGTATCCCGTTCCACCCGTCGCCGTATGACGGGTGTCATACAATTGTCTGACAATCCAGCCGCACATCGGGAAAAAAGCGGCTAAAATCCCTTGTTTTTCGCAAAAAACCGCATTTTTCCCACAAGCCTTTTATAATGAAAATTCGAACAGGAGAATTACCTAGAAAAAAGGCAGGAGGTGAAGTCATGAGTGGAGAAATTTACCAGGCACAGGTGATTCGGAATTTCTTTGAATGCATTACCGGCACGGACCGGAACTTAACCCGCATCTACATGTGTGTCATGAGTCTTGCAAAACTCCGCATGGAGTGTCCCGAGAAGATGTCGGCCCTTGTCGACCAGCTCAAGAAGAGCAAGATGCAAAAGGAGTTGTCCGTTGACATCCTCGATTACATGTGCGATGCCGCAAACCAGATCGAGCTCAGCATGGTCCAGACCGCATTCGGTGTCAAGGATATCCGCGAATTTGCTCAGGACTTCAGCGGTATCAGCATGGACAGTTTATAATCTTTTTTTTTAGTGAGGATTTTCGGCAAACGAGTTGTCCTTTTTTTGTTGAGTCAGACTATTTTTTAGGATTGAGATTTTTTATGGGAATACTTCCTATCGGTTTTTCAAATTTCGTACAATCATTTTTCCTGAACTCCTTGCAAAAACCCAAGTGCGTGCATCAATCAGACACCCCAATATTGGCATTTTTCCTTCAAAAAAACCGAGTTAACTCCAATCGAAATAACCCCTAATCCGGGCATTTTGCGGGCTTTGTTTTCTGTATATCTCCAAAATGGGCTCCGTTTATGTGAAAATGACCCCCTGTTCGATCGAAAACTCCTGGAGTATTTGCATGAACAGGGATCCGGATCACATCAGATAAAACCAGTATCCAGGCAGCTCCTCCTGATCCAAAAGATGATCTATTTGGAGTCCATTTCGGGCTCCGATGGTATTTTTCGATCCGGTTTTCGGATTTTTTTGGGAGGGGTGTCAACATATCAAAAAAATAACGATTAAATCGCTTCTTTTCTAAAAAGAAGCGTTTTAGGCGGAATAAAACCTGTTAAATTAACGGGCTTCTGTTGGTCACCATTTTTACCATATATTTAGGGTGGTTTTTTAGCAGAAACTGTCTGTAAATGCCCTTGGTTGCCGACTATCGCAATCACGTCGGAGAATTAGAGATTTGTATGGGTATTGTTACACCGATCGATATTTTGGGCGGTTGGATGCAACTCTCCCACTCACCCTTTCCGGATCTCCTCCATAAACTCCGGTCCATACTTCTCCAGCTTGTATTCCCCAACACCGGAAATCAAAGAAAAACTCTCACGATCACCGGGCCGGGCGCAGGCCATCTCATGAAGACTCTTGTCCGGGAAGATGACATACGGTGGCACACCGTTCCGGTCTGCGATCGCTTTTCGCAGGGATTTAAGGCGCAGGAATAGTGCACCATCTTCTGCACTCGCACTCACTATGGCAGCGGGGGCAGGACGCTTTGTTGTTTCGCGTTCGGGAACCGGGAGCATCACACGCGCTCTTCCCTTGAGCAGTTCTTCGCTCTTTCCTGCACAGCAGATCACCGGGTACTTGTCACCCGCCCGGTCAAGATATCCCTGCCGGACCAGCTCGTTGATCCATGTACGGTACTGGGCTTTGCTGTACTTTTTACCGGAACCATAAGCAGACAGACTATTCAGATGATAATCATGGATTTTTGTCGTCTTTGAACCGCGAAGTACATCAGAGATTAGTTCTATGCCGAAACGCGAGGGAAGCTGCTTTAAGCACGTGACAATCAGGGTCGCTGCTTCTGTGCCATCAATCATATCGGGCGGGTGATCACAGTTGTCGCACGATGCGCAATTCTCTTCAGGATATTCCTCGCCAAAATAATTGAGCAGGTACTTCCGCCGGCAGGTGGTAGTCTCGCAATACTCTGTAATATCCTGGAGTTTTTTGAGTGCCAGCCGGAGATTTCGCTCACCCGAATCGTCATGCTCCAGCATCGAGCGGACCCTTGTGTAATCCCCTCTGCTGTACAGGAGAATGCATTCGCTGAACTGACCGTCGCGCCCTGCTCTGCCCGTCTCCTGGTAATAGGATTCCACGGTCTTTGGCAGGTCGTAATGGATGACATACCGGACATCCGGTTTATTGATGCCCATGCCAAACGCAACTGTGGCGCAGACAATATGTATCGTATCATGGATGAACGCGTCCTGGACCTTTTCGCGCACCGGTTTTGAGAGCCCCGCATGATAGGCCTGCGCCTTGAACCCGCGTTTCTGAAGATCTGAGGCAATCTCCTCGGTCTCTTTTTTACTGAGGCAGTAGATGATCCCGGAATCGGAACGGTGCTGGCCGATATAATTTGCAAGAAAGACCATTGGGTTTTTCTTTTGGATGATCCGGTACTGGAGATTTTTCCGGTTGAAGCTGCCGATAAATTCACGGGCTCCGGACAGACCGAGTTGCTCGCAGATGTCCCTGCGCACTTCGGGAATTGCTGTTGCCGTTAATGCCACAAGCGGAACTGCGGGAAAACTTTTTTTTAATTGGGCCAGCTGCCGGTATTCCGGCCGGAAGTTGTGGCCCCATTCCGAGATGCAGTGCGCTTCATCAATCGCAATCAAGTGAACCGGGGACGCCTTTAAGGATTCCAAAAAATTGGGCTGCATACATTTTTCCGGTGAAATGAACAGAAGGCGGAGACTCCCATCCTTTAACTCATTCTCAATCCGGGTCCGATCGCGGTAATCCATGGAACTGTTGTAGGCAGCCGCAGGTATTCCCCGGGCATTGAGATCGTCGACCTGATCTTTCATGAGCGATATCAGCGGGGATATGACTACGGTGAGACCGCCAAGGTACAGGGAAGGTAACTGGTAGCAGAGCGACTTTCCGCCACCGGTTGCCATGATCGCAACTGTGTCGTTGCCGTTTAAGATGGACACGATGATCTCTTTCTGGTGGGGTAAAAACTCTGAATACCCCCAGTATCTTTTTAAGAGTTCATCCGTTTTGTTCATTGCAGGTACCAAAAAATTTTTAGAAATATGGCAAATAGTTCGCCGGATCGCTACAAGAATCCTTTGGAGTGGCACGAGGATATTTTAATACCGCGTGCAGGCAGGTAATACGCCACAACCCGGTTACGGCACTCCGGATAAATCACAGTGCCACAGTCTTCCAGTTTCCCTGCCGGAACATATACCCGAGAAGCACAGCCTGCACTACGATGCCGGTAATGACAGCAATCCAGATGCCCATGATCCCCATACCGAACATATGTGGCAGGATCCAGGCAAGCGGGATCTGGATCATCACCATTGAAAAGAGCGTGGCATACATGGGTTTTTTCGTGTCTCCCGCACCGTTGAGTGCAAATGAGATGATGATGCTCGCTGCCATGATCACGTAGAAGGGTGCAACGGCATGGAAATATGAAACCCCGATCGCTTCGCTGACACCGCTTGGATCAAAGAACCAGAACAACTGTTCGGCAAATACATAGTAGCAGAACGAGATCACCAGCATGAGTGCCCCATAGAAGATGAGGGCGAGTTTCACACCTTCTGCCGCGCGCTCCGGTTGTTTTGCCCCGAGATTCTGGCCCACGATCACCGCCGTTGCTGTTGCAATGGCAAACCCGGGCATGAGAGCGATGAGTTCGAGGCGTTCAGCAATCCCATAGCCGGAGATCGCTGCCGTTCCGTAGAATGCAACAAAGGCCATCATCACAAGAAATGTTCCGCTGCGCAAGCCGGACTGGATCGAATTGGGGATGGCAACTTTCAGAATCCTGCTGATGAGGGAAAAATCAATGACCAGTGTTTTTGGGAACCGGAGTCCCGGAGCGTAGTGCACGAGCAGGACCAGACTGACCACAAGACCGATTCCACGCGAGAGGATCGTTGCAAGTGCAGAACCGACAACCCCGAGCGCTGGAAAGCCTGCAATCCCAAAGATCAGGAGCGGGTTTAAGATGATATTGAGAATATTTACCCCCACCATGATAATCATCGGTGTGATGGCATTGCCGCAGGACTGAAAGGATGTAATCACGATCCAGAGTTCGATCATGGTAAATGAACCAAGGAACAGGAGGGTGAGATAGGGCGCACCCACTGCTGTAACGGCTTCATTTGCCCCAAGAAGACGGAGCAGATCTGCAGAAAACAGTATCCCACAGACTGCCAGAACAAGGGAGAATGCAAGGCCGATATAGAGTGACTGCTGGATGATAGCACCGATAGAATCGAACTCCTCTGCGCCATGGTGCCGTGCGATAAATGCTGTCGTTGCCGTAACAAGCCCGATCACAAATGTCATCAGCACGATGATGATTGTCATGCTCATGGCAACACCGGCAAGTGCTTCAGCACCCAACCTGCCGACAAAATACATATCCACGATCTCCAGCACACTCTGGAGCAGGTTGCTCACGATGATCGGCAGGGATATTATAAAGAGCCCTTTGACCAGATCGCCTTTTGTCAGGTAATTGTCGTTATCCACTGTGGGTTCACCGTTTCACAAAGCACAATCTTTTGTATCCATTGCGCGACTCGAAAGAAAAATCGTTGCACTCCATAAGAAGAAGAGAAAATAAAAAATGGATGTGCGCTTTCTTACGCGATTCCGAGCGCTTTTTTGTATGCAGCCAACAGTCTCACAATAAATTTCCTGTGTTCACCCATGGCATCTTCATCCTCTGGGGAAGCTACAAGCGCTGCTGCGTAAACGAGGACAAGTGCGTTGTCGAGTTCAAGAGTCCCGGGATCTTCAACCGCATCGGGCGCGAGTTTAATCGCAGTATACGCGCGCTCCTGCTCATCGAACCGCAATGACACATCCGCAGTCACTTGCGAATTATCAAGATCCTGCGCATTGGCAAGCACAATCGCGAGCGCTTTTTTCAATGCCGCATATGCCCCGCTGCGGGCAGGAGTTCCCGCGCCAAGCAACTTAATGGCATGCGTGCATTCCCTTGCCGCATTGGCATAAAGGCCGAACCGGAATGCAAGGAATGCCGATGCGATCTCATGGGCAGTAGTGTCAGGGATATCATCGATTCCCGCTCTGATTCGCGTGATATAGTCATTAAGAAATTGTTCCATAAGATCCGATTGCTCCCATCAGGTTTTCTGGCATTCCTGATTTTTAGTCCTCTAGTAATTTTAGAATCACTCTGACATGAACATATCTTTCTGTTCATCTCAGGTCCGGCAGGATACACATAACCCGGACCATCATAGGATTATTAGGGCATGGAGCAACAAAATAGTAAAAATGCTATGGGTGCAGTAATATTTTCTGATGTGCATGCAGATGCAGAAGCGATTGCCGCACTCTTAACCTGTATACGCAACCCCTCATTTTTAGAGACCTTCGGCCCGATAGACCGGGTCATCAATCTGGGCGATATCCTCCATCGGGGCAATCACCCGAAAGAAGCTCTTGAAAATATCCATACTCTTTCAGGCGAGTACAAACTCATCTCTGTGATGGGCAATCACGATCACGCATTTCTTAACAGGCATTTGGTCAGCGGTAGTGATGCTGCGAGCATGTACCGCCATGAACAGCTGCGGAATTCACCTCTTCTCTCTATATTTGAACAAATGCCCATGGAATGGTCGGACAACGGGATGCTCTTTGTCCACGGGGGGCCGATGGAATTAGGATCCCAGACCCTCCGGCTCAAATGCTGGCAGCGGCTTTCACACCGGTCGGGGGATTCATTTACCGGGTATCATTATACCGCGGGTATGGCATTTGATATCCTGCAGGCCCGGGGATTAACGCACCTGTGCTGCGGGCACCAGCATACGCATGTCTGCTGCCGGAAAACTCCGCATGGCGTTGTGCAGCACCCGATCGAGTTCGTGCCACTGCCACAGAAAAATTCCAGCGATAACCTGGAACTGGAAGTGGCAAGAATACCTCTCGATCTGCCGACCATCAACCGGGTTGGCAGTTGCCATGGAAGCGAACCGGAATTTGCCTATACCGATCACTCCACATTCTTTTACATCCGCATTGTCTGATGTTCAGTTTTTATTCTCGTTTTTTTATCTACATGTAACTCATATGAACGATCCGTATCTCACTGATTTGCGACCGTTTTTCGCAGTGCATATAAAGTTGAACTCGTATTCTCCACAATGTATATATATCGTGACCACAAAGTGGTTATTATGCCTCGTGCAGGCGAGGGACGTTCAATCCGCATCGATCCCGAGGTGTATGAGGCGCTGCTCGTATTGAAACGAGGAAATATGACGTTCTCAGACGTCATTGCCCAGATGCTCGATGACTGCTACGGGGGGTCGGAAAATAATCCGGCAAACCAGAGCGATCTGGCAGAGTTCGTAGAGATCAACGCGCGCTGACAACCTGCAGGGACTCTTTCAAAGGATCTGTCCCAAACAAAAAACCCGGAGTCGGAATAGACTAAAAGAGCATGATCACAGAAGATCTCAGTGATGATAAGCTCAACCAACTTATCGAAACAATCGATGATATGTTGGTAGATCTGGAAAAAAACGATAATGAAACCTGATGACTGGAATGGCCCGGTAGATTACCCTCATACCGGTGCATTCGTGTCAGCCTGAAATTGCACGTCCCCACCAATAATTCCCTCAATCTTTTTTATGAGTTCTTCTGTTACCGCTGGGATCTTCTCGTTGGTTTTGGCTGTCCACTGCACGAGTTCACTGTGAAGCTGCTGTTCTTTTTTCAGCATGCTGTTGAGCTGGGTTTTTTCCCGCACCAGTGAACTCCCCCGTACTACAATGGGGTGGGTTGAAAGATTTTTTTCTGCATTCGTACAGGCTTCATCACAAGCGGCCAGTTCAGCGCAGAGTTCCGACATTGTTGTGCAGAAAACATTCGTATCGGAAAACGCTTCGCGCTCTTCCCGGTTTTTTAAGGGAATATCTCCAGCAGCGATCATCTTTTGCGCAACAGGGCAGGCTGCGGCAAGTGCGGTGTTCAGGGCCAATGAATCTGGCAGCACATGATGGGAGAGTATCTCTATTGCGTGCCTCAGGGAAGATACATCACCGGTCTGGTGCTGTTTTGCTGCAATCTTTTCAGCTTTTTTAAAGACATGGGAAGCCGTCATGGATCTGGCGGCATAGTTCCGGGTAACCTCATTGCGTTTCTCCTCTCGCTGCGCTAGTTCAGCACGGCACTCGTTTACCGCATTGTTCCCTTGTGTGTCTGCGGCAATTTCGGCTTCTTCGCCATCAATTGCCCCGATACGGCTGGTGATCTCATTAATCCGGGCAGTGATCCGCTGCTCTTTTTCTGAGGAACGTTTCATATCCTCCTGCATGTCCATCAAGGACTGGTACAAGACACTAACCGCGTCAATTTCACCTTTCTGCTTCTGGTACGTGGCGAGGGCCGCAGTCAGGATATTCATCTCCTTTCCTATCCCATCGATCGCCATCTTGACGGCTTTTAACTCTTCAGGAAAGACTGCCTGAAGGTATCGTCCCTGCCCGCTGTTGCTTTTCAGGCTGGATTTCAGGTATTCAACAGCATCGGTATAGAACTCTTCAATATCATCAGACAGGGGTTTTGCAAGGGCCGCATTCATTGCTTTTACGTATAGGGGAAGAGAATTTTTTGCAACCGCCCTGAGTTTTGGGTGAAGGGCAGGGTCGTGTTCAGAGCCGGAAATACTGTTGACTATATGCTGCAGCTGCGCAGCAGAATTCCTGATCTTCTGCATCGGGGCCTTAGCGGCGTCTTCAAGTACCTTTCGTGTATTCTTCTCACGACCTGCAACCCACGCGGGAATTGAACTGAATGCAATAACTACTGGTGCCGGTCTTTTTGGATTCATGAGATTTTTGATAAAATTGTACATTTATTTCACCTGAATTGGTTCACGACTTGACATGACTGTTGCTACTTAAGCTTAATCCTCGCGTGCAATCTGGCAGAGTCGCTCAGCACCATCAATTTCCTTGATCACCTGGACAACTGCTGGAGGCAGGAGTTTTTTCCAGGGTTTGCCGTTGAGTATGCGTTCTCGGATTTTTGTACCACTGAGCGTGTCGCGCTCATACATTGCCGGTGACTGGACTTTTACTCCGGCTTCTGTGAAAAGCCGGACAACGAGCGGGTTGGATGAATAGCAGAGATCGAACGGCGGTGCCATTGACTGCACATGGGCTACCCAGAGGGCGTTTCTCTGGATGTCTTCTATAGGAATCACGTAATAGGGACAGCCAAGCGATTCGAGCGCCCGGGTGATCATGAGCACGCGTTCTCCCGCGGTGAACGGGTTGTCTATCATATGGGACAACTGCGCGCTGCCGATGCCGATGATGATCTCGTCCACTTCTTTTGCTATATGTTCAAGCACCTCGTGATGCCCGTTGTGATACGGTTGAAACCGTCCGATATAAAATCCGCGTTTCATATTTGCCTTCCTTGTGCTCCCGCACCCATATTCGCAATCCGCGCGGCAAAGGCACCTGCAGTGAAACCGGCATCGATATTGACGACTGCAATAACCGAGCAGGACTGGAGCATGCTCGCAAGCGCTGCTCTCCCTTGACCCATGTATCCATACCCCACGCTGACGGGCACTCCGATTACCGGTTTGTCAACCAGCCCGGCAACGATTGCGGGAAGAGTTCCTTCGCGCCCGGCACAGACAATGAACACATGTGCATCCATCATTGGCTTCAATGCCAAGAAGAGCCGGTGGATACCTGCCGCGCCGACATCATATGCTGTGTGCACCGTGCAGCCCATCTCCTCGGCAATGATCTTAGCCTCTTCAGCAACCCGGATGTCTGAGGTTCCGGCAGTGATGATAGCAACGATGCCGCCCGTTGGCCGTGGCAATTGTCCGTTTGACAGGACCAGTACGCGGCCGCTCTCGCGGTATTCTGTAGAAATGTTCCTGCTTGTGGCATACGACTGGATGTGTGCAACCTGTTCCTGGCTCACGCGCGTGCACACACAGCGCCCGGATGCTTCTGCATGCCGTACGGCAATCTCCGAAAGATGCAGAGGATCTTTTCCCTCGGCAAGGACCACTTCCGGCATTCCGCACCGCACACCCCTTCCCAGATCGAGACAGGCAAACTCCCCAACGTGTTCGAGGCGAAGGCCTTCAATCACCCGGGCTGCCTCATCAAGGGAGCACTCACCGTTCTTGTAACGTGAGAGAATGTCCTGCACGGACTGGTTCGGTGGCATGGTTTTGACAATACAGATATGGAACGGCGTATAATAAGTTAGTTCATAGCCATGTCCTATCTCATCTATGTCGCCATGTTCGGCACCGCTGCGGTCCTCTTTCTCTGGCTGCGGGATGCACGAATCTATTATAGGACGGGGCTGCCCGGTTATCGGAAAGCGGCGTACCATGGTGTGGGCTACGGGGCTCTTGCAACACTTGGCGGTGCTTTTACCCTCACGATGCCCGGTTTCGAATTACTGGGCCTCGGTCTGATTCTCGCTGCGATGTACTTACAGGGTAGGATTGTGCGGGAGAAAGTCTGGGGAAATGAAGATACCTTTACCCGGTTCATTGGCAGTGCACCAAGACCTAAGGCGATGAAGAAATAACGAATACCGACCAACAAAGGATAAGGATTTTTACCATGCTCCAGAAACCGAGAGGAACGCGGGATTTTTTACCGGATGAGATGGAAGGGCGGCGCTATGTCGAAAGGAAGCTGCGCGGTGTTGCGCGCTGCTATGGATACCGGGAAGTCTGCACTCCCGAGTTTGAGGATCTCGAACTCTTTACCATGAGGTCCGGGGAAGGGATCATCGAAGAGATGTATGTCTTTGAGGATAAGGGAGGAAGAAAACTTGCCCTTCGCCCGGAGATTACGGCCGCTGTAATCCGGATGTACATCAATGAGGCAAAGGTCGCCCCAAAGCCACTGCGCTGGTGCTATTTTGCCGACTGTTTCCGGTACGAGCGCCCCCAAAAAGGAAGATACCGACAGTTCTGGCAGTTCGGAGTCGAGCTTATCGGAGCAGACACGGCAGCAGCTGATGCGGAAACGATTATGCTTGCCTCCGATATGCTCAATGCAACCGGCGTTACGTATGAGCTGAAAGTGGGCCACCTCTCGTTTATGAAAAATCTCGTCAAAGACCTCGAACCGGCTATGCAGCGAAGGGTGCGGGCACACCTTGACAAGAAGGATTATGACGGGCTGAATGCAACTCTCGAATCCTTAAACAGGATCGATCTTGCAGACACCCTCACCGCACTGGTCAACACCCGTGACCTTGCTGAAGCCTTTGAGATTGCCGGGGAAATCCCGGAGAAAGAGCGATTTGAACAAACCATAGGATCGCTCGATGCAGCCGGTGTGAAATATTCACTAAACTTTGGCA
>Ga0194039_1001957_pt1 | contig 10708 bp, 11 predicted proteins | sample JunL228m_MetaG_FD_148679 | JGI IMG/M metagenome (GOLD analysis project Ga0194039, IMG submission 148679) | Anoxic zone freshwater microbial communities from boreal shield lake in IISD Experimental Lakes Area, Ontario, Canada - Jun2016-L227-8m | ecosystem: Environmental > Aquatic > Freshwater >...
CACAAGAGCCGATGCTTGGGCCTGTTGCTGACGGGGGAACCATTGTGGCCCGTGTTTCACCGGGTTGCTGGGGCGCAATGATCACACCCGACCATGCCAGTGGTCACGAAGTCACTCATCCTATCGCTGTGGAAAGCGCTGAAGTGGGAGATGCCGTGGTCCTGAAGATTCGCAAGATCAACGTACTGGCTCTGGCGACGACTTCCGGCACGGATTCTTTCGTTGATGGAAATTTTGTGGGGGATCCCTACGTGGCCAAACGTTGCCCTGGTTGTGGCGAAATGAATCCCGCGACCTATGTGGAAGGAATCGGCGAAAAAGCGATCAAGTGTTCCAAGTGCAATAGCCCTGTCACACCGTTTCATCTGGACAATGGCTACACGATGCTGTTCTCGGACGATCGGTCGATTGGCATCACCGTGCCGCCCGCACAGGCGGAAGCAATCGCCAGCCAGGCATCGCAATTCAGTGCCATTCCGACCGGGTCTTGCCAATATTCTTCCAACCTGATCGCCAAGGGCGATATGCCGGGTGTACTGGCACGCGTACAGCCCATGGTGGGCAATGTAGGTTCCTGTCCGGCCGTGGCCTTGCCTTCATCGCACAATGCCGGTGATTTCGGCAGTTTTCTTGTTGGCGCGCCCCATAGTCATGCTGTTACTGAAATAGAACTCTTGGGACGAACTGACGGGCATATGGACGTTAACGAAGTGCGGGAGGGCGCCATTCTCATCGTACCTGTGAAGGTGGCCCAGGCAGGGATCTATGTAGGCGATGTTCATGCCATGATGGGCGACGGTGAAATCGCCGGTCACACGACAGACGTTTCGGCTGAGGTTATACTTGAGGTTCATGTACTAAAAAATTTGAAAATCGATGGTCCTATCCTATTGCCCAGAGTCGGGGATTTGCCAGCTCAGGCCCGGCCTTACACGGCGGATGAAAAAACGCAGGGGGAAAAACTGGCTGCCAGCTATGGCTTTGATGCGGTCATGGATGTTTATCCGGTGCAGGTCATCGGCTCCGGCGTCAATCTGAACGTTGCCACTGCCAACGGACTGGAGAGGATGGCGGCATTGACCGGGCTACCACTGGCGGAAATAAAAAACCGAGCAACGATTACCGGTGCGGTGGAAATAGGCCGTCTGCCGGGTGTCGTGCAGATTACGATGCTGACACCGGCCAGTATTCTCGAAACACTTGGCCTGCTATCACTTTATCAGGAACAATACGGTTGAAATGCTCCTCTCGGCTAAAGCCAGGTGTTTTTGGCTTCGTTCGTGGTAGAAACTGATTAAGCCCGATTTTCTTCTGTTTTGAATAATGAACCAACGAGAGCACAGTCTTTACGAGTCTTCACAATAGTAACTTACCATATTGTACATGCAATGTACATCTGTTTTCCTACTTGCAGAAAGGTAAAAAAGGCGATGAAAACGCCCGTACTGTCGTTAATTGACGGTACGGGCGTTTTCTCAGGAATTATCCTTGGAGCAAGGCCTTACGTTCTTTACTTTTTGGCGTTGACAGCTTCCTTCAGTGCTTTGCCGGCAGAGAAGAAGGGATGATTGGCCGCCGCAATCTCGATCGCTTCCCCAGACTGCGGATTCCGACCTATTCGCTCTTTGCGGGCGCGAACATCGAACGTGCCAAAGCCGACGATTTGGACTTTTCCGCCCTTGGCCAGTTCCTCCTGGATGCTTTCAAATACCGCTGCGATGACACTGTCTGCGGCCCGTTTGGTACTCTTGTTTTTGGCGGCTACTGCGCTGACGAATTCCGTTTTGGTCATTTGTTGTTCCCTCCATTACTTTGCTTTATTTACTGTTTCTTTCCTTAAAATATTCGATACACAGGGCATTTACCCCTTGCCGTTGAGATATCCCATTTCCGACTGTATTGAAAAGTGTTTAGTCCGACAAGGGCCAGTTCCTGCCGATGAACTCTTTCACCGCAAGATTGACGATCATGGACTGGCTGACACCTTGGCTGCGTATTGCCTGCAAATCGGCATAGACCTCATTCTCAAGATATAGCGTGATCCGTTTATACCGCTCCTCATATTTCAGCCCCTTGACCTGAAGCTGATCTCCGCAGGCATCAAGGGTCTTCCGGTTAATTTGTTCCAGCCGCTGTTTAGTCTCCCAGAGTTTATCTACCCCCATTTATTCCTCACATCCTCGCTATAATTTCATCTACTACATCACTAAACTGGCCGATGGACCGGCTGTACCATTGCAATTTCCTCAGCGACACGCAGCGATGCAGGGCGTTCGGTATCGAGGTATCCGTGCTGATCATACTGTCGAATACGTCGTTGCCGAATGCCTGGCGGCAACTGTTCAAGGTGGACTTCGTCAGATTCCGGCGCATGTCGATTTTATTCATAACGATGCCAAGAACCTTCAGGTTGAGCTGAAAGTCTGTCTTGATGCCAGCCAGCGCCTTGAGCAGTTGATCCAGATTGGCGACGCTGAACGGCTCGGCCTCGCTGACCACAAGCACATAGTCTGATGCGACATAACCCGCTTTAGCTATCTCATGCAGGGACGGCGGGTGGTCAATGATTATAAAGTCGAATTTCTGCTTGAGCGCTTCAACGATGCGCAGGAGCGCCTTCTCGCTTCCATTGAAGGCGAAAGTGGAAACGTCAGGACTGCCGGGAATAAGGGACAGATTGTCGGTGACGGGGATCAAGGCGGCAGATACTTTGCACTTCTTTTGCAGGAGATCAATGATGGTTGACCCGGTGTAGTCGTCCACAGGCGATAGTGTTTTTGTGAGGTCTCTTTGGTTGTCCAGGTCGATCACCGCGACCTTGTAGCGGCGAAATGCCAGCTCGTAGGATAGGTTAATCGACATCGTTGTCTTCCCGACTCCCCCCTTGGCATTGGAGATGGAGATTGTACCTTTCTTCGGTGGTTGAGGGTTACTTTTCATTGGATTTCATTCCTTCGCTACGTATTAAAAACGCAGATCGCTTCGTTTATGAAACGTAGACGTCTTTAATTTATTGTTAACAATAGCGCGGGAAAAAACAGTGGCTTTTTTTATTGGACTGCGCCGGTGAAATAACAAAGCAAAAGAATCACTCCAAACCCGCCGTGTGCAGGATTTAGAGTGATTCATCTTATAAAACATTGTGGTCGGCAACAGGCTTGGTTAGGTGGCTATTATTCCGGGGCTTTTTCTTCGACTACCACTTCAGCTGCTGGCTCTTCAACTACAGCTTCGACTGCTACTTCTTCGACTACCGCTTCAGCTGCTGGCTCCTCGACGGCTTCTTCGACTGCTACTTCCTCGACTACTACTTCGGCTACGGCTTCTGTTGCTTCTGGGGCCTGTTGCTCGTTTGTCACTAAGGGATCCCTCCTTTTTTTAATACTCAATTAACTCATTTCGCCAACAGTTATTTTTCTCCTTCTTTGGTGCTGGACGAGCTTCTATTGCTTCGTATTGCCAAAGAAGAGATTTAACTTCCATAATATCAGCAGTGTTTGATCATCTAAACAAGAGTATTCTGCATAGGATTTTCTTAACACTATCATCTATGTAATTAAAACACACCAATTCTTTCGTAGATATTGTCTTATTTTTTAGTAGATATATATTTTGTTTGTTAGCGTATTCCTATTCAATCTCTTTTCTATTAATAAAAAAAACAACAACATATTTCTCTATTCGTTATTATTTTTATTAAAAGACGATATTAAGAACGATATTAGAGGGAGGCGCCGGCTCAATAATATTGCGGTGTTTCAGTCGCGACCTATGTAGATAAACTACGGAACCTATGTAGATAAACTACGGAACCTATGTAGACAAACTACGGATAAAAGTCGCGACCTATGTAGACAAACTACGGAACCTATGTAAGAATATAATAATTAATATTTGCATATATTCATAGGTCATGTTAAAATGCGGCATAGGTGGTGATGCGGGATGCAAAAAAAGGCTAAGCCGAAAAACGTAAATTATTTCAAGTCCATTGATTTAGTGCAGGTTAGAGGGACGATTATTAGACGTGATCCATTAAGCGAGACTAAGCGTAAAATTATTGCACTGGAAGCATCTAAAGTTCGCGATAGTGATACAGCAGAAACTGTTTACGAAATGACTGCAAAGGAAGTCCTGGATCTTTGCAGTCTCACAGATGGCGGAGAAAATTATAAACAGTTTTTTTCTGAGATTTACGAATTAAGCGGCAAGTCTATTGCTTTTATCAACGAGAATAATTTAGTATCAATTGAATCATATATGGTAAATATCCAAATAGATCGGCTTGCATGTCTTGCGACTTATACAATACCCAAAATGTTGTTGCCGCATTTTAAACTATACGGACAATTTGCCAAAATGAGTTTAATTGAATATATGCCCATGCGCAGCGGTTATGCGCTACTGCTTTACGAGTTGCTTATGTCCTGGCGCAAAAGAGGCGAAGTGAAATATACCCTGCCCGATATCCGGCGATTGCTTGAAGTACCTGACGGCGCTTATCCAATAACAGCTGATCTTTTGAGGTGTGTCGTCTATACTGCGTTAGAAAATATCAACGACCGTATACAGGGAGAAAAAATCAAGTACGAGTTAGTTTACGGGCGCAGAAGAAAAGTAGAGGCCATAAAATTTATCATTCCGCAGCCGCCAGAGCAAATTCCAGAACCTATCTTGATCGCAGGGCCGCAACCAATACCAACAGAGCCGATACCGATACCAATACCAATAGAATCAAAGCCGATACCAAAAATAGAGCCGGAAATGCAGGAGTTTGTTCGAATGCTTGGCCCGGATCAGGCAACTGTGGCTCTTGATAAATATGGCCGTGACTATTGCCTATCGAATCTTGATTATGCCAAATCGCACGCAAAGAGTCCGAGATATATAGGTTATCTGCGCAAGGCACTGGCAGATAACTATGCGAACCATTCGGGCGTGCCGATAGCGGCTGTAACTAAGTCAGTAAAGTCTGCGTTTGATCCGAACTGTATTAAGTGTGAAGGCAGGGGCATTTATCACGACCCCAATAGTTCGTCAGGCTTTAGTGCCTGTGGTTGTGGCAGAAAATAAACAAAGACCATTCTGTTGTATGCAGGATGGTCTTTGTTATAATGCGGATTTTCCGTCACTTTTCCAGTGAGTTATCCAGGATTACGTGCAGCAGGTTAGTTGTAGTCGTGCTGTATTTATTAGCCATATCTCTCAGGCGCTTTTCGATGGATACATCGAGTTCAAAAGTCTTTTTAATTTTACCTCGCTGATTAACTTTGTTCTTTCTGATAAACTGTATTCCCGTATTTACAGGTTCTTGGTTTTCTTCTTTTACAACTACCTGTATTTCTGTATTTACAGTTTGCTGGCTTCCTGTATTTATGGGCTGCATCAGTGTATCGATTATCGAGTCTGGTGACGGTACAGTCTGTTTGCTTTTTTGACTTAAAAGCGACTCAATTTGATTACGCTTAGACACGATTAATCAACTCCTTAACAAAAGCTTCATATGGTTTTTGTGCTTCTCGGTCTGCCTTAGTCGTACTCTGTATGCCAGTGATAGGATATTCTTTTATGCGACTTTTCCTTTTAATCTCTGAGGCAAATACTATGTTACCGTAATCGATGCGTGCTTGCTTCACTACAGCCTGATCGGATAACACTCGTGAGTCTGATAGGGCCACCAGTATACCGGCAAGACGTAGTTCTGGATTGTATCGCGATTGAACTCCTTGTAATGCTTTAAGATAACGATCAAGTGCAGTTAGACATAATTGTTCGGATAACAAGACCGCTACAACATAATCAGATGCAGCCATGGCATTGATGCTAAGTTCGTCAAGTGCCGGTGGTTGGTCAATCAAGATAAAGTCGTAGTTGTTTTTAATGCAGCTGATTGCATTATTTAGCACCATGCCTGGCGTGGGCAAAATCTTATCGTCATAAATGATGCGGGACAAAGTTGCCAGTTCGTCCTCGGCAGGGACAATAGAAAGACTATCAGTCAGTGGCACTATATACTTGCTGACATCGCCCTGCACCATACCCTGCAGTACGTTTTTGCCAGTAAAGTCATAGACGCTGCGCTGCGACAGTAACTGAGTAAGTGAACCCTGTGAATCCATATCGATTGCCAGGACTTTATAACTTTGAGAAAGTATGTGGGCAGACATGGCGCAGGTAGTAGTTTTACCAACGCCCCCTTTTTGCTGGCCGAAGGTTACTACTTTTGCCATATTTACAGCCTCCTGTATTCCTGTGAATACATTTTACCATATTCATGTAAAAACAAAAAGCTATAATGCTGTAATTACAGGAAGGATACCACGAGTTTTTTTCACAACGATAAAGACTATTTTGGCCCTCTGCGGACAACGGCTAAACCGCATTTGTAGTGACCTACAAAAAGAAGGGAATCCTTCAGCCGTGCGGTGTTTGCCCTAATTTAGTCGAAACTTTTGCGTTTGCATACCAGACCCGCAGATCCGAAAGACCCGCAATTTCCATGGAGGCTTTATAAATTAGGGTGATATATAAATTATATCTGCAGTATTTCCTTCTGCCTAATTCCTATAAAGTATAAGAAAATTCTGGGTCTATCGGGCCTGATGCCTCTAAAGCCATATATCTATTGGCTTCAGCCCAGACCCGAAGTCGTTTTTACCTCCGGGTCTGTCGGGTCTACCGGGTCTGGTCTGGGCTTTTCTTCTGACGTGACACCCGGCGTTTGTCTTCTCGCTACATGAGATTGTGTTTGTGCGAGTTGTTCCCACACCCAGCCCAACAAGACAGGAAACTATGAACGCGAGGCGAAAAGGGTATTGTGCGCGGTAGTGGCTGCCCTGGCGGTATGAAAGAACAAAAATACTGTAATATAATATAAGTAAAGAAAGTAGGAAAGTAAAGATAGAGAAGGGGGTTGTATTGTGGAAGTATCAAGAATTAGTTCTAAAGGACAGGTAACGATTCCGAAAGCAATTCGAGATATATTAAACTTGAACGAGGGGGACCGGGTCGCATTTATCGAAGACGAAGGCAAAATTATCATTACCAAGGCCAGCCTAATTGCACTGCGAGACTTGCAAAACGCCCTAAGTCAAGAAACTCAGAAAAAAGGCATCACAGAGGAAGCTGCTCTGAAGGAGTTAGAAATAGTCCGGGGGGAAATGAGGAAGGAGCGGAAAACGTAATGCCCTGCGGGTATTTATCGATTCCAAAATCTTGGTGTCGGCCGTTTTATCCAGTTCATCTTTGTTCAGCAAACTATTGACTTTACTTGTGCTGAAGAACGCCGTTAAAATCAAAGCGTGACTTTGGCTTGAATGGTCGAAATAAAGACAAGTGAGGTGCATTGTCGTGAAGAAAGTATGTATTGTAATTTTGATCGTTATGTTGGTTGCGGGTACGCCATGCATGTCGGCGTCATGGGAGTTAATTGTGTCTGACGACAAAACGACGCCGCAGCAAGACCGTTGGTCGATTGATATTGACTCGATTTTTTGGATGCGGCCAGGCTATGTGCAAGCCTGGGTAAAAGGCGAGAACGAGCTGGCTATAGTTTTATACGGCGACAAAAAAAGCACAAAAGTACTGTTGCATTACGTTGGTTTTACGAAAACAAAACAAATGTGCATCATGAAGACAGATCAGCGTTTTACCGACGGCAGTCGACAGATTACGGCATACGAGTGCAATTTTGTAGATATTGAGCCGAATAGTGCAGGGATGTTTTTCTGGCGATTCCTGTTTAATGCGCGATAGTGGCTTAGACCCGACAGTCGTGTCACCAGCCGCCAAAATTATTACAGTTAATTCCATTAATACCTGCAAGACATTTTTTTGTTCATTCAACTTACCGGAAAAATTGAACACGGTCGCTTACGTCCTTTGATGAAGAGGGACATTGGATAACAGGATTACTCTATTGCCGTTTTTGTTCCATTACTACTCAAAGGCCGAATAAGTGAAAAAGCTGAGGCTATTTTTTTTGCCTCAGCTTTCATAGCAATTTGACGTAGTTCCTCCTGCCGGATACTATGCGCCTGATTTCAACGATATCTCCAAGTACAACATAAAAAATCAGGTAGTCCTCCACAATGATGATCCTATAGCCTTTATTGGCCAGTCTGCGATTTTTGGTGATGGCTCCCATCTCCGGGAATGTTTCCAGATGGAGTATCACTTCATCAATTTTGCCAAGCAAATTGATTGCTGATACAGGAGACTCCGTAGCGATATAACGAAAGATTTCTTCTAAATCTTCGTAAGCCAGAGGTAGATATTCTACGCGATATTTACCCATTAAATCGTGCCCGTAGCCGGGTCATGACCTCTTGATGCGACATTCGTTTGGCGCCGGAGGTGCTTTGGACCTCTGCTTCGTCCAGTTTCTCATATAGCTCCATGAGGGCCTGCTGCTCTTCGTACAACTGCTGACTCATTACGACCAAATGGCCGCTACCGTTCTTTGTAATGAAAACCGGTTTTTGTTCCCGAAGGCAAATTCCTTCGATTTCAGGAGTCTTGTTTCGCAAGTCGGAAATTGGACGAATAACAGGCATCATCAACACCTCGCTTTATTATGATATCATTATATCATAATTTTGATAAGCGCAGTATAGCAAGGCGCAGGTGACTACAATTATACCTACATGGAGACCCAACCGGTCCGATCCCAACTGCCTCGTCCTCGTCTAACCGACAGTGAGGAAAACCCCGACAAAGAAACGACGCTGCGGCAAGACCATTTCTGCCGCAGCGTCTATTTCAGCGCTTGAATAGTACCGTTCCTTTTCTATATCTTCATTTCTCGTCCACCACTTCCCGCACAGTTAGCATGCGGGTAAGGCGTGACGTATTACTCAGGGTGGATCAATTTGTGGCCAAAACTGGTCTACTTCATCTGGCCATTTCTGGCTCAGTTTGTTGGGCCGCTCACAGATGCCTACAACATGGCTAAATTGCATTTGTAGTGCCACACCAAAGGAGAAGAATCCATCAACTGCGCGGTGTTTGACATAATTTAGCCGAAACTTTGCGTTATTTTGGTATGGAGGTGGGGGCGCACCCGCACACCCGATGCACCCGCAATTTCCATGGAATTATTAGAAATTAGGCGGCATATACGGTCTCTATTGCGGCGATATTCTCTCTTCGTCTAATTCTCACGAAAGTATAGAAAATTGCGGGTGCATCGGGTGCGCTACCTCCAAAGCCATATAACTACTGGGTTTAGCCCGCACCCGAAGTCTTTTTGACTCTGGGTGCGTTGGGTGCATCGGGTGCGGGCTGCGATTTGACCCGTAAATAAGAATACAGGAGTTGGCCTGTTGTTCACCGAAAAGAACAAGGTGAAGGTTTCAGGAGGTGCGCGATGGCCACAAGAAAGAAAATCCTGTCTGAAACAGAAGAACTGCACCAACAAACGCAGATGTCAGAAACCACGGCAGATGCTGTGCCTGCAGTGACTATCCCGGCGAACACCCAGCGCGTGCAAGAAATGGAGCTGGAAATTGCAACCTTACGAGCTACGCTGGCAGAAAGGGAAACTTCCTACGATTTGTATGTCAATGAGCGCAAGCTGATTGAGGCCGAGCTGCGTGATTCACGCGATATGCTAAAAGCCACGTTGGAAGCCATCCCGGACTTAATGTTTGAAGTGGGGCTTGATGGCCATTATTATGCTTGCCATGCTCCTGCCAGTAACCTATTGTATGCTCCCATTGTAGAGTTGGTTGGCCATAAAATTCCTAAAGTTGTTCCGCCAACAGTCGCAGTTATTGTTATGGAGGCAATAGAAGAAGCCCACCAGAAAGGGTTTTCATTTGGCAAATGCTATGAGCTGAACGTCCCCAAAGGGCGTTGTTGGTTTGAAATATCGGTTGCCCGCAAGGCCGCCACTTCTATGGAGCCCCGGTTCATCCTGCTGGTGCGTGACATCACCGCCCGCAAGAAGGCCGAAGAATCCCTGCGCGTGAGTCAGGCCCGTTATCACGCCTTGGTGGACCAATCCTGCGAAGCACTGACCTTGGTGGATATAGAGAAGCAGGAGATCGTGGAAATTAACCGCCGTTTTACCGAGCTGCTTGGCTATTCCCTGCCGGAGGATGCCCCATTATATGCAAATACCTTTGTGGTGGAACCGCAAAGCGACACCGATAGAAGATACAAAACAACCTTGCCGGGGCAGCGGTACTTGCCGCCGGAGATAGTGACGTACCGTCACAAGAACGGCACGGAAATGCCGATCGAGCGGGTAGGAACGGTCATAACAATCGACGGCAAGGATTGGGCATTGTTTAGCAACCGGGATATGACCGAGCGTAAAAAACACGAAGATGCGATGCGCCGCAGTACCCAGATACAATCCGTGCTGAGGGAAATCGCCGAAGCGGCGGTGTTTGCGCCCTCGCTTCCGGAGTTGTATGCGAAAGTCCACAGCCTGATGAACGCAGTCCTACCGGCGAAACTCTTCCATATCAATCTATTGGACGAAGCCATCGGTGAAATTGTGGTGCCGTTTAATACAGATGACGTAACGATCATCCCGGCACGTAGGCCGGTTGATAGAGGGCTGACGGAATATATCATGCGCCTCGGCCGGGCCGTGCATATACCCCCCACCGAACTGATCAGGCTAAGCGAGGCGGGCGAGTACACCCTGGCGAAGGCTCAGAAGGTGCAGCGCCGCCATTATCTGGGCGCGCCCTTGATT
>Ga0194039_1001958_pt1 | contig 10705 bp, 9 predicted proteins | sample JunL228m_MetaG_FD_148679 | JGI IMG/M metagenome (GOLD analysis project Ga0194039, IMG submission 148679) | Anoxic zone freshwater microbial communities from boreal shield lake in IISD Experimental Lakes Area, Ontario, Canada - Jun2016-L227-8m | ecosystem: Environmental > Aquatic > Freshwater >...
CCGTAGTACGCGCCGGTGCCTTGGCCCGGCCCGGACTGCGCGCTGTAGCCCAATGCTGAGACGTCGATGCGGCTGCCCGCATCGACAGTCACGTCCTGCCCGATCGTCAGGTTCAGCGAGTTCGCCGCCTCGCCTGCCGGGGCGGGCGAGTGCGTCACCACGCCGTTGCTTGTCACCAGCAGGCTGGTGAACGGATGCGGCCCGTTGATCGTGAGGGTGCAGTTGCTCACGATGATGGGCTGGCCATCGTAAGTCGTGTTGCCAACGGCGACGGTGGTGTTGTTGGTGAAGACGATCGCGAGGGCCGCCGTGGTATGCAGCACGAGGGCTGCGGTGAGGGCGATCAGAGCTTTGTTAGCATTCATGTTGTTATGGTTTTGTTATGTGTTGTGGTTGAAACTTGGAAGTTAGTTGCCCAACAACAGCGGACGGAAGAGCTTGGTTGGGACTGGAAAGGGGGCAGCCATCGTTTGGCCTCTGAAAGGAGGAAAGCTATGGCTGATCCGAACTGCCTCGACTTGGGATGGTCAGCGTGGTTGGTAAGCATAAAGCAGTTTTATCCTTGAAGGCAGTGGAAGTCAAGCTCCCCCTGTTCCATCGGTCTCACAGTGCGCATCTCAGATTGTTCCAAAACCACCACCCTGGGTAATTGGAGCGCGGACATTCTTGTCCGCTCCCGGAGCTCAGTCAACTCCGAAGCGGACAGGAATGTCCGCGCGGGCGCAGGACAGAATTATTCGAGAGCAACATCTAACTTCTCGGCCGAGAGGATAAGACCATTTCGCCGGACTCTCCCCGACCGAAAAGTCACTCGACCAGTCGCTTTTACAGAAACGGTTGGACTTGACCGCTCAGTCAAGTGATCTGGGCGTCGATGATCTGGCCGGCCAAATCACACAACGCGTGGTAGTAATCGTCCTTGGAGAGGCCGAGCGCATGGCAGCCGAAGGTTTCCGCATCGTCGCTCGAAGCGAACTCGCCATAGTTGACCAGCACCAGTTGGTAGAGCACCACCCAGGGCACTTGGGGAAGCTGCGTCGCAAAAACCGGGTGGATGCAGATGGTGAAACCCTCTTCCGGCCGCGTCCCTTTGGCGACGGGATGGGCCATCTCGCCGGCCAGCAGCGGTTGCGCATCGAACCGGACCTCGCACGGGTAGCGGGTGCAAGCCCGATCCTCGAGGATTTGCAGCAACTCGCTCCAACCGATATGCGGTCCGTACTTCTCGTGAATCTCAGCGCCCTTGGCTGCCAGGTGGGCGTTCAGGGACTGCCGGGCGTCGTCAATGGCAAGCCGCCTGCCCATGACCGAGAGACGGAGTTTGACCTGAGCCGATTGCCGGCGCTGTGTTGCCCTCGTTAGCCTGGCAAAGCCGACCTTGCAGGATCGGGATCGCCATGCGCAGGAAGATGGTGTAGGTAAGCAAACCGAAGGCCCAAATCCCGAGGCACACGAGAGTTTCATTGACTGAAGGGGAGTATTCCACCATCTCGCCCAGTGGCGTAGGGATGAAACCGGGCACCACCAGCCCCATGCCCTTTTCAATCCAGATTCCCACGATGGCCAGCAGGCAAGCAATATTGAGGTACTTGAGGCTCTTGCTCAATGGGAGGATCAGCAGCGCCATCGACACGAAGTTGAAGGCGATGGCGGTCCAAATCCAAGGCACCAGCGCGTGGTAGCCGTGGAGGCCGAAGTACAAATAATTGGAAGACGCCACGTGAGAGGTGCGCGTGTAAAACTCTTTGAAGATTTCGTTCGCCAGCAGGAACACGTTGATGAGCATCGAGACCTGGACGATGCTGCGCAACGTCAACAGGGCCTTGTCACCTATGCGATAGTCGGTAACCCGGCGAATAATTTGCAGCGCGAGAATAATGAGCGCGGGGCCGGCGGTGAAGGCTGAGGCGAGGAAACGGGGTCCCACGATTGAGGAATTCCAGAAAGGCCGACCGCCCAGACCGACGTAAAGGAACGCAGTCACGGTATGAATGGACACGGCCCAAACAATCGCAATAAAAACAAAGGGAATGTAGAACCACGTCGCCGGCCGCTTCCCGATGTACCGGCAGTAAAGCAAATAGCCGCAGATATGCACGTTGAGCAGCAGGTAGCCGTTCAACACAATCACGTCCCAGCTCAACATCGAACCGGGGAAGTTGAACTGGCCAATGCCCGGTATTAAATGCCAGAACCGGTCTGGCCGACCCAAATCCACTGTCACAAACGCCAGGCACATGAGGATCGCCGCCACCGCCAGCAACTCGCCAAAGATGACCAGATCGTGCAGTTCCTTGTTGTTGTAGATATAGACCGGGATGACGAGCATGGCGGCAGCGGCGGCGACGCCGACCATGAACGTGAAGTTGGCGATGTACACTCCCCAGGAAACCTGGTCGCTCATGCCGGTAGTGATCAGGCCATTCACGAACTGTCTGGCATAAGCATTGATGCCGAGCAGGACTATGATGCTAAGGATTCCCATCCAACTGTAATACCGCCAGTCGCCCACAAAGGCGATGCGGGCGCAGCGCCAGAGAAAAACCAGATAATTCTTCGTTTTGGTCTTCAGGCTGGTCATACGTCAAAGTAGTAAAAGAACCGCGGCGATGTCCCAAGTTCCTCTTTTAATTGGATGAATACCCGTTTGGTCTTCAGGATGTAGGAAACCTCGCTGTCGGGGTCCAGGACGTTCCCGAACTTCCGGGCGCCGGCTGGACAGACTTCCAGGCATGCCGGGTATCTTCCCTGCCGGGTGCGCTGGATGCAGAAATGGCATTTCTCCATCACTCCCTGCGGCCGCGGACGATTGCCCAGGTAGGACATTTCGGGATTGAGCCGCTCTTTCGGAATCGAGGGCTTTGTCCAGTTGAATCGGCGCGCGAAATAAGGACAGGCCGCTTCGCAATAACGGCAGCCGATGCACCAATTGTAATCAATCACCGTAATGCCATCGGTCTCCTGCCAGGTCGCCTTGACCGGGCAGACCTTGACACACGGCGGATTCTTGCATTGCTGACATTGCACGGGCATGTAGAAGAAGCCTTTTTCCGGCACCGAAGCCGGGGCGTAATTGTGGTCGCCCTTCTCCATATCGAGCGAACCGTGCGGCATCTTCAGCACGCGGATATATTGGATTTCCGGGTCACGCGACTGGTTGTTTTCCGCAACGCACGCATGAACGCATTTGCGGCAGCCGATGCACCGGGTGAGGTTCAGGCAATAAACAAACTCCACCCCGTCCAGCGGTTTGTAATCATGCACGTGCGGGCGGATTTGGTATTGCTGCTCCACCTCGCGTGTGATGCGGTCCAGGACTTTCTCCATCTCCTTGGGCGTCAGCTCTTTGTAGTATTTCTGCAGGAACTGGTCCACGGACAGGTAGCCGTTCAGATGCCGCAGCGGGGCGAGGCTGGCAGCCAGCGCTGCGATGCCGGACGCCAATACCGCCGAGTTGCGCAGGAAACCGCGTCGGGACACCTCACCGGAGGGGGGAGCGGCGCTGGAAGGTTTGGCGTCAGACATTAATCGTTCCTTTCTGGTTGGGCGGGCGGTTTGGCTGGCGGGTGCAGCGAGTGCGGTCCCGGCGCCGGTTGGCGCGAGGGAAAGGGCGGCGAATGCGGATTATGACAGGAGGTGCAGACCTTCCGGTCCATCTTGTCAGTCTCCCCCGGGGCCCTCTTCCAGTAGCCACTCGTGCGGCCATGCACGCCCGCCTCCCAATCGCGATAGGTCGGGCCATGGCAACTGCCGCACAGGGCCGGGCTTTCAACGATCTTCAACTGGCGGCCATCACGCGTCTGCAACAACTCCAAATTGGTCTCGTCGTGGCAATTAAAACAATTGTTGTTGCGTTTGTGACGCCCATGACCCATGACGATGTCGTCATGCGCTTTGTCCACGATCACGTTGCCCTCGGCGTCCAGCTTGAGCTTCAAAGGTTTTTTCTTCTCGTGGCAGACGTAGCAGTCCAAGCCGGACGTGTCCCCGCCAGACCGGGTCAGGTCCGCGGCTGACATCCTGGCGGTGGCGGTACTGATGAAGTTCGTGTCCACCAGCGGGATCGGCGGTGCTTTAGCGGGATGGCCCCAGAGATCGAGGCAGAACGCTGCGCTGAGTCCCAGAAAGGCCAGGCTCAAGCCCGTCAAAACCCAAGAGATTCTTGCAGCAGCATTCATTTAGTTCATAAGCTGCATTTCACTCGCCTAGCCCGCCTTACATTCCTTGGCGAAGCCTGACCATTTATTGCTTTGTGAGTGACGAGCAAGTGTGCGCAGAGTGTATATTTTAACGCTCGACAACAACGTCTTGTCCGAACTGTGGAAGGAAAAGCCCGACCCGAATGTCCGGGCCTGGTTCTTCTCCTCTGCCCCTTTACGGTCGGTCGTATTTGCGGAAGAGCGCTCGCGCCAGGTCAAAACTTTTGCTATGAGGCTCCTTATCCAGACAATAGGTGACAACGCCGTCACATCTGCTGTCCTGCCAGCCCCTGCGTGATCGTTGCCACCAGGAAGGGCCAACGTCCGGTTCAGGCTTGAATGGCTGCCCGCGGCTGAGGTGTGCCGCGATCAAGAGCTGGGGGGATATATTTGCCCACAAGTTTCTCGACTCCAGCCATCAACTCGGGCAGGTGGCCTTGGACCAGCGCGTGCTCCGTCGCGCGGAACCGATGAAACGGTTCGGCCATAAAGTCGTCGCAAACGCCCAGGCAAGCCAAGGCACACTTGATTCCCTTGATGATCGCCGAAGGGTGGCGTCCGATGTGATAGAGCGACTTGCCGATGAGCAGGATCTGGGATTGAAGCTGTTGGGAGCGGGGAATATCACCGGCGCGAACCGCTTCACAAAGTTGCACGTAGAGCTTCGGGAAAACGTTTGCGCCTCCCGACACACCCCCGTGGCCACCAGCGTCAAGTGCCTCCGCCAGCAGTCCTTCCTGGCCAATCAGCAGGGTCCAGTCGGGGCGCTGTTTCAGCAGGCCGGCGGCTTGGCGGAAATAGTTCATGTTGCCGGAACTGTCTTTGAGGCCAATGATGCGCGGTTGCTCCAAGGCCCATTGGAGAACTCCGAGTTCGTATTGGACTTTCGTCAGTGCAGGCATGTTATAAAGAAACAGCGGCAGGGGCAATTCAGCGATGATATGGCCCAAGTACTCCTGCAGTTCAGGCTGGCCGGCCGGCAGGTAATACGGCGGGGCGAGCACCAGTGCGTCCGCGCCGGCGGACGCTGCATGCCGGGCAAGGCTCAGCGATTCGACAAAGGCAGTATCCGTGAAGCCGACCAGGACGGGCACGCGGCCCCGGACCTGCCGGCAAGTCTGCTCCACTAATTTGCGGCGGAGACGGTAGCTGAGGCTCGGGCCTTCACCCGTCGTGCCAAGAATGAACAGGCCGCTCACGCCGCCCTCCAGGATATGCTCAATGAGCCGTTCCAACCCGGCGAGATCCAGTTCGTCAGGCCCGCGCAATGGGGTCACCATCGGAGGGACAATTCCAGTCAAAGGTAATTTCACAATATAGCCATTTCTGCCCCGCGACAGCAACCGCCGCGAGCAATATCAACGGCGGGTTTTCCCCGCCCCGGTTGCAGCATCGCATAAGTCCGGCGGGCGGGCGTTCAAGATTCTCCATTGGACTAAATCGGAAGCAGGAGGGCGGAACACCGGCCTGGCACGGACGCCGGTGATTTCGGTTTTGATGATTCCCTGATGGAAAGGCTGCTCGACCCGCTCTGTTGCGGGCGGGAGAGATCGCTTCGGGCATCGGCGGAGTTCAAGCCCGGCACGGGGATGGGTCCGGCACTGTGTTTGAAATAATCCAATGGACGATTTCAAACGACTTAACTTTGAACTGAATTACAATCAACTTGTAATGAATGCATCTGAGTCCTGATACTTCCAATCGTCGAATTATAATATGCACCTGCAATTAACGAATCTAGAATGCGGAACTTTCAACCGCCGCCGCGGTTTCACGTTGATTGAATTGCTGGTGGTCATCGCCATCATCGCCATCCTGGCGGCGCTGCTGCTGCCGGCCCTCGGCCGCGCGAGGCTCAAGTCCCAGGCGGTTCAATGCATGAACAATGGTCGCCAGATGATGATAGCCGCGCGACTTTACGCCGATGATAACGCGGATCGCCTCCCGTCCGCCTATGGTCGCGGCCCTACGAGCGATTGGATTCCGAGCGGCGACATGAGCTGGACTGGGAATGCAGTGCAGGATGGCGCGAACCCGGTCAATTGGAACGTGGATCTCGTGGTGAAGAAAAGTTTGTTCTGGCCGTATTGCGGGAACAGTCCTGGCATTTGGAGGTGTCCGGGGGACAATCAGTATCTCTGCCGGGTACCGTCCGGGACATACGCCGGGCAGGCGCTGCCGCGGCAGCGGAGCATGTCCATGCTCAGTTGGTTTAACGGCTCGGATGCTGACAGTTTTGCCGGGTCATTCGGATACACGAAGTACAGCAAAATGACTCAGGTCTTAAACCCTGGGCCATCATTGACGATTCTTTTTCTGGATGAAAGATGCGACAGCATCAACGACGGCGAGTGGTGCAGCGCCATGAGCGGCTGGCCAGATCAACCTAACTCCTGGATCATGGTTGATTTTCCGGGGAGCTACCACGGGGGAGCCGGGGGAATTTCGTTTGTAGATGGCCACGCGGAAATCCACAAATGGAAAGACTCCAGGACAACGCCGCCTATAGGCCGCCTTGTTGGGTTGAACGTGCTCTCGCCCAAGAACCAGGATGTTTATTGGATCATGGAACATTCCACCCGGAAACCCTGAACGAAGGCGAAGCATGAGAACGACCTGCTGGATGTGTGCGTTGGTGGCCGGATTGATTCTTGGGGGGTGCAAGAAATCTGAAACCGCAGTGATGACTCGCGAGTTTTCTGGAGTTCAGATGGACTGGCCGAAATTGGATGTGGAGTTCGTGAATGTCAGCCCGGATCTGCAGGCCCAAGTCTCCCTCGTAAAACGGGCCTTCCGCTACTCACAATTCCCCCAGGCAATCGTGGAATTGGAGAAGCTGGCCAAGTTTCCAAATCTCACCGCGCCGCAGCAGAAGCTGGTGAGCAATCTGCTCGAACAGACCCGGCAGGTGATGGCCAAGGCCCCGCCGCCGGGGCAGTGAGAGTTATGATTGCTTCACCTCGACGACGCAAATCTGATTTGCGAACTCGCGGGGTGACGGGAGCCGGCACATAAAGGCGATCTTTTTGCCGTCAGGCGAGAAGACACAGGCTTCCGCGCGAGGGGCCGAGCCATCATCCGTCCGTGCGGTGAGACGCCTGGTTTGGCCGGTAGTCACGTCGGTTATGCAAACGCTGTTATCCATGACGTGCGCTATCTGTCGCCCATCCGGACTCCACGTGAAGGCAGAAGCCACGGGCCAGGAATTCCTTGTGATCTGCCGGGGTGAACCGCCTGTGGGCGAGATTGTCCAGAACTGAGCGACCCCGGCTTCATCTTTCATCAGAAATGCGATTTGGGAACCGTCGGGCGAACTGCGCAACCAGTGGCGTGGACCCTGGATGCCCGGGAAACGGCGATCCGCGGTGAACGTGAGCCGCCGTTGAATAGCGCCTCTGGGCGGATAAGGAGCGCGGGTTTCCGTGCCGCACAAAGGGCCGTCCCCGGGTTGGGTCGGGTCACCGGGCAAATCGACGATGAAGACCTCCGAGAGCGTTTCACCTTTCTGGCTCAGCACCTGGCCTTGAAATGCCAGCGCATGTTGTTGGCGGGCACCGTCCTGGCGGACGTAGCCGTTGGTCCCCACCCAGCCTTCCTCGCAAGCACGGTTGATTTCATCCGAACCCGGTTTGGGTTGGGCGGTGGTGCGAGCGGCGAGCACCGTGAAATAGTCAGCGTCCTGGTTTCGCGGGTTGGAATGGGAAACCCGCACCGGTTTTCCAGGAATGCTTACGCCGAGGCTGCGTTGATTGATGTCATTGGCGGTCGTTGCAGATTTGAACTGAGCCAGGGTATGGTCTTCGTAGGTAAAGCTGACCCACTGTCCAGCGGGATCCCAAACATGCACATGCGAGCCGCCCCGTAATGCGCCCGGTGTAAAGGGAGGGGTGATGTCCCGCGCATCGAGGTTGGTTTTGATTCCCGGCTTGTTGACATCCACCACAACGCCCTGGCGATGCCAGAAGCAATATTGCCAGTCAGCGGTGGGATGCTCGGGGCCGAGAATGAAAGCGACCTTCCATTCGTGCGGGTGGAATGTCACCACTCCGCAGCGGGCATCATTCCTGCCCCGATACACCTCCTTCACCTCGCCCGTCGAAACATTCACCATCTCGATGGTTTCGCCGCCAAACACCGAGCCTTCGTGGTCCGGGCGGGTGTCGTAAACAATCCATTGGCCATCGGGCGACCAGATTCCGGTGTTGGAAATAATGCGTCCCCGGACCCCCTGCGTAACTTGATGGCCGAGACCGGCGGGGGAAGATGTCGGAGAAGGGGTTGACGAGTTCGAGGCATGGGTCAAGTTGGTCATAAGCAGGAAGGCAGCAGGCAGCAGTTGGGCTATGGAACCAAGAGTCACGCCTCGATCGATAGCACACCTATCCAGCCCGGCAAGTCGAAACTCACACGCGATGGGCTCGGACAGGGTGGTTTCAAGAAATCGTAGCCGCCGACGGCAGTCGGCGCTAACACTCCGATAATCGAGGAAAAGTGCGCCGACTGCCGTCGGCGGCTACGATTTTGCAGGTTCTTGAATCCGCCCTGGGGCTCGGAGTTGAACAATGCCGGATTCAGGGTAAACTCCGCTCTGTGAAACGACCCCTTCGCATCAGCCTGCGCATTTTGGCAGGGCTTGCCGTGCTGGTTTTGGCGAGCATCATCCTTTGTCTGGATACCGTTGATAGCCGGCCCTACTTCCGGGAATCCTATTATACGGAGACCGTCGCGCAGTTGCGAACTGGCGCGGAGACCAACAAACTCGCCCGCGGCCAACTGGCGGCCGGCTTCGGCCGCGCGCGGCTGAGCCCCACGGTCAATGCGCCAGCGGATGTCCCGAGCGAAGGACGGTTCCGCTCGCTCCCGCTGGCCGGATACGGCAACCGGCATGGAAAGCCCGCCCAGGGGATTCACGACGACATCTTCGTCAAGGCCGTGGCGCTCAAAGTCGGAGACCGCCTGGGCGTGATGGTGGGGGCCGATGCCCTGATCATTCCCCGGGAAGTGGCGGAAAAAGCCGTGCGGCGGCTCGAGGAGTTGGGATTATCAAGGGAGCAGATTTACCTGAGCGCGACGCACACGCATTCGAGCGTGGGCGCGTGGGGGCAGGGCATCGTGGCGGAATCATTTGCCGGCGGTTTCCAACCCGAGGCGCGGGCGTGGTTTTCCGATTGCATTGTGGCAGCGGTGCGGGATGCCCTGGCTGATTTCAAGCCGGCCCAGTTTGGGCACGGTCGTTTTGTTGCTTCCCAGTTCATCCGGAACCGCCTGGTTGGCGGGTTGGGCAGAGTCGATCCCGAATTCTGCTATGCGGTGGTAAAGCAGGACGCGGGCAAGCTCGCTGTGCTGGGGGTTTATGGGGCGCACGCGACCACTCTCTCGGCCGACATGATGGAATTTAGCGCGGATTACCCGGGCTGCTGGGAGCGGGCGGTGGAGCAGGCCACGGGCGGCCTGGCGGTGTTCCTGGCCGGCGGGGTGGGCAGTCACTCGCCGGTGGCCGGAGGGAGAGGGTTTGAAGGGGCCGAGCAAATGGGCCAAGCTCTGGCCAAGACCTTGCTCGAACGGTTGCCCCAGACCTCACTGACAAATTCGGTGACGTTCGGAATCATTGGCCTCGACGTCACCCTGCCTCCGCTCAATGCGCGCCTAAGCGATAACATCCGGTTGCGGTCGTGGCTGGCGCAAAAGCTTCTGCCCGTCAAGAGCCATAGCTTCATCCAGGTCTTTCGCATCGAGAACTCGCTTTGGGTTTCCACCCCGTGTGATTTTAGCGGCGAGCTGGCGCTGGGGATCAAGGACTTCCTGCGCGTCCAGGGAAGCGACGCCGCCGTCACCAGCTTCAACGGGGACTACATCGGTTACGTGATCCCTTCGCGTTACTATCACCTGAATGGTTATGAGCCCAGGATCATGTCCTTCTTCGGACCCAATGTGCCGGACTACTTCGACGAGCTGATACGCAGCATGGCGCTGACGCTGATTAACAAATAAGGCCACATGAGGGTGGTGGTTGGCTCGAACCCGGTGGCAGGAAGGGTGTTCTACGCTTCGCCGGCTTCAGTTTCAAAGAGGCTCAGATGCCGATTGCAGCCGCCGGTACAGCAACCCTTTCGGTTCAGTCATCCCGGCGCCACCGCCCAACCTTAGGGCGATGGTGCTCGACCACCTTAACCTGAGGGCGGGGTCGCTAAAAGCTCAACCAAACTGGGGGAATTGAGGTTGCGCCAGTTTACTGAGGTCTGAATCTTTGTTGACAAGCTAGACCCGGAAGAATTCCCGAGCCAAGGAATAAGAAACCGGATTCTAGGCCCGCCCCAATTACACCACTCAATTTCACAGCCCCGCCGCCCGTTTCACCCCACCGCAAGCAATCGTCCCAGCAACGGCCATTTCTCAATCGGCGATACCGTCCCTGCCTCGCGCGCGCTCGCCCAGGTCCAAAATCTTGAACTCATCTCCAGTTCCGCCAGCAACGCCTCCACCCCCGCCTCGGGCAGGTCTTCCGC